>Ga0190271_10002411_pt1 | contig 11315 bp, 13 predicted proteins | sample Popmic356T_FD_133747 | JGI IMG/M metagenome (GOLD analysis project Ga0190271, IMG submission 133747) | Populus adjacent soil microbial communities from riparian zone of Weber River, Utah, USA - 356 T | ecosystem: Environmental > Terrestrial > Soil > Riparian zone | place: USA: Utah | collected...
ATCATGTCCTCGAAACTCATGGCCGCATCCCAGCGAACGTTCATGCCGACCTTGGCGAACACCATGACGATGCCGGTGTCCTGGCAGATGGGACGGCGGCCTTCGGCGCACATGCGCGAATTGGTGAGGATCTGCGCGATGGCGTCGCGCGCCGCCGGCGACTGCTCGAGCTCATAAGCTGTCCCGAGCGCGCGGATGTAATCCGGCGGGTGAAAGTACGAGATGTACTGCAGGGCGTCCGAAACGCTGTCGATGAGGTCCTGCTGCTTGATGACTGTCATGATTCTTCCAGGATTTTAGCGCGACGCTCGCCCGGCGTTTCGGTTAAGTTTTCCTCATATGACAGAAGTAAAGAGAGTCGTCGTCATCGGCGGTGGATTCGCGGGCCTGTGGGCGGTGCGCCAGCTCAAACGCGCGCCGGTCGAGATCACGCTGATCGATCGACGCAATCACCACCTGTTCCAGCCCCTGCTCTACCAGGTTGCCACCGCGGGCCTCGCCGCGCCCTCGATCGCCGCGCCGCTGCGCCACATCCTGCGTGATCAGCGCAATGTCACCGTGCACATGGGCGAGGTGATCGGCATCGACACGGCCGCTCGCACAGTGTCGCTGCCCGATCGCCAGATCGCGTACGACTACCTTCTGGTCGCGAGTGGCGCAACACATGCCTACTTCGGACACGATGAATGGGAGCGGTTCGCGCCCGGTCTCAAGACGCTGGACGACGCATTCCTGATCCGCCGCCGCGTGTTGTCCGCATTCGAACAGGCAGAAGCCGCCACCAGCGACGCGGAGCGCGATGCGTGTCTCACGTTCGCAGTGATCGGCGCGGGTCCCACGGGCGCGGAACTCGCGGGCACGCTGGCCGAGATCGCACGCCACACGCTGGCGAAGGACTTCCGCCACATCGACACGCGCAAGGCGCGCATCCTGCTCATCGAAGCCGGGCCGCGCGTGTTGTCCGCGTTCACCGAGGGCCTGGCTGGCAAGGCACGCAAGCAGCTTGAACGTCTCGGCGTCGAGGTGCACACCGGAAAAGCCGTGATCGAGATCGGCGTGGAGTACCTCAGGTTCGGTGATCAGCGCATCGCCGCGCGCACCATCCTCTGGGCAGCGGGCGTGGCCGCGTCACCGCTCGGCAAACAACTCGGCGCCGAGCTCGATCGCGCCGGGCGCGTGCGCGTGCAGCCCGATCTCAGCCTCGCCTCACATCCGGAGGTTTTCGTGGCGGGGGACCTCGCGAGCATCGAACACAACGGCAAGCCCGTACCCGGCGTCGCGCCGGCCGCCAAGCAGATGGGTGCGCGAGTGGCGCACAACATCCTCGCGCGCATCGGCGGTCGGCCAGCCACTGCGTTCAAGTACACCGACTTCGGCGCGCTGGCGACCATTGGCCGTCATTCCGCGATCGCGCAGCTGCCGAATCTGCGCTTCTCCGGCATCGTCGCGTGGTGGTTCTGGCTCGCGCTCCACATATATTTCCTGATCGGATTCCGCAGCCGGCTCATCGTGCTCATCAACTGGGCCTGGGCCTATTTCACGTACGCCCGCGGGGCGCGCATCATTCTCGGCAACCAAAACGATAGAGATCCCGATGGCCGCCAAAAAGAAAACCCCGCTTAAGCCGACTCGTCCCAGGGAAAGGGCAAAAGGCAAACGCGCGAACAAGCTCGCGCCGAACGCCATCAGGCGCGGCCTGTCCGCCACCGAAGTGGCATTGGCTCTCGATCACGAAGACATCTCGGCCGTCGTCGAGCTCGTTCGAAAAGCCGGCGGCGCGCCGCTCGGCGCGTATCGCGAGCCGCTCGGCGGTCGCCCGCTGTTGCTTGCATCACTGCCTTTCAGCGCGGTGCAACCGACGCCATTTCAGCGCGACCTCTCCCCGACGCATGCGAAGCGACTGGCCGGCGCCATCGAGGCCACTGCTGCATTCCTCGACCCACTCATCGTGGTGCGCGGCGAGGACGGCCGATTCTGGACGCCGAACGGCCGGCACCGGCTTGCCGCGGCCAAGATGCTGGGTCTCAAGCAGCTCACCGTGCTCATTTCGCCGGACGAATCGCTGTCCTACCGCATCCTCGCGTTGAACACCGAGAAGGCGCACAACCTCAAGGACAAGAGCCTGGAAGTGGTGCGCATGGCGCGCAACCTCGCGAAGCGCGAGCCAACGCGCACCGAGGCGTCGCTCGCGGCCGAGTTCGAAGCCGCGGAGCTGCTCACGCTCGGCCTGGTCTACGAACAGAACCTGCGTTTCGGTGGCGGCGCCTACAGTCCGGTGCTCAAGAAGGTAGATAGGCTGACCACCCGGGCGCTGCCGGTTGCATTGCGGGAACGCTCGGCCTATGCCTCGCGCCTCCAGGAGATAGATGCCGAAGTGAAGCGGATCGTCGCGGAGCTGCAGGCGCGCGGCATGAAATCACCCTATCTGCGCAGTTACGTGGTGGCGCGCATAAACCCGGTACGCTTCCACAAGGTGAAGGCGGGCGACAAGAAACCCGTCATGCCGATCGCGCAGGCGCTGCTGCGCATGCTGGCCTCGGCGAAGAAGTTCGATCTCGGCAAGGTGAACATGAGCGATCTCGCGTTCGTGGCCGCCGGCGCCGAATCCGCCGAATAGCCAGGGTAGCTAGAAGGTTTCGGGCCTGCGGACTGTCAGGCCCAAGGACACCGAAGCGGCGGTACGTAAACTTTTGTTAAGACCACCGGACACCTGCCGGACACCAGCGGACACTTTTCTTTTCGGCGCTGCGCCCGCACGCCCCGTCGCAACCCGCCACTTTTCTTTGCAACCCTTTGGCTGGCTCGCGCGTCTATATCAGCGTTCAGATTGACACGTTTCGAACTCGCCTCTCACGCCGGCAAGCGATGAGTCGGCACGCGTCATCGCAGGTTTTCCGCTCTCTATAACCGGAGGATTAGCCATGACTCGCCCCAATTCCGCCCTCGTGTTGCGCCGCGCTTCCGAGCGTCTGTCCGCTGGTGCCGCTGCACTCGCGCTCACTTTTCTCACGCTGCTCACGGTCGACGTGCGTGCCTCTGAACCCGAGGTCGCCCCGCCCAAGGTCATCGTGCACTACCAGGACACGGCCTTCAGCACCGCGGAAGGCACGGCCAAGGTGTACCGCCAGCTCAAGACCGCCGCACGCAGGGTGTGCGGAATCAATGAAGGTGGCCGGCTCACGATCGACCAGGGTGCCCGCGCGCGGGACTGCTTTCAGAAAGCGCTCGCCGACGCCGTGCAGCGCATCGATCGCCCGATGCTGACTTCGGTTCACACGAAGTACACGCGGGCCCTTGGATGAGGTTGGTGCCGGGTGAGGAAAGTGGGGAGAAGAAACGTCTCCCCACTTTCCTCACCCGGCACCGATCAGCGATACAGCAGGATGTCGGCGCGCTGTTCTTCCCAGGCGGCTTCGTCCCGCGCGGCGATTCGGTCGAGATCGGCCGGCGTCGCCGCCGGGTCGTCCACCCACTCGCGCAGCAGTTCACTGCCGTTGATGAGATCGATCGCAAGTCGCGAGTGCTCGTACTCATACGGGAAGTCGCGCCACAACGGGTATTCGCCGCGCAGGCGCCGGATGCACTTCAATGCGCCGGCCACCAGGCGCCACGGGCGGAACTCGCCGTGCGCGTACGCGCCGTCTTCCACGTGGATCTGAAACCCGGAGCACAACTTGCCCGCGTGTTTCTGGAACGTCGGCTCGAACCAGCACGGCCGCAGCCGGCAACCGAGCAGCCAATTCGGGGTGATGCGCTGCATCGCGGTGAGCAGCGACCGCGGTTCGAGACCCGGCGCACCTAACATCTCCAGCGGTCGCGTGGTGCCGCGCCCTTCCGAAAGCGTGGTGCCCTCGAGCATCACCGTACCGGCGTAGGCGCGCGTCATCGACAGATTCGCCGCGTTCGGGCTCGGATTCACCCAGTTGCGCTCAGCCACGGGCCAGCCGAAACCCGGACCTTCTTCGGGCTTCCACCCGCGCATCGGAATCACGCGATAGTCCACCGCCAGATGGAAGTGGCTGACGAACCAGATTCCGAGTTCGCCCAGCGTGAGTCCGTGGCGCATCGGGATCGGACCCGCGCCGACGAAGCTTTCCCAGCCCGCGCGCAAAGCCAGCCCTTCGACCGGACGACCCGCGGGATTGGGCCGGTCGAGCACCCAGACGGTCTTGCCATGCTGCGCCGCCGCTTCCAGCACATATAAAAGAGTGGTGATGAAGGTATAGATGCGGCAGCCGACGTCCTGCAGGTCCACGAGCAGCACGTCGAAATGCGCCAGCATGTCCTCGGTGGGACGGCGCACCTCGCCATACAGGCTGAACACCGGGATGCCATGCACCGGGTCGCGAAAGTCCGGCGACTCGATCATGTTGTCCTGCTTGTCGCCGCGCAGGCCATGTTGTGGGCCGAAAGCCGCGGTGATGTCGAGCCCACGAACGGCGCGCAATGCGTCGAGCGAATGCTCGAAGTCCGCGGTCATGGAAGCCGGGTGCGCCAGCAGCGCCACGCGCCGGCCTTCCAGCTCGCCGAGTAGTTTCATGTCGCCTATCAGGCGATCGATGCCGAACTGGATCACGTGCGCTGACTACCGTACACGTTCAATCGAGCTCGACCACAAAGCTGTCGGCGTGGTGGAAATCGGGTTTCTCCGCGGAATGTTTGAGAGCCCAGTATGACAGCACCTGCGCCTTGTCTTCGATCACCGCCGCCAGACCGAGACGCAGTCCTCTGGTGGGATAGGCCCTGGCCAGCCAGGAAAGATCGAGCGTGACGGCAACTTCTACGGTCTCGCCGCCGGTGTTGCAGGCGATCTCCGGCGGCACGCCTTTCATGAGCGGCGCCATCCCTTCGCGGTAGCTCGAGAACTGATAGGCGGCCCACGCGCCGCTTGGCGAAAAATTGTATTCCCAGTATTCGCGCGCGCCCAGATGCCCAATGAAGGCTTCGAAGCAGCTATGCCGCCATAACCCATCGGTGCGCGCGGGCGTTCGCGACTCGGGAAGCCGGAGTGCTTCGAGATCCCCGGAGAGGCGGTAGGTGAGCCTGAGGTGATCCGCGGAGAGGCGCGCGATAGCCACCGACAGGTCGTGCACGAGGTCGGCTTGAGCGCCGGGCTCCGTGATCGGATGTGGCAACAACAGATGGCGGCCGAAGGTGGTGTCCAGGTTCATGCTGGCGCGCAAGCATACGCCCGTTTGACGGGACCGTTGCAGGACTTAAGGACTTTCGGCCAGCGAAATCAGGAATGCGCGAAGTTGTTCACGTTCGGTGGTAGTTAGTGGCGTGCGCCGCAGACGGGCGTCCGCCGCGGGGTCCGTCGCCAGCCGCTCGTAGTGCTCGAGCACCGCATCCAGGGCGGCGAAGCGGCCATCGTGCATGTAGGGCGCGGTCACGGGCAGATTGCGCAACGTGGGTACGCGCACTGCCACTCCGGTTCCGGTGTCCGCGAATGCGGGCGTGGCCTCGGGATGTTCGCGATCCACCCACTCGCCGTTGAAATTGATGCCGCTGTGACATCGAACGCAGCCGGCACGATCGGAGAAGAACAGTTGCATGCCGGCCTTCTGCCGGTCGCTGAGAGCGCGATGATCCCCTGCGAAAACGTAGCGGTCGAACGCCGAATTGCCGGCCAGCAACGTCCGCTCGAAGGCGGCAATGGCGCGAATGACGTTGTCCATGGTCACGGGCGCCGCGACGCCGGGAAACGCGGCCTCGAACCTGCGCGAAAGCGCCGGATCGGCCGACAGCGCGCGCTCGATCCCGGATTCGCGGCCCTTGAGGCCAAGCTCGCGAGGATGCTCGTTGAACAGAGGCCCGCGCATCTGCTGCTCGAGAGTGCGCAGGTTGGCGTCGCGCCAGCCCAGGGATGCGTTGTATGCAACATTGAGCAGCGTGGGTGCGTTGAGCTCGAGCGTTTCCCCCGTGGCGCCGCGCGAACGCGGCAATCCATCGGTGAAGGCGCGCGCGGGGGAATGGCAACTCTGGCAGGAATGTTCGCCGGTGATCGACAGCCGCGGATCGGCAAACAGGATTGCACCGAGCTCGACCTTTGCGACAGTCATCGGATTGTCCGCCGGGACCGCGGGCTCGGGAAAACCTGCGGGCAGATTCCAGTGGAACTCCTCGACGCCGGCGCGCGCGGCCGCCGTCACTGCCATCAATGTGGCAATGAAGACGCTCGCGGCGGCGATCAGACGGCGCGAACCCATGCCCGACGACCCTTGCTTACCTCGTCCGTCACTTCCACGACGCAGCAGCGCCTTCGCGCGTGAGTCCCATGGTCTGACCCGCAATCTGGCTGCGCTCGTTCACCCACGAGGCAAATGAGTCGACCATCGCTCCATCGATACCGGCGGCATTGGTGCGATGCGCGCCTACCCACTCCTGCATGGCAGTGAGCAGGCTGGCGGCCAGCTTGCGGTTGCCGGCGTACAGGGCGAGATAGGCCTCTTTTGCTTCACTCAGGCGGTTGAGTCCGAGGTAGGCATGCCCGCGATATTCGATGGCCTCGGCGTACTTAGGCTTGATCGACAGCGCGCGATCGTAGGCGGTGAGCGCATCCGGATAGTTGCCCAACTTGCGCTGGGTGTACCCCAGGTAGTTCCAGGCGGTGTACATCTGCGACTGGGCCTCGATGGCCTGCGCGAATTTGCGCGCCGCCGTGCTGTAGTTCTTGCGCGCCTTGTCGAGCACCTTCGCACGCTTCTTGTCGTCGGTCTGACGCGACGCATCAGCGCTGAGTTCGTCGGCCTTTTCGACCAGGCGCACGCCGCTGTTGTACGCATTGAGCGCGACGTTTTCCGGCGATTTGGGCAGCGGTCCGTCGGTTGAGGTCGTCCCTTGTCCGCTTCCCGCCCCGAATGCGGTACAGGTGACGGCGAACAGCAGGGTAACGGCGAGAGATCGGTTGAATTTGTGCATGAGGGCCCCCGAGGAAAAGCTTGTCGTTCGCCAGGATGAGTACCCGGCGCGATAAATGTAGTTCCGTGAGCATCGAGCTTTCGCATAATGCACCCAAGGAGAATCTCATGAAAACAACGCTGATTTCCGCCTTGCTGGCCCTCGCCCTTCCGGTGCTCGCCGCGTCTGCAACTCCCATCGAGACCGCCATCGCCGATCCTGCGCGCACCGACAAGGATCGCGAACGCGATGCACGCGAAAAACCCGCCGAAGTGCTGGCATTCGCCGGCGTCAAACCCGGCATGACGGTCATGGACATGTTCGCCGGCGGCGGCTACTACTCCGAGTTGTTAGCCGGTGTCGTCGGCCCGACGGGAAAGGTGTTGTCGGTCAACAACGTGCCTTATGCCACGTATGCGAAAGACGGTATCAAGGCGCGCTTCACCGAAGGCCGCCTGCCGAACGTCGAACGGCGACTCGTCGAAGTCAGCTCGATCCACTTGCCGCCCAGGAGCGTCGACCTCATCGTCATCGTCATGTCCTATCACGACGCTTTCTGGGTCGACGAGAAGGAAGGCTGGCCGGACATCGACACCGACGGCTTCATCGAGTCGATGAAACGCATCCTGAAGTCCGGCGGCAAACTACTCATCGTCGACCACAACGCACCCGCCGGTACCGGTGCCGAGATGGCCGGCAAGGCGCATCGCCTCAACGAGGAGTTCGCGAAGAAAAGCCTCACCTCGCACGGCTTCGTGCTCGAGAAGACTTACGACGGCCTGCGCAACAAGGACGACCAGCTCGACAAGATGGTTTTCGACGAGTCCGTGAAAGGCAAGACGGATCGCTACGTGCACCTGTACCGGGTGAAATGAAGAATGGGGTCAGACCCCCTCTTCAACCTTTCCCGGGTCGCGGAGGACGCTCCGGCTTGCCGTGCTGACGCTGCTCCGGCGTCATTTCGCGCCAGCGCTTCTGCAACTCGTCGCGCCGTCCGGGAGGCAACTCCCGGACACGCTGCTGGGTGGACCTGATGCGCGCCTGGTCTTCGGGCGACAGGGCGCGGAACTGTTCGTAGCGCTGGCGGATTTCCGAACGACGCTCCTGCGGCAAGGTCTGCCACAGCGCGAACCGCTCGCGCACCTCGGCGCGCTGCTGATCGTTCAGCGACAACCAGCGGGTTGCACCCGCGACGAGCTGCTGGCGGCGCTCGGCCGGAATGGTCGGCCACTGCGACTCCAGGTTGCCGAGCAGCGCGCGTTGTTCGTTCGAGAGCGCCGACCACTCGTTCGCGGGGGCAGCAGCGGGCTGTTGTGCTGCGGCTTCACCGGTCAGCAGCAACACTGCCAGCACGGCAAGAACGGCAAACAGGATTTTGCGCGTCATGGCTTCGCCTCCTGCTGCTTCTCCTTGTCGGCAGGTGGAGATTTTTCCTTGGGCTCTTCCTTGCTGGCTTCCTTGCTGGCTTCCTTGCGCAACTTGTCATCCGCAACCACGGTCCAGTTGTCATCCTTGCTTTCGCAGGCAAGCAGATAGTCGAGGAATTCCGTATCGAGCGGTTCCGGCGCGCCAGCGTCGGCGTAGTTCGTCCGCACGCAGATCAGCAGGCCTGCCAGCATCACGTGCGCCGAGGTGCTTCGGGCGCGCTGACGCCCGCGTCGTCCAGTACGCCGGGTTCCCGATCGAGCCATAAATAGAACTCCATCTGCTCGAGCAGATCCAGATTGTCGACATTCAGAAGCAGCGCTACGTCATCCGCCGAAATCGGCGGTGCTTTCTCGATCACACCTGGCGGGGACCTGAGCATTTGCGCAGCCACGACTATCACCGCGAGCGCAGCTACTCCACCGAGCGGAACGAGGACCCGGAAACGGCTCGCCGGCCTGCGCGCCTCGCGTGCCGCCGCGGAAGCCATGGCGGAAATCCGCGCGCGCAATTCCGGGCTGGTATCAGCCACGATCTTGCGCAGGTCGGATTTGATCCTTTGTTCGAAATCGTCGTTTCCGGAGCTCATACGTCTCCCAATTTCTCGCGCAAGGCGTGCACCGCACGCGAGTAGTGAGTTTTCACGCTGCCTTCGGAGCAGCCCATGGCGATGGCGGTATCCCTCACGTCCAGTTCCTCGATATTGCGCAGCAGGAACGCCTCCTGCTGCCGCGCCGGCAGATCCGCGATGGCATTCAGCACCTTTCGAAGCCGCTCCTCGGATTCGAGCTCCTGCAGCGGCGGCCGGACAGCGTCGACCACGGACGGCTCCCCGGGTTCCCTTTCGCCCAGGTTGGTGAGCCTGATGAACCACGCGAGGATCGAACCGCGGCTCTGGCGACCGCGCTGCTGATCGCGCACGCAATTGCGCAGGATGGCGTAGAAAAGCGGCGTCCATTCTTCCGGCGATCGTGATCCATAGCGGCTAACCAGTTTGATCATGGCCTCCTGCAAGGCATCGAGCGCGTCCTGATCATCGCGCAGCGCCAGCCGCGCGATCCTGAAGGCTCGCGGACCGACACTGCGCAGAAATGATTCCAGCTCGCGACTTGATTCCACCGCGCGTAGGAAGTGCCATGTCTTCGTATTCCCGTCAACGTGTCTGAGCATTAACGGGTGCCGGCCTCGATCGGTTGACCTGCGTAGTCGCCGGTTGCCGCGCCCCGAACCCAGGTCAACCAATCTCACGCAGCTTCCGTTACTCCAGTCTCGAAGGCACGGAGCGCGCTGTCATGAAGACGATTACCGGCAAGTTTCCGTTGATGGTCGTCGGAGTATTCCTGCTGGCCAGCTGTGGCGGCGGTGGCGGCGATGCCGCACCGGGGGCAGCCACCGGGCGCATATCTCTCGGTATCACGGATGCGCCGGTGGATGGGGCTACCGCGGTGGTCGTCAAATTCACCGCGGTGGAGCTCAAGCCCGAGGATGGCAGCGCCTTCACCATCGATCTCACGCCTGCGCAATCGATCGATCTGCTGGCACTCGCCGGCGGCGGCTCACGGGCCCTGCTCGAAGGACACAGTGTGCCGGCGGGCCGATACCAGTGGGTGCGCCTGCTCATCGACGCGCAGCAGAACCAGCCGAGTTCCTACATCGACCTGAAAAGCGGCGAACGCTTTCCGCTGTTCGTTCCCGGTGGCAGCGAGAGCGGCCTCAAGCTGATTCGCGGCTTCACCGTGGCTGCCGGCAGCATCAGCAACTTCACCATCGACTTCGACCTGCGCAAATCCGTCATCGCGCCGCCTGGCCAGGCGCCTAACTATCTGCTGAAGCCGGTATTGCGCATGGTCGACAATCTGCAGGTCGGCGCGATTGCCGGGACGGTCGCCGCTGCGCTCGTCACCGCCGACTGCTCGCCGCAGGTCTATATCTTCACGGGCGCGGGGGTCTTGCCTGACGATCTGGACGCCGCGTCTCATCCCGACGTGGACCCGCTCGTTTCCGCGCCCGTGAACCTCGATGCGGCCACGGGCGTCTATCGCTTTCGCGCCAGCTTCCTCGAAGTCGGCGAATACACCGCCAGCTTCACCTGCAACGGCGCCACCGACACGCCCGAGGGCGAGGAGGTCCTGGTGTTCAGCGGTACGCGGAACGTCATTGTCAGCGCCAATCAAACGACCACGATCGACTTCGCTCCCTGAGTCCTGAGAGAGTGGGCGATCGCGGGCGCGCCGGGGCGGGAAACCGCCCCGGTGTCTTCAATGCCAGCGGGAGCTATAACTCGGCCGTTACGCGCAGGCCGATGAAGGTGGTGTCTTCGATGACATCCACGCCGGTGTATCCCAGCGAGACTTCGGCGTTCCACACGCCGCCATTCAGGCGCATGCCCGCGAACACCAGCGCGGTCGCGAAGTCGGTGGAGCCGAGCTTCTCCACATCGTGGTACAGCTCCATTCCGCCGTACCATCGATCATCGAACGGCATCATCGCGCCGAGTGACACGCTCGACTCCAGCAGGGTCGATTCGCGCGGCATCAGGCGCGACGCAAAACCGCTCACGCGTTGCAGCGCTCCGGCGGCGAGCCGCCGGCCGAGCGCACGCCCGCGTCCACGACCGGGTGGCCCGGGGTCCTGCAGATCGGCGCTCACCAGTTCGCATTCGAAATCCGCATAGTCGTAGCCGCGCGCCGCCGCGTACAGCGACCACCCCGGCCTGCCCAGGGTGAACTGCGCCGAATAACCCAGGCTGGCCACGTCGCACCCGCTGGTGCCGTTGACGATACCCACACCCGGACCGAAGTCTTCGGTGAATGAAGTGTGCGCAAGCTCGGAATCGCGCGTTTCGATTTCCGCGACGATGCGGATCTCGCGATAGTCGTAGAAAGCGCTGGCGAACCAGCCAAGCGTACTCGATACATTCTCGACTTCACCGTGACGCACGCCCGCCCCGAGTCCGAAGCTGCCGAAATCGTGTGTGACTCTTGCCGTCG
>Ga0190271_10002412_pt1 | contig 11314 bp, 11 predicted proteins | sample Popmic356T_FD_133747 | JGI IMG/M metagenome (GOLD analysis project Ga0190271, IMG submission 133747) | Populus adjacent soil microbial communities from riparian zone of Weber River, Utah, USA - 356 T | ecosystem: Environmental > Terrestrial > Soil > Riparian zone | place: USA: Utah | collected...
GTGGGAGCGCAAGGTGCGGATGCTCTCCCGGTCCTGGTACGACGTGCTGCGGGGCGGGATGCTGGACCCGCGCGGGCTGCCACCCGGCTACTACGGCGCGCTCGTCTCGCACCGGCTGCTGCGCTATGCGACCGGCCCGCTGCACGCGCTCGTGCTGCTGGCGGCGCTGGCGGCGGCGCGCGGCGACCGCGGCGCGAGGGCCGTCCTCGCCGCCCATGGCGCCTGGCTCGGACTGGCGCTCGCCGGGCGCTCGCACCGCCCGCCCCGGCGGCTCGGCGCGATCGCGTGGTACTACCTGGTGGTCACGGCCGCCTCATCGGCCGGGTTGGCGCGGATGATCGGACGAGGACCACAGACGACATGGACGCCCGCGGACGGCACGCGATGAGCGACGCCTCCCAGAAGGCCAAGCGAGCGCTGGACGTCGCGATCGCCGCGCTCGCGGCGGCGATCGCGGGGCCGTTCATGCTCCTCATCGCCCTGGCGATCCGCCTGGAGGACCGCGGCCCGGCCCTGCTGCGCCAGAGCCGCGTCGGAATGGACGGCGAGGACTTCGGCCTCCTGAAGTTCCGCACCATGATCGCCGACGCCCACACCGTCGGCAGCGGCTGGCTGGTCGCGGAGCGCGACCCCCGGATCACGCGCGTCGGCCGCGTCCTGCGCAAGTGGTCGCTCGACGAGCTGCCCCAGATGTTCAACGTGCTGCGGGGCGAGATGAGCATCGTCGGGCCGCGGCCGACCCTGCGCTACCAGGTCGAGCAGTACACGCCGTTCCAGCGGCGGCGGCTCGAGGTCAAGCCGGGGATCACCGGCTGGGCGCAGATCCGCGGCCGCAACAGCCTCCGCTGGCCCGAGCGGATCGAGCTCGACGTCTGGTACGTCGAGCACCAGTCGCTGCGCCTGGACCTCGCGATCCTGCTCCGCACCGTGCCGATGATCCTCAGGCCCACGGGCGTCTACAACGAGGCCCGGGGCGACTGGGGCGAGGTCGTCGACCCGGCGGGCCACGCCGACGTGACGCCCGATCCCCCCGGAACCGCCGCCTAGGCCATCGCGCGCGCCGGCACGCCCGCGACGCGCGTCCCGGCCGGGACGTCGCCGACGACGACCGCCCCCGCGGCGACGAACGCGCCGGCCCCGACGCGCGTGCCCTCGACGACCACGGCGCCCATGCCGACGTGGGCGCCGTCGCCGACGCTCACGTCCCCGCCGAGGACCGCGCGCGGGCCGAGGTGCGCGCTGCGCCCCACCGAGCAGTCGTGCTCGACGATGGCGCCGGTGTTCAGGATCGCCCCGTCGCCGATGCGGGCCGCCGCGTTGACCACGGCGAGGGCGAGGATCTGGGCCCCCCGGCCGATCTCGGCCCGCGGGGAGATCACCGCGGAGGCGTGCACGATCTCGGGGAGCGCGAAGCCCGCCGTCACGAGGGTCTGGAACGCCGCCTCGCGGACCTCCGGCGAGCGGACGCCGCCGACCCCGACGAACGCCTGCTCGACGCCCTGCTCGAGCAGCGCCTCGAGCGCGCGCGGGCCGAGCGCCACCGGCACGCCGAGGACGGTCGTCCCTTCGAGTCGCGGGTCGTCGTCGACGAGGGCGACGACCTCGTGGCGCGCGCCCGATGCGATCGCCTCCAGCAGCGAACGCGCATGGCCGCCCGCGCCGTAGCCGATGATCGGGATCGCGGCGTCGGCCACCGGCGGAAGCGTACCTAGAGGACCGGAGGCCGGCCGAGCCGCGCCATCCGGCCCACGGTCGCGCGCCGGAGCGGCCGTCGCGGCCCGCACGGCTGCGTGATCCCGTCGCGGTAGCCGCGGAGCGCCGCCCGGCGCTTCTCGGGCGAGTCCAGGCGCGGGACGGTGCGCAGCGCGAAGCTCGTCACGAACGGCACCGCCAGCGGCCACGCGAGATGCCGGCGGGCGAGCCATGCGCGATTACGCGCGCCGAAGTAGTAGTCCCAGCCGTTGCGCGCGTCGTACGGGGGGTGCGATGCGGCGATGTCACCGGCATAGAGGATCCGATGGCCGGCGTCCATGACGCGCCAGCCGAGATCGACGCCCTCGTGCACGAACCGGAACTCGCCGGGCCATCCGCCCACCGCCGTGAAGACGTCGCGGCGGATCGCCACCGCACCCTCCCACACGTGGGTGACCTCGCCGCTGCGGGTGCGATCGGCGACGCGCAGCCGCGGCACCCATTCCCGCTCGGGCCGGCCGCCGTCGCGCGGATCGACGCGCAGCTGCACCATGCCGACGCTGCGGTCCTCCGCGAAGCGCTCCGCGATCCGCGCGAGCGCGTCCGGCTCGGCCAGGCGGGCGTCATCGTCGAGGAAGAACAGGAACTCGCCCTCGACGTGGGGAACGCCGAAGTTGCGCCCGCCGGGAATCCCGTCGTCGACCTCGCGCTCGATCGCGCGGACCCCGTCGGGCAGGCCGGCCGGCGTCCAGCCGTTCCCGACGACGCCGATGTCGGCCCGGACGCCCTCCTGCGCGAGCAGCGAGGCGAGCGCCGCGGCGAGGTCGTCCGGGCGCTTGCCCTGGGTCAGGACGACACATCCGAACGTGGGCAGCTCGCGGATCACGCGAGGATCGTCTTAGCAGTTGCCGCAGTGGCTAGCCTCTCCGTGCCTTGACGTCCCTTCCCGCCTCCACCGAGCACCCCGTGCCGCCGCGCGAGGAGAACGAGTTCACCTCCGAGCGGCACGTCTACGAGCCGCACAAGATCGGCCTGCCGCCGCTGCGCCCGTACGTGCGCGAGCTGTGGCGCCGGCGCGAGTTCGCCCGCGAGATGGCGCGCACCAACCTGCGCGCCCAGCACTTCAACACGGCGTTCGGGCAGGTGTGGCTGGTGCTCAACCCGCTGCTGCTGGCGTGCGTGTACTTCCTGCTCGTCTACATCCTGCGCGGCGCGGGCTCGCGCGGCACGGACTTCTTCGCGCACCTGCTGGCCGGGCTGTTCGCCTACTACTTCATCTCGGACTCGATCCGGCTGTCGGTGAAGTCCGTCACGGGCGGCGGGCGGCTGATCCTCAACACGGCCTTCCCGCGCGCGCTGCTGCCGCTCGCGGGCGTGATCACCGCGTTCATGCGCTTCCTGCCGACGCTCGTGATCTACATCCCGGTCCACATCGTGGCCAAGCTGCCCGTCGACCAGCACCTGCTGTGGCTGATCCCGCTGATCCTGCTGATGTTCGTGATGGCCGCGGGCGCCGGGATGCTCGTCTCGGCGCTGCAGGTGTACTTCCGCGATGTCAAGAACTTCCTGCCGTACTTCCTGCGCGTCTGGCTGTACGCCTCGCCGGTCCTCTACTACGCCGACGAGGTGCCCGAGGGGCTGCACTGGATCCTCTACGTGAACCCGCTCGGCGGGCTGCTGACCGCGTGGAGCGACGTGCTGATCCAGGGCGCCAGCCCCGAGCCGTGGGCGATCGGCATGGCCGCCGCATGGGCATTCGGGATCTTCATCGCCGGCGGGCTGTTCTTCGTCTCCCGGGAGCGTGAGTTCGCTGTCCGCCTCTGAGCCCCGGATCCGGGTGGAGGACGTGTCGGTGACCTACCGCACGTCGCTGGAGTCCGCGCCGACGTTCAAGAGCACCGTGCTCAGGCTCGGCCGCCGCGAGAAGGTCGTGCGCGAGGTGGAGGCGCTCAAGGGCGTCTCCTTCGAGGTCCCCGAGGGCCAGGTGCTCGGGGTCGTCGGCGCCAACGGCGCCGGCAAGTCGACGCTGATGCGCACGGTCGCCGGGATCCTGCCGCCCAACTCGGGCCGCGTGGAGGTCCACGGCCGCGTGAGCACGCTGCTGGCGCTCGGCGTCGGCTTCAACCGCAAGATGACGGGCCGCCAGAACGTGGTCCTCGGCGGGCTCGCGGCGGGTCTGACGCGCGATCAGCTCGCCGACAAGTACGAGGAGATCGTCGCCTTCGCGGAGCTCGAGGACTTCATGGACATGCCCATGCGCACCTACTCCTCGGGCATGTACGGCCGCCTCGCGTTCGCGGTCGCGGTGACGATGGAGCCCGAGATCCTGCTGATCGACGAGGCGCTGTCGGTCGGCGACGCGCGCTTCCGCAAGAAGTCCTTCCGCAAGATGCGCGAGCTGTGCGGCGAGAACCGCACGATCCTGCTCGTCTCGCACGCGCTCGGATCGATCAAGGAGCTCTGCGACCAGGCGATCTGGATCCACAACGGCGAGCTGCGGATGTGGGACGACCCCGACGCCGTCGTGGACGCCTACACGGCGTTCCTCGAGGTCGGCGAGGACGCCTTCACGATGGAGGACGTCTAGCCGCACCCGGGCGCGGCGCTCACGCGCCACGACCGGTTCTCGTAGATCGTCCTGAAGTCGTCCGGGGTCTCGACCTTCGGGAAGACGCCCGGCGGGTAGATGCGGCGCGTGCTCGGGCCCTTGATCGGCATCAGCAGCAGCTTGCCCATCGGGCTCGCGCCGCCCTCGACGGTCGTGACGCTGCCCGGAGCCCCGTCGAGCCAGAAGCGCGCATAGGGCATCGGGCGGTGGTCGCCGGCCGTGAGGTCCGGGCAGGCCGCGAACGCCGCGCGCACCCGCGGCGCCTCCATCGCCTGCTGCAGGTCGCCGTAGAGGACGCCGTCCTTGTCGAGCCGGCGCTCGACGGCCTTCAGGAGGTCGTACTGCCATGGGATATAGCCGACCGACAGCAGCAGGGCCAGCGCGCCCACGGCCGTCCAGCCGGTGCGCGCGCGCCCGCGCGGGAGCATCGTCCAGCCGGCGACCGCGAGCCCGTAGAAGAGCGTCAGCAGGACCGCCGGGGTCGCGACGTAGCGGCGGATCAGCGGCAGCCCGAACAGCGGCCCGACGGCGAACACCGCCACCATCGCGGCCACCACCGCGAGCGGCAGGACGGCGCGCTTGCGCGCGTACAGCCACGCGAACACGAGCCCGATCGGCACGCCGAGCACGAGCGGCTCGCGCAGCACGTAGCCGAAGTACTTCGCGGTCCAGTACGGCACGTCGCCGAGGCTGCGGCGGCGGTCGTTGGCGACCGCGAGATCGGCGGTGCCGTGCAGGGAGTGGAGCGGGTCGCCGGTGACGGCCCAGTCCGACCCGGCCCAGATCAGCGGCGCGCTCGCCGCGAGCGCGACCGAGATCGCTCGCGAGCGGGCGTCGCCGTCGCGCCAGATCCAGAGCACGTACAGGCCCGAGAGCACCCAGGCCTCGGGCCGCAGCAGGCCCGCGACGGCGAGCAGGGCGAGCACCGGCGCCCCCCGCCTCGGCGTCCGCGCCTCCAGCAGCACCGCGCCGACCACGAGCGCGGCGAACGGCAGGTCCTGGTAGGCGAGCACCGCGTCGCGCTCGAGCGCGGGCCGCGTGAGCACCACGAGCGCCGCCACGAGGCCCACCCACGGCGAGAACAGCTCCCGTCCGAGCGCGAACGCGAGGTAGACGAGCGCGCCGAAGGAGACGAGCGTCGCGAACACCATCACGTCGTCGGAGGCGCCGCCGAACGGCAGCGCCAGCAGCCCGAACGCCGTCTGCAGCGGATGCGGCGTCGGCGCGAAGGCGGCCGTGTACTCGGGTGAATGGCCGTTGGCGAGATCCTGCGCCCACAGCAGCGCGTAGCGGGCGTCGTAGTTGGCGAACCACGGCCGGTACACGAGGTCGAGCGCGACGGCGACGAGCACGGCGGTCGCCGCGGCGGGCGCGAAGCGGCGGGCCGTCGTCATCGCGCGGCGACGATATCGCTAGGGGGCCCGCTCGCCTGGGTAAGGTGCCCGCCGTGTTCGTGGTCCTCGCCGTGGCGCCGGTACTCCAGGGCGCGACGATGCTCGCCGCGGCGGCCGCCGCCGTGACCGTGCTCGTCGCGCGCGACCCGCGCCTGCGCGCCGGGGCCATGGTGGCGGCGCTCGCGTTCTCCGCCCTGACGGTGGCCACGCTGGCGTCGAGCCTGCCCGGCGGGCCGGCGGTGCTCGCCGGCGGCGCGCTGGCGGCGCTCGTCGCGCTGGTCGCGCTCGCCGCCCTGCTGGTGCGCCGACCGGCGCTCGTGGGCCTGCTCGCCCTGGGCGTGCTGCCGTTCCGCGTCCCGCTGACGCTCGGCGGCGACACGGCGAGCCTGCTGCTGCCCCTCTACGGCGTCATCGGGGCCGCAGCCCTGGCCGAGGCGTGGCGCTGGCTGCGGCGCGGACGCGGCCCCGAGGCGCTCGACGTCGCCGAGCGCCGCATCCCCGACGCCCTCCGCCACGTGCAGATCGCGCTCGCGGCGGTCGTCGGCCTCTACGCGCTGCAGGCCGTCTACTCGTCCGACCTCGAGGTCGCGCTGAAGAACGTCTGCCTCTTCTACGCGCCGTTCGCGGTGCTGTTCCGGCTGCTGTGCGACGTGGAGTGGAGCGCCGTGCGCCTGCGCCACGCCTTCTGGCTGATCACCGGGCTGGCGATCTTGTTCGCCGCCGTCGGCTTCTACGAGTACGCCACCGGCCATCTGCTGCTCTCCAACGCCAAGGTCCAGGAGTCCAACGAGCTCAAGCCCTACTTCCGGGTCAACTCGCTGTTCTTCGACCCGAACATCTACGGGCGCTTCCTCGCGCTGGCGATGATCGCGCTCGCCGCGACCCTCGTCTGGAGCCGCGACCGCCGCAGCGTGCTGATCGTCGCGGCCGCGCTGGGCGTGCTGTGGGCGGGGCTGGTGCTGTCGCTGTCGCAGTCGAGCTTCGCGGCGCTGCTGGCCGGCCTGGCGGTGCTCGGCGTGCTGCGCTGGAAGGCGCTGCCGGTGCTCGGAGCGATCGCGGTGCTGGGGGCGCTCGCGGTCGGTGTCGTGCTGCTCTCCCCCGGCTCGCTGGAGATCGACACCCGCTCCACCGCGTCGCTGGACAAGGCCACGAGCGGTCGCTTCGACCTCGTCAGCGGCGCGCTGTCGATGGCGCGCGACCGGCCCGTCTGGGGCTTCGGCTCGGGCGCCTTCGCCGAGCGCTACCGGGCTCGCGAGGGCGTGCGCTCCGTCCGCGTGGCAGCGGTCTCGCACACGATCCCGCTGACGGTCGCCGCCGAGCAGGGCCTGATCGGCCTGATCGCCTACGCGGCGCTGATCGCGGCGGCGCTGCGGCTGGTCTTCAGCGGCGTGCGCGCCCGCGTGCGCACCCCCGACCCGGGGATCGAGGCGATCGCGTCCGCGGCGATCGCCGCGGCGTTCTGCGCCCTCCTGCTGCACACCTTCGTGTACGCCGCGTTCCTGGAGGATCCCCTCTCGTGGACGCTGCTGGCCGTCGCCGGCGGCCTCGCGGCGCGCGCCCCCGAGGCCGCCCGGCGCTCCCGGGCCGCCGTCGCCGTCTAGACGGTCGGGTCCGACCGGGCTCCTACCCTGGACCGGTGCCTCTTCGCCGCAAGGTGACCATCGTCGCTGCCGTGATCCTCGCCCTGGCCGCCGCCGGCGCCGCCGCGGCGTACTTCGCCGTGCTCAAGGAGCCGGGCGACATCTCCAACCCGGACGTCCCGTTCGTCGACGCCACGCCGACCCCGGGGCCCAAGGCCAAGAAGGCCAAGCCGCCGAAGCCCAACACGTTCCGCTGGCCGCGCTACGGCTACACGAAGGACCACAACCGCAACTTCGACCCGCCGCAGCCGATCCGCGGGCCGTTCCGGGCCAAGTGGAAGCACCGGGCGACGGAGCTGACGGAGTTCCCGCCCGCGATCGCCCAGGGCCGCATCCTCCAGCTCGCCGACGACGCGCACCTGGTCTCGCGCGACCTCGACACGGGCAAGAAGCGCTGGGACCGCACGCTCGGCAGCCTGTCGGCGTCCACCCCGGCGCTCGAGGACGGCCGCGTCTGGGTGACGATCCTGGAGACCTCGAAGGGCTCGGGCAAGGGCCGGGTCGTGTGCCTGCGGTTCCGCGACGGGAAGATCCTCTGGTCGAAGACGCTCTCCAGCCGCAGCGAATCCTCGCCGCTGGTGCACAACGGGCGGCTCTTCTTCGGCACCGAGAACGGGACGCTGTACGCGCTCGACGCGAGGTCGGGCAGGCAGGACTGGACCTACCGTGCCGGCGGGGCGATCAAGGGCAGCCCGACCCTCTCCGACGACGGGATCCTCTACTTCGGCGCCTACGGCGGCTCGGTCCACGCGGTGCGGGCGCGCGACGGAAGGAAGATCTGGAGCAGGAGCGCGGCCGGCGGCCTGCGCGGCGGCAACTTCTACGCCACGGCGGCGGTCGCCTGGGGGCGCGTGTACATCGGCGCCACCGACGGCCGCGCCTACTCGCTCTCGGCCAAGGACGGGCGCATCGCCTGGGCGCACCAGACGGGCCGCTACGTGTACTCCTCCGCGGCGGTCAAGAACGTCCCGGGCCGCGGGCCGATGGTGTTCTTCGGCTCCTACGACGGCGTCTTCTACGCGCTCGACGCCCGCTCGGGCAAGGTCCGCTGGACCCATCGCACCGGCGGCCGGATCTCGGGCGGTGCGACGATCGTCGGCGACACGGTCTACACCGCGGTGCTCGACCGGGACATCACCGTCGGCATGAAGGTCGGCAGCGGCAAGGTCGTCTTCCGCTACCCGCTCGGCGCCTACGACCCGATCGTCTCCGACGGCGTGAACCTCTACATCACGGGCCACCACTCGCTGACGGCGCTCGAGCCGCGGCGGCTGTACAGGAAGCGCCAGAACGCCAAGCAGGCGGTGGTGCGCAAGAAGAAGACGCGGGCAAAGGCGCTCGTCGCCCCCGCGTGGCCGGAGGAGTGCCGCCAGCTGGCGCCCTGCGGGCCGCTGACGGCCGTGCGCGACCGTCGCATCCGGATGCGCGGCTGATGGCCGCCATCCGCCCCGGGCTCGGCCCGACGCTGCCGGGCGCGCTGCGGGAGCGGTTCGGGATCCCGCCGGCGGTGACGGTGGCGGTGGTCGTCGTGGTGGCGATCGTGGCCGCCGCGGCGGTCATCGTCCTGCTCGGGCGCCCGAACGTCTGGGGCGAACGGGTCATCCGCAAGGGCCCGCCGGTGTTCAACATGATCTACCCGGCCGACGCGATGCGCGTGGCCGAGCCGCGGTCGGGCCAGCTGCTGCGCCTCGAGGGCTTCCGGAAGGGCCTGCGCGCCGAGGTGACCGTCGAGCCGCTCGAGCTGCCGCGCTTCGACGGCGACGTCACCCACGGCCTGCTGCCGGTCTACGCGGACCGCTTCGTGGACGCCGCCCGGCGCCGCATGCCAGGTCTGCAGCTCTCCCAGGAGGGCCGCGCGCGGGTCAACAACGGCGTCGGCTACGAGGTCGGCTACCAGCGCTTCACCGACGACGAGCGCTACACGAGCCGGCAGGTGCTGCTGGTGCCCGACGACCCCGAGGAGGGCGAGGGCGCGGTGCTGCTGAGCCTCTCCCTGCGCAGCCCGGGCGGCCGCAAGCTCACGCCGCCGGAGCGCAACCTCGCCTACCTGGCCCGCAAGACCTACCGCTCGTTCCGCTTCGGGGTCGATCGCGGCTAGCCGGCCGCTGAGCCGCGCGCCTCGCGCAGGACCGCCGCAAGGACCCCGTTGACGAAGCCGGGCGCCTCGGCGCCGCAGAACGCCTTCGCGGTCTCGACCGCCTCGTCGATCGCGCCCTCGGCCGGGATCGGGCGCTCGCCCTCCATGAGGTCGGGGTGCAGCATCTCCAGCAGCGCCGTGCGCAGGATCGCGCGCTCCAGCGGCGCGATCCGGCTCACGGACCAGCCCTTCGCGTGCTTGCCGATCAGCTCGTCGAGCCCGTCCGCGTGATCGCTCGTCGCGTGGGCGAGCGCCCGCGTGAACGAGGCGGCGCCCTGCTCGAACATCTCGTCCAGGGGACGGCCGGTCAGGTCGTGCTGGTACAGCGCGAAGACCGCCGCCCGGCGCTGTTCGGTCCTCCGGGCCAAGCAGACCGCCTCAGGCGCGCGACATGTAGGAGCCCGAGCGCGTGTCCACCTTGACCCGGTCACCGATGTTGACGAACAGCGGCACGTTCACCGTCGCGCCGGTCTCCAGCGTGGCGGGCTTGGTGCCGCCGCCCGACGCCGTGTCGCCGCGCATGCCCGGCTCCGTGTGCGTGACCTCGAGCTCGACCGACGCGCCGAGCTGGATGTCCCCGGGCTCGTCGTCGATGTAGAGCAGGTCGACGCTCTCGTTGGGCTTGATGTACTTCAGCGACTCGGCCACGCTCGTCTCCGGCAGCGCGATCTGCTCGAAGGACTCCTCGTCCATGAAGTGCGCGTCGGTGCCGTCGGCGTAGAGGAACTGGAACTTGCGCGCCTCGGTCCGGACGGGCCGGAACTTCTCGCCGGCGCGGAACGTGCGGTCGATCACCGCGCCGTCCGCCGCCCTGCGGAGCTTCGTGCGCACGAACGCCCCGCCCTTGCCGGGCTTGACGTGCTGGAACTCGAGGATCTTGAAGATCGTCCCCTCAACCTCGATGTGGTTGCCGTTCTTGAACTGGTTCGTCGAGATCATTTCGACCGTCAAGGCTAGCCGGACGGCGCTCCGGCGGCGCTCATCCGCCGCAGAGTCTGCGTTTCGCGGCACACGGCCTGCTCCCAGCGGACGCGGATCACCCGCTCGCCCGCGGCCTCGAGCAGCGCCTGGCGCTCGGAGTCGTCCTCGCGCGCGATCTCGCCGTCGTGGAAGCGGGCGCCGTCGGCCTCGACGACGAGCCGCTGCTCCGGCCAGCGGAAGTCGGGCACGATCCAGCGATCCGCGACCCGGATCGGCACGTTGACGTCCGGGTGGCGCAGGCCGCCGCGGAGGATCAGGTCGAGCACGACGTCCTCGAGCTCGCTGCGGGTCGGCGCCGGGCCGGTCGCGACGATGCGGGCGAGATTCGCCGCGCCGCGGCACGGGCGCAGCCGGGCCAGCGTCTCGACGAGCTGCGGCAGCGCGACGAGGCGCTGGGCCTGCGCCTCGCGCGTGGCGCGGCGGAGCTGCTCGTAGGTCAACTCGGCGGCGAGATCGATCAGCGTGCGCGCCGGCGTCGTGGCCGGGATGCCCTGGATGCGCGTGACGTCCCGCGGGTCCAGGCGCGTCGTGCGGTGGATCCGGATCCCGTCGTGGCGGCGCGTCGTGGCGCCGAGGACCAGCACGTCGGGCCGGCGGTCCCCGAGCTGGACGATCCGCTTGGAGAGCTCCCCGGACGCGAACCGGCTCGCGTAGGCGCCCGACCCGCAGGCCTTGACGGCCGCGAGGATGCGGGCCTGCTGCGGGAGGTTGGTGTGGCCGACGGCGAACACCCGCCTGTAGAGACGGTGCAGGTGCCCCGAGTGCACCCGCCGCTCCACGGCGTCCTCCGACAGCCCGCAGGCGCGAAGCTCGTCGAGATCGAGGACGCCCCATTGGTCCGAGGCGAGCCGCGCCACCCGCA
>Ga0190271_10002413_pt1 | contig 11314 bp, 8 predicted proteins | sample Popmic356T_FD_133747 | JGI IMG/M metagenome (GOLD analysis project Ga0190271, IMG submission 133747) | Populus adjacent soil microbial communities from riparian zone of Weber River, Utah, USA - 356 T | ecosystem: Environmental > Terrestrial > Soil > Riparian zone | place: USA: Utah | collected...
GACATCAAGGTGAAGTACGACATCGATGCCGATGCCTCGCAGGAAGACATCGAGGCTCTGGTGGCGCAGTCACAGAAGCGGTCAGCGGTGTTCGATGTGATCACCAACCCGACCAACGTGACTGTCGAGGTCAACTGAGCACAACGCCCACACGCACGACGACGGTCGTGATCGGCGCTGGTCACGCCGGACTCGCCGTCAGCCATTTCCTCAGCCAGCGCTCGATCGACCATGTCGTGATCGAGCGCGGCGAGGTGGCGAACACCTGGCGCACCGAGCGCTGGGATTCGCTGCGTCTGCTCACTCCCAACTGGCAGAGCCGCCTGCCGGGGCACGAGTACGACGGCGACGATCCCGACGGCTACATGACCATGTCCGAGGTGATCGATTTCATCGACTCATATGCCAAGACCGTCGATGCCCCGTTGCGGACCCACACCACCGTCAAGTCATTGCGACCCAATCACGATGGGTACGAAGTGGTGACCGACGACGGGTCGTGGTCGAGTCCGACCGTGGTGCTGGCGACCGGGGGATTCAACCTGGCCAACATCCCGGCCTTTGCCCACGACGTACCCGGTTCGATCGAGACGGTCACGCCGCTGCAATACCGCGGGCCTGACCAGCTTCCTGACGGCGACGTTCTGGTGGTAGGCGCTTCCGCCACCGGAATCCAGATCGCAGAGGAGGTGCATGCCTCGGGTCGACCGGTGACGCTGTCCGTGGGGGAGCACGTCCGGTTACCGCGGGTATATCGGGGCAAAGACATCATGTGGTGGCTGGATCGGACCGGAGTTCTCGATGAGCGATACGACGAGGTAGACGACCTGGTCCGAGCCCGCAACATCCCATCGCCGCAGTTGGTGGGGACCCCAGAGCGAAGGACTCTCGATCTCAATGCCCTGACCGACCAGGGGGTGCGATTGGTCGGCCGTGTGGCCGGAATAGTCGACGGAAGGGCACAGCTGTCGGGCTCGCTGCGAAACCTGTGCAACCTCGCCGATCTCAAGATGGATCGTCTGCTCGGAACCATCGACGATTGGGTCGTGGAGCAAGGGTTGGAGAGAGAAGTCGAGGCGCCTCATCGATTCGCGGCGACCCGAGTCGAGGAATCACCGACCCTGAGTCTCGAGCTCACCGACGGCCGAATTTCGACGATCATCTGGGCGACCGGCTTCCGCCCCGATTATTCGTGGCTCCACGCCCGCGTCCTCGACCGAAAGGGACGGCTGAGACATGACGCCGGTGTGGTCACGGGTGCGCCGGGTCTCTATCGGATCGGATTGAACGTGTTGCGAAGACGCAAATCGACCTTCATCCACGGCGCCGGAGACGACGCGCGCGACCTCACCGACCATCTCGCTGCATACGTGGGAGTTGACGCCCCTGCCTGAGCGCCAGCCGACCGGGCGGGGTCAGCCGAACGATCCCGCGACCGGGAGGAGTGGGGGATCACCGAGCGGGAACGAGTTGTCGGCGATCCCCTGGGTGTTGGTGTGGCGGAAGAAGAAAGTGGCGTCGTCGGGCCGGAAAAGCGCGGGCGTGGAGAACCCGACCCCGGTCCAGTCTCCGGCCACGAGGCGATCGCCCGGGTCCCCAAACAGATACTCGTTATCGGCCACACCCTGGGTGTGCGTGTTGCGGAAGTAGACCAATCCGGTTGTCTCACGATGGAGCCCCACCGTGTCGATCCCGTTGCCGTCGAAGTCGCCGGCGAATGGCTTGTCCCCCGGGTTCCCGAAGAAGTACGTGGTCTCGGCGGCCCCCGCCCCCGCCGAACCGGAGCCGAGACGGTTTATGACGTAAACCCGGCCTTCTGAGGGCCGGTAGATGGACACCGTGTCGCAACCGTCGCCGTCGAAATCACCGGCGATGGGCAGATCGCCCGGGTTCCCGAAGAAATAGCTCACGTCGGCGACCCCTTGGGTGTTCGAGTTGCGAAGGTAGACGAAGCCGTCCGACCGTCGATAGAGGCCAGGTGTGTCAATCCCGTCGCAGTCCCAGTCACCCATGAAAGGGCTGTCGCCGGGATTGCCGTAGAAGAACGAGCTCATCACACCACCCCGGCGCAGATGCCAGAGCCCACTGGCCGGATCGACCAGCCCGATGTCCTCGCGTGCCGGTCCGAAGACGAAGTCCTTGCCGATGGCGAACTTGACCATCACCGCGTCACCCGCTTCGAGGATGATGTTGGCCCGACGCAGAGTGCCCCCGAGGTTCTCCAGGGGCAGATCGCCCCTCACCCCATCGGACGAGCGCAACACCCGGAGGTGGTCGGCCAACTCGGCCGGCATTCCGGTGAAGTCGAAGGTGAGGTCGATCACCCCTGTATCGCTCGAGCCGGGCAGTGACGGCTCGCCCCGCCGCACCGAATGGGTGTGCCGGGCGTTCTGCACCACCATGTAGCGAGTCCCCCATTCGTCGACGAAGAAGCCGAGCAGGATCTCCAGAGGCGGCTGGCCCGGCGCCGGCGCCACGTTGACGAGGTGGGGGAACCCTCCGGCCCCGGGTGCCCAGGCGGCGACGTCTATGGGTTGGATCGGGTGGCTGCCCTTGATGAATCTGACGTCGGTCGAGGTAAGCCTGGTGACCGCCTTACCCAGGTTGGCGAGACGTTCGTTGACTTCGGAGACGATCTGATGATGCGGGGTCGGCGAAGAGCCCCAGGTGCCGGTCGGCTGGTTGAGGATGGAGCCTCCCCACTGGGTCGCGGTGGGATGGCCAACCGAAGCTGCCTGGTAGAGGAACCAGTGATGACCGCTGTAGCCGAAAGTCAGACCGGCCATGGCCTGCCAGAGCAGGTCGGAGCGGGTGTGGGTCGGCTGGCAATCCGTCTCCGGCCCGATGTAGGCATTGAGGTACTCCCAGTAGGGCACACCTTTGGCCAACCCGGCGTTGCGGAAGGTCTGCAAAACCGTGTAATGGGCGATGTCCAGGTTGTAATCACCGGTGCTGATCAGATCGCCGTCGCTGGCCCCGACGTAGGCAGAGATGATCGCGTTGCGGCCCGCCGCGTCGCCGCCGCTCGGGTCGGGCACCCAGTAGCTGAGGTTGGTGAACACCAGCGCCTCGGGGTCATGGGCCCGAACCCGGCTGATCCCGTGGTTGATCTCGTTCATCATGGCGACGGAAGTCGGCTCATCGCCCACCTGGTAGCCGATGCGCCCCGGGTTGTTCGGGGGGAGGCCCCCGACCAGACTGCCGCTGTCGACGAACTGAGAGCCGTTCCACACGGCGGAGTTGCCGTTGTTTTCCAGCCATGTGAGGTACCCCATGCCCCGTCGATGCCCCAGCCAACCCTCGACCTGAGGCGGCCCGTCCTTCCAGAGATGGGCGGCGTTGGCCCCGAAGGTCCCCAGATATCGGTCGACGACGCTCTTCGGTGGGTTGGGTACCGAAGCGACCAACGAGGTGATCGGCATGGGGTGCAGACGGAGCCAGTCCTTGGCCCTGGTGCTAGTCACTGCAGATGGGGTGAACGCGGGTGCGGACTCCACTACCTGCATCGGGAGGATCGGGCAGGGAGGTGTCTGTGCCGTCGCCCGCTCGCCTGGGACGAGCAGGACTGTGGCGACAAGGACGAGGACGAGACTCGCCCTTCGAAGTCGGATGGCAGCCGACATCGGCGTCACCATAGGGCTGACTCCGTTTTAGGCCATACAAGACGTTGGTCAGTTGGCGAGGAGCTCCTGGTACAGCTCCAGGTTGTCAGGCCCGAAACACACGAATGTCACGGTGTCGACTGAGCCCGGCTCGCCTGCCATCCAGGCTGTGACCGAAGCGATCGCAGTCTTCGCCGCCAGGGGTTTCGGGAAGTGGTAGACCCCGGTCGAGATATTTGGGAATGCCACGCTTTTCGCCCCTACTTCCCTGGCGACTTCGAGACTGTTTCGGTAGCAGGAGGCCAGCAATTCGACCGCCTCCTCCTCGGGCACCGCGCCCCAGATCGGGCCCACGGTGTGCACCACATGACGGGCCGGCAGATCGCCGGCGGTCGTGATCACTGCCTGTCCGGTCGGCAATGGGCCCTGTCGAGCCACTATCTGCTTGCACTCGGCCTTGATGGCCGGCCCACCGGCGCGGTGAATCGCACCATCGACTCCGCCGCCACCCATCAACGAGGAGTTGGCCGCATTGACGATCACGTCGGCATCGACGGTGGTGATGTCGTCCTGAATGGCCTCGAGACGGGTCACGACCCGACTGTAGGGGGAGGACTTCAGGCGACTGCGCTGGGGGAGTGGAGCCGGATCACGGAACCGAGGAGGGCGGATTCCTCGGTGCGGGAGAAGGCTCGGCGTCGCACCGCTTCGGCAACGGCGTCCCGGCGCGGGTTCGGACCGCGGCCAAAGGCGTGGAGAGCGGCCTCGGTGCTCATCACCGCAGCACGGAACGGATCGGGGAGGACGGCGTTCAGGGCGACCAGCCACACCGACCTGGTGACCCTCGAAGCGGCTTCGAGTCCGGTCATGAGGGCTCGCTCGATCGACGCCAGTTCGTTCTCTCGACCCGCGGCTACCAGAGTCAGGGCCTGATGGAGGAGTCGCTGGATCAGCTCCCTGGCCGGCTCGGTGAGATCGGGGAGGTGATACCGGAACACGATCGAAGCGCAATCGATGGCGTAGAGCCGAGCATATGGCTCGTCCCAGTCTCCGAGGCGGTAACGCTCGACCTCGAGAAGTGCGGATATGGTGTCGAGACCGTCATACCGGCTCGCCATCATCCCGCCCGCTTCCACATGGTTTGGTGCCACCATCACCGTTGTCCTAGCCCTTTCCTGGAAACCCAATTGCCTGTCCTGTGGATAATCCACAATTTCCGAGGATTTGGGCATGGGCCGCATGGCCCATTCTTTCCACAACCATTTGAACTAGTCCTCTAGACCCAGAGACATGCCGGGATTGTGCGGACCCCCGGCTAGATTGCCCCGCTTACCGCCGAACCCGGCACGTGCCGGGTGGGGGGAACCAAACCCCATCAGGGGCGAATCCCGGCGTCGAGGGTCGGGTAGGGCGAACTTCCAGCCCGAGCCCGTCAGCTAACTCCCAAGGCGACCGAGGAAGAAAAAGAGGCACCGACTTTGGAGACGTTCAGCGCCGCCTCCCACGGTGAGGTCTTGCAACTCGTGATACAGATCGCGGTTTTGCTCGCCGCTGCTCGCTTCCTCGGCGGGCTGGCGCGAAGGATGGGTCAGCCGGCGGTAGTCGGCGAGATCCTGGCCGGAGTGATCTTGGGCCCGTCGATCCTTTCCGGGCTCGTGCCGTGGATCGGGGAGTGGATCCTGCCCCAGACCGAAGCCCAGGGCTACATGCTCGAGGTCGTGGCCTTGATCGGGGTGATGCTGTTACTGGTGATCACCGGGTTCGAGACGGATCTGGCCCTCATCCGGCGCCGCATCGGCGTCGCGCTCGGCGTGGCGGTTGGTGGTCTCGTGGTCCCGTTCGTCACGGGATTGGCGCTGGGATATGCAATCCCTGACAGCCTTCTCGTCGACCCGTCGGATCGAACGGTTTTTGCCCTCTTCGTCGCTACGGCGCTTTCCATCTCGGCGATCCCGGTGCTGGCCAAGATCCTGATGGATCTCGACCTTATGCGGCGGGAGTTCGGTCAGACGGTTCTCGCCGCCGGGATGATCGATGACATCACTGGCTGGACGATGTTGGGGTTGGTGACTGCTTTGGCGAGTGCCGAGGCAATCACCGCCGGCTCGGTCCTGGTGACGTTCGGCATGGTGGCCATCTTCATCCTCGCCACCGTGACTGTCGGTAGATTTCTCGTCGAGAGAGGGCTGGGGCTGATTCAGGACCGATTCCGGGGGCGGGACGCCATCTTGACGCTCGTGGTCGTGCTTGCGTTCGCTTGGGGTGCCTTCAGTCAGGCTCTAAGACTCGAGCCCGTGATCGGCGCTTTCGCCATAGGGATTCTGTTCGGTCGTCTGCCCCGGCTACCGACCGATGTGGTTCACAAGCTCGAGAGCATGGCACTCGCCGTGTTCGCTCCAATCTTCTTTGCCGTGGCCGGCCTCAAGGTAGACATCCGGTCCATCCTCCAGCCTGACCTCCTCTTTATCGCGGTCCTGGTGATCCTCGTTGCCACGGTCGGCAAGGTTGCCGGCGCGTATGCCGGCGCCAGATACATATCTGGTCAGGATCACTGGTCTGCCCTCGCCTACGGAGCTGGCCTCAACGCCCGTGGCGCGGTCGAGATCATCATCGCCACCATCGGCCTCTCGCTCGGCATCCTCACCACTGAGATGTTCTCCATCATCGTGTTGATGGCGGTGGTGACCTCGATCGCGGCGCCCGCCGCGCTTAGGTACTGCCTGGCCCGGGTGGAGCCGGCCGATGAGGAAGAGCTGAGACTGGCTCGGGAGGACGTGCTCAAGGGCAGCTTCCTGGCCGGGTTGAAGCGGGTTCTGGTGCCGGTGAGGCCCCGCATTGGGCAAGTGGGCACTCAGACGATCCAGGCGGTGTTGGTAGCCAGGCTGGGTGAATCGAGTGACATCTCCACCACTCTTCTCGCCGTCGCCGGGGATCAGGACCGTGTGCTCGCCGGCGCCTATCTCGCCTCGCTTCGTGCCGTGTTCCGCGACCGGGGGACAACGACGCGGATCGTCTCCAGCCACGATCCGGTGGAGGCGATCCTTCATGAAGCCGAGGCCGACTACGACTTGTTGGTAATCGGCACGCCGACGATGAGTGGCTCGGGGCAAGGGGTGTTCGGGCCGGTCATCGACGACCTGATCAAACTGTCCCGTACCCCGACCCTCGTGGTGAGGGGAGAGAACGTTCCCGAAGACTGGGCTCCGAGCCGAATACTTGTGCCGGCAAGCGCCAGCACCAGCTCCCGGAATGCAGCGGACCTTGCCTTTGCCATCGCCGGATCGGATGCGGTGGTGACAGGAGTGCATGTCGTCACGCCAACCCGTCTTTCCGGGTTGCGCCCAAACGTGGCGCTCGATGTGACCGCCGAATTCGAGATCCTCGCCACGCGTATGGGCCAGCATGTCGAGACCGAGGTTCGAGAAGCCGAGGATGTGGAGACGGGGATCCTCGACGCACTGGAAGAGTTCGACGCCGACCTCTTGGTCCTCGGCACCAACGTGCGTGCCGGCACCACGCATCTGCATCTTGGCCCCAGGGTCGAGTACCTGACTCGGCTCGCGTCCTGCCCGGTCGTGATCCTCAACAGCTAGGCGTGACGCTTGCCCGGGCAGGCGCGGTCGCATCGGTCCCTTGGCACATTGGAAGCCTCAACCCGTATTTGACACTCGAGGTTTCGATCACGCAGGGCTGATCGCAAGATCGCCGGCGCGAAGCCAGCAGGCCGCCTGGTGATGGGGGCCCTGGGGTGAGTCCATCAGCAAAGGATCATCGACATCGCAGAGTCCTTCTCGGGCGATGGGGCAGCGGGGATGGAAATGACATCCGCGGGGTGGGTTGAGTGGTGAAGGGATCTCCCCTTGCAGGATCCGCCGGTTTCGTGGGCGGTCGGGGTCGGCGATCGGGATGGCCGAAAGAAGAGCCTCGGTGTAGGGGTGGAGCGGGTTTCGGTACAGGGTGTCCCGATCGGTCAGCTCCACCACGCGGCCGAGGTACATCACCGCGACCCGATCCGAGATGTGCTCGACGACCGCGAGATTATGAGCAACGAAGAGAAGGGTCAGGTTGAGCTCTTCTTGAAGCTCGGTGAGGAGGTTGAGGACCTGGGCCTGCACCGAGACGTCCAGCGCTGAGACCGGCTCGTCTGCCACCACCAGATCAGGCTTCAGGATCAGGGCGCGCGCGATGCCGATTCGCTGCCGCTGGCCACCCGAGAACTCATGGGGGTATCGGCTGGCATGGGACGCCCGGAGGCCGACGAGTTCCAGCATCTCCTTTACCCGCTCCTGCTGCTCGTCCTTGGTCCCGATGCCATGGAGACGCAAGCCCTCGGCGATGGCCGGCCCTACCTGTGACCTGGGATCGAGCGAGCCATACGGGTCCTGGAAGATGATCTGGACGCGTCGTCGGAATGGCTTGAGGTCGTTGCCCGAGAGATGAGTGATGTCCTCACCGTCGAATTGGATCGTCCCGGACGTCGGCTCCAGGAGCCGGGTCAGCATCCGGCCAAGGGTGGTCTTGCCACAGCCGGACTCGCCGACGAGGCCCAAGGTCTCCCCTTTGAAGATGTCGAGGGAGACACCGGCCACAGCCCTGACGGTGGCCACCTGACGTTGCAGGATGCCCCCCCGAATTGGAAACTCCTTCACCAGGTCGCGTATCTCGACCAGCGTCTCAGGCATCGGGATCCTCGACCTTCTCCGGTCCGAAATAGAGCCAACACCGGACCTTGTGCCCCTGCTCTACCTCGCGAAGGTCTGGCTGTATCTCAGTGCAGATCTGGAGCGCGTTCTCGACGCGGGGCCCACACCGCGGTGCGAACCGGCACCCCTGCGGGAGGTCGATCATCGAGGGCACAACGCCGGGGATCACGTCCAACTGCTCCCGGAGCGACCCCAACACGGGGATCGAGCCGATCAGCCCTTTGGTGTACGGGTGCAGCGGGTTCCTGAAGATGCTTCGGACATCGGTCTCTTCGACAATCTCGCCGGCGTACATCACCGAAACCCGGTCGGCCATCTCGGCCACGATCCCCAGGTCGTGGGTGATGAGGATGACCGATGTGTTCGAGGTCTTCTGGAGGTCCCGGATGAGGTCGAGGATCTGTGCCTGGATAGTGACATCGAGCGCCGTCGTCGGCTCGTCGGCGATGAGCAGCTCGGGCTCGCACGCCAGGGCCATCGCGATCATGATCCTCTGCGCCATCCCTCCCGACAGCTCGTGCGGGTATGCGTCAGCCCGGCGCTTGGGGTCGGGGATCCCGACCTTGGAAAGCATCTCGATGACCTTCGCCTCCTCGACCTCTGTGCTCCAGTCACGATGAAGCTCGAAGACTTCCTTGATCTGGGCACCGGCCCGGTACACCGGGTTCAGAGCCGAGGTTGGCTGTTGGAAGATCATCGAGATGTGCTCGCCCCGCAAAGCTCGAACCTCGGCCGCCTTCATCAGGGCAATGTCCTTGCCGCCGAAGAGGATCTCTCCGGCAACCACCTTCCCGGGATGGGGGATCAGGCCCATGATCGAGAGCGAGGTCACCGACTTCCCGCAACCAGACTCGCCTACAAGGCCGAGGACCTCTCCCCGCTTGACGTGGAAGTCGGCGCCGTCCACGGCTTTGACCACACCCTGTCTGGTGTCGAAATGTGTCTTGAGCCCTCTGACGTCGAGTAGAACCTCGCCTGCAGGCACCGGAAGGGGTGCGTCGGTGTCGATGGCGCTCTCGGGGAGGGGTCTGGCTGCGCTCACTTGTTGAGTGTGGGATCGAGGGCGTCGCGCAGCCCGTCACCCATCAGGTTGAAGCCGAGGACGGTGATCATGATGGCGAGGCCGGGGAAGATCATCAGGTGGGGGGCGGTGAAGATCCGGTCGCGTTCCTCGGCGAGCATCGAGCCCCATTCGGGAGTCGGGGGGACGGCACCAAGCCCCAGGAACCCCAGGGCCGCTGCTTCGAGGATCACGGTGGCGATGCCGAGTGTGCCGAGGACAACGAGCGGAGTCAGGGCATTGGGGACCACCCTTGTGGCGAGCACCTTCCACCGGGACGCCCCAAGCGCCCGCGACGCCGACACGTAGTCGACCTCCTTGATCGAGAGCACCGATGCCCTCATCACCCTTGCGTACTGGGGAATGGTGACGATGGCGATGGCGAGAAGCGTGTTCCGAAGGCCCGGCCCGAGGACGAAGACGATGGCAATGGCGAGGATGAGGGACGGAAAACCGAGCACCACATCCATGATCCGCATCATCACGTTGTCGGACCACCCCCCGAGATATCCGGCGATGGCTCCGATGACGGTCACGATCACGATCGTGATGAGGACGGTCGTGAAGCCGAGAGGGAGGCTGACCCTGGCCGCATAGACCACCCGGCTGAAGAAGTCCCTGACATTTCCGTCCAGCCCGAAAATGTGCTGTGTCCCCTCGCACCCGAAAGCGTTGATGCAAGGTGGCAGCCACCTTTCCGCTCCAGGCTGCCCGATGAAGTTCTGATAGGGATCGTAGGGGGCGATGAGCGGGGCGAAGATCGCGACTCCGACCATGAAGCAAACCAGAATCAGACCCACGATGCCGACCTTGCGCTGGAAGAATCGTCGACCGGCGATGCGCCACACCGAGCCTGGTTGCTCGAGTAGCGATTCCGGGTCGGGGAGGGCCACATCCGGCCGCAAATTCATCTCAGCTTCACCAAGTGTCATTCCAGCCTCACTCTCGGGTCCAGATATCCATACGAAACATCAACCAGCAAGTTCACGATCACATAGGTGGTGGCAATGATCAGGGTGAATCCCTGGATGATCGGGAAGTCCCTAGCGGTGATCGCGTCGAAGAGGGCAGTGCCGACTCCGGCCAGACCGAAGACGGTCTCGGTGAGCACGGCGCCGCCGAGCAGCAGCCCCATTTGGAGCCCGATGATCGTGACGACCGGGAGCATGGCGTTGCGCAGCGCGTGCTCTCTCACGACCTTTCGCTCCATGGCGCCTTTGGCCCGGGCGGTGCGGATGTAATCGCGGCCCAGGACGTCGAGGAGCGAGGACCGGGTCATCCGGGCGATGATGGCCATGGGAATCGTGGCCAGCGTGATGGCGGGGAGGATGAGATGCTTGACCCCGTCCCAGAAAACCGCCCATTGGGCGCTGATCAGGGCATTGGTCACAGTCATGTAGGAGACGAACTCGGCGGCGGTCGAGACGAATCCCTCGTCGGAGATCTCCCAGCCCCACACCTCGTAGAAGGGGAGGGCGCGGTTCCCCGGGCTGAGCGATCCACTGGGCGGCAGGGCGAAGATGGTCCCCGACAAGACGACGGCGAAGAGATACGCAAGCAATAGCCCGAGCCAGAAGATGGGCATGGACACGCCGATATTGGCGAAGGTCATCGCTGCCACATCGACGCCGGAGTTGTGCCGTCGTGCTGCGGCGATCCCGAGTGGGATTCCCACGATGATCGCCACACTCAAGGCGGCGATGGTGAGCTCGAGCGTCACCGGAAGCCGCTCGATGATTATCTGGCTGACCGGCCGGGAGAAGCGGATCGACTCGCCGAGATCGCCGCTGATCACATTCCCGAAATAGATGCCGAGTTGAACGATGATCGGCTCGTTGAGGCCGTTGGCTTCGTTGAAACGCTCACATGCCTCCGCAGTGGCCCTCTCGCCGAGGATGGCGGTGCATGGCTCTCCAGGGAGCAGCCGGACTAGAAGGAAGACCAGGAGC
>Ga0190271_10002414_pt1 | contig 11314 bp, 14 predicted proteins | sample Popmic356T_FD_133747 | JGI IMG/M metagenome (GOLD analysis project Ga0190271, IMG submission 133747) | Populus adjacent soil microbial communities from riparian zone of Weber River, Utah, USA - 356 T | ecosystem: Environmental > Terrestrial > Soil > Riparian zone | place: USA: Utah | collected...
ACGCAGATCAGCCCGAACGCGGTGCCGGCCGACACGTTGAAGCTCAACCTCGGCGTCCCGCCGGCGATGACGGAGAACCGCTTCGGCGTGCTCGCCAACGACGTCGCGGGGTTCCCGAACGGCCGCCGGCTCGCCGACGACGTGACGGACATCGAGCTGCGCGTGATCGCCGGCGCGCTCCTGACCGATGACCAGGGCGGCAAGCAGATCCCGCTCGGGGACGGCGTGGACCGGAACGACAAGCCGTTCGGCACGTCGTTCCCCTACGTCGCCCCGCCGACGGACGGATTCACCGGGCTCTCGAAGCGCACCGAGCCCGCCCACGCCCCGGTCCCCCAGCCGCCAACCGGGGGCTGAGGCGATGCGTGCCCGCCGCCTGACCGCCGTCGCCCTGGCCTTCGTCGCCGCACTTGCCGTGTTCGCGGCGACGCGGGGCGGCGAGCCGGTGGCGGCGGGCCCGCCCGCCGGCCTGGCGCTCGACGCCAGGCCGGCGCTGTCGACCGCCGAGGAGGTCCGCCGCCTGCAGGCGGCGGTCCGCCGCGGCGAGCCGCGGGAGGCCGAGCTCGCCGCCGCGTACGCGCAGCGTGCGCGGGAGACCGGCGACCCGTCCTTCTACGCACGCGCCGAGGCCGCGCTGGGGCCGGACCCGAGCGGCGCCCCGGCGCTCACCGAGGCCGCCGCGCTCGCCGCGGCGCGCCATGACTTCCGCGCCGCGCTCGCACTCGGCCGGCGCGCCCGCGTCGCGGCGCCCGACGTCAACGCCCCGTACGCGGTGCTCGTCGACGCGCTGGTCGAGCTCGGGCGCTACGACGACGCCGAGCGCGCGCTCCAGCAGATGATCGGCCGGCACCCCGATCTCGGCGGCTACGCGCGGATCTCCTACCTGCGCGAGCTGCACGGCGACCTCGGCGGCGCCGTGGCCGCCATGCACCGCGCGGTCGCCGCCGCCGGATCCGCCCGCTCCTTCGCCGCCGACACGAACGCGCTGCTGGGCGAGCTGGAGCTGCGCCGCGGGCGCGAGGCCGCCGCCGGCCGCGCGTTCCGCATGGCGCTGGCCGCCGTCCCGGGACATCCCGCCGCCTCCGCCGGCATGGCGCGGTTCGCCGCGGCCACCGGGCGGGACGATGTCGCCCTCGCCCGCTGGCGGCGGCTGGTGACGCGGATGCCGCTGCCCGAGTACGCGATCGCGCTCGGCGAGGCCGAGCTGGCCGCCGGCCGCACCGCGGCGGCCGAGCGCGCCTTCGACCTCGTGCGCGCGCAGGAGCGGATCCAGCGCGACGCCGGCGTCGACGTCGACGCCGAGCTCGCCGTCTTCGAGGCCTCCCACGGCAGCGCCGCGCGCGCCGTGCGGCTGGGCCGCCGGGCCTGGGCGAGCGCGCCGAGCGTCCGCTCCGCCGACGCGCTCGGCTGGGCCCTGACCCGCGCCGGCCGCCCGCACGCCGGCCGGCGCTGGGCGGATCGCGCGCTCGCACTGGGCTGGCGCGACCCGCTCGCGCTGCACCACGCCGGGCTCGCCGCCCTCGCGGCGGGTGAGCGGGCCGAGGGGGAGCGCCGGCTGCGGGCCGCGCTCCGCGGCGGGCTGCCGATCCATCCGCTGCTCGCCGCCGAGGCGAGGGAGGCGCTGCGATGAGGCGCGCACTCCTGATCGCCGTGCTGGCGGCGCTGCTCGCGCCCGCCGCCGCCGCGGCGCATCCGCTGGGCGACTACTCCGTCAACCACCTCGCGGAGATCGGCGTGTCCGCCGACCGGGTCGACGTCCGCTACGTGCTCGACCGGGCCGAGATCGCCTCCGTGCCACTGCGCGGCCAGAGCGACGCCGAGGTGCTCGCCGGCGTGGAGGAGGAGGTCGAGGGCCGGCTCGTGCTCGAGGCGGACGGGCGCCGCGTCCCGCTCGCCGTCACCGGGTCCCGGCTGACCCGGCCGCCCGGCCGCGCCGGCCTGCCGACCACGCGGGCCGAGCTGACGCTCCGCGCGCCGGTCGCGGACGCCGCGCGCGTCGTGCTGCGCGACGGCACGTACCGCGGCCGGATCGGCTGGAAGGCGATCGTCGCGAAGCCGGGGGAGGGGACCGCGGTCGTCGCCGACGTGCCCGCGACCGATCCGACGGGCGGCCTGCGCCGCTACCCCGCGGACCGGCTGTCGAGCCCCGCCGACGTGCGCACCGCGACGTTGCAGATCGCGCCCGGCGAGGGCACGCTCGACGCGCGCGGGAGCGACGCGGCGCCCGTCGCCTCCGGCGGGGGGCGCGGCGGCGACCCGCTGACCGACGCGTTCTCCGAGGCCGCCGCGGGCCGGGGCGCGCTCTTGCTGCTCCTCGCCCTCGCCTTCGGCTGGGGCGCGCTGCACGCGCTCTCGCCGGGCCACGGCAAGGCGATGGTCGCCGCCTACCTCGTCGGCACGCGGGGGACGCCGCGCCACGCCGTGGCGCTGGGCGGGATCGTCACCGTGACCCACACCGCGGGTGTGTTCGCGCTGGGCGCGGTGGCGCTCGCGCTCTCCGCCACCGTCCTGCCGGAGGACCTGCTGCCGTGGCTGGAGCTCACGTCGGGCCTGCTCGTGCTCGGCGTCGGCGCCGCCGTGCTGCGGCGCCACCTCCGGCACTGGACGGCCCACCGGCACGCGCAGGATCACCACCACGGACACGACCACGACCACGACCACGATCACGGCCACAGCCACGCGCCGCCGGAGCGGATCACGTCGCGCGGGCTGCTGGCGATGGGCGCGGCCGCCGGCCTGATCCCGTGCCCGTCGGCGCTGGTGGTGCTCCTGGCCGCGGTGGCGCAGGGCGAGATGGCGCTCGGGCTGGCGCTGATCGTCGCGTTCAGCGCCGGGCTCGCGGCGACCCTGACCGGGCTCGGGCTGGCCGTCGTCTACGCCGGGCGCGCCATGGGCCGCCTGCCGGTGCCGCGCGGCGTCGTGTCAGCGCTCCCGGCGCTCTCCGCGGTGGCCATCGTCGGCGTCGGCTGCCTGCTCACGCTGGAGGCCGTCCCGCACGTCGCCTAGGTCCGAGTGATCCGCTCGCGGGGGTGGGGCGCATAGGCACTCGAGTACGCCGTGCGGGAGCGGCGGGCCCACAGCGACGAAAGGCTCCTATGACCGTTCCGCACGACACGCGGCCGCTCCCGGCCGCCTCAGCTCCCGCTGCCCTGGCGTCCCTCCGCGCCCGCGGCCTCCGCATCTCCGCCTCGCGGCGCACCGTCGTCGAGGCCTTGTTCGCCGCCGACGGCCCGGTCGGCGCCGAGCAGATCGCCGGCGGCCTGGGCGGGCGGCTGCCGGCCTCCGACCTCGGCTCCGTCTACCGGAACCTGGAGGCGCTCGAGCGGGCCGGGCTCGTGCGCCACGTCCACGCCGGGCACGGCGCCGGCCGCTACGCGCTCGCCACCCGCCACGAGCACGGCTACGCCGCGTGCGAGTGCTGCGGCGCGCTGCAGCCGCTCGACCAGGAGGCGATCCTGCGCGTGGAGGCGATCGTCGCCGCGGCCACGGGCTACGAGGCCCGTCTCGTCCACTTCCCGATCGTCGGGCGCTGCCCGCGCTGCAAGCCGACCCCCCGAGTTCCCGAGGTCCCCCATGCACATTCCTGACGGCTTCCTGTCCCCCGAGGTCGCGGTCGCCTGCGCGATCCCCGCGGCCGCCGCGGTCGGCTACGGCCTCCGCCGTGCCGAGCGTGAGCTCGACGACCGCCGCGCGCCGCTGCTCGGCGTCACCGCCGCGTTCGTTTTCGCGGCGCAGATGCTCAACTTCCCCGTCGCCGGCGGCACGAGCGGGCACTTCCTCGGCGCCGCGCTCGCGGCGGTCCTGCTCGGCCCGTGGCTCGCGGGCGTCGTGCTCTCCGTCGTGCTCGTCGTCCAGGCCTTCGTGTTCGCGGACGGCGGTGTCACCGCGCTCGGCGCGAACGTGCTCAACATGGGCGTGCTCGGCGGGCTGGTCGTCGGCGGGCTGATGGCCGCGGCGACGCGGCTGCTGCCCGCGTCCCGCCGCTCCGCGCTTGTCGTGGCCGGCGCCGGCGCGTGGCTCGCGGTGATGGCCGGCGCGGCCGCCACGTCCGTCGAGCTCGCGCTGTCGGGCACCGTCCCGCTGGGCGCCGTCCTGCCGCCGATGCTCGGCGTGCACGCCCTGATCGGCGCCGGCGAGGCCGTCATCACGGTCGCCGCCGTCAGCGCGGTCCTCGCGACGCGGCCGGACGTGCTGCCGCGCCGCCACGTCCCCGTCCCCGCCGCTTGACCAGGAGCCACGAGATGACCATGCGCCGCTTCACCGTCCTCGCCGCCGCGCTCGCCGTCGGCCTCGCGCTCGCGGTCTCGCCGTTCGCGTCCTCCTCGCCCGACGGGCTCGAGCGTGTCGCCGGCGACAGCGCTTTCCTCGACCAGGGGCGTCGCGCGCCCGTGCAGGAGTCGGCCCCCGCACCCGACTATGCCCTGCCGGGCATCGCGGACGGGCGGCTGGCCACCGGGCTGGCCGGGTTCGCGGGCACCCTCGTGGTGCTCGGCCTCGGCTCGGCGGTGACCGGAGCGGCCCGCCGCCGCGTGACGGCATGAGCGCGCACGCGATCCACGCCATCGGCGTGGCCGGCGACCCCGCGAGCCCCGTCCACCGGCTCGACCCCCGCGCGAAGCTGATCGGGCTCACCGGCGTGACCGTGGTCGCCGTCTCCGTCCCCGCTCCGGCGTGGCCCGTGCTGGTGGCCTGCGCCGGCGCGCTCGCGGCGGTCGCGGTCGCCGCGCGCGTGCCGGCGCGGGTGCTCGCGGCCCGCGGCGCCGTCGTGCTGCCGCTGCTCGGGCTGCTCGTGCTCACGCTGCCGTTCCGCCCCGACGACGGCGCGGTCGCCCTGGCCGCCGCGAAGGCGCTGACGGGGACGGCGAGCGCCGTCCTGCTCGGCGCGACGACGAGCTTCCCCGACGTCCTGCACGCCCTCGAGCGGCTGCGGGCACCCGCCGTGGCGACGACGATCGCCGCCCTCATGTACCGCTACCTGTTCGTGATCGCGGACGAGGCCCGGCGCATGCGGGTCGCCCTCAAGGCCCGCGCCTACGCGCCGCGCAGCGCGCTCCAGGCCGGCGCCATCGGCCGCGTCGCGGTCGCGCTCTTCCTGCGCTCGCACGACCGGGGGGAGCGGGTGCACCTGGCGATGCGCTCGCGCGGGCACGCCGGGAGCCTGCCGCGGCTCCGCGCGCTCGCGCTCGGGCGCGCCGACGTCGCGTTCCTGGCGGCGCTCGCGTGCGCGCTCCTGCCCCTGCGCGTCGCGCTGGGGGTGGCGGCGTGATCGCCGCGCGCGCTCTCCGCTACCGCTACCCGTCGGGCGCGGTGGCGCTCGACGGGCTCGACCTCGACGTCGCCCGCGGCGAGCGGGTCGCCGTGCTCGGTCCGAACGGGGCGGGGAAGACGACGCTCATGCTGCACCTCAACGGGCTGCTGCACGGCGCCGGAGACCTCTGGGTGGGCGGCCAGGACGCGCGTACCGCCGACCTCCGGGCGCGTGTCGGCCTCGTCTTCCAGGACCCGGACGACCAGCTCTTCATGCCCAGCGTGCTGGAGGACGTGGCCTTCGGGCCGCTCAACCTCGGCGCGACCCCGGAGGAGGCGCTCGCGCGTGCCCGCGCGGCGCTGGCGGCGGTGCGGATGGCCGAGCTGGCGGAGCGCGCGCCGCACCAGCTCTCGCTCGGGCAGCGGCGCCGCGTCGCCGTCGCGGGGGTGCTCGCCATGCAGCCGGAGGTGCTTGTGCTCGACGAGCCGTCGGCGAGCCTCGATCCGCGCACGCGCCGCGAGCTGCTCGAGCTGCTCGGCGGGCTGGGGCAGACGATGCTGGTCGTCACGCACGACCTCCCGTTCGCCGCGCAGCTGTGCGAGCGCGCGGTCGTGCTCTCGGCAGGCCGGATCGTCGCCGACGGCCCGTGCCTGGAGCTGCTGGAGGATGCGGCGCTGCTGGCCGCGCACGACCTCGAGCTGCCCGCGGGGTTCGACCCGCGGGCGCTAGTAGAGGGCGCCGGCCAGCTTGCGGCGTGACTCGCGCGCGAGCGGGTGCTCGACCCCGAGCTCGTCGAGCACGCCGACCACCGCGCGGCGCAGGTCCTCGCGCCGGTTCGCGTCGTCGGTGGCGGCGATGGCCTCGATCAGGGCGTCGAGGCCGCGCTGCTGCTCGCCGTCGTCGAGGGCGGCGAACGCCTCGCGGAGCTGCTCGTCGTCCTCCAGCCGCAGCCGGGCGGCGTAGCCCTCGGCGGCGAACGAGCCGGGGAACTCGTCGAGGATCGCGAGGGCGTCCTCGCGGTCGCCGCGCGCGTTCAGGATCCGCGCGAGCGCCAGGCCGGCGTCGGCGCGGCCGGGCTCGAGCTCCAGCGCGCGGCGCAGCTCGGCCTCCCCGCCGGTCTCGACCAGCGCGTCGGCCTCGGAGGGGAGGAGCGCATCGAAGAAGCGGTTGACGACGGCCGGCGGCTGGGCGCCGGTGAACTCGGAGGCCACGCGGCCGTCGACGAAGGCCTTCACGGCCGGGATGCCCTGGATGCGGAAGGCGGCGGCGAGGCGCTGGTTGGCGTCCGTGTCGACCTTGGCCAGCGCGACCTTGCCGTCGCGCTCGGCGACCGCCTGCTCGAGGATCGGCGTGAGCTGGCGGCACGGGCCGCACCAGGCGGCCCAGAAGTCGACGACGACGGGGAGCTGCTTGGACCGCTCGACGACGTCGGCGTCGAACGTGTCCTCGGTGGCGTCGAAGATCACGCTTTCTAGGCTACCGGGGCGATGGGTGACTTCTCGGTGCGACGCGACGGCCTGACGCTGTCGGGGGAGGAGGCCGGCGAGGGCGTGCCGGTCGTGCTCCTGCACGGGCTCACGGCGACGCGGCGCTACGTCGTCATGGGGTCCAAGGCGCTCGAGCGCGGCGGCCACCGGGTGATCGCGTACGACGCGCGCGGGCACGGGCGCTCGTCGCCCGCCCCGGCGTACACGTACGAGGCGCTCGCCGGCGACCTGCTGGCCGTGCTCGACGATCGCGGGATCGAGCGGGCGGTGCTCGCCGGGTCCTCGATGGGAGCGCACACGCTCGTCCGCTTCGCGCTCGACCACGGCGACCGCGCCGCCGGGCTCGTCATCGTCACGCCCGCGTACTCGCCCGAGGAAGACACCGACTCGATCGAGCGCTGGGACGCGCTCGCGGCCGGGCTGCGCTCCGGCGGCGTCCAGGGGTTCGTGGAGTCCTACGGGGAGCCCGCCGTGCCCGAGGCGTGGCGCGAGACGGTCGTGAAGGTCCTGCACCAGCGGCTCTCCGCCCACGAGCACCCGGAGGCGGTGGCGGACGCGCTCGAGCAGGTGCCGCGCTCGCGCGCCTTCGAGTCGTGGGACGAGCTCGCCGAGCTGGAGCTGCCGGCGATCGTCGTGGCCAGCCGCGACGAGGCCGATCCCGGCCACCCGTACGCGGTCGGGGAGCGCTACGCCGAGGCGATCCCGGGCGCGCAGCTGCGCTCGGAGGAGCCAGGGAGCTCACCGCTCGCCTGGCAGGGCGGGCAGCTCTCGAAGGTGATTGCGGATCTCGCAGGCCGCGTCCGGGCCTAGCGGAGCGGTTTCCATCCGCGCCGAGGTCGCGGCGCGCGCGGACTAGGAGAGGGGCTCCATGCGCGCGATCAGCTGCAGCGCGCACTCGACGACCGTCTCGCGGTCGTGGGAGATCGCCCACTCCCAGCGCCCGTCGTGCACCTCGCGGGCGACGTAGCAGGCGGCGAAGTCGGGGGAGAGGGTGACGACCGCGCCGGTGCCGCGGAGCGGGTCGTCGGGCGCGAGCCCGCCGCTGCGGACCCCGGTGCCGTCGAACGCGCCCCCGGCGTTCAGGACGCCGACGAACGCGACGCGCTCCTGGAGCCAGCCGAAGCGGCGCACGGCGCGCTCCGCATCCTCCTCGCGCACGAGGCAGCCGAGCACCATGGCGGTCTCGCCGACGTCGCCGGCGTGGATCAGGAGCGGCTCGAGCGCACGCGCGGCGAGGCGCCGGCCGCCGCTGAGCGGGCGCCGCCAGTTCGTCACCCGCTGCCAGGGCGTCGTCCCGAACGGGTCGCCCGCGCCGCCGGCGAGGCGGATCGGCCGCCCGGGCTCGGGCAGCGGGTCAGGAAGCGGACCTGGCGGGCCGAGGTGGTAGCCCTGGCCGAGCGTCGCGCCGCACACGCGCGCGACCTCGACCTGCTCCGGCGAGTGGATGCCCTCGGCGAGGATCACGGCGTGCCGGCGCTCGGCCTCGGCCCCGACGGCCATGACGATCCGCGCGACGTCCTCGGGCGAGCGGTCGTCGAGGAGGTGCAGGTCGAGCTTGATCACGTCGGCGTACAGGACGGGGGCCAGCGCGAGCGAGCGCGAGTCGGCGCCGACGTCGTCGAGGGCGATCCCCCAGCCGCGCTTGCGCAGCTCGGTCAGCGCGCGCAGGACGGCCTCGGGGCGTTCGATGAGCGCCTCCTCGCGGACGTCCATCAACAGCGTCAGGGACGAGTCCGGGAGCGGTACGTCGCCCTCCAGGCTCGTCGCGTCCGTGTTGAGGAAGAGGCAGAAGGGCGCGCCCAGGCCGGCCTCCTCGGCGAGGGCGATCGCGGCGTCGCGCGCGGCGTGGTCGAGGGCGGCCACGGAGTCCTCCCTGCGGGCCGCCTCGAGCAGCGCCCGCGCCGAGTGGAGCTCCCCGTCCTCGGGCCCGCTGCGCATCAGCGCCTCGTAGCCGACGACCCCGCCATCGCGCAGATCCACGATCGGCTGGAAGACGGGGCGTAGGTCGAGGTCCCCGACGGGACCGAGGCGGGCGAAGCCTCCTGCTTCATCCATACGTGGATGATTCAACCGGAGCGGGCCGCTCCGTGCCAGCGCGCGGGGCGCCACGGGCGCTGAGCGCCACACCGCTTGCATCGCATGCGGGGAGGTGGGACCGTCGGTGGCGGCCACAAGGAGGTAGCCGTGGAATCCGAGCGTTGCACCCGCGTGCTCGTCGTCGCGAACCGGACGGCGGGGACGCGACGGTTGCTCGACGAGGTCGCCCGGCGGGCCGAGGCGGGTCCGTGCGAGTTTTCCCTGCTCATCCCGGACGTCCACGATCGCGCGGTGGCGGACTGGACGCTCGAGGTCGCGCTCCGGCTCATGCGCAAGGCCGCGAAGGGCGACGTCGAGGGCCTGATCGGCGGCCCTGACCCGTTCGAGTCCGTCTGGGTGGCCCTCGACGAGGGCGATTTCGACGAGATCATCGTCTCGACGCTGCCGCGGCGGGTCTCGCGGTGGCTCCGCCGCGACCTCGTCCGGCGCATCGAGAGCCTCGGACTCCCGATCACGGCGATCATCCCGGGCGAGTCCGCGCCTGTGCGCGAGCCCGTGGCGAGTGCCTGAGGTGACCGCCGACGGAGTCAGCCGCAGCTGCGGATCGCGCCGCTGTCGACGAGGCCCCGGACGTGCAGGTCCCGGAGCACGCGGTCGGGCGCGCGCTTGCGCCAATAGGAGCATTCGCCGATGCCGCCGCCTTGCACGCCGATCCGCTTGAACCGGTGCGTGTGCGCGGTCCGGCGCTTGACCAGCACCCCGGAGATGCCTTCGCCGATCACCGTGGCCCAGGCGTAGCGCTCGTTCCGAGTCGACACACGAGCCTTCCTGAACTCGCAGCTGGTGGGCGCTGCAGAGCACCACTTCACGGCCGCGCGCTTGATCGCGGTCCGCTCGGCCTTCGACGGTGCGCGGTCGGCGGACGCCGTCGGCACGCCGAGCGCAAGCGCCGCGCCCACCGCCAGGCACGCGATCGTGAAACCCCCGCCGGCACGATGCACGTGGTGATGATGCCACTCCGGTCGGTAGCCGTGACTCAGGCGCGCACGGCGCAGCAGATCGCCGTCGAGCCGCGGCGCCAGAAGCACTCGACCTCGGCGAAGCCCGCCCGCCGGAGCGCCGCGAGCTCCTCGTCGAGCGGGAAGTAGCGGTCCTCGTCGGCCCACGCGGCGAAGTGGCCGCGGGCCTCGTCCTCCGCGATCCCGTGCTCGGCCATGCCGGCCGCCCAGCGCCGGAAGGCCAGCGCGTTGAGCCGCGCGCCCTCCGACATCGCCGCGTCGAGATTGACGAAGACGCCCGCGCGAGCCAGCGCGTCGTGGATCGCCCGGTAGACCTGGGTCTTGGCGCCGAGGTCGTGGACGTGGTGCAGCGAGAGCGACGCCATCATCGCGTCCGCCTCCGGCAGCGGGTCGAGGAAGCTCGCCTCGCGGAACGCCACCCGATCCCCGAAGCGGGCGAGCCGCCGCCGTGCCTCGCCGAGCATCGCGGGGTCCACGTCCAGGACCGTCACGTGGGACTCGGGCAGCGCGCCGAGCACCGCGGCCGACAGCGCGCCGGTCCCGCCGCCCAGGTCGAGGATGCGCGCATCCGGGGGCGCGAGCGACGCGAGCAGCTCCACGCCGGTCGCGAGCATGTCGTCGTAGTACGGAATGAAGCGGCGGATCGCGACGTCGTAGGCGTCCGCGTCGACATCGAGGTGGCGCTTGACCGAATGGGCCACGTCGCGAGTCTACGCCCGCCGATTGCGCGAAGCTGTGCCCCATGAGCACGGCCGGCTACAGCGGCACGCCGCTGCCCAGGAAGCTCGGGATCAAGGAGGGGCACCGCCTCGCCCTCCTCGGCGCGCCCGAGGAGGTCGACCTGGGCGAGCTCCCGCCCGGCGTCACCGTCGTGCGCCGCGCCGGCGGCACCGCCGACGTGATCGTGTCCTTCCACGTCGACCGCGCGCACTTCGAGCAGCGCCTCCCGACCCTCCGCAAGCTCATGGCGCCCGCCTCCGGCCTCTGGATCGCCTGGCCGAAGAAGGCCTCGAAGGTGCCGACCGACATGACCGAGGACGTCGTCCGCGAGGTCGCCCTCCCGACGGGCCTCGTGGACAACAAGGTGTGCGCCATCGACGCGACCTGGAGCGGGTTGCGGCTCGTGATCCGGCGCTCGGAGCGCTAGCGTCCACGGGCGATGACCGCCGCCGCACTCCCCGAGGACCAGCGCCTCCGCAACATCTCGTCGAAGGCCTACGAGCACCCGTCCGACCGCGCCGCCACCGCGGCGCTGCAGTCGATCCCGGGGATGGACGGCATCGTCCGCAAGCTCATCGAATTCGGCTACGAGCGGGCGCTGCGCCAGCAGTTCCTGGCGGCCTCGATCAAGCTCGGCGACGACCAGCTGCCGCAGACGTGGGCGGACTGGAACGCGGTCTGCGCGCGGCTCGACCTGCCCGAGCGCTACGACCTCTACCTGACGCAGTTCCCGATGACGAACGCGGCCGCGATCGGCTCCGGCAAGCCGATGGTGGTCATCAACTCCCGCTGCGTCGACCTCT
>Ga0190271_10002415_pt1 | contig 11313 bp, 9 predicted proteins | sample Popmic356T_FD_133747 | JGI IMG/M metagenome (GOLD analysis project Ga0190271, IMG submission 133747) | Populus adjacent soil microbial communities from riparian zone of Weber River, Utah, USA - 356 T | ecosystem: Environmental > Terrestrial > Soil > Riparian zone | place: USA: Utah | collected...
GAGGTTGCCGAGGATCGCGGAATCGTCGCCTTTCATTGCAAGGCACAGCTAGCCGCTGAAATCGTGCTGGAAGGCCGGGTACGCGCCGACCTGCGCTGGATCGGCGACGATTACTCGACCCGCTACCGCTTCCGCCTCGAAGCGACTCGGGAGTTCACCGTTCGCGGCCACACAGTAGTTCCGTATTTCAATGTCGAGTGGTTCTACGACGACCGCTACGACGACTGGGCGCGAACGCTCTATCAGCTCGGGCCCGAAGTGACGGTGAACAAACACTTTCGTTACGAGATCTACCTGGCGCATCAGCGTGATCGCCTGCCGACGCACAGCGACCTCGATGCACTTGGGTTGAATCTCAAGTGGTACTACTAAAGCTGCGAACGCAGCAGCAGTGCCAGCCGCTCGTTGATCCGCCGGCCGAATTTCCGGTGGCGCCACTTGCGTAGAACCATCAGACGCGACTGCTGAATGTCGGCGTCGATCAGCCGTATCTGCTCGCGCGCGAGATCCTCGCTGAAGACATTGAGGTTGGCTTCGTCGTTCAGGCGGAACGAACGGTCATCGAAGTTGGCCGAGCCCACCGAGCTCCAGAGTCCGTCGATCACCAGGACCTTACAGTGCATCATCGTCGGCTGGTATTCGTAGATCTGGATTCCGGCTTTCAACAGCTCGCCGTACAACCCCTGCGCCGCCCAACGGCCGATGCGAGCGTCGGTATGGCGTCCGGGCACGACGATGCGAACGCGCAGTCCTCGCCGTGCCGCGGAGCACAGTGCTTCCACCGTAAGCCGGTCCGGAACGAAGTAGGCGTTCTGAATATCGATCGACGTCTTCGCAGCGGTGAGCGCGAGCAACACCATGAGATGCATGCTTTCGGAGCCGCCGACCGGTGAGCTGCCGAACATCTGCGCTTCCATGTCGCCGCAGGTGGAGGAGAGCTTCGGAAAGTATTCAGCGCCGTGCAGCACGCGGCCGGTGGTCTTGATCCAATTGTCGATGAATACCGCCTGCATCTGCGCGACCACCGGCCCTTCGGCCTTGAAATGTGTTTCGCGCCATGGCGGCAGGCCGTTGAGTCCTTCACGCCATTCAGTGCCCATGCCTACGCCACCGGTAAAACCGACCTTGCCGTCGACCACCATGACCTTGCGGTGTGTTCGGTTATTGAGACGGCCAAGGTGGTACCAGGACGGAGGATGATAGATCTGCACATCGCAGCCAGCCGCGCGCGCGTCGGCGAGCAGGCTCGATTCCATGGTCCGCGAACCCAGCCAGTCGAGCAGCATGTGCACGTGTACGCCGCGGCGGGCCGCGGCCGACAGCTCTTCGACGAATGTGGCGCCGATGTCGTCACGGAACACGAAGGTCTCGAACGTGATGTTGGTGTGCGCCGTGCGGATGGCGTTGAGCATGGTCGGATAGATCTGCGCGCCATTGACCAACGGGGTGATGTGGTTGCCGGCGACCAGCGGTGGGCCGAGCAGGATGCCGAGCGCGCGGCGGAAATCGGCATCGCCGCTGGTGTACAGGCGGCGCGGACGGTACAGCAGGCGCTTTTCGGTGGTGGCGAGGTTGGCGCCGATCCACAGCACGAAGGCGGTGACGAAAAGTGTGGTGAAAATGATCGAGACGACGGACACGTGAATAATTTACAGATGAGAAGAGGTCGCAATCATCGTGGGATGGACCTTACACCACTCGACATGATCCGTGGATATCGAGCGCTCTCGCAAGCGCCTACGGTTCACACCACCAAACAAGGAGTACGAATCATGGCGAGAACGAAGTCGAAGGGGAAGATCACGGCCGGCAGGCGCACGTCGGCGTCGCAGGACGCGATTGCGTTGCTGAAGGCAGATCACCGGCAGGTTGAAGACTGGTTCGAGCAATTCGAAAAAGCACGCACCGACGATCGCAAGCTCGCGCTGGCGACCAAGATCTGCGAGGCGCTGACGGTTCATACCACCATCGAGGAAGAGATCTTCTACCCGGCTTTTCTCGAAGCGACCAAAGACGAAGACCTGCACCATGAAGCGGAAATCGAACATGATGCCGCCAAGAAGCTGATCGCCGAGATCGAAGCGTCGGGGCCGGAAGACGACTACTACGACGCCAAGGTCAAGGTGCTTTCCGAGATGATCAAACATCATGTGAAAGAAGAAGAGCAGCCGGGCGGTATGTTTGCCGAAGCGCGCAAATCCGATATGGACCTCGACGCGCTCGGCGAGCAGATGGCCGCGCGCAAAGGCGAGCTCGAAAGCCAAAATCTCGATGTTCCCCTGGGTGCGCGCAAGGGACGAAATGGCGTGCTCGGACGCATGGCCAACGCGATGACCCGTTAGGCCGACTTGCGATTGGTGACCACTGCCGCCGGCGCCGGATTGTCGGCGCCGGTTTCCTTTGTGGTGCTCAAGGCCGCGCGGCGCTTGAGCAGCACCGGATTCCACAGCGAACTCGGTGAAAGAAAATCACCGAGCACTCGCCAGTTCGGATGGTGTGCCGCCGCCACTTTGAGCGCGACCAGCACGGGTGTGGCCAACAGGACTCCGGGTATTCCCCAGAAGGCGTATCCGAACCACACACCGAGAAGGATCACGAGCGCATTCACCTCGCACCGCCGCCCCACTGTGAGCGGCTGCACGAGCTGGCCTTCGATGAGGTGAAGCACGAGGAAAACACCGGGCACCGCGAGCGCCTGTCCGAGGTCCGGAAATGTGATGAGCGCTGCGCTCCCCAGAATCAGGAAAGCGGCAATGGGCCCGAGATACGGAATGAAGTTGAGCACGCCTGCCAGCACGCCCCAGAGAATCGCGTTCGGCATGCCGAGTGCAAACATGGCGAGGCCGGTGGCGACACCCAGACCCACGTTGATCAAGGCGACGGTACCGAAGTAGCGACCCACTTCCTGGCGGATGGCTTCAGTCATTCGCAGCGTTTTCGTGCTGGCTTCATTGCCGGCAAGCGATGCACCCATGCGCGCCAGCAGCGGTGGTCCTCCGAGCATGAAGAACAGCGTGAAGGGAATGATCGACATCCATTCGAAAAAAGATCTGGCGAACGAAACGGCCGTGCTCTCGCCCGCTACCGGCGTCAATATGGCGGGCTTACCGCCCGCGGCCGTTCCGCCCTGCGCAAGCCGGCCCGCGCGCTCGGCGACATCGTCTACACGCTGGAACATTTCGCGCAGCGGCCTCAGGCGCGGATCGATCTGGCGCATGGTCTGCGGAGCCCGCGCCAGCCATTGCGTGGCGGGGGTCCACACGGCATTGATCGCGGCGCCGGCGGCTGCGAACACTACCAGGAGGACAATCGCGACCGCGAGGCTGCGGGGTACGCGCCAGCTCTGCAGCCTATCTACTGCAGGAGAGAGCAGCAGCGCGAGAAACAGCGAGACAGCCACAGGAATGAATACGTCCTGGGCGAAGTAGAGCAGCGCTCCCACCGCCAGCATTGAGAGCAGGATGATCGCTTTGCGAAGCGTGGTATCGGCAAGGGGGGTGGGTGTGCTCACCGCGCCAATGTCAGGCATCTGCTGACACGGTGACAGGCCCGAATGCCGCACCCAGGTGCGGAATTCGCGCGAGCAGACGTAGGCCACGTCCCACACGCCTCGGCCCCGTATGATCGCTATATATAAGAGTGGGGTCCGACCTGGTGCCGACGCGAGATGCGGGAGCTCGAGTTAACGTCGCAGGCGTCGAGGAATTTATCGATGCGGGCGAGGCCGCGCCGGCGGGAACCGGGCATCTGAAGCGAAGTCCTATTCCTACAATGATGGGGCAGCGTTCAGCGGCATGGCTCTGCGTGCTGCTGGTGCACGTGCTCGTGGTCTATTCGTTGCTCCACATGAGGCGTCCGGAGGCACGCCGCCTGGCGGACGATTCTTTCGTGAGCGAGCCCATCACCCTCATTCTCGAGCAGATGCTCGAGCTCAAGGATGAGCCCACGCCGGTGCCCGCTCCGGCGCCTGCTACCAGACCGCGCGCCCCGGAGTCTTCGGGGCCAGCAGCGCCCGCCGCACCCGCCGCGGGTGAATCCGCAGCCATCACGCCGCCGGAGCGAGTCGACTGGCCGCTCGAAGGGAAGAAATCAGCGGCGCGGGTTCTCGCGGCCGAAGCGGAGGCCGAACGCATCGCCAGGATGTTTGCCGGCCCCGGAGGCACGTGGGCGTCACTCACCAAGCGGCAGCGCTCGAAGATCAACAAATTCCGCTTCAAGCCGGGTGTCGATGGTCTCGAAAAGGACTCGGCCGGCAACACCATCTACCGGCTGAGCGAGGGATGTGTGGTCGTGAACTTTTCATTCATCGGCTGTGCCATTGGCAAGCCGAAGATCCATGACGACATGTTCGAGAATATGCGCCTGTATTTCGACGAGCAGCGGTTGCCGAAGACGAACGAGGGCAACGGAACGGAGCCTGCAACGCGGCCGCTTCCCTGAGAATCCGAAACTAGTTGTGCTTCACCGTGATTTCGAGCCCGGTGAGCGTGGTGCTCACCATCGTGAGCTCGAACTTCTTCGTCTTGCCGCGCGTCTTGATCACCACGTCTTCGCCATCGTCAGTTCCGATGCGATAGTTCTTGCTGCCCAGCGTCGCCTCGAGCGATTTGGCCACCAGATCCGCGACGTTGTTTTCGGTGGTCCCTTTCGGGACCTTGGTCTCCACATCGATGGGATCGCCGCCACCCTCGATCGGCGCAATGCGCAGCACGATCACGCCGTCATTGTCGGTCGAGTGATTGAAATCGATGCGCCAGTTACCCGAAGGCTTTGCGAAGGCAGCGCTCGCGAGACAGGCCATGCCCGCCAGCGCCAACGCCGCCATCGTTCGCCGAAATGTGCTCGTTCGCATGCTGCGATTCTCAGAACGCGAAGTTGAAGAACGCCTGCGGGCCGGAGTAGGTCCACTCGAGCGTGCCTCTCAAGCGTTCGCCTTCGCCCTCGGCGTCGACGTCGATGCCGAACGAATCGTAGCCGACGCCGAAGCCCAACCACTGTTTCGGCTGCCAGATGACGGCGGCGCGGTAGTTGATGATGCTGCCGTCGATGTTGTCGATCTTTACCTGGAAGAATTGCACCTGGCCGTCTAACCACCAGTTACCGCCGAGGTTCCACATGCCGCGGGCGCCGATCACGGGCAGTGGCGCCCCGATGGATCTCTCGCTGCCTACCGTCGTCGTACCGCCACCGCCGCCGGGAGTGCTGAAGGTGCCGCTGAGCTCCGTGGAAAATGCGGTGTAGTGCAGGCCGGCGCTCAGCACGAGTTCGCGATCTTCCCGCTTCGAGAAATCGTATTCGTAGGCCACTTCGAACACGTAGAACCCAAAATCCGACGAGACCTCCGCGTCGACGGGAATGGTTTCGCCATTCCAGATGATGTCGCGATCGAGAACCTTGGTCCGCTTGCTGGAGTTTTCGGTGTACATGAAGCGCACGTGATGGCGATCGTTGATGCGCCAGTAGCCATCCAGCCGGACGCTCGTGCCGTCGACATCGCCGATCGTGTCACCCCAGTCGAATTCGGTACCTTCCTGGTTTTCTGCGTCGGCACGGATCTTGATTTCCGACGAATTGGTGAATGAGCCGAGCGAAATCTGGAACGGTTGCTGGGTGAGCTCGGTGTCTTCAGCGGCGGCCTGCCCGGCGCACAGCGCGAGCAATGCACCTCCGGCGAGTACTCGCACAAGAGGATTTCGCGCGTTCGCCGGTCGATGGGTCGTCATGTTCGTTTCCTCAAATGCTCGGCACGGTTGGGAGAATCATTGGCCGGGACTATAGTGAGCCGGCGCCAGCGGCTGTCTATCGTGAAATCGCACGCTGGAACCGGAAGCCGCGTGCTGTTCTTTTGCCTTCGCGCGATATCGGCGCTCAATTCTTGTACGCGGCTGAATAGTCCGCCTGTAATTGGACCTTGGTCCGATGGTGCGGCGCAGGGCGGGGCGGCGGTCGTTGTTGCGTCATCGACCGCAGGGCAAGATGGCGGCATGGCCACCCAGTCGAGACCTGAAACCCGAAGTCTTCTCGGCACTTTGCTGCGGGATTCGTCGTTCTCGTCCTCGCTGGTACGAAACGTCGTCGCCTTTTGTTGTTTTGAGGTGGCCTATTACTTCGCTTATCGATACGGGATGTCGTTCAGCCAGGCGACCGCGTCCCCGTTCTGGTTTCCGGACTCCGTACTGCTCTGTGCCCTGCTATGTGCCCGGGCCCGGTGGTGGGTGCTGCTGATCGTTGCCACGATTCCGATCCGGTTCTTCACGGAAGTTGCCGCGGGCGTTCCGCTCGGGATGCTGCTGGGTACCGCACTCAACGACTATTTGAAGGCGATTCTTGGCGCGGCATTGCTTCGCCAGTTCATGCACGATCCGATCCGTTTCCGCAGCCTGCGCGACTTTGGGGTGTTTTGCCTGATCGCCGTGCTCGCAATTCCGGTGTTGAGCGCCTTTGGCGGGGCGTTTTCCCGCGGTTTGGGAGCCGAGTATTGGACGAACTGGGAGCACTGGTTTCTGGGCAACGCGCTGACCCAGCTCATCGTCACGCCCTTTATTTTCTACTGGGTGCTGCGGCCCTGGGATCAGCGAAACCTCTCTAGCGCGCAGTGGCTGGAGGCGCTGGTGCTGCTTTCGGGGCTCATCGTCAGTCTGACGCTCGCGTTCCAGCCCGCATCGAGTCACCTGGGTTTCGCCGACACGCGGCTGTACGCACCTGTGGCGTTCCTGTTCTGGGCGGCGGTGCGGTTTGGCATGCGTGGCGCCACAGCGGGGACCGCCATCCTCACCTTTTTCGCTGTCGCCGCCACGCAGTCAGGAAACGGTTCGTATTCCAGTGGGTCGCCGGCGGACACCGCATCCGACCTGCAGCAGTTCCTGTTGCTGCGTGCGGCGCCGTTGTATCTCGTGGCCGTACTGCTGGAACAGGCGCAGCGTGTCCAACATTCGCTGCTCGAAAGCGAGCGGCGCTTTCGCGATATGGCCGACAACGCACCCGTGATGATCTGGATCACGGGCAAGGATGGGGGATGCGAGTTCGTCAACAACGTCTGGCTCGAATTTACGGGCCGGGCGCTATCGCAGGCACGAGGTTACGGCTGGGCGCAATCAGTGCACGCCGACGATCAGAAGCGTTGCGTGGCTATCTACCAGTCCAGCTTCTCGGCGCGCTGCGAATTCGAGATGGACTATCGATTGCGGCGTCGAGACGGCGTGTACCGCTGGATGCTGGTTCGCGGCGTACCGCGCTACGGCGTCGCGGGTGAGTTCGTAGGCTTCATCGGTTCGGCGATCGACGTCACCGACCGCCGGCGGCAGGAATCGGCTCTGCGCCAGAGCGAGGAGCGATATCGCGCCGTGGTGAACAGCCAGACCGAGCTCGTGTGCCGCTTTACGCCAGACCTGACTCTGACCTTCGTCAATGAGGCGTATTGCCGCTTCCTCCGCAAGCAGCGCGAAGAACTGCTGGGCAGGAAGCTGAGTGAATACCTGCCGGGCGACACACGCGAGGAGCTCGGACGGTCCGTAACGCACGCGCTGTCCGGCTTGGGACCGGGGGAATTGCAATGTGAAGTGACCTTGCCGGATGGAAGCCGCGGCTGGCAACACTGGACTTTCAAGTCCATCGACGGAGCGGGCGATATTCCGGAGGAGTTGCAGGCCATCGGGCACGACATCACCGATCGAAAGCGGGCCGACGATGTGCAACGCCGATTAGCACACTCATCGCGGCTGGCGGCCGTGGGTGAGCTCACCGCCATGGTGGCGCATGAAGTGAACCAACCGCTGTGTGCAATCCTCAGCAATGCGGAAGCGGCCGAGACACTGCTGGCACGCGAAAATCCGCCGCTCGAGGAGCTTCGCGCAATCATCAAAGACATTCGCGACGACGACCTGCGTGCCGACGAGGTGATTCGCGGCATTCGCTCGCTGGTCGGGAAGCGCGAAATCCAGATTCAGCCCGTGGATCTGAATCGCATGGTCACGCATGTGCTGCGGCTCGTGTCCGGCGATGCGCTGTTTCGGCGCGTGCGCATCCAGCGGAAGCTGGACGAATCGTTGCCGCTGGTCGCGGCTGATCAGCCGCAGATCGAGCAGGTGCTGATCAACCTGGTCGTCAACGGCATGGATGCCATGCAGGCGACGCCCGAGGCGGCGCGAGAACTATTGGTGCAGACACGGCTCGTCGAGCAGGCCCTCGTCGAGATTTCGGTCGTGGATCATGGCCACGGCATCCCTCCCGAAAAGTTGCCGGAGTTGTTCGACTCCTTCTTCACCACGAAGCCCGATGGAATGGGAGTGGGACTCTCGATCGCGCGCTGGATCGTCCTTGCGCATGGCGGACGCATCTGGGCGGCGAATCGCGCGGACGGGGGCGCCGAGTTCCGGTTCACGTTGCGCACGGCAGCGAACGCCGCCAATACCGGCGCCGATCTAACTACATATCGTGAAATGTAGCGCCTGACCGGGCCCCCCGGGGGTAGGACCAAGGTCCGATGTTGGCTTGGCGCACCGTGTCATAAAAAGACGCATCGTCGTGCCAAGCGCGACGTCCTTGGGAGCGGACGGCAACGATGCGCGATTTCGAACTAAACCCTGCCGGGTTCGGCGTAGTCACGCATCTGTCGGGCTGCCTGACCTGGGATATTGCGCAACTGGCCACCGGGCAGCTCGATGTCGAGCGCATCGTCGTCCCCTTCGATGGAGCGGGGGTGGGCAGTGTCACCGTGGACCGCGCAGCGCTGCATCAGGTCCACACGGGAGAAGGCTGGGGTGCCGTGTTGTTGCCGGCGCCTGAGTCCGGCGCCGTGTATTTCGAAGGCCGCCGCCTCGTCCCGGGCGATGCTGTGCTGATGCCGCCCAGCAGTGATCTTGAATTGCTTACGCATGCGGTCGGTCGTGTCTACCTCATCGCTTTTCGTGGCGGTGCCGGATCGCGCGTGCGTCTACGCCGCCCGCGCTGGTACACGAACGCAGATGGTCATGCGGGTTGCGGATTTTCCGAAGATCTGCGCGCCCTGTTAGCCAGCGCAAAGTCGGGCGATGCGCATGTCTCGGCCGCCTTGCAGGTGCGTTTGCTTTCCTGGCTGCGAGCAGCGCTGGCGGATGCGGAGCGTCCCGACGACCAGGTGACGGTGCTGCCGCGGCGCCGTATGGCGGTCGAGCGAGTGCGCCGCTTCATCCACGAACACCTCGCTGAAACCATGACGTTGGCAGAGCTATGCCGTCACGCACACCTGCAGGCGCGTTCGCTCGAATATGGATTTCGCGACCTCGTCGGCCTGTCACCGTTCAAGTACATCAAGATGCTGCGGCTCGGAGAAGTTCGCCGCCGGCTGCAGACGAGCAGCGCTGCGGAGCGCAGCGTCTCTGAAGTGGCGCTCGACTGCGGCTTTTGTCACCTCAGCCAGTTCGCCGCTGACTACAAAAGAGTGTTTCTCGAGCGCCCGTCCGCGACACGGCGCGCGATCGAGTGCGCGCGGCCAGGGCGCCCCGCACGCTACGAAGCCGGACCAGTCGCTTTCGCCGCCCGCTGATGGCCCGCCAGGGTCTTTGACGGCACCTCTCCAAACAGCGCGCGATAGTCGTGGCTGAACTGGCCCATGTGCGTGAAGCTCCAGCGCCGCGCGGCGCTGCTCACTGAATCGGCATGGGTGGGGTCCAGCAGATCGTGGCGCACGCGGCATAGCCGCAGGTTGCGCACATAGGCCATGGGCCCGAGGCCGTAAAAGTCCCGAAAGCCATACTCGAGGGCGCGCGTGCTTACACCAGCCGCCTCACAAAGATCCATCAGCGCAATCGGCGCGCGCAAATTCGAATCGACGAATTCACACGCGCGGATGACGGCGAGATGGCGCTGCAGGCGTGCGCGTTGCGGAGAGGGCCGTGGCCCGGCGTCGTGCAACATCGTCGCTGCCGGGCCCAACAGATCGCGCAGACGGCGCTGGGCCGTGCGCGGCTGCGAGGAGGAGGGCTCCGCACGGAGTTCTTCGAGCGAGTCCATGCATCGTGTCAGCAGGTTGATCTGCGCCTTGTCGAGTTCGCAAAATCGCGGTTCACCGATGGCGACCTCGCTGCCGTTGCCGTTGGTTGATTTGGGCAGTGCCACGATCATCACGTGGCAACCCTGCGGTAGATAGAGATCGAGATTCGTGGCCGGGCCGAGCACCAGGCAGCGGTCGCCGCCAACGGAATGCGAGCAATTGCGCGGGAATGCCGAAGCGGGTGCACTCGTAAGCAGCGCAACGCTGTCGTCGCTGGTGACGCCGCGCAGGATTCCCGCAGACGAGGTGTGCAGGGCGGTAAACGTCCCCGATCCGAACGAGACGCGCACGCCTTGATAACTCGCCGGCGCGGGCCCGAGGTGAATCCACTCCGTTTGCCAGCCTGGAAACGGCTGCAGGAGTGATACGAGGTCGGTATCGATGAGGGCGGTTTGTCGGGAAGTGCCATTCACCACGCTAGTGGAATCGCTCGCGTGGCTCCTGACTATCAATAAAACGCCATTTGCACCGCTTTATTGCGACTTGGGAGGTTGAGCATCCGCCGTCGCCTTGGCCCTGGCGGCGTCGCGTTGTTCGGTGCGTTCCTGAACCAGCTTGTAGGCGACGTAATATTTGTAGATGTTGCTCACGTACTGCACGGTTTCGCGGCCTATCTGTTCCGCGGCGAGCAGCTCGACATTGTTGAACCACTTGTCGGGGTCGAGTCCCCGGGCGGCAGCCTCGCGTCGCAATCGTGCGATTCGATTTGGGCCGCCGTTGTAGGACGCGAAGGCAAACAGGTGGCGGTTGAGCTTGTCGATGCCGGGCTCGTCGAAATACTGATTGACGAGGAAACGCATGTACTTGGCGCCAGCCTTGATATTGGGTTCGACCAGGTGGATGTCCTTGATGGCGACATTGCGGTCCCCGGCGGTGGTTGGCATGACCTGCATGACCCCGATCGCGCCAACCGGGCTGCGGGTGCTCTGGTCGAGACCCGATTCCTGGAAACCCTGCGCCACGAGCAGCAGCCACTCGAACTTGTATTCCTCGGCGTACTTCTTGAAGTACCCCGACAGTTCGTTGAATCGTTTCATGTCCTCGGCAGAGGTCGCGTTGCGCGCCCACTTCGTGTTCTGCAGGTAACGCCGGAGGATCATGTTGCCCATCATGGTTCCGGATTTGTTCTTGGCGACGAATTCGTCCAGCGAGGCCTTGAGCTTCGGTGAATCCTTGCGAACAGCCCAGGCGATTTCAGTGCGGGCGCGAAGGACCAGTTCCGGGTGCGGCCGGATGTTGGTGAAGATCTGTTGCCAGAATGTCGCGAGTGAGCCGAAAACCAC
>Ga0190271_10002416_pt1 | contig 11311 bp, 10 predicted proteins | sample Popmic356T_FD_133747 | JGI IMG/M metagenome (GOLD analysis project Ga0190271, IMG submission 133747) | Populus adjacent soil microbial communities from riparian zone of Weber River, Utah, USA - 356 T | ecosystem: Environmental > Terrestrial > Soil > Riparian zone | place: USA: Utah | collected...
GCGGCGGTGTACTACCTGGTCTGAGCCTGGGTCGGCTGCGTCTCGCCGCCGTACTCGTCGTGACGACGCCACCAGACGCCCGCCTCGTTGCGACCCAGGGGCGCTCGATCGAGCCACTGGTACATGCCCCACAGGCCGTCCAGACCGCGCGCGTAGGTGGAGTAGGTGTGGTAGACGACGCCGTCCTCGAGCGCGAACGCGCTCAGGCCCGGTCGCTCGCGCGTGTACGTGGGCGCGTCCGTTCCCGTCATGGCGGCGAGCTTTTCGACGGGCCCCTCGCCACCGTCCCGCGAGGCGAGCGCACGAGCTTCCCACTTTTGCTCGCGTCGGTAGTTGTATTCGATGGTTCCCTCGCGTTGTTGCTCCACGCTGAAGCGCACGTGGAAGTCGAAGCCGAAGTCGCTGCCCAACGACGACGCCCACGGGAAGGTCCAGCCCAGGCGCTGCTTGTAGACCTGCAGCTTGGCCAGCGGCGCGCGCGAGACGGCAGAGAAGCTGACGTCGTGGTGAGCCAGGTGCACGACCAAGCCGTTGAAGCCGTCTGCAATCGCCGAGCACGACGGGCAGCCAGCGGCGTAGTCCGGGCCAAACATGAAGTGGTAGACGAGCAGCTGCGAGCGACCTCGGAACAGGTCAACGAGGGAAGCGCTTCCTTCGTCGGTCTCGAGGCGATACGCCTTGTCGACGCGCACCCAGGGCAGCGCCTGTCGTCGCTGCGCCAGCTCGTCGCTGCGCCGCGTGAGCTCTTTTTCTTCCGCAAGCAGCGCGAGCCGCGCGGCGAGCCACTCTTCGTGTGTTCCAGTGCTGTGCTTCGTCATGGTCTGCTCTCCCGTCTGCATGTCAGGGCCACGCATCTACTGGTAGCGCTGCGCCGCCGCGGCCGGGAGTAACAACCATGACGCGGTCGATCGGGGTGGCAGACGCGGCGCGAACTGGACCCCATGCCGCTGTGCAATAGGATGCCGACGCAGTCATCCATCCACCTGCACACCTCCGTGGTGCCCTGTTCATGAGCCGTCTCGTCCTCGCGTTATCGCTCGTCCTGTGTTGGGTCGCCGGGGTGGGCGTAGCCAGGGCCGAGCCCGTGCTGGCGCCGTACTACGCCATCAAGCTGGCGCCCGACGTGCTGGCAGCACCCTTTGTGCCGAGCCCCACGCCCAGCCCCGAGGAAGAGGCGCTGCAGCGCGACCTGCGTCGTGCGCGGGGGCTGCTGATGGTCGGCAGCGGGGCCTTGGCGGCCGCCGCCGTTCACATGGCCGCGTTTGGAGGTCCCGTGTACTGCTACGGCGCAGAAGACCCAAATATCCACTACAAGGCACCGCCTATCGCCGCTTCAGTCGCGGCGGGCATCGGTTTCGGTCTGCTCGTCGGTGGCGGCATCAAGCTGCTGCGTGCGCCCAGCGATTTTCGCCAGCGTCACCGCCCAACTGGACAGCGCGTCGCGGCGCTCGTGTTCGGCGCCCTTGCCACGGCGGCCGTCACATCCCTGCTGCTCTACGCCACGACAGCGCCCGAGGTCATCCGCTGCGGCTGAGGGTCATGCTGCCGCGCGCCGGGATCTGCTTGCTTGCACGGCGCCGTGCGCGTTATGCAGGTCGTGCACGAGGGGGTCGCTGGCGCCATGACGAACGTACCTGTTGGCAAGCCGGTCCGTTCTTCGCTCACGCCGTCGCCTGCGCGGAGACCCACCCCACGCGTCGACCCAGGCGACCTGCGAGCGCTTTTTTACGCGCTTTCCCGCTCGGCGGTCGCGTCCTCCCTGGGGCTTGCCGCGGGTTGCAGCACGACTCCGCCACGCGATCCGGCAGGCCCCGAACGGACGCCGGGTGACCACAGCGCAGGCAATCGGCCGAGCAGGGATGCCGCGCCTCGCGCAGATGCAGCGAGAGCCACGGACGCGGCGCGGCCCCTGGACGCCGCGGTCACGGGGGATGCCGAGGCCGATGACGCAACGCAGCACCAGGAGCTTACCGATGCCGCTGTCGCTGCGCAGCTGCCTGGACCGTGGGTCCATCTCCAGTGCTCCGAAGACGGCGCATGGCCGCTGGAGCAGACGAGCCTGATGCTGCCCGTGGACTTTGTTGCGGTCAACACCCCGTTCCTGACCCCCGAGGAACGCAGCGCTGCGCCCGACGGCGGTTTCGCCGGGACCCCCAACATCTCCACGCACGTGCTGTACGGCGCCGCCTGCAGGAGCGCGAGCGAGCCAGCGGCTTGTTTCCGTGCGCTCAACCAGCAGCTCGACCAAACGCGCTGCGCGGTGGAGCCGTGCGCGAGCTTCATCGTGGTCACGGCCGGGGACCGCGTGACCCGCACCGAGTCGTCGGAGCTCGCGGCGCTGCTCGGCACGGTGGACAGCGCGACCGAGGCCACGATCGCCACGCTGCTGGCGGGAGGGCCTGCGGGCTGTTGGTTCAACGACAAGCGCGACGGCGCGGTGGTGAACTCGAGCGGCTCGCGGATCCGCGCCGTCGAGGGCGGCTACGAAGTGGAGACCCGCCAGATCTGCTACTTCGACGAGCAGCTGCTCGGCACCACCACGGTCTACGCCGATGGCACGGCGAATGTGGTCCGCACGATGGCGATCTGTCTTGGACGACGGCCGCACGGACTCCTGGCGGCACTGCCGGGCGTTGCACGCACGGAGCTCGGAGCACACTTCGCGAGCGCCACGCAGCTCGAGGCTGCGTCGGTGTTTGCGTTCGAGCAGCTCGCGCGCGACCTTTTTCGTCTGGGTGCACCGCCTGCGCTGGTGCGCGCTGCGCTGCGTTCCGCGCTCGAGGAGGTGGGGCACGCGCGCGCGATGGGCGCGCTCGCCGAGCGCTTTGGTGCACAGCTCGTAGCGCCACGTATCTGTCCCGCGCCAGCACGTGACGCGCTGGCCGTCGCGCTCGAGAATGCCGTCGAGGGCTGCGTGCGCGAGACCTACGGCGCGCTGCTCGCCTGGTACCAGGCACACAGCGCGCTCGATCCCGAGGTGCGCGCCGCGCTGCTGTTGGTGTGCGAAGACGAGACGCGGCACGCGCAGCTCGCCTGGACCATCGCGCAGTGGCTCGAGCCGCAGCTGTCCGAGGCGGAGCAGACCGCCGTGCAGCGCGCCCGGCGAGCCGCCTACGCACAGCTGGGCAGTGAGCTCGCGTCGACCCTGTCGCCCGCTGCGCGCGCGCTGATCGGCCTGCCCGACGTTGTCGTCGCCGCGGCGCTCCTGGCACAGCTCGACGCCGCGCTGGGCCTGCGCGGCTAGTACCTCGCCACAGTGAAGATGACCGCCTCGGCGGTCTCCGACGCCGATCTCGGCCGCGCCGCGCCTTGAACATACGCTGCATGTCCTGCGGCGCGCCGCAGCCGACCTCGGCGCCGGATCCGCGCCGATCCGGTCATCTTCACTGTGGCGAGGTACTAGGCCCGACGCGCGGCTCGCGCGCGCCGGCACCGCCGCGTGAAAGCGTGGCGAAGCAGTTGTGCTGCGCATCCTCGTGATCTCGTAGCCATCCAGACAGGATCGTGCGCTGCGCGTGGGGTAGCGTGCGGGCTCTTCGGCGACGACAGATCCCGGATTGCCACGGAGTCAGGTACTCATGCAGCGAATCTCAGCGGTGAGCCCGCACACCTGCTTTCGGCTGCTCGGCAGCTGTCTGCTGTGGTCGTCGTTAAGTTGCGGCGACACGAGTCCCACGGATCCCGAGCAGCAGACAGCGAGGACGGAAGATGCCGCCGCAGAGAGCGCAGAGCCCGCCACGGCGCCCGGGTCCGCGGGCAACACCAGTGGGACGGGTGGGCGCGCCGATGCCGGAGCACGCAGTGACGGCGGCAACAAGCCGCCGAGCGTTCCCGCGACGCCGACCGCCGCGAGCGACGCCAGCGCGTCCGGCGCTGTCGATGGCGGGTCCGCGGGCAGCGCCGTCTCGGACGCCGGCGGCGCCAGCACCGGTGCGCCGGGCGCAGCCTGCGATCGCGCTTGTCTGACGGAGCTCAACACCAAGTACCTGGAGTCCGTGATCGCGCACGATGCGAGCAAGCTCCCCACGGCGCCGGGCGTCCGCTTCACCGAGAACGGCAAGGAGCTGCCGCTGACCGGCGGGCTGTGGGGCGTGGCCAAGGCGCTGCGCAGCTTCCGCCAGGACTTCGCCGAGGTGCCTGCCGGTCAGACGGCAGGCTTCGTCGCGCTCGACGACGACGCAGGAGCGGTGCTGTTGGCGTTTCGTCTCAAGGTGGTCGACCGCAGGGTCACCGAGATCGAGACCACCACCTGTCGTCAGGGGCAGGCGACGTTTTTTTCGCCCAACAGCCTGAGCAAGCGCGAGCCGCTCTACGACATGGAGGTCGAGCCAGCGCAGCGCCTGCCGCGCGCCAAGCTGATCGAGATCGTCGACCTGTACTTCCAGGCGCTCGAGAGCGGCGACGCCTCGAAGGTGCCGTTCGACTCGACGGCCAGTCGCAACGAAAACGGAACCGTCACGGCCAGCGGCTCCAGGCTCTCCAACGTGTCGATGTTCAGCTACATCGAGGAGATCGACCGCCGCTACGCGCTGGTCGACGAGGAGCGCGGCAACGTGCTGCCGTGGGTCTTGTTTCAGATCCCGATGGGCATCGGTGGCGGCTCGCGCACGCTGCACCTGGCAGAGCTGTTCAAGGTCGCCGGCGGTAAGATCATGAACATTCACGCCATCATGGTGAACCAGCCGCTGGGCACGCCGTCGGGCTGGGACTGAGCGCCGGGTCTACTAACGCTGCCAGGTCGCGAGCACGCGTGCGCGGGCGTAGTAGCTGGCGGCCGAGTCGCTGGCGGTGAGCCGTGACTCCGCGGCGTACTGGCCGAGTGGGCGCGCCACGATCTCCAGCTTGACGACCCGCTTGCCCAGCGCTGCGGGTAGGTTGAAGGCAAAACCGGCATGGTTGCCGTCTGCACGCAGCACCGCCTCGGCGCCGTACAGGCGCGAAAACATGCTGCCATCGTCCAGCGTGAAGCGCAGCGTCAGGTCGCGCGCCCAATAAAAGTCGCTCGAGCGGTGCGCGTAGAGGTAGGCGTAGTCCTCCGGTGACGAGGGATCGAGGCCGCGCAGGACGTTGCCGACGTACTCGACGGGCGGCTCGAAAAACGCTTGGCCGCCCACGATCACGGCGCCGGCAAACATCACCACGGGCTGCTCCGACTCTGCGATGCGATTCCAGGCGGTCTCCGTGTTCGCCACGAACGACTTGGTGGTCTCGTCGTAGCGCTCCAGCGTCATGCCGGGACCACCCGGGTTCCACACTGCGCGAGGGCGTCCATTTTCCTTGGGCAGACGGAACGAGCGTGTCGCCACGTCGCGCACGCCGCCCGCGTAGGCCACCGTGCCCATCACTTCGCTGCTTGCTCCGAGCGTCATGCGCAGCAGGCGAGCCGCTTCGTAGTCCGAGTAAGGATCGAACCACGAGCCCTTGGGCACGCACGACCCTGCGCGCTGCATCGGACTCTGACGCTCCTTGTTGTCGCAGCTGGGGCTCAGCAACAGGTTGGTTTGCTGATCGACCGCCCAGCGATCTCCAAAGCCACCATTTTCGCGCTGCACACCTTCGTACGGATAGTCCGTGTTTGCCGCCGCCCAGTGGGGAAAGCCCCAGGCGTGGCCGAGCTCGTGGTTCATGGTGAGGCCGGTGTCGTCGCCGGTACCGCGCTGGCCGCCCGCCAGACCTCCCCCGAGCGCCACCGCCAGGTCCGCGTACCAGGTCGAGCTGCCACTCACGCCGTTGGCCTCGCGAAAGGTGTCCAGCGTATTGAGCACCGCGGACATCGTGCCGTAGCCAGAGTATGGTGCGCAGCTGCCGCTGGTCTTGTCCTGACTGGTGCAGTGAGGCAGCTGGTCCGCGATCAAAGCCGGCTGGCTGGCGGTGGTGCCATTCGCCGTGAGTCCATCGTCGCGCGGACCCACGAGCAGCTTGGCCGGACGCCAGACTCCAAATGGGTCGACGCCGACGTCAAGGTAGCTGACCGGGAGCCGGGCCAGAAACTCGCGCAGCTGCGCGTCGGACGTCTCCTGCACCGAGCCCGCCCCAAACAGCTGGGCACGCACCAGATACAGCGTGAGTCCATTCTCCGGCTTGATGTCCGGCGTCAGCGTCTCGCTGCGCCCAGAAAACGTGACCTCCACCGCGAGGCCTGGCTGCACCCAGGCAGACGGCAAGGTTGCGCGGTAGGTACTGGTCTCCAGGTTGGCGCGATCGGCCGGCAGCGTGCTCGGCCCGACCAGACAGATCGCCAGCTCCTTGCCCGCCAGGCGCGCAGTGGCCACGAAGCTGGGCGCTGCCCCTGTGCCCTGCGCCGACACGGCGACGGTGAGGGGGCGATTGGCGGACACGGTCTGAAGCGGCCAGCTGGCCGGCGTCAGGTGTGTCTGTCCCAGCAGCACCTCGTGCGCGCTGATCGTCCCGCTTCCCGTCGTGCTGCAAGGCGGCAGGGCCGGCACGGGATCGGCAATGCGATAGCGCGTGGGACGGATCGGGCCCGAGGCCCAGCTGCCTCCGCCATCCACGCTTCCATCAGACGCGACACTGCCGTCAGACGCGACACCTCCATCCGACGCGACCCCCGCGTCGGACAGACTCGATCCGTCCACGGCAACGGCCTGCGCATCGCTCGAGCCAGCATCGCGCGGCGGAGCCACCTCGGCAGCGCAGCTTTCGTCGTCGCAAGTGGGCGACTTGCCTCCGCGCCCGGGCTCCGCGCAGCCACTCGTCCCGATCTGTGCGTTAGCAAGCAGGCAAACCAGTCCAATCCATCGCCACGTCTTCAAGTGCAGCTCTCCCAGGCCGTGTGTTTGTGTGTGCCCGAGTCTTGCGGCTAGGCGCAGAACAACGCGCGTCCGCGATGTTACACCGCGCGGATCGCGCGCCACCACGTGCAGAAGCCAGCCGCGCTGAACGTGCGTCCGAGCTCGCACAACTTGCACGACCGACGCGTGGATCGAGCTCCAGATTTGTGGGCGTGATCGCGGACTCTGGACGCGTCCGCGGCGCGAGCTCAAGCACTGCGCGCTGTGGTCAAGGCGTGCTCGCGCCGGTCGTGCCATAGCAAGGTGAGACGGTGTGCTCCCCCGGCGCGCTGGCCAACCCATGCAGCACTTGCTTGATTTCCTGTACGAAAACTCGCTGGATAAGCTCGTTTTTTGCGTGCTACCAGCGCCCTTCGGAGAGCTGCAGCTGACCTGGCGCGCGGCCGAGGCAGCGCACTGGGAGGTGCGCAGTGCCAGCGCCGGTCCGGCCCAGCAGGTGCCGCGCGCAGACCTGGTCGTTTACCTGACGCAGCGCGGAGCCGACCTCGCGCTGTTCGAGCGTGAGCTGAGCTCGCTCGTCGCAGCCCACGTCGTCGTGGCGAACCAGCTGCTGGTGGCCGCCCAGCGCGCGCTCGGCAGCGACGGCGTGGACACCGTGCTGCGCGGCCAGCAGCTTTTTGTGCGCGAGCTGCGCGAGGCGCTGAGCGGTCTCTTGTCGCCTCGGCTGCGACTCGTGCGCTGAGCACGGCACGACGTTACGCTCCGGCTCCGTGCGCACCCCCGCTGCCAACCGCGACGACTCCGCCTCGACCCCAAACAGCCGCGGCTGGGCAGCGGTCTTGTTGGCCGCGCACCCGGGCAAGCGCGCCGTCGAGAAGCTCTGGCTCGCCTACACGCTCGTGTGGGGTGCCGTTTGCGCCGTCGTGATGGTGGGCGGCTTCGCGGAACACTTCGCGGATCTCGGGCTGCTGTGGCTCGGCGGGAGCATCGCGCTGCCGGCGCTCGCGCTGCCGCTGTTCGTGCGCGTTGACGAAGAGCGCGGTCGGCCCTGGCACGACACCGCGGGCGCCAAGCTCGCGCTCTCGGTGGGCGCGTTCTCGCTGCTGCTCAACTACACGCAGACTCCGTTCTTTTTCGACGTGCTGCACGCGCACTTCGGGTTTCACAGCACGGTCAACATCCGCAACAACCCGTGCTTCCTGTACCTGATGACGATCGCCTACTTCAGCACGTACGCCGTGCTGCTGATGATGGCGTACCGAGCGTCCCAGCACTTGCTCGCTGCGGCGCCGAAGCTCGTGCGCGTGCTCGGCGCCGGTCTTTCGTGCGTCGTCGTGGCGGGGCTCGAGACGGTGCTCAACGCCAACCCGTTCACGCGCCACCTGTACTGCTTCGACGACCTGGGTTTTGCGCTCTGGTTCGGCAGCCTGGCCTACGGGCTGTCGTTCATGTTCATCTTGCCCGTGTGGATCGGCATCGACGAGCGTCCGGGCGAGCACAGACCGTGGTTTCACGTGCTCGCGTTCGTGCTTGCGGCGGTCTACGCAGACGCGCTGGCGCTCGACGTCTTGCGCTACCACGTCGCGCCGCACTTCACGACCGTGCACGAAGGCGCGGTCGGGCTTGGCGACGTGGCGACGAGCTGTCTCGCGTCTCCCTGATCGCCGCGCGTGGCCAGCCGCAGCCGCGCTAGCGCCGCACGGCCTCGTACACGGCGATCGAGCGCGCGCCGGTGTCGACCTCTACCGACCACTTGGCCAGCGACACCCGCCAGCCGTTGTTTTCCATCGCCTCGAGCATGGGCAGGCTCTGCGCGCGGAATGGGTCGGAGAACAGCACCACGCCGGAAGGCGCGAGGTATGCGTCGCAGATGGCGCGCAGGCGGTCGTGCATCGTCGTGACGTAGAGCACGTCCGAGCCGAGGATGAGGTCGAACGGCTCGTCGCTGTGGAACGTCTCCCACTCTGCGTCGCGCGCTTCGACGCTGGTCACGCGGTTGCGTTCCTTGTTCAGCGCGCACACGTGCAAGGCGGCCGGGCTCTGATCGATCTGCAGCACCCGCGCCCCGAGCGATGCCGCAACAATCCCCGGCATGCCGGTCCCCGCACCGAGCTCCAGCACGCGCTTGCCAGCCAGCTGGTCGGCGCGTGCCACCAGGTCGTGCGCGAGCGCGATGGACGCCGGCCACAGCATCACGCCGTAGGGCAAGCGGTCGCGCTCGCACGCGAGAAATCGCTGCTCTTGGTCGAGCGTGAGGATGGCGCCGGTGTGCAAAAACGACCACGCACGACCGCCGAGCGTCAGGCGGTACTCGTTGAGCGTGAAGTCACCGATCGAAGTGCTGAGTGAAGGTGCGGTCACGGCGCGTCTATAGCGGCTCTGGCGCGCGCGAGCGACGAGGCGATGTGCGCGGCTCTCGCTCAGCGGCCAGCGGGACGAACGCGCGCCCACAGCGAGCGCCCGTGGTCGCGGGCGCGCGCCGCCCACACGAACTCGGTCGCCAGCAGCACGATGCCCGCGATCACGACCGGGATCCCGGGGCCGGGCAAGGGGATCATGATCAGACCCACCACGACGATCACGCCGCCGGCCACGCCCACGGCAACCCTACGAATCGTTCGCCTCATCGCTCTAGCTTACACGGTTCTCGCGGGCAGCCCAGAGCAGGCCCGCTCGCCAGGAGCCCGGGGCACAAGCACCGGCACGCGCGCAACCGCCGGCGCGCCGTGAGCCCCGAGGGCGCACGCGCCCCTGTGGTAGGGATCACCATTCCTTCCTAGCTGGTCCGCTGCAGCAGCCAGGCGAGCCCCACCAGCGCTGCCATCCCGCTGACCACGCGTGGGGTGCGCCCGGCCAGCCACACGTTGTGGCGCGCCCAGAGCAGGCACGGCAGCACCAGCGCGCCGAACGCGAGCTGCCCGGTCTCGACCCCCAGGTTGAACTCGAGCAGCGGCAGGACCACCTCACGGCTCGTGCCCGACACGCCCAGCTCGCGCAGCGCGGAGGCGAAGCCGAGTCCGTGCACCAGGCCGAACACAAACGTGATGGTGAGCCGCTCGGCCTGGAGCTGTGCCGCGAAGCAGCTACGCAGCGCGACGAGCACGATGGAGGCGGCGATCGCAGCTTCCACCAGCGGACTCGGCAGACGCAGCCAGCCGAGCGTGGCGAGCGCGAGCGTGAGCGAGTGGGCGAGGGTGAAGGCCGTCACGACCTGCACCATGCGGCGCACGCGATCGACGCCGAGCAAGAGCAGCGTCAGAAACAGCAGGTGGTCGAGTCCGCTCGCGATGTGCACGACGCCGACCCAAAAAAAGCTCGCGCGCGCCGGCGGCGCGTGGGCAATCACGAGGGGTGCGTGGTCGCGCACGAGCATACGCTCGCTCTGAACGCGACCTCTGGCGTCGAGCAGGCGCGCGAAGGTGCGGTGGCCACGCGGTAGCTCGGCCAGCAGGGCGAGCGAGAGCGCGCGCGTGCCCGCCGGAGGGGGCGCGAGCTCGCCCTCGAAGACCGTGTGCTCCACGTCGAGCACGCGACAGCGGGCGGCGAGCGGCCGTGCCGCGCCGCCTTGCTGCACGAGCGCGAGCACTCCTGCGCCGCGGCAGCTTGGGCGATCGCCGCGGCGCCGGCTCGGCAGGTCCAGGCTGCGCACCACCACGCGGAACGCGAGCTGGTCACGCTGCGCCGCGACCGTCAGCACGCTGAGCCCGGGATCGTGTGCAGACACGCGCGCTGCACACAGCGCGATCAGCAGACAGGTGGTGGTTACGAGCGCTGCGCGCATGACGAACTTCTCCCCGCTCCGCGTGGTACGTGTGCTCAGTGGTGAGGGTGGTTGCGCCCGTTGTGGGGCGTTGCCGCGTAGGGGAAGACCTTGTTGTAGGCGATGTCGTTGGCGCTGACGCGATCGATGCCGTTGCCGTCCGGATCGAGCTCGGGCGTGCCGGTCGCGCCGGGCACGAGGATGGGACGCAGATCACTCAGGATCGCGATCACCGCGATGTCGACGACGTCGTCGCCAAAACGCCGTCCGTTGGGCCAGCCGCCGGGCACGTTGCGGCCGAGCGGCGCGCCGAGCGTCTGCACCGCGCTCGGCAGCGTGTCCCCGCCGAACACACTCACCCGCGAAAAGCCCGCGTCGTCTGGGTTGGTGGGGTCGCCCGGACCGCCGCCTGCAAGGCGTGCCGCGGGCGTGGAGAGGTCAGTCTTGATCAGATCCGGGATGAAGATGGCGGACAGATCGGTGCGGCCCTGCGTGATGGCCTGATCATTGGCGGGCTGTAGACCGCGCGCATTGATCAGCGCCGCCAGCTCGGGTGTCTCGGCGTACTTGCGAAACAGGCTCGAGTCGTCCTCGGGCGAGCTCCGGTTGTAGCGGTCCTTGTCCTCCACCGCGACCAGGGCCTCACAAAATAGCGGGTTTCCCTGGCGTCCCACCTGCGCCCAGCGGCGGCCGAGGTTGCTCTGCTGGCTGTCGCCCGTGACGCTGATGATCCGAATCGGCGCGCGGCTCGTGGTCGCGTACACGCCCACCACTTGCGCGTCGCCGCCGAGCTCCGAGA
>Ga0190271_10002417_pt1 | contig 11310 bp, 13 predicted proteins | sample Popmic356T_FD_133747 | JGI IMG/M metagenome (GOLD analysis project Ga0190271, IMG submission 133747) | Populus adjacent soil microbial communities from riparian zone of Weber River, Utah, USA - 356 T | ecosystem: Environmental > Terrestrial > Soil > Riparian zone | place: USA: Utah | collected...
ACCTGGCATAGGTTCTCTCACGAACGATTCGCGGCCGGCAGTACCGGGTCCGGCCCTTTTTCGGGGGGATCCGGCATGGCTATCAATCGCAACCTCGCGATCGCCAAGAAAACCGACGTCGACCGGTGGTCGGACGTCGAAGCGCTCGAACTCGCCTGGGACCAGCGCGCCGAGGTGGCCGCCGGCTTCGTGCCGAATGGCTCGCGCGTGCTCGATATCGGTTGCGGGCGCATGGCGCTGTCGCGCTTCCTGCCGAATGGCTGCGCTTACCAGCCTTGCGATCTGGTCGCCCGCGACAGCGGCACCATCGTCTGCGATCTCAACGCCGGGCAGTTCCCGAGCGCGCCGGCGGCGCAATCCGACGTCATCGTCATGCTTGGCGTGCTCGAATACGTGGTCGACCTCGAAGCGCTGTTCACGCACCTGCGCCACAGCAAGTGCGATCTGGTGGTCAGCTACTGCGTTAGCGATCTCACCGGCGACATCGACCGTGCCTCGCTCGGCTGGATCAATCATCTCAGCCTGATGGAGCTTGCCGTTCTGTTCGACAAGTTCGGCTTCCGCGTCGAGCGATCGGACCGGATCGACGAGATCCAGTTCCTGATGCGGCTTACGCCGGATGACCGCGCCATCGTGCCGCCGTCATGCGACGTTGCCGTCATCTCGTACAACGACGTCGGCAACTTCGGCGATCGGCTCGGCTATCACATCATCAACTCGCTGCTGCCGGCGACCGCCGATGTGCACCATCTCACCTTTCGCAATCTGCAGGCGGCGCGCGAAACCTACGACCTCGTGATCCTCGGCATCGGCAACAGCATCTTCCAGCCGCTGCTGACCGACGAGATCTTCGAGGTGCTCAACCGCGGCAAGGCGTCGGTCGGAATCTTCGGCACGCAGTACCGCGAGCTGATCCCGCGTCCGTCGATCGACGCGCTGCTCGACCGGCTCGACACCTGGTACGCGCGCTATGAGGAAGACGTTCTGATGTACGGCCGTGGCCGCAGCAACGTTGTGCATCTCGGCGACTGGCTGATCGATCAGTTCCCGATGTCGCGGCCGACCGAGGATTCGCTTTTGACCATTGACGAAGACATCCTCAAGGAGCTTCCGCTCGACCGCACCATCCAGACCATCCAGCGCCACAAGAACGTGTTCTCCACGCGCCTGCACCCGCTGCTGTGCGCGCTCACCTCGGCTGAGCTGGTTGCCTTCACCGAGCAGCCCGACTCGGAGATGCCGGGCATGGTTTCCGGCAAGTTTCGCAGCATGCTGATCGACATTTTCGGCCGCACATTTTCGGAAAAGAACTTCTTCCTGGTCGACCGTGACGCGGTTACGGGCTACAAGACCCGCGTCCACGACAATGTCGGCAAGGTCGGAGCGCAGATCGGCGCGATGCTGCGCAATGTGGCGGTCGCCGGCGCATAAAGCGCCATTTCGTTGACCGCCCCAACCGGCCCAATTATATAACGGCTACCCACAGGATCATTGCGCGGGCGCGGCCGGATGCCGGCGTGCGCTTGCATCGGGTAGAGGCCATGGCCGGACATTCCCAATTCAAGAACATCATGCACCGCAAGGGGCGCCAGGATAAGGTGCGCTCCAAGGTGTTCGGTAAGCTGGCGCGAGAAATCACCACTGCGGCGAAGCTCGGTCTGCCCGATCCCGCGTTCAATCCAAGGCTTCGCGCGGCGATACTCGCGGCGCGCGCCGAGAACATGACCAAGGACGTCATCGAGCGCGCCATCAAGAAGGCGCAGGGTGGCGACGCCGAGAATTATGAAGACATGCGCTACGAGGGCTACGGGCCGGGCGGCGTCGCGGTCATCGTGGAGACGCTGACCGACAACCGCAACCGTACCGCTGGAGAGGTGCGCGCGGCCTTTACCAAGAACGGCGGCAACCTGGCCGAGACCGGCGCGGTGTCGTTCATGTTCGGTCATGTCGGCTTGATCGAGTTCGATCCCAAGGCTGCCAGCGCCGATCAGATGTTCGAGGCCGCGATTGAGGCAGGCGCGGAGGATGTCGTGTCGAACGACAGCGGCCACGAGATCTACACCGCGTCGAACGCGTTGCGTGACGTGGCCAAGGCGCTGGAAGCGAACTTCGGCGAGCCGCGCAAGGCCGCACTCACCTGGAAGCCGCAGAACTCGATCGCGCTCGATGAAGCCAAGGGCGAGCAGATGCTGGAGTTGATTGCGGCACTCGAGGACAACGACGACGTGCAGAACGTATTCGCCAATTTCGAAGTATCGGACGCGGTCGTCGCCAAGGTGGCCGCGGGCTAGGCGGCCTGCCGCCCTGATCTGGAATGGCCGACGATGCGTCTGTTGCGTGCCTGGTCCGGCTTGGGCAGATCGCTCATTGGTGGGCGTCCATGAAGTTCGGAACCGCGATCCAGTCGAGCGCCCCGGCGTCGCTCTGCAGCAGAGCATGCATGCGGCGGTCTTCTTCGGTCTTGAGGTCGACGCCCAGGTGCGTGCCGAGCTTGCGGCCGTGCATCACCACCTTGTTGCCATAGGGCTGCCGCTCGGCGTTGTAGGCTTTGAGCGCGGTGTCGATGTCGTCGTGGTCGCGTAGCGCGCGTGCCAGCGCCTCCGCGTCGCCGCCGGCCTTGGCGACGCCGAAACCCATGTGCGGCCGCGCCGACGTTGCCGCGTCGCCCATCATGGCGACACGGCCGAATACGATGGATGGCGCGGTGAAATCGTAGATCGGCGTGATGAACGGCTGCGGAATATTCATGACGCAATCGAGCAACACCGGCGGCATGATATCGCGCGCGTCCTGATGCATCTGCGCGATCAGTTCCTTGCGGATCAGCGGCGGCGGCACCGAATATTCGTGCTGCACGCCGCGCTCGTCGACGCACATGTCCTTCATCTGCGCGGCGTCGGCGACACGATACCAGATGAAGTTGTAGCGGCGCTTGCCGGGGCGCAGGTCATCGCTGAAACCGGAGATCGGATAGGTGATGACCTGCTGCCGCTTCGGCCAATACAAAACGAAATACGGGAATATATCGCGCAACGTCTGCGGCGCGAGGTCGGCTTCGTTCGGCGCTCCGCGCCAGATGTAGTAGCCGGCGTAGATCGGCTGCAATTCTGGGGCGACCTGCGCGCGCACGCCGGAGCGGATGCCGTCGCCGCCCACCAGGATGTCGGCGTGCTCGACGCGGCCGCCGGAGAACTGCACGCGCACGCCGCGTTCGTCCTGGTCGACGCGCTCGAAATTCCAGCCGAGGTGGTAGTGCGCGGGATCGATCGTTGCGCGCAGCAGGCGCTGCAGCTTGTCCCACGAAGTCATGATCTGCCGCAGTGGCCGCTGCTCGGTGACGCGGCCTTGACGGTCGAGCGCGATGCGCTTGGGTATCTCGATGCCCAGATCCTGGGTGCCGGCGCCGGCCGCTTCGAGCGCGTCCAGCAATTCGGGATGTGTCGTGATGCCGGCGCCGCGGCCGACCAGCTCGACGTTCGAGCGTTCGTACACATCGACGTCCCAGCCGATCTGGCGTAGGAACGCGGCGCTGAACAGTCCCGACATCGAGCCGCCCACGATGATGACGCGGCGTTTCCTGGAAGAACCCGGCATGGCGGTCAGGATGCTAGTCATCGGCGGCACGGATGACGAGTCATGTCGTCGCATTGCTGCCCACCATTGCGGTGGGAGTTCGTGTCTAGCGGAAGATCGGGTCGAGCAGCGGTAGGCTGAGCAGAGCGGCGATCGCGATGATGACGTAAGCGATGCGCCGATAGGTCTGGTCCGACGTCCCGTGGAAAAAATACGAGCCGAGCCCGACGCCGCCCAGATAGAAAACGCCAAGCAGCAGCGACAGCGCGAGGGTTTGCGCCGTGAACAGGCCCTCGTATGCGTAAACGGCGACCAGCACGACGCCGCAGATCAGGAAGAAAACCATGATATTGGCGCGCACGGTGACGGAACTGCCGATCCGGCTCAGCCAATAAAGGATCACCGGCGGCCCGGCGATCTGCACGGCGCCCGCGCTCACGCCTGAGAAAAGCCCTACGCCGATCGTGACGGGCAAGCTTGGCTGCGCGTGATAGCGCCATCCGAGCACCAGCGGCGGCAGCAGGCCGAGGACGACAACGGAGATGCACCAGCGCAGCACGATCGGGTCGAGCGCGATCAGCGCCCAGGTCCCGAACGGCACGCCGACGGCCATGGCGATCGAGATCGGCACGACCTCCTGCCAGTTGCAGCGCCGCATCTCGGGAATCGCGAACGGCGAACTGCAAACGAAATCGACCAGTAGGATGGTGACCGCCGCGATGCGCGGGTCGTACACCGCCGCGACCAGCGGCATGTAGATCATTGCGCCGCCAAATCCCGAAAAGCCGCGCACCAGCCCGGCCAGCGCGGCGACAGCCATCCCCATGAAGAGGCGCCGCTCGGAAAGAGCGGCAGCGAAGGTGGCGCTGTCGGGAAGGTCGATCACAGGGTTTGTCCGGCACGCTTGTCTAGCAGTGGATAGCGGGCGGGGCGATTGGCGAACCTGCCGGGCTCCTATGCGGTCGGGCCGGGCGGCGCTATGAACGGCTCGGCATGGGCTCACCGATTCGCATCCTGGGCATCGATCCAGGGCTCCGCCGCACCGGCTGGGGCGTCATCGACGTTGACGGCAACCGGCTGTCGTTTGTCGGCTGCGGCTCGGTCGCGAGTGAAGACAAAGCCGCGCTCGCCATTCGCCTGCTGGCGATCCACGATGGTCTGGTTCGCGTGATCGAGCAATTTCATCCCGGTGAGGCGGCGGTCGAAGCGACCTTCGTCAACAAGGACGCGACGGCGACGCTGAAGCTTGGTCAGGCGCGCGGCATCGCCATGCTGGTGCCGGCGCGCGCGAGCATCGAAGTCGCAGAATACGCCCCGAACCTTGTAAAGAAGACCATCGTCGGCGCCGGACACAGCGACAAGGCGCAGATCCGCATGATGGTCGGAGTGCTGCTGCCGAAAGCCGATCCGAAATCCGAGGACGCGGCCGACGCTTTGGCGATTGCGATCTGCCACGCGCATCACCGCGGAGCGGCCGCGATGATGCGCCGGGTTGCCGGCGGCTAGAAATTGTAAAGGTCGGCGTCGGCGTCGGTGCGTCCGCCCACCGCGCTGGAGATGACGTCGGCGGCAATTCGCGAATAGGTCGTGCCATTGCCGCCGTAGCCGAGCGCGGCCCAGCAATTCGGCATGCGCGGGATTTGCCCGATAGTGGGCAGGCCGGTGTTGCTGGTGCCGAACGAGCCAGTCCAGGCGAAATCCACGGTGGTGTCGGCGCCGCGGAGCAGTTTCCCCAGTTTGCGCTTGAGCGCCGCCGTCTTGCGCGGCAGCAGCGCGTCGCGCGCCGCCTCGTCGGAGAACTCCTCGTCCTCGCCGCCGCAAATGATGCGGCCGTCCTGGGTGGTGCGAAGATAGAGATACGGGTCGGACGACTCCCATATCATGCATTGCTCCGGCCACAGCCGGCGCTTCTGCGGCAACGTCGCAATGGCCCAGGTCGAGACGATCTGGTGACCCTTCGCCGGCACGCATTTTGGTAGTTCGTATCCGGTTGCAAACACAAGATGCCGGCAATGGATGCGCCGCCCATTCGCCGCTGTGGCGGTGATGCCGCGCGGCTTTGCGTCGATATCAACGATATCGACCGGGCAGAATATCAGAGCATTCTCCGAAGCAGCGGCATTGAGCAGGGCGATCGTCGCCTTTCGCGGGTCGATGGCCATATTGCCGTAGCTCAGGATCGCCGCGGATCGCCGAATGCGAAATCGCGTTCGCAATTCCTTGGCTTCGAGGAAACGGCTCGCCAGCCCGGCCGCGCGCCGCGCCTTGTGCTCCCTCATCAGTCCGTCACGGTCGAGCACGTCGCCGGCGAGATAGAGCGAGTTGCGCTCCGCGATATCGGCCACGTCAAGCTCGCGCAGCCGCCCCGCGATCGCATCGACCGCAAGCCGCGACCGCCGCCACGCGCGCTCCGCCTTGCGCTGCCCGATCTTGCGCGCCAGCTTGGTCAGCGGCATGTCGATCTCGTACTGCACCAGCGCAGTGCTGGCGGTGGAAGAGCCTTTCGCCGGCCCGCGGCGGTCCACAACGACGACCTGCAATCCGCTGTCGCGCAGCGCATCGGCCACCATCGCACCTGTGATGCCGGCGCCGATCACCAGCACATCGGTCTCAAGATTGCGCTTGAGTAGCCTGTGGGGCACCGGCGGTGCGCGTTGCTGCTCCCAGACCGAGCGCCCGGTCCGCAGGTGTTTTGGTTGGGTGACCACGGCAATGCCTTCTTGAAATGCGAGAAAATCAATCCCCGCAAATCCAACGCTTTGCCTGGGAATTCGATCCCTCCCGGCCTCAAGACGGCCGCCGACTCGTGGTAACAAGCGGCATGATCGGCAAGCTCAAGGGCGTGATCGACAGCTACGGCGAGGACTTCATCGTCCTCGACGTGCAGGGCGTCGGCTATCTGGTGCACTGCTCGGCCCGCACGCTGCAGGCGCTGCCCGGCGCCGGCGAAGCGGCGACGCTGTCGATCGAGACGCACGTGCGCGAAGACCAGATCCGCCTGTTCGGCTTTCTCAGCGACACCGAGCGCGAATGGTTCCGCCTGCTGCAGACCGTGCAGGGCGTCGGCGCGAAGGTGGCGCTGTCGGTGCTCAGCACGTTCAAGCCGGGCGAACTCGCTTCCGCGATCGCGATGGGCGACAAGGCGTCGATCAAGCGCACGCCGGGTGTCGGCCCCAAGGTGGCCGAGCGCATCGTCATCGAATTGAAGGACAAGGCGCCCGCGTTCTCGTCGCTCGATCCGTCCGTTATCCGGCTTTCCGGCGCGCTTGAAGAAAAGCGCGCTCCGCAGCCCATCCTCGATGCGGTGTCGGCGCTCGTCAATCTCGGCTACGGTCAGCCGCAGGCCGCGGCCGCCATCGCCGCAGCCTCGCGCGGCGTGGGCGAGGGCGCCGAGACCGCGCAACTGATCCGGTTGGGTCTTAGGGAGCTTTCGAAGTGAAGCACGAAAGCGTTGCTGCGCTGGGCAGCCTCGACATGGAACTGATCGAAGCCGCCTCCGACGCGATCCGTCGCCGCTATCGTTACGATTGGCAGGAGGTCGGTGCGGCGATGCGGACGCGCTCGGGGAAGGTTTTCACCGGCGTCAGTCTTGATGCGTATCTCGGCCGGATGGCGGTCTGCGCCGAAGCCGTTGCGCTCGGTCAGGCGATCACCAATGCGGGCGAGACGGGGATCGAGGCCATTGTCGCCGTGCGCCATCCGCCCCCGGAGGAGGCCAACCGGGCGATCGCGGTGGTTTCGCCTTGCGGCGCGTGCCGCGAGTTGATCTGGGACTACGATCGCAACGCGCGTGTGATCGTGCCGGGAGCCAACGGGCCGGAAACAGTGAGCATCGGCGATCTGTTGCCGAACAAATACAGCCGGGAGCGGACGCTTTGAGCACCATGCCGCGCCGCCTGGTCACCGCGGAACGCCGTGAGGATGATGCGGCGGAAACGTCGCTACGGCCGCAGCGGCTCACCGAGTTCATCGGCCAGCAGCAGGCACGCGCAAATCTCAAAATTTTTATCGACGCTGCGAAATCGCGCAACGAAGCGCTGGACCACGTGCTGTTCGTCGGCCCGCCGGGCCTGGGCAAGACCACGCTCGCGCAGATCGTGTCGCGCGAGCTCGGCGTGAATTTCCGCGCCACCTCGGGCCCGGTGATTGCAAAGGCCGGCGATCTCGCCGCGCTGCTCACCAATCTCGAAGAACGCGATGTCCTCTTCATCGACGAAATCCACCGGCTCAATCCGGCGGTTGAAGAAATCCTCTATCCGGCGATGGAGGATTTCCAGCTCGACCTGATCATCGGCGAAGGACCGGCGGCGCGTTCGGTGAAGATCGATCTTGCCAAGTTCACCCTGGTCGGTGCCACCACGCGCGCCGGCCTGCTCACCAATCCGCTGCGCGACCGGTTCGGCATTCCGATCCGGCTCAACTTCTACACCGAGGCGGAATTGGAGCTGATCGTCAACCGCGGCGCGCGCGTGCTTGGCATCGGCATGACGGACGACGGCGCCAACGAGATCGCGCGGCGTTCGCGCGGCACGCCGCGCATCGCGGGCCGCCTGTTGCGCCGGGTGCGCGACTTCGCCCACGCCGCAGGCGATGAAAAAATCGATCGCAAGCTTGCCGACCGGGCATTGCTTCAGCTCGAGGTGGATGCCGGCGGCCTCGACGCGATGGACCGCCGCTATCTGACGACCATCGCCATGAACTACGGAGGCGGCCCAGTCGGCGTCGAGACGCTGGCTGCTGCGCTGTCCGAGCCGCGCGACGCCATCGAAGAGATCATCGAGCCGTTCCTGATCCAGAAGGGCTTTCTCCAGCGCACGCCACGCGGCCGGCTGATCACGTCGCACGCGTTCAAGCACCTCGGCCTGGCCGAGCCGGCGCGCGACCCGTCGCAGTTCGGCCTGTTTGCGCAGGACGAGGAATAAATGAAGACCTTGGAAGGCGGGTGCCATTGCAGCCGGGTGCGCTTTCGCGTCACCGCAGACCTTGACCGTGTGACCTATTGCAATTGCTCGCTTTGCGGCATGAAGGGTTTCCTCCATCTCATCGTGCCGCCCGCGCAATTCGAGCAGACCAGCGGCCGCGACGATCTCGCCACCTATCAGTTCAACACCAAGGTCGCGAAGCACACGTTCTGCAAGCACTGCGGCGTTCATCCGTTCTATGTGCCGCGCTCGGACCCGGATAAGATCGACGTCAACGCGCGTTGCCTCGACGGCGTCGACGTCGAGTCGCTTTCAATCAAGCAGTTCGACGGCCGCAACTGGGAAGACGCGATGACCCGCCGCGTGCCGTGGCGATGAGCGGCGCGGGCCTTGACGGTGAGATTCGCGGTGGCCGGCACCACCAGCCTGTCCGCGTCTATTACGAGGACACCGATTTCTCCGGCGTGGTCTATCACGCCAGCTACCTGCGCTTCATGGAGCGCGGCCGCACCAATTACCTGCGGCTGATTGGCGCCAATCAACGCGCGCTGTTCGAGGAGGCCGCGCGGGAGGCGCCGGGTTTCGCCTTCGTGGTGCGCTCGATGTCGATCGACTTCCTGAAGCCGGCGCGGATGGACGACGTACTCGACGTTGTGACCCGGACGGCTGAAGTGAAGGGCGCCTCGGTGACGCTTCATCAGCGTGTCATGCGTGGCGACGAAGCTCTGGTCGAGGCGGCGGTCCAGGTCGCTTTCGTGTCCGGCGGCCGCGCCCGGCCGATTCCCAAGGCGCTGCGCACCGCCATGCAGGCGGACAAGGACCGCACCGGGACAGCCTGAAGGCTGCCATTTCAGCGTCCGGCAAGCCGGCGGGCCGGTTGGTAACCGTCTATTAACCCAAATCGCGCTGGCTAGCCGGGTATGACCGGTTGTGCGCCCTAGTTTGGTCAAGTTTCGCGGGATTTTCTGGCCTCCGCCGGTGGTGGACGGCTGCAGATTTTGCGAAATCACGGGTCTGGTGCGGACGCGAAGCGACGCCGCGCTGATGCCATTTGATCGAGCGAATGCGTGCCGCCCCGGTCGATCGGGCCGAAGGGACGCGAACTCATGAATCCTGGCGACGTAGCGCAGTCGGCCCTGCCGCTGACCTCCTCCGACCTGTCGCTTTTTGCGCTGTTCTGGCAGGCGCATCGGCTGGTCAAGGCGGTGATGCTCGGCTTGATGATCGCCTCGGTGTGGGTCTGGGCGATCGCGATCGACAAATTCCTGCTCTACGCACGCACCAAGAGGGCGATGGACGTGTTCGAGCAGACTTTCTGGTCCGGCCAGTCGCTTGAGGAGCTTTACCGCACGTTGTCGGCGCGGCCGACGCATTCGATGGCTGCGCTGTTCGTCGCCGCGATGCGCGAGTGGAAGCGCAGCTTCGAAGGACAGGCCAAGTCTTTCGCCGGTCTGCAGACACGCATCGAAAAGGTCATGGATGTGACCATCGCGCGGGAAGTCGAGCGGCTGGAGCGGCGGCTGCTGGTGCTGGCGACGGTCGGCTCGGCCGGGCCCTTCGTCGGCCTGTTCGGCACGGTCTGGGGCATCATGACCAGCTTCCAGTCGATCGCGGCGTCGAAAAACACGTCTCTCGCGGTGGTGGCGCCGGGCATCGCGGAGGCTCTGTTCGCGACCGCAATCGGCCTTATCGCCGCCATCCCCGCGACCATTTTCTATAACAAGTTCGTTGCCGAAGTGAACAAACAGGCCCAGCGCTTGGAGGGCTTCGCCGACGAATTTTCCGCGATCCTGTCGCGGCAAATAGACGAGCGCGGGTAGGGGGCGGTCATGGCCATCGGCGGGGGCGGCGCGCATTCGGGGGTGTTCGGCAAACGCCGTCACCGGCGCAATCCGGTGATGGCGGAGATCAACGTCACGCCGATGGTCGACGTGATGCTGGTGCTGCTGATCATCTTCATGGTCTCGGCTCCGCTGCTCACGGTCGGGGTGCCGATCGATCTGCCGCAGACCCAGGCCTCGAGCCTGGATGCCGCCGACAAGGAGCCGCTGGCGGTTTCGGTCAACACCAAGGGTCAGATTTTCCTGCAGAATTCCGAGATCCAAGTCGAAGAGCTGGTGCCCAAGCTGCAGGCCATCGCGTCCGCCCGCGGCGGCGCCGACGAGCGCATCTATGTGCGCGGCGATAAGACCGTTGATTATGGTACCATGATGAAGATCATGGGGCGGCTGTCCGCGGCGGGATTTCGCCGCGTCGCGCTGGTCACAGAAGTGGATCAGGGCTCGTGAGGTTACCGGACATGAAAGCCGGTTTGACCATATCGACGGTGGCGCACGTAGGCCTGCTGCTGTGGGGCCTGGTGTCGTTCGCCGCGCGCCCGCTTGAAGCCTCGCCCACACCCGCGCTGCCGATCGATATCATCAGCGACAAGCAGTTTTCGCAGCTTGCAGCCGGCGTGAAGAATGCGCCCAAGGCCGAGACGCAGAAGCCGCTGGTGGACAAGATCGGCGAAACCAAGCCGGCCGAGGAGGTGACCCCGAAGGTCTCCGACAAGGCCGAGGTCAAGACATCCGCCGAGCCGCCGCCGGAGCAGGCGAAGCCGGAGAAGGCCGAGGCCAAGCCCGAGAAGAAGGAGCCGCCGAAGGTCGATGCGATCGCGGAGGCTTTGAAGAAGGAAGAGGTCAAGAAGAAGCGCGAAGAAGCCAAGGCGAAGGCCGAAGAACAGAAGAAGCAGAAGGAAGCACAGCAGCCCAAGTTCGATCCCAAGCAGATCGCGGCGCTGCTCGACAAGCGCGATCCGCAGCGACAGGTTACG
>Ga0190271_10002418_pt1 | contig 11306 bp, 5 predicted proteins | sample Popmic356T_FD_133747 | JGI IMG/M metagenome (GOLD analysis project Ga0190271, IMG submission 133747) | Populus adjacent soil microbial communities from riparian zone of Weber River, Utah, USA - 356 T | ecosystem: Environmental > Terrestrial > Soil > Riparian zone | place: USA: Utah | collected...
CGTTGACCTGGACCTCGGCGCCCGAGGCCAGCGTTCCCGTGTTCGGGTCGATGTTGCCGTTGTAGCCGCTCGTGCCCGTGCCGACGGCCTGCGTGGTCTGGTTCTTGCCGAGGTCGACCTTCAGGATGTAGTCCGGGCCGTTCGCGGCCGCCCAGATCGTCCCCGCGGCGTCCCCGGCCACGCTCACGATGTCGTACGTGCCGGGCGTCCCGGTCGCCAGCGTCGAGATCGTCCCGTCCAGCCCGACCCGCCGGATGCCGCGCTTTCCGTCGGCGATGAAGATCAGCCCGCTCGGGCTCACCCACACGCCCTGCGGCCCCGCCAGAGCGGCGTCGACGGCCTGCCCGCCGTCACCGCACGCGTCGGCGGGCGCCGCGCACGCCTGGCCGCTGCCCGCCACCGTCGTGATCGTCCCGCCCGGGGCGATCCGGCGGACGCGATGGAGCCCGGAGTCGGCGATGTACAGCGAACCGTCGATGCCGAGGGCCAGTCCGCTCGGGCTGTCCAGCAGCGCCGCGGTCGCGGGTCCGCCGTCGCCGCAGGCCTGCGTCGGCGCAGAGCACTGCTGGCCGGCGCTGCCGGCGACCATCGCCGGGACCGGCCCGGAGTTGATGTCGATCAGCCGGACGGTGCCGTCCGCGAACGCGGCGTACGTCCCGGCCGTCGAGAGCGGCGTGGCCCATGTGGGTGGCGTGGCGGGCACCACCGCGACCGGCGCAGCGGCCGCGCCGGCGGCGTCGAACAGCGTCGTGGTCGTGGTCGGGCAGGCGTCCAGCGCGACGGCGGAGCACGTGAGGGGCAGCGTGAGCTGCGTGTTCACCGGGAGGATCTCACCGTCGCAGCCCACGTGACCCGGCTGGTTCGGCGGCGTGTTGCTCGGGCAGTTGACGACGGAGGTCCACTCTCCGTTCGTCAGGGTCGTCCGGGAGAACGGGACCGGCCCGAAGTCCTCCGCCGAGCCGAGCGCCAGCGGCCACAGGTGCTGCGTCGTCCCGGTGTTGTTCGCGCACAGCGAGTCGTCGGTCGTGCCGCAGTAGAGCCAGCTGCCGTCGAACTGCGCGCCCAGAAGCGACACCGTGTCGAACTGGGCGCCGGGCATGTGCGCGTCGAGCGCGGTCACCTGGTCCAGCGTCGCGTTCGTGAAGTTGCAGTAGATGCACTGCGCCTCGCTGAAGTTCGCCGCGGTGAGGTCGGCGCCGGTGAAGTCGAAGGCCTCCTGGCCGTCGACGCTGCCCGCGAGCACAGCGCCGACCCAACTCGTGTGATTGAGCTGTCGCGCGCCCTCGAACGCGGCGCCGCTCCCGTAGATGTGCGCGTCGTTGAACGTCGCGCCGGGCGCGATCACGGAGTTGAAGCTCGTCTCGTCCGCCAGCGCGCTGACGAACGACGCGCTGGTGAGGTTCGCGTCCTGGAAGGTCGCTCCGCTGACGTCGGCCCCGATGAAGTCGGCGCTGGTGAGCACCGTCGTCGACCCGCTGAGCTGGGCGTTCGTGAGCTGCGCCTGCACGAACGAGGCGCCGGTCGCGGTCGCGCCCAGGAACGTCGCCCCGGTGAGGTCCGCGAGGTCGAAGATGGTGCCCTGCAGCGCTGCGTTGTCGAAATGGGCGCCCGAGAGGTCGGGCGGGAACCCGGTGAAGCGCGCGCCGGCCAGATGGGTCCGTTGGAGGTTGCCGCCCTTCAGCGCGTCGTAGTTCCCCGCGGTCACCACGATGATCGCGTCGGAGTAGTCGATCTGCGCGCCGTGCGCGATCGACAGGTAGGCGACGACGCCGATCGGCACGCGCGTGTCCGGGAAGGTCGCGCTCGACGCGCAGCCGGGGACGGTCAGGTCGGCGATCGCCGGGGTGAGCCCGGTCCCCACGAGGTCGCTCTTCGAGAAGGTCGTGCAGGCGCCGTCGAACAGCCCGATCCGCACTCCCGCGAGGATCGGCGGTGCGCTCGTGACGAGCGACGTCATGTGCGCGCCGCGCAGGTCGGCGCCCGTGAAGTCCGCGCCGCTCACGTCGGTGCCGTTCAGCGTCGCGCCCGGCAGCGCCGCGCCGCCGAAGTCCCAGCCGCCGAAGTCGCCGGCCACCGTCGCGCCGTTCAGCACCGCGCCGCTCAGGTCGCGGTCGTAGGCGACGTCCGGATCCGGTGCGAGGGGGGCGATCGCCGAACCGTCAGGGAACACGCAGCCCGCGCAGCCCCCGGAGTCCTGCAGCAGCTGCTTCGGCGTCACGAGGCTCGCGCTCGAGGTCTGGAAGTCGCTCCGGCCGGGGAACAGGACCGGCGCCGGCCCGCCCGGCGCGGTCGTCTGGCCGCCCCACGCCGACGTCAGGCCGTGGGCGCTGTCGGTCAGTGACACCGCGGCCCCCGGCCCGACGGCGATCGACGTCGGCGACGACATGACCTGCTGCGAGCCCGCGGCGGTGCCGCTGCACGGGCCCCCGGGCGTCCACGTCGTCCCCGGGGCGAGGATCACCGTGTTCGACGTACCCGCCGCGCCCGGCGGCCGCCAGAACACCGCGCCCCCGGGCGGCGGCTGCGGCGGAGCCGTCGTCTGCAGGCATGCGGGCTGCGTCGGGCCGCTGACCGCGATCTGCGTCGGCCCGCAGCGCACCGGCGGGGACGTGTCGCAGCCGTTGTGGAGCCCGGTCGCCGCCGACATCGCGAACTCCTCCTGGACCCCCGTCCCGTCGAGGTTCGCCCGTCCGATGCCGCCGCCGCCGCACACGATCGGCGTCACGCGGTAGTTGCAGTAGTAGTAGTTGACCCAGTAGAGGTGCTCGAAGTCGAGCGCGAGCCCCTTGACGCCGGTGATGGATTGCGTGCCCTGGGTCCACAGCCCCGAGATGAAGCTGGAGTCGACGCCGCTGCCGTCGAGGTTGGCCCGGCCGATCGTCCCCGCAGCCCCGTTCGACCAGTAGATGTGCTGCCCGTCGACCGCCACGCCGTTCCCGGCCGACGCGCCCGGGATGAACGCGGGGTTCACGCCCGTGCCGTCGAGGTTCGCCCGCGCGATCGCGCCGAACTGTGCGGCGGAGCCGTTGATCCAGTAGATGTGCTGGCTGTCCACGGCGAGCGCGCGGCTCGGGCCGACGCTGGGGATGAAATTCTCGATGTAGCCGGTGCCGTCGAGGTTCACGCGGCTGATCCGCCCGATGCCCGCCATGTAGATGAAGCGGTTGTCGACCGCCAGCCACTCGGCGGCGGTCGCCATCTTCACGAGCTCCTCGGCGCCGTTCCCGTCGAGGTCGGACCGCATCAGCGCGGCGCCGTTCCCCCAGTAGAGGTGCTGCGCGTCGGCCGCCACGCCGATCTGGTCGATCTGCTGGATCCCACTGACGATGCTCTGGTTGACGGTCGCCCCGTCGATCGTCGCCCGCCCGATCGTCTGGCCCGAGACGTTGTCCCAGAACACGTACGGCGGCCCGGCCTGGGCGTGCGCGGCCGGCGCGACCGCGGCCAGCGCGACGAGGGCGACCGCGATCGCGAAGCACGAACGGACCGCTCTCCCGGCTGCGACGAGCACGCCGCGACACTCCCACGGGGTCGATCGTCCCGTCAACACGGCGGGAGCGAATCACCCGGGTGAACTCGCACGGCGTGCCTCAGGACGCGGGCAGCCGCAGCCCGCGCATCCGGTCGGTCCGGGGGTCGCCCCCGGTCGGCCGGAACGTCACGGCCAGCCGCAACGCCAGGCGCCCGTGGTCACGCCGGACGATCCGCTTCCCGCGGGCGGTCGGCTTCGCGCGCAGCGTCACCGTGGTCGCGCCGCGGACCTGCTTGTCGCCCCTGGCGAACGCCCGCTGCCGGCCGTTGCGCTTCGTCGTCACGAGCGCGCGCAGCCGCCCCGCCGCCCGGACCCGCACGCGCAGCTTCACGCTGCCGTCGCGCTTGACCTTGACGCGGCGGATCGAGAAGCGGTTGTCCGGCGCCGCGGGCGGCCCGCCCTGCGGCGGCTTCACCACCGGCGGCTTGACCACCGGCGGCTCGGGCTCCGGCTCCGGCTCCTCGAGCCCGGTCGACACCGGGGCCGGGCCGACCTGGCGCAGGCGGGCGTTGCCGGTATCGGCGATCACGTAGAACGCGCCGCGCGTGACGGTGACGCCGAGGGGCAAGTCGAGCTCGGTCGCGTCGGCGTAATGGCCGTCCTGGTTGAAGCCACCGGTCGGCGTGCCGGTGTTCTCGTCGACCACCCCGGCGATGTCGTCGATCACGGTGTCCGCGCCGGGGTTGTACGCGCGGATCAGGTGGTTCGCCGTGTCGGCGAACACGACGTCGCCGTTCAACGCGACCGAGAGGCTGTGCGGGCCGTTGACCTGGACGTCGGCGCCCGACGCCAGCAATCCGGTGTTCGGGTCGAGGTTGCCGTTGTAACCGCTCGTGCCGGTGCCGACGGCCTGTGTGGTCTGGTTCTTGCCGAGGTCGACCTTCAGGATGTAGTCCGGGTTGTTCGCGGCCGCCCAGATGATCCCGTCCGCGTCCCCGGCCACGCTCACGATGTCGTACGTGCCGGGCGTCCCGGTCGGCACCGTCGAGATCGTCCCGTCCAGCCCGATGCGGCGAACGCCGCGCTTTCCGTCGGCGATGAAGATCTGCCCGCTCGGGCTCACCCACACGCCCTCCGGATCCGCCAGCGCCGCAGCCGTCGCCGGCCCACCGTCACCGCACGCATCCGTGGGCGCCGCGCACGCCTGGCCGCTGCCCGCCACCGTCGTGATCGTCCCGCCCGGAGCGATGCGGCGCACGCGATGGAGCCCGGGATCGGCGATGAACAACGAGCCGTCGAGGCCGACCGCCAGCCCGGTCGGGCTGTCCAGCAGCGCCCCGATCGCCGGCCCGCCGTCACCGCAGCCGGCGGTGGACGGAGAGCACTTGTCGCCCGGGGTCCCCGCCACGAGCGACGGCGCGCCGCCGGAGGACGGGTTGACCAGCCGCACGGCGGAGTCCGCGCCGGCGACGTAGTACCCCGCCTGCGTCACGCCGCTGGGCCAGGTGGGCGGCGTGGCGGGCACGACCGCCTGCGGGGCGCTCGTCTGGTCGAGCGTCGACGTCACGGTGAGGCAGGCGTCGAGCGCCACCGCCGAGCAGGCGATCGTGGTGAGATCGAAGGGCCGGTTCGCCAGCATATGGCCGCCGCCGCAGTCCGGCTCGAGCCCGCTCTGCGCCGGCGGCGTCGCGTCCGGGCAGAGGGTGACGTCGGACCACGCCCCCTGCGTCAGCGTCGTCGTGGAGTACACGACCGGTCCGTAGTCCTCCTGCGATCCGAGCTTCAGCGGCCACTCCAGCGCGCCGCTGCTGCTCTTGCACGCAGCGTCCAGGGGGCCGCTCCCGCAGTACAGCCAGGTGCCGTCGAACGACGCGCCCTGGAGGGTCGCGGTGGAGAGCTGCGCACCCGGTAGGTACGCGTTCGTCGCCGTCACGCCCGTGAGGATCGCGTTGCTGAAGTTGCAGCCCACGCACTGCGCGTTGTCGAACTTGGCATTGGTGAGATCGGCGTTCGTGAAGTCGAGGTCGGCCGTACCGTCGTCGTCGCCTCCCAGCACCGCATCAGTGAAGTCGGCGCCGGTGAGCTCGCGCGCGCCCTCGAACGCGTCGCCCAGGCCGTAGACGTGCGCGCCCACGAAGCGGGTGTTGGTGGCGATGACCGAGTCGAACGACGTGCCGTTCGCCAGGGCATTGTCGAACACCGCCCCGGAGAGGGTCGCGTTCTGGAAGCTGGCGCTGCTGACGTCGGCCCCCTCGAAGTCCGCGTTCGTAAGGATGGTCTTGGATGTCGTGAACTGGGCGCTGTTCAGCACGGCGTCCTGGAACGACGCCGCGGTCGCCGTCGCACCCAGGAACGTCGCGTTGGTCAGGTCGGCCAGCTGCAGGCTGGTGCCCATCAGTGAAGCCCCGTCGAAGTGCGTCTTCTGCAGGTTCGCGGGGAACCCGACGAAGCTCGCCCCGGCGAGGTGGATCCCCGACAGGTCGGCGCCCGCCAGCGCGCCGCTGTTGCCCGCGGTCACCACGATCGTCGCGTCGGAGTAGTCGACGCTCGCCTTGTACGTGACCGAGAGGAGCGCGACGGCGGAGATGGGGATCTCCGAATCGGGGAACATCGCGGTGGACTCGCAGCCCGTGACGACCGCATCGGCCTGGACCGGGGCGATCCCCGTGCCGACGAGATCGCTGTTCTTGAAGAGCGTGCAGGCCCCGTCGAGCGCGCCTGTCCGCACGTTCGCCAGCTTCGGCGGTGCGCTGGTGACGAGCGACGTCATGTGCGCGCCGCGCAGGTCGGCGCCCGTGAAGTCGGCGCCGCTCACGTCGGTGCCGTTCAGCGTGGCGCCGGGGAGCTCCGCGCCGCTGAAGTCGAAGCCGCTGAAGTCGCCAGCAACCGTCGCACCGTTCAGCACCGCGCCACTCAGGTCCCGGTCGTAGGCGACGGTCGGGCTGGGTGCGAGCGGCGCGATCGTCGCGTCGTCCGGGAACTCGCAGCCCGCGCAGCCGCCCGAGCTCTGCAGCATCTGCTCCGGGGTCACGAGGCTCGCGCTCGTCGTCTGCCAGTCGCTCCGTCCCGGGAACAGCACCGGCGCCGGCCCGCCGGACGGCGTGGTCTGGCCGCCCCACGCCGAGATCAGGCCGTGGGTGCTGTCGGCCAGGGAGACCGCTGCCCCCGGCGCGACCGTGATCGACGTCGGCGACGTCATCACCTGCTGGGAGCCCGCGGCGGTGCCGCTGCAGGGCCCGCCGGGCGTCCACGAGGTGCCCGGCGCGAGGATCACCGTGTTCGACGTCCCCGCCGCGCCCGGCGGCCGCCAGAACACCGCCCCGCCGGGTGGCGGCTGGGGCGGCGAGGTGGTCCGCACGCAGCCCGGGTGGATAGGGCCGCTGATCGCGAGCGTCGTCGGACCGCAGCGTGTCGGCGGGCTGGTGTTGCACCCGTTCACCGCCGACGTCGTGCCGGACTCGAGGAAGGTCTCGTCCACCCCGGTGCCGTCGAGGTTCGCCCGCCCGATGCCGCCGCCGCCACACGGCGGCGAGCCCCGCGTGCAGTTGTAGTAGTTCACCCAGTACATGTGCTCGAAGTCGAACGCGAGCCCGCGGACGCCGGCGAGGGAGTTGCTGCCGTTCGTGAACAGCCCGGAGATGAAGCTCGAGTCGACGCCGCTGCCGTCCAGATTCGCCCGGCCGATCGTCCCTGCCACGCTGTTCGACCAGTAGATGTGCTGGCCGTCGACGCCCACGGCACTGCCCACGGCGCCCGGGATGAACGCGTTGTCGATGCCGGTGCCATCGAGGTTCGCCCGGCCGATCCCGTCCGCGCTCAGCCAGTAGAGGTGCCCGACGTCGACCGCCAGGCCGAGGCTGAACTTGGGGTATCGGACGAAGAACTCGATGTAGCCGCTGCCGTCGAGGTTCGCCCTGCTGATCCAGCTGTCGTTCGCGAGGTAGATGAAGCGGTTGTCCACGGCCATCCACCGGGCGCCGATCGCCAGGGTCAGCAGATGCTCGGGACTCGACCCGTCGAGCCCGGCGCGCGTGAGGTTCACGCTGTTGGCCCAGTAGAGGTACTTCGCGTCGGCCGCCACCGGGAATCCGTCGACCTGCCCCCCGGCGTGGCCCACGAGGTTCTGGTTGGTGTTCGCGGCGTTGCCGTCGATCGTCCCGCGCCCGATCGTCTGCGCCCATGAGTTGTCCCAGTAGAGGTACGGCGGCTCGTCCTGCGCGCGGGCCGCCGGCGCCACCGCCGCCAGCGCGACGAGGACGAGCGCGAGCATCAGGCAGGAACGGGTGAGCCTCTCCGTGGCGACGAGCACGCAGCGACACTCCCATGGCCTGGAGCGACCCGTCAACCGGGGATGGGCGAATCACCCGGGTGAAATCGCCGATTTCGCTGACGCGGCCGGCGCGCGTTGGGATACTCGCGCCGTCCATGGCATCGCGTGCTCGACTCGTATGGCTGGGACTGCTCGCCGCCGCGCTCGCGCTCGGCGCATCACCGGCCTCCGCGCAGGACGGGCGGGCGCGGATCGACGGGCTCATGCGCAACGCCGTCGAGCAGCACGGGGTGCGCGCCGCGATCGTGCAGGTGAAGGTCGGCGGCCGGACCGTGATCACGCGCGCGTACGGCGAGTCCGCTCCGGGAACTCCCGCCACCACGCGGATGCGCTTCCGGGCCGGGACGGTGGCGACCGGGCACATGTCGACGCTGCTGCTCCGGCTCGCGCAGCAGGGCAAGGTCCGGCTCGGCGACAAGCTCTCGAAGTGGCTGCCCGACGTGCGCGGTGCGAAGCGCGTGACGCTGCGCCAGCTCGCGGGCATGACCGCGGGCTACCGCGACTACGCGATCGACCCGCGGCTCACCGACCGGCGTTACGCGCGGCCGTTCGCCCGGATCACGACACGGCAGCAGCTGCGGCTCGCGCTCGGCGCGCCGCTGCAGTTCGCGCCGGGCACGAACTTCAGCTACTCGCACAGCGACTACGTCCTCCTCGGGCGCGCGCTCGAGGAGATCACCGGGCAGCGGCTCGACGTCGCGCTGAGGCGCAAGGTGCTCCGCCCGCTCGGGCTGCGCCATACCGCCGCCTCGCAGTCGGCGGCGATGACCCGCCCGCTGCACGCCTACAGCAGCGAGCGCCGCACGTTCCTCGGCGTCCCGCGGGGGACCGTGTTCCTCGAGGACTCGACGTTCTGGAACCCCGCCTGGGTGCTCGCCCGCGGGGCGGTGCAGACGACGGACATCCGCGACCTCACGCGGACCGCGACCGGGATCGGCTCGGGGAAGCTGCTGTCGCGCCGCTCCCACCGGGCCCAGATCGCCGCGCGCCGCGAGCTCGGGCATCCGCGGCCGGGTTGCGACCGGTGCACGCGGCTCACGCGCGCGTACGGGTACGGGCTCGGCGTCGAGCGCAACGGGCCGTGGGTCGTCCAGCGCTCGCTCTTCTCGGGCTACGGCGTCGTCGCCTCCTATCTGCCGTCGAGGCGGGTCTCGATCGCGCTCGCCGTCACGTTCCGCGCGGGGAGCCACGACGCCCAGGGCAACCTGCGCGATTACTGGACGGCCCTGCCCAGGCGGATCGGCCGGATCGTCGCCCCGCAGGCGCCGCGGCTGACGGCCGGCGCCGCGCTCGCCCGCGCGTCGCTGTTCGCCGACCGGTAGAGGCTGGAAGTGCTCCCATCCGCTTGCGGGGTGGGCCAGATCCGCCCCAGGGTGGAACATGCGGCGACGGCGCAGCGCATATGACTGCCCGATGACCCATCTCCTCCCCCTCCCCCTCGCCTCCGGCCGCGGCCGGACCCGCGCCTGGCTGGCGGCGCCCGCCGCCGTCGTCCTCGCGGTCCTGGCGTTCTCCGGTCCGGCCACGGCGGCGACCCCGACGCCCGGCCCCACGTCCTCCGGGTCGCTCGAGGCCCCGAGCGCCCAGGCGCAGGGAATCATCATGAGCGACGGGCGGATCTGCGATCCGATCCGTCACATGGGCTGCTGAGCGAGGCGCTCCCGGCGCGGCCGCAGCCCGCGGCCGCGCCGTGATTCCGCGTCCGGGACATCACCCGCTCCTGTCGGCGGCGAGCACACCGCCCTTCGCCCAGTGCTCGTGATCGAAGTCGGCGATGAAGACCTGGACGTGCTCGGGGGGCACGCCGTACGCATCGACGAACGCCTGCGTGATGCCGGCCACGAGCCGGCGCTTGGCGTCGACGTCGCGCGGCGACTGCTGGACGGTCACGATCGGCACCGTGGGGCTCCTCTCGACGGGATACGTGGTCCTGCGTCCGGGATTGTCGTAGGGCCGTCAGCGGGGTGGCTGCGCCTCGGTCGCTTCATGCGGTCCCGGTCAGGCGCCGCAGCGCGGCGCGGACACATCCCGGGCGCTCGAACCACGGGAAGTGCCCCGCGCCCGGGACGACCTCGAGCCACCCATCTGGGACGGCACGGGCGGTCGCAGCGGCGGCCTGGTCGTTGGGCATCGGACTGCGCTCCCCGGCGACGAAGCCGAGCGGCACCTTCACATCGGCCAGTCCCGCGGCCAGCCCCGGCAGCGCCTCCTGCAGTGACTCGAACAGGCCGGCGTAGGCGGGCACGGACGCCGCGGTGTCACGGAACGCCATGACGTGTTCGGGCGAGGCGAAGTAGGCCGGCCAGGCCAGTCGCATGCTCTCGAGTGCGGCTTCCGCATCGCCCTCCCCGCGCAGCGCCTGTGCATCGAGCGCTTCGGCGCGCTCGCGGTCGCGCTCGGGGATGCGCCGCACCATCTCGGCCTCGAAGGCCGCGAGACCGCCGTCGCCCGTGCCGCCGAGCGGCTCGATCGCCAGCCCGCCGTACAGCCGCTCAGGGGCCGCGACCGCGAGGTGCAACAGCAGGTGCCCGCCCCACGAATGGCCGACGACCCAGGCGCGCTCCCACGACAGCGCGTCGAGGACCGCACGCGCGTCGGCCACCTCGCGCTCGACCGCGAACGGGCCCTCCGGCGTCGGCGGCGCGACCCCGCGCTGCTGATAGGCGGCGACGCGGAACCCGTTCCCGATCTCCTCCGCCAGCCCGTCGAGGTACGCGTAGGACATGCCCGGCCCGCCGTGCAGGAGCAGCACCGGCGGACCGTCCGCGCCGCTCAGCCATCCGTGCAGCGACCCACCGGGGACCTCCGCCGCGAACGAGGACCGCTCCACGACTCCACACTAACGGCCGGCCGACTAGGTTCCACGGCGTGAACCAGCACGGCGAGCAGCAGGAGCGCCGGCTCGGAGTGGTGATCGCGGCGCTGATGCTCGTGATGCTGCTCGCGTCGCTCGACCAGACCATCGTCTCGACGGCGCTGCCGACGATCGTCGGCGACCTCGGCGGCCTCGAGCACATCTCCTGGGTCGTGACCGCCTACCTGCTGGCCATCACGGTCGTGACCCCGCTGTACGGCAAGCTCGGCGACCTCTACGGACGCAAGGTCGTGCTCCAGGCCGCGCTCGTGCTGTTCCTCGTCGGCTCGGCGCTGTGCGGGCTCGCGCAGGGGATGACCGAGCTGATCGCCTTCCGCGCGATCCAGGGACTCGGCGGGGGCGGGCTGATGGTCAGCGCGCAGGCGGCGATCGGCGACGTCGTCTCGCCGCGCGAGCGCGGGAAGTACAACGGATTCTTCGGCGCGGTGTTCGGCGTGTCCTCGGTCGCCGGGCCGCTGATCGGCGGCTTCTTCACCTCGCACCTCTCGTGGCGCTGGATCTTCTACATCAACATCCCGCTCGGGGCGCTCGCGCTCGCCGCGCTGGCCGCGACGCTGCCGAGCGTGGCCGAGCGGGTCCACCACGCGATCGACTACGCCGGCGCGGTCCTGCTGGCGGTCGGCCTGAGC
>Ga0190271_10002419_pt1 | contig 11306 bp, 11 predicted proteins | sample Popmic356T_FD_133747 | JGI IMG/M metagenome (GOLD analysis project Ga0190271, IMG submission 133747) | Populus adjacent soil microbial communities from riparian zone of Weber River, Utah, USA - 356 T | ecosystem: Environmental > Terrestrial > Soil > Riparian zone | place: USA: Utah | collected...
CTTCCATCTTCGCGCGCAGCATGTCGATGCGCGGGTCGGAGGCCACCGAGTCTTCATAGTCCGCGGCCGTCAGGCGCCCGAAGATGAGCGGCACGGCCACCATGTATTGAATGCAGTGATCGCGATCCCGGATTCGCGAGCGGCCCCGTCTTGTCGATGATGCGCACACCCGGTTCCTGCGTCTCGATGACGATGCGCTCGATGAGCGCGAGCTTGTCTTTGACCATGGGATGCAGCGCCATGGCGCACTCCACCGCGGTCTGCGAGTGGAATTCCGCTGGAAAGCTGATCTTGAACAGCACGTTTTCCATCACGTAACTGCCCAGGGCCTGCGCCAGCGTGACGGGCTTGCCCTTGAACAACACGTCCTGGAAACCCCAGGTTTTCGCGCTCAGTGCGGATGGATAGCCCATTTCGTTTTTCAGCGCGAACAGCGCGTGTCGCACCGCGCGGCTGGTGGCATCACCAGCCGCCCAGCTCTTGCGCGAACCGGTGTTCGGCGCGTGGCGATAGGTGCGCAACGCGCCGCCGTCGATCCACGCATTCGACAGCGCATTCACGATCTGCTCGAGTGAGCCGCCGAGCATCGCCGTGGCGACCGCGGTCGACGCCACGCGCACCAGCAACACATGATCGAGGCCGACGCGATTGAAACTGTTTTCCAGCGCGAGCACGCCCTGGATTTCATGCGCCTTGATCATGGCGGTGAGGACGTCGCGAACGGTCAAAGGCTTCTCGCCCAGCAGGATCGCGCGGCGCGACAGATAGTCCGCGAGCGCGAGTATGGCGCCGAGGTTGTCCGAGGGGTGACCCCACTCCGCGGCGAGCCAGGTGTCGTTGAAATCGAGCCACCGCACCATGGCACCGATGCTGAAAGCGCCCATGACCGGATCGAGCTCGTAGCTGGTGCCCGGTACGCGCGAACCGCCGGGCATCGTGGCGCCCGGCACCACCGGTCCTAACAACCGTGTGCACGCCGGATACTTCAGCGCCTGGAAGCCGCAGGCCAGCGTGTCCATGAGGCAATACCGCGCCGTCTCATAGGCTTGCGCGCTATCTACCTGACAGTTCTTCGTGTAGTCGGCGATGGCGACCAGCAGTTCGTCCGGGCTCGGCCGTTGTGCCGACTTGTAGTCATGGGTTGCCATGCTCGCTACTTCTTCACCTGTTGCTGGCGTATCAAGGCCGCTGCTCGATGGGCACGAACTTGCGGTTCTCCGGACCCACGTAGTTGGCCGCGGGACGGATGATCTTGCCGTCCTCGCGCTGCTCGATGACGTGGGCACTCCATCCGGTGACGCGCGACAACACGAACAGCGGCGTGAACATCGCGGTCGGGACGCCCATGAGGTGGTAGCTGACCGCGCTGTACCAGTCGAGATTGGCGAACATGCGCCTGTCGTTCATCATGATCCACTCGATGCGCTCGGCGATATCGAAGCGCTTCATGTCGCCGGCTTCGCGGCCTAACTTCTCTGCGACACGTTTGATGATCGCGTTACGCGGATCGGAGACGGTGTACACCGGGTGGCCGAATCCGATCACGATCTCCTTGCTGACCAGGCGCCGGCGGATATCGGCTTCGGCTTCTGCAGGCGTCGCGTAGCGTTCCTGGATTTCGAGTGCGACCTCATTGGCGCCGCCATGCTTCGGGCCACGCAGCGCCCCGATCGCGCCGGTGATGCAGGAATAGATGTCGGAACCGGTGCCCGCAATCACGCGCGCGGTGAACGTGGAAGAGTTGAATTCGTGCTCGGCGTAGAGGTTTAGCGAGGTGTGCATGGCGCGCACCCAGCTCGCCGCTGGGGGCCGGCGATGCAGCAGGTGAAGGAAATGACCGGCCACGGAATCATCGTCGGTCTCGACATGGATGCGGCGACTGCTGTGCGAGAAGTGATACCAGTAGCAGAGCATCGACCCGAAGCTCGCCACCAGGTGATCGGCGATCTCGCGCGCACCCGCGGCGTTGTGATCATTGGCCTCGGGCAGCACGCAACCCAGAGCCGACGCGCCGGTGCGCATGACATCCATGGGGTGCGTGGCCGGCGGGAGCTGCTCGAGGATGGCTCGAACCGGCGCCGGGATTCCACGCAGGCTCTTGAGCTTCGCCTTGTACGCGGCGAGCTCTTGAGCGTTCGGCAGTTTGCCGTGGATCAGAAGATAGGCCAGCTCTTCGAACTCGCAGGTCTCGGCCACTTCGAGGATGTCGTAGCCGCGATAGTGGAGGTCGTTGCCGCTCCTGCCCACGCTGCACAACGCCGTGTTGCCGGCGGCGACTCCCGACAGCGCGACGGACTTCTTGGGTTTGGGCGTGTCCATGGGCGCGCTCATTTCTTCTCCTTCTCCGCCGCAAAGAGCTGATCCAGCTTCTGTTCGTAGGCGTGATAGTCGAGAAATTTGTAGAGGTCATCGCGCGTCTGCATGCGGCTGACGACATTCTTCTGCGTGCCGTCGCGGCGGATGGCCTGGTACACCTCGAGCGCCGCGAGATTCATGGCGCGATACGCCGAGCAGCAATGCAGCACGATATCGACACCGACACTGCCGAGCTCCTCGCGCGTATATAGAGGTGTCTTGCCGAACTCGGTGATGTTGGCGAGCACCGGGACCTTCACCGCGTCGCGCACCTTGCGATACATGGGAAGCTCGGTGATGGCTTCCGGGAAGATGGCATCCGCGCCCGCCTCGACGCACTTCACCAGGCGCTCGATGGTGCGCTCGAGCCCCTCGCTCGCCAGCGCGTCGCTGCGCGCCATGATCACGAAGCTTTCGTCCGTCCGCGCGTCGACCGCCGCCTTCACACGATCGACCATCTCCTGCGCCGGCACGACCTCCTTGCCGGGCCGATGACCGCAACGTTTCGACTGCACCTGGTCTTCGATGTGCATGCCGGCGGCGCCGGCCCTGGTGAATGACTTCACCGTGCGCGCGATGTTGAAGGCACCGCCCCAGCCCGTATCGGCGTCGACCAGCAAGGGCAGCGTGCCGGCCTCGGTGATGCGGCGGATGTCGATGAGCACGTCATCCATGGTGCTGATGCCGAGATCCGGAAGGCCGAGCGAATTCGCCGCGACGCCACCGCCCGATAGATAGAGCGCGCGGAATCCGGTGGCTTCGGCCATGCGCGCCACGTAGGCGTTGATGGCGCCGACCACTTGCAGGGGTTTTTCGGCCGCGAGGGCCGCACGGAACTTGGCGCCCGCGGAAAGCTGGGCTGGCGTGGGTCGGCTCATAGGCCGCGAAGTTTACGGCTGCGAACCAATCTTTACGACTGTGCGACCGGTAACTTTGCCGTCAATGTACGCCTGGAACGCGCCCGGCAGCTCGGCGAACGGAATCGTACGGTGCGCGATGCGCTCGAGGTGGCGCGGGCTCAAGTCCGTGGCGATGCGCTGCCAGACCTCGAGCCTCTCTGATCGCGCAGTCGCGGAGGAATTGATGCCGAGCAGGTTCACGCCGCGCAGGATGAATGGCAACACGGTGGTCTTGAGATCCGCGCCGCCCGCAAGCCCCACGCTTGCGATATTCCCCCAGAAATCGATCTGGCGAGTGAGCCCCGCGAGCACCTCGCCGCCGACACTGTCGATGGCTCCCGCATAACGCGCGGGTTCGAGTGGCCGGCTGCCGAGTTGAAAGTCGCCACGCGGCACGATCTTGCTAGCGCCTAACGACTCGAGATATGCGAACGACTCGGGCTTGGCGGAGACCGCGACGACTTCATAACCGCGACCCGCGAGCATGTCGATGGCGAGACTGCCGACTCCGCCGGTAGCGCCCGTAACGACGATCGGACCGCGACCCGGTGTCTGGCCATTACGCTCCATGCGGTGAATGGCCAGCGCCGCGGTGAATCCCGCCGTGCCGAGCGCCATTGCCCGAAACGTGTCGAGACCGTCTGGCATCGGGATCACGCTCTCCGCCGACACTCGTGCGGTCTCGGCATATCCGCCGTCGAAGCTCTCCGACAGGCCGCCGCCCGTCACCAGCACTGCGTCGCCAGGCTTGAAGCGCGCGTCGTCGGAAGATTTGACGACCCCCGCCAGGTCGATGCCGCCCACCAGCGGATAGCGACGCAGGATCTTGCCGGCGCCGGTGGCCGCCAACGCGTCCTTGTAGTTGATATCGGAGAACTGCACGTCGATGACGACTTCGCCGGGCGTCAACGCGTCGAGCGCCAGGTCTTCGAAACGTGCGGAGATTTTTCCGCCGGTTTCGTGAATGCGGTATGCCTTGAAGGTCGTCACGAGTTCTCCTTCTCTTTGGAAGTGTACAGCGGCAGGAAGTCGTCCACGTCGGCTAGTATCCCGTCATGGCATACGACTACGACCTCTTCGTGATCGGCGCGGGCTCGGGCGGCGTGCGCGCCGCACGCATCGCATCCCTGGCGGGCGCGAAGGTGGCGATCGCCGAGGAATACCGCATCGGCGGCACCTGCGTCATCCGCGGCTGCGTGCCGAAGAAGTTCCTGGTGTATGGCGCGGAATTCGCGCAGATGCTGGCCGACGCGCCGGGATACGGCTGGACGGTCGGGCAGGCCTCCTTCGACTGGTCCACGCTGCGCGACAACGTGCAGAAGGAAGTCGCGCGGCTGTCGGGCATCTACACCACCAATCTCGCCAAGGCGGGAGTCACCGCGTTCGAAGAGCGCGCCGAGATCGTGGACCCGCACACGGTGCGGCTCGGGAAGTCCGGCAGCGAGCTCACCGCGGAAAGGATTCTCATTGCGACCGGCGGCCGTCCCTATCTACCCGAAGGGCTGCCCGGGATCGAATTCGGCATCACTTCGAATGAAGCCTTTCTGCTCGAGAAGCTCCCCCAGCGGACGCTCATCGTCGGAGGCGGTTACGTCGCGCTCGAGTTCGCGAACATTTTCCACGGGCTCGGCTCGAAGGTGCGCATTCTCCATCGCGGCGACAAACTGCTGCGCGGCTTCGATGACGACCTGCGCGCGCACATGCACATAGAAGTGGAGCGCGGCGGCACGCAGCTCACGATGAAGACCACGCTGACGAAGCTCGAGAAACGCGGGGAAACCATCCACGCCATGTTGTCAACCGGTGAGAAGGTCGAGACCGATGTCGTTCTGTTCGCCATCGGGCGAGATCCGAACACTGCCGGCCTCGGACTCGAGCGCGCCGGTGTGAAGCTGGACGATGCCGGCGCGGTGATCGTCGACGAGTTTTCGAAGAGCTGCGTTGCGTCCATCTACGCCATCGGCGACGTCACCAATCGCATGAATCTCACGCCGGTGGCGATTCGCGACGGCCACGCTTTCGCCAACACCATCTACAACAAGCTTCCGACGCCGGTGGATCACAGCTTCGTGCCGAGCGCGGTGTTCGGCCGTCCGCCGATCGGCACCGTCGGCCTGTCCGAAGCCGACGCGCGGCGGAGCTTCGAGTCGGTCGACATCTATCGCACGAGTTTCCGTCCCATGCGCAACATGCTCACGCGCAACCAGGAACGTACGCTGATGAAGATCGTGGTCGACGGCAAGTCCGGCAAGTTGTTGGGCGTGCACATCGCGGGCGAGGACGCGCCGGAGATGGTCCAGCTTGCCGCGGTCGCCGTGAAGGCCGGCCTCACCAAGCAGCAATGGGACAGCACGGTGGCGCTGCATCCCACGGCCGCGGAAGAACTGGTGCTGATGCGCGAGAAGATCGCGTCGCCGGGCAGCGCGGCCTAACGCACGAATTTTCGCGCGCGTGCCCTCATTTCCTGCGCACGCGCCACTTCACCGAGCGGACCCGCGATCATCACGTGATCGCCACTGCGAAGGCCCGAGGCGTATTCGCTGAGAAAGTTTCGCCATCGGCGTGCCGCTCCCAGCATGACTCTTCGCAGTTCGAGCAGTTCAGGCTCCTCGAGCTGCTTGTTGTCGTAGATGTGAAACGTGACGTCCCACCAGCGCATCTCGAACTCTTCGAGTCTCTCTGCAAAAACCTCCGGCGAAACCCTGCCGGTCATGAGCAGCTTGTGAGCCTGGCGATAGTCATACTCCAGCAAGGCCGCCTCGCGCTCGAACACCGCCAGCTCCTTGAGCGCGAATTCATGACTCGGCGTGCCGCGCGCGATCGGGATGACGACGACCTCGGAGGCCGAAACCTTCGGGATTGAGTCGAACGCCTCGATCGGAATCGTGGCACCTGGCGGCGCCATCGCGGCGGCGCTTGACGGCGGGGCGGCGCCAGCAACCAGTGCGGGCGGCTCAATTTCAACTTGCTGCGCGACGCCGACGTCCCGCGGCTTCGTGGCCTCCGCGGGCTCCGCATTCACCATCGGCAGCGGAGATGACGTGCGCGAATAAAGAGTCCAAACCGCGGCGGCACCGACCGCCAGCGCGATTCCAATAGTCAGCAGCACGCGCCAGTCGGCCCCGGGCATCCCGGACTGGGTCACATCGGTGCTGTGTTCCAGCTCGACCGTCTGACTGGTAGGCAGCATCCGGACGATCTGTGCGGCCGTTGCGCGATCGCCGGCCCAAAAAGGCAGAACGACGCGCGTACTCTTTTCTGTCTCGTACTCGACGCGGAGCGCCTCGCCTTCGCGATAAACCGATCGCAGGTTTTCGTTCGAGATACGGTGGGTGTGCCTGGTGCCGAATAACGCGAGCAGGCCGCGCTTGACGGCGATGCTGAAGCCCGTGGCGTCGATGCTCAGGCGCCCGGCGCCCTTCCATCGAAAAACGTTCGCCGGCGCTTCGAAGAAACCCGCAAGACCTGCGGATCGTGCAAACCGGATGTCGAACGTCTGCGTCATGACTTGCGCCCCTGACTCAACGATTCGCGCTGACTATCCTCCAATGCCGGGGCTTTCGATAGTCCAGTGAACGGGCCTCACTTTCTCGCCCATAGCTGAAGGATCCTGGCCGGATTCCCGTTCATGGTTTTCGCGTCGAGATCGACGGCTTCGTCGATACGAAAGCCCTGTAGCAACTCGTCAAGCCATTCGCGCCGATGGTGGCGCAACACGACGCCATCGGGCAGGCGGAACCGCCCGAACCCCCCGAGTTCATCCTGGAATTCTTCATAACGCGCCAGGTTGCGCGCGTCGGCCTGCAGTGGATAGTCGCTGACCACCAGGAGGCCGCCGGGACGCAGGACACGCTTGAATTCGCGCAGCAGGTTCTTCTGCGCGGCGTCGTCCGCGATGCAGGTGAGCACGGCGAACAGCAATACCGCGTCGATGCTGTCGTCGCCGCAGGGCAAACGTTCGGCTTCAGTCGCGAGGAAAGCGGCTTCCGGGACTCGCTCGCCGGCGACGCGAACCATCTCGGCGGATGAATCGATGCCGAGCACGTTGATGAATCCCCGGTCGATGAGCTCCCGGCTCAATCGTCCCTGGCCGCAGCCGTAGTCGAGGATGACGGCGTCACGCGGCAGCGCGCGGGTCAGCCGCTCGTGATCGAGCGGATGCGAGAACTGCTTGGTTCCCGCCGAGCGATTCCAGAATTCCCGATTTTTTGGCGCTTCCACGGCGCGCATTGTCGCTCAAAGGTCGGAAATTGCGATCGGTCCACGACGCGATCGATGCGGCGAATACTGGCAGGCCCAGATGGAAGCGTAACGACAGGCGGACCTCGGCGGTGCGCGTAAACCCAGCGGACGCTTCTTCACCTTGCGGCGGCTTTTGGGATTGCAGAGCGTGGCGGGCCTGGGCTTCACAACGTTTTTCCAAGGTATCTCGCCACACAGACGTCGCATCCGCGAACCGAAATCGCGACGCCGAGGAGCGCAATGATCATGAGTATGGAAGAAACGGACGCGAAGAACATGCCGTCGGTTCTTTCCCAGGCGAAACGCAGGGCGAGCACCGTGGAGACGGTGAGAGCCAGACCCGCAACCAGCAGCACGGGCCGTTTCCAGCGCGTCACGGGCGGCGGATCCCCGAGGCTCATGTAGTTCACGAGCCCGCAGTACAGGCAGGATTTGCAGCGCGAGTGCATGGGAAGAATTTGCCATCGCCGTATTTCGGGCGGCGGTAACGGCGCACAGTTTTTTGTAGGAGCGATTTGATCGCGTGCTAAAAGCCGTAGTCGGCCACGAATACCCGGAACCGATGTGTGCCATCGGGGAAATGGTCCCGGGTCACCATTAGGCGCGCAGACGTGCAGCCGAGCTCCCAGCTGTCCTCGTCCATCTTCGAGATTCCGCAGTACTGTTCGACGGCGAGTCGCAGGTCGACGTCATTGAAGCCCCGCTGCCGGACAATCGCTTCGACCATCGCGACGGCCACCGCCGCGTCGACTTCCTTCACGTTGAAGTGAAGGCGCGTCCTGGTCGATTCCACGTAGGTTGCGAGTCCGAATTCATAGCACTTCCAGCGCCGTCGCTCCTTGTGGCACCACCCCGAGTAGCGCATCGCGATGCCGGAGATGTACGTGCTCGTCGCGCAGGTCACGTCCGCTCCGTGGACGCGGCCTTTCTCGTCGTAGGACCACCCCGAGACGGACTTGGCTTCAACGCCGTGCGGACGCTGGCAGGCCAGGGCGATCACCTGTTCGCGATCGCGCGGCGACAGCTCCACCGGGAATCTCTCGATGATGGTCATTGCAACAGCCGGCGCGGGCAGGCACAGGGCAACGATCAGAAGGCGACGCAGCGTGATCATCTCCATTCAAACGGCCATCCCGGACGTGGCGGGTTGGGGTCAGTCGATGAAGATGGTCGCCGGTTGCTCGAGCGAGTCCTTGAGCGCCTGGATCATCGAGGCGGCGTCAAAGCCGTCGACGAATCGGTGATCGAACGAGGAGGACAGATTCATCATGAGCCGCACCGTGATCTGGCCGTCCACCACCACCGCGCGTTCGATGGCCTTGTTGATGCCGATGATGGACACCTCGGGCATGTTGATCATCGGCGTCGAAGCGATGCCGCCCAACTTGCCCAGGCTGGTGATCGTGATCGTGGAGCCGGTGAGCTCTTCGCGCGGCGACTTGTTGTTGCGCGCGGCTTCGGCGACGCGGCGGATCTCGGCCGCGAGATCGTGCAGCGCGCGCGACTCGACATTGCGCACCACCGGCACTTTCAGGCCTTGCGGCGTCTGCGTGGCGATGCCCACGTGCACGGCCTTGTGTTTCACGAGCACGCCGCGCGCCGAGTCGTACAGCGCATTGCACTGCGGGAACTTGTCCAGGACGCGTGCCAGAGCGGCAACGATAAACGGCAGGAAAGTGAGCGGCGGCGCGGCGGGAGGGCGGCGATCGTTGAGATGTTTGCGCAAACCTTCGAGGCGCGTGAGATCGCACTCTTCTACATAGGAGTACTGCGGGATGCTGCGCGCGGATTCGGTGAGACGCTCGGCAATGACGCGGCGAAGCCCGATGATCTTCACCTCTTCGGTGCCGTTGCGCGGCGCGTGCGGCGCGTTGGCGCGCGCGTTGATGGACGGCGGTGCGCCGCGTGCGGCGCCGGCGGCCAGCGCGGAATCGATGTCGCCCGGCTCGATGCGGCCCGCAGGTCCGGTGCCGGCGACAGTAGATAGGTCGAGGCCGGCTTCGACGGCGCGCCGGCGGCTGGCCGGCGAAACCATCACGCGCCCGGCCTTGTGAGTGCCCGTTTCATTGCCATCGGCGCCGTTCGCGGCGGCGGCAACCTGTTGTTTTTCTCCGGCGTGCTTGTCGGTGGCGCGGCGCTGCGGTGCCAGCGGTTCGCTGGGCGCGGGCGGCGGAGTTCTGGCCGCGGGCGCATCACCCGCGGCGGCGGAGGTGGCATCGGTATCGAACACCACGAGCTCGGAGCCCACGGCCACCATGTCGCCGGGCTCGCCCTGGATGGAAAGAATGCGGCCCGTGACCGGCGCGGGCATTTCCACCGCGGCTTTTTCGGTCATGACTTCGCACATGACCTGGTCTTCCTGCACCAGATCGCCGGGCTTCACATGCCAGGCGACGACTTCCGCGGAAACCGTGCCTTCACCGAGATCCGGCATCTTGAATACGTAGCGGCTCATGACTCCCCCATTGCCGCTCGCAGAGCGAGCGCCACTCGTGCCTGTCCGGGAAAATACTCCCATTCGAAGGCGTGCGGATATGGTGTGTCCCAGCCGGCGACACGCTGGATGGGCGCCTCCAGGTACCAGAAGCATTCTTCCTGAATGCTGGCCGAGAGTTCCGCGCCGAACCCGGAGAATCGCGTGGCTTCGTGCGCGACCACGCAGCGCCCGGTCTTTTTGACAGAAGAACAGATAGGGTCGATGTCGAGCGGCGACATGGTGCGCACGTCGATGATCTCGGCATCGATGTTGAGCTTCCTCGCGGCCGCCTCGCAGACGTACACCATGGTGCCGTATGTGACGACGGTCACCTGCTCGCCGGGCCGCACGATGTCGCACTTGCCGATGGGCACCTTGTAGTGGCCTTCGGGAACCGCTCCTTTTGGATGCGTGCTCCACGGCACCGCGGGCTTGTTAGGGTCGCCGTCGAAGGGCCCGTTGTAGATGCGCTTGGGCTCGAAGAAGATGATCGGGTCATCGTCCTCGATGGCCGCGATCAGCAGGCCCTTTGCGTCGTAAGGGTTCGACGGCATCACCACCTTTACGCCGCAGATGTGCGTGAAGATGGCTTCCGGGCTCTGCGAGTGGGTCTGACCGCCGCGGATGCCGCCGCCGCAAGGCGCGCGGATCACGACGGGTGACGAGAAATCCCCGGCGCTGCGATAACGAATGCGCGCGAGCTCGCTCGCGATCTGGTCCACCGCCGGGTAGATGTAGTCGGCGAACTGAATTTCGGCGACGGGCTTCAGGCCATTCACCGCCATGCCGATGGCCGTGGCCACGATGCCGCCTTCGGAGATCGGCGAGTCGAGCACGCGATGCTCGCCGTATTTTCTCTGCAAGCCGTCGGTGACGCGGAATACGCCGCCGAAGTAGCCCACATCCTCGCCCATGACGACCACCGAAGGATCACGCGCCATCATCACGTCCATGGCGGAGTTCAGGGCCTGGATCATGTTCATTTGCGCCATGATCAATCCACCTTCGCGGCGAGCCCGAGCTCGACGTTGAGTTTGATTTCCTCGGCGAGCTGCTCGCTCTGCCGGCGCAGGTTTTCCGGGAACTCCTTGTAGACGTCCTCGAACATGAGATGGCGGTCGAGCCGCGGCCCTTCGTTGAGCGCGCCGAACGACACGGCTTCCTTCCAGGCCGTGACCACCTGGGCGTCGAGCTCGGCGTGCAGCTCCTTGTGCTGCTTCTCGCTCCACTCGCCGCGCGCGATCAGGTGATTCTTCAATCTATCTACCGGATCGCCGAGCGGCCAATGTTCGTAGTCGTCCTTGGGCCGGTAACGCGAGGGGTCGTCGCTGGTC
>Ga0190271_10002420_pt1 | contig 11305 bp, 9 predicted proteins | sample Popmic356T_FD_133747 | JGI IMG/M metagenome (GOLD analysis project Ga0190271, IMG submission 133747) | Populus adjacent soil microbial communities from riparian zone of Weber River, Utah, USA - 356 T | ecosystem: Environmental > Terrestrial > Soil > Riparian zone | place: USA: Utah | collected...
GCGTCGCCGGCACCCTCCGACCACAGCGGCGAGGCCGCTCCGGTCACAGGTGGTTCTCGGCCTCGGTGAGCACCGAGCGCAGCCGGCGCTCGATCTCGTCGAACTCGGCGGGGCCCATCGTCAGCGGGGGAGCGAGCTGCACGACCGGGTCACCGCGGTCGTCGGCGCGGCAGTACAGGCCCGAGTCGAACAGCGCCTTGGACAGGAAGCCACGCAGCAGGCGCTCGCTCTCGGCGTCGTCGAACGTCTCACGGGTCTTCTTGTCCTTGACCAGCTCGATGCCGTAGAAGTAGCCGGCCCCCCGCACGTCGCCGACGAGGGGCAGGTCGAGCAGCTTGTCGAGGGTGCGCTTGAAGATCGGGGCGTTCTGCTTGACCCGGTCGTTGAGCCCCTCGCGGTCGAAGATGTCGAGGTTGGCCATCGCGGCAGCGCACGAGACGGGGTGGCCTCCCCAGGTGTAGCCGTGCGGGAAGTACGTCGTGCCGTGGCGGAACGGCTCGAAGAGACGGTCGCTGGCGATCATCAGCCCGAGGGGTGCGTAGCCGCTCGTGATGCCCTTGGCCGTGGTGATGATGTCGGGCTGGTAGCCCAGGTCGTCGCACGCGAACATCGAGCCGATGCGGCCGAACGCGCAGATCGTCTCGTCGGAGACGAGCAGGACGTCGTACTCGTCGCAGATCTCACGGACCCGGTCGAAGTAGCCGGCGGGCGGCGGGAAGCAGCCGCCGGAGTTCTGCACGGGCTCGAGGAAGACGGCCGCGACGGTGTCCGGGCCCTCGAACTCGATGGCCTCGGCGATGCGGTCGGCCGCCCAGCGCCCGAACGCCTTCTCGTCGTCGCGCAGGTGCTCGGGAGCGCGGTACATGTTCGTGTTCGGCACCTTGTGGCCGCCCGGCACGAGCGGCTCGAACATCGACTTCGCCGCGGGGATGCCGGTGATCGACAGGGCCCCCTGCGGGGTGCCGTGGTAGGCGACGGAGCGCGAGATGACCTTGTGCTTCGTCGGCTTGCCGGTGAGCTTGAAGTACTGCTTGGCCAGCTTCCAGGCGGTCTCGACCGCCTCACCGCCACCGGTCGTGAAGAAGACCCGGTTGAGGTCGCCGGGCGCGTGGTGGGCGAGGCGTTCGGCGAGCTCGATGGCGCGCGGGTGGGCGTAGGACCACAGCGGGAAGAACGCCAGCTCGGAGGCCTGCTTGGCCATGGCCTCGGCGATCTCGGTGCGGCCGTGCCCGACGTTGGTGACGAAGAGGCCGGCGAGGGCGTCGATGTACTCGTTGCCGCGGTCGTCCCAGATCGTCCACCCCTTGCCGCGGGTGATGATCGGCACCGAGTGGCCCAGGCCGCCGGCCTCGTGCTCCTCGAAGGTCGAGTGCCGGGTGAAGTGCATCCACAGGTGGTCACGGGCGGCGTCGGAGTACAGCGCGCCGGTGCTCGTGTGCCGGTCGGAGCTGGGCTCCCAGACGTCGGACGGGTACGTGCTCATCGGGTTCCCCAGTTGTAGTGCTGCTTGTTGAGCTTGAGGTAGACGAACGTCTCGGTGCTCGTGACGCCCGGAAGGATGCGGATCTGCTGGTTGAGCAGGTCGAGGAGGTGGTCGTCGTCCTCGCAGACGACCTCGGCGAGGATGTCGAAGCTGCCTGCCGTGGTCACGACGTAGTCGACCTCAGGCATGGCGGTGAGGGCGTCGCCGACGGCGATGAGATCGCCGGAGACACGGATGCCGATCATCGCCTGCCGGCTGAACCCCACCTGGAGGGGGTCGGTCACGGCGACGATCTGCATGACCTCGGCGTCGAGCAGGCGCTGCACGCGCTGGCGGACGGCGGCCTCGGAGAGTCCGACGGCCTTGGCGATGGCGGCGTAGGACTGCCGGCCATCCTCCTGGAGGAGCTCGATGATGTGCTTGGCGATGTCGTCCAAGCGGGTCTCGGAGGACGCGCGCGCCTTGCGGGGCGGTCGTGTGGAGGGAGTCACGGGCGCCATCGTGCCGCCGATCCCATCAGTTTGCAAGGCCATCAGTGACGGATTCCGTATGCCGATTGTGTCCGGCGTGTAACTTTTCCTCACTTCCGATGCAGGATCCCTAGCGATTTCGGCGGTCCACCGCCTAGAGTCCCGTAGCACCGACCCCACCCCCACCCCTTTGGGAGCAGTCACCCATGAGCGGTCAGCGTCAACTGCGCAACTTCATCGCCGGCGAATACGTCGACGGCCGGACGGATTCGTCCACCGAGATCGTCAACCCGTCCACGGGCGCGGTCGTCGCGAACGCCCCCGTGAGCGGGCAGGAGGACGTCGACGCCGCCTACGCCGCCGCCGAGCAGGCGTTCGCGGGGGAGTGGGGCGCGACGACCCCCAGCCAGCGGCAGCAGGCGCTGCTCAAGTTCGCCGACGCCGTCGAGGCGCACGCCGACGAGCTCATCGCCCTGGAGTCGGAGAACACCGGCAAGATCAAGGCGCTCACCGCGAGCGAGGAGATCCCGCCGATGGTCGACCAGCTGCGGTTCTTCGCGGGAGCCGCGCGGGTGCTCGAGGGCCGGGCGTCGGCCGAGTACATGGCCGGCCACACCTCATGGATCCGGCGAGAGCCGATCGGCGTGGTCGGGCAGGTCACCCCGTGGAACTACCCGCTGCTCATGGCCGTGTGGAAGATCGGTCCGGCCCTGGCTGCCGGCAACACCGTGGTCCTCAAGCCGAGTGACACCACGCCGGAGAGCACCCTGCGGCTGGCCGAGCTCGCGTCCGAGTTCCTCCCCGCAGGCACACTCAACGTGGTCACGGGCGACCGGGAGACCGGCCGGATGCTCGTCGAGCACCGCACGCCGAGCCTCGTGGCCATCACGGGCTCGGTGCGCGCGGGCGCCGAGGTGGCCGCCAGCGCCGCGCCGAACATCAAGCGGGTCCACCTCGAGCTCGGTGGCAAGGCACCGGTCGTCGTCTTCGACGACGCCGACATCGAGGCTGCCGTCGAGGCCATCGCCATCGCCGGCTACTTCAACGCGGGTCAGGACTGCACGGCGGCCACACGCGTGCTGGCCGCTCCCGGCATCCACGACGACTTCGTCGCCGCGCTCTCCGAGTTCGCGAACACCTCGGCCCCGGTCGGTCTGCCCGACGACGAGGACGCCCTGTTCGGCCCGGTCAACAACGCCCGACAGCTCGCCCACGTCTCCGGCTTCATCGATCGCATCCCGTCCCACGCGACCGTCTCGGCCGGGGGGAACCGGCGCACCGACCTCGGCGACGGCTACTACCTCGAGCCGACGGTGCTCTCCGGGCTGCGCCAGGACGACGAGGCGATCCAGAACGAGATCTTCGGCCCGGTCATCACCGTCCAGCGCTTCACCGACGAGGCCGAGGCGCTGCGCTGGGCCAACGGCGTCGACTACGGCCTCGCGTCCTCGGTGTGGACCAAGGACTTCGGTCGGGCGATGCGGATGAGCAAGGCGCTGGACTTCGGGTGCGTGTGGATCAACACCCACATCCCCCTCGTCGCGGAGATGCCTCACGGCGGCTACAAGAAGTCGGGGTACGGCAAGGACCTGTCGATGTACGGGTTCGAGGACTACACCCGCATCAAGCACGTCATGGCAAACATCGAGAGCTGAGGAACGAACACACATGGCACTTCGACGGCGGCCTCCGGCCGACCCCATGACCCGCGCGCTCATTCGCGCCGCGAGGTCCTCAGACCTGACTCGACGCTCGCTGTTCGGCACGGCGGCCCTCGGTGGCGCCGCGGCCGCCCTGAGCGCCTGTGCACCTCCGGCACCTCCGGCCGGTGGCGCGACGGCGCTGGTCCTGCCGACCGACGTCTCCGACACCGACAAGGTCGTGCGGTTCGCGAACTGGACGGCCTACCTCGACTACGACGAGGAGACCAAGACGTACCCGACCCTCGAGCGCTTCATCGCGGAGTCCGGCATCCAGGCCGAGTACACCGAGGACATCGAGGACAACGACGCCTACTTCAACAAGGTCGCGCCGCAGCTGCGGGCCGGGCAGGACATCGGCCGCGACATCTTCGTCTTCACCGACTGGATGGCCAACCGAGTCATCCGCGAGCAGCTGTGCCAGCCGCTCGACCTCATCCGGATGCCGAACGCGAGCAACCTGCTCGAGAGCCTCAAGGACGTCAGCTTCGACCCGGGCCGCAGCCAGTCCCTCACCTGGCAGTCGGGCTTCGCCGGCATCGGCTACGACAAGTCGAAGGTCTCCAAGGAGCTCAAGACCATCGACGACCTGTGGACCGACGAGCTCAAGGGCCGGATCGTCGTCCTCAGCGAGTTCCGCGACACCATCGGCCTGATCATGCAGAGCCAGGGCGTCGACATCGCCGGCCCCGAGTGGGGAGACCCCGAGTTCGAGGCCGCTGTGGCGGAGGTCGAGCGCCGCATGGAGGAGGGCTACATCCGCCGGATCAAGGGCAACTCATACCTCGAGGACCTCAAGTCGGGCAACGCCATCGCCGGCATCGTGTGGAGCGGCGACCTGTTCATCCTGCGCGCCGAGACCGAGAACGAGAACTGGGAGTTCACCATCCCCGAGTCCGGCGGCACGCTGTGGAGCGACAACATGATGATCCCCATCACCTCGACGCACCGCCGCAACGCCCAGACCATCATGAACTACTACTACGACCCCGAGGTGGCCGCCGAGGTCGCCGCCTGGGTCAACTACGTGTGTCCCGTCGTCGGTGCGCAGGAGGTCCTCGCCCAGACCGACCCCGACCTCGCCGAGAGCCCGTTCATCTTCCCGAGCGTGGAGTACATCACGGACAACAACGTCCAGGGCTTCCGCGCGCTCACGCCCGAGGAAGAACAGAAGTACAGCGCCAGGTGGCAGAAGGTGATGGGCAACTGATGGCTCGCAACAGTGGAAGCGGTTTCCGGGACGCACAGGGAGACCTGCGCCTGGAGAACGTCACGAAGTCCTTCGCCGAGTTCACGGCGGTCGACGACCTCAGCCTCGTCGTGCCGCGCGGCTCGTTCTTCGCCCTGCTCGGCCCCTCGGGCTGCGGCAAGACGACGACCCTGCGCATGGTCGCCGGGCTCGAGCAGCCGACCAGCGGTCGCATCCTCATCGGCGACACCGACCTGACGGGCAGCCGGTCCTACGAACGACCGGTCAACACGGTCTTCCAGAGCTACGCGCTCTTCCCGCACCTGACGATCAGGGACAACGTCGCCTTCGGCCCCAAGCGGCGCGGACTGTCCGACGCGGCGACGCTCGCCGAGGAGGCCCTGACCCTGGTTCAGATGGACCACCTCGCCGGTCGCAAGCCGGCCCAGCTCTCGGGTGGGCAGCAGCAGCGTGTCGCGCTGGCGCGAGCCATCGTCAACCGCCCGGAGGTGCTCCTGCTCGACGAGCCGCTCGGTGCCCTCGACCTCAAGCTGCGGCGCCAGATGCAGGTCGAGCTCAAGCGGATCCAGACCGAGGTGGGCCTGACCTTCATCCACGTGACCCACGACCAGGAGGAGGCCATGACCATGGCCGACACCGTGGCCGTGATGAACCACGGGAGGATCGAGCAGATGGGCCCTCCGGCGCAGATGTACGACCTGCCCCGCACGGCCTTCGTCGCCAACTTCGTCGGGCAGTCCAACCTCGGCTCCGGCCGGGTCGTCGACCGCGACGGCACCCACCTCGTGGCCGAGATCCAGGGCACCAAGGTCAAGATCCCCCTGGCGCGCGCCGCGGTCCAGGACGGCGACATCACCTTCGGGGTGCGTCCCGAGAAGGTCCGGGTCATGCGCCAGGCCTCGGAAGGTGTCGGCGACGACGTCAAGGGCATCGTGCTCGACGTGTCGTTCACCGGGGTGGCCACGCAGTACCTCGTCCAGCTGCCGAGCGGCACCCTGTGGAGCTGCTACGAGCAGAACCTCGACGTCGAGCCCATCGACCTGCGCCCGGGCGACGAGGTGTGGCTGTCCTGGAACCCCCACCACGCGTTCGGCGTGCCCGTCGACGAGGCGGAGGCCCGCGCGGCGGCGGAGGCGGGCCTGGCATGAGCGCCCTGACCCACGTGAGCGCCGGGGCGGGGGAGACCCCGCCCCCGGTGCCACAGCCCGCCCGCCGGGGCCGGGGCTGGGTGCCCTACCTGCTCCTGCTCCCGGGTGCGCTGTGGCTGCTCGTCTTCTTCGTCGTCCCGCTGATCCAGCTGTTCACGGTCAGCCTCCAGTCGCAGTTCCCCGGCTACCCGGGGTACTACTACCGGGACCTGAACTTCGGCAACTACGTCACCGCGATCACCGAGTTCGCGCCGCAGTTCGGCCGCTCCTTCGTCTTCGCAGGGCTGGCCACGTTCTTCGCGTTCTGCCTGGCCTACCCGCTGGCCTACGCGATGGCCTTCAAGGCCGGCCGCTGGCGCAACGTCATGCTCATCGCCGTCATCGCGCCGTTCTTCACCTCGTTCATCCTGCGCACCGTGGCCTGGCGCCAGATCCTCGCCGACGAGGGCCCGGTCGCCTCGACGCTCAACACGCTGCACCTGCTGCCCGGTGGTCGCATCACCGAGACGTGGGTCGCGGTCGTCGCCGGTCTGACCTACAACTTCCTGCCCTTCATGGTGCTGCCGATCTACGCCTCGCTCGAGCGGGCCGACCCCAAGGTCATCGAAGCGGGCGGCGACCTCTATGCCAACGGGTTCACGACGTTCCGCACGGTGACGCTGCCGATCAGCATGCCGGGGGTGCTCGCGGGCACCCTGCTGACCTTCATCCCCGCGGCCGGTGACTACGTCAACGCCGAGCTGCTCGGGTCCGACAACACCAAGATGATCGGCAACGTCATCGAGAGCCAGTTCTTCCGCGTGCTCGGAGGCTTCCCGACCGCGGCGGCCCTGTCCTTCACGCTGATGGCCCTGATCCTCGCCCTGGTCTTCGTCTACGTCCGCCGCTTCGGGACGGAGGAGCTGCTGTGATCCGCTGGCTCGGCAACCGGTTCGCCATGATCACGGCGCTCCTCGTGCTGTTCTACCTGTTCCTCCCCGTGGCCTACACGTTCGTCTTCTCGTTCAACAACTACAAGAAGTCGAACATCACGTGGAACCCGGAGGGCAGCCCGACGCTCAAGCACTGGAAGGACCCGTGTGGCGCCCCCGGCGTGTGCGAGTCCCTCGTGGTGTCGCTGCAGGTCGGCGTCATCGCCACCCTCGCCGCGACCGTGCTCGGCACGCTCCTGGCGTTCGCCATGGTGCGGCACCGCTTCCGGGGTCGTGGGACGAGCAACATCCTCGTCTTCGTGCCGATGGCAACGCCAGAGATCGTGCTCGGCGCGAGCCTGCTCACGATCTTCGTCCAGGGCTTCTCCAACATCGGACTCCAGCTGGGCTTCTGGACGATCGTCATGGCCCACATCATGTTCGCCATCAGCTTCGTCGTCGTCACCGTCAAGGCTCGCCTGCAGAGCCTGGACCCGCGCCTCGAGGAAGCGGCCCAGGACCTGTATGCCGGGCCGGGCAGCACGTTCTGGAAGATCACCTTCCCGCTCGTGCTCCCGGGCATCGTCGGCGCGGCACTGCTCGCGTTCTCGCTGTCCTTCGACGACTTCATCATCACGAACTTCGTCTCCGGCAACGAGACGACCTTCCCGAAGTTCGTCTACATCTCCTACCTGCGCGGCATCCCGGCCCAGGCCAACGTCATCGGCTTCTCGATGTTCGTCATCGCCCTGGCCCTGGTCATCGGCGGCCAGCTCGTCGGCAACGCCCGCAAGAAGTAGCCCTCGCTCACCCGAACGAGCCCAGTCAGCTCTCCTGAACAGGAAATCCCATGCGTGTCCTCATGGTCGGTGCGGGCGGCGTCGGTGACGCCGCCGCCCGCATCGCCGCCGAACGGTCCTTCTTCGACGAGTGGGTGGTGGCCGACTACGACCTCACCCGCGCCGACCGCACGGTGGCCTCGGTCATCGAGCGCCACCCGGGGGAGGCCCGCTTCCGGGCGGCCCAGGTCGACGCCTCGGATGCCGTCGCGGTGGAGACGTTGGCGCGCCAGGTGGGTGCCACCCACGTCTTCAACGCCGTGGACCCGCGCTTCGTCCTGCCGATCTTCCAGGGTGCGCGTGCCGCGGGTGCCGACTACCTCGACATGGCGATGAGCCTGTCGAGCCGCCACGCCGAGGAGCCCTACGCCAGGGTCGGCGTGAAGCTCGGCGACGACCAGCTGGCGCAGGCGGAACAGTGGGAGGCCGAGGGACGCCTGGCCCTCGTCGGCATCGGCGTCGAGCCGGGCCTGTCCGACGTCTTCGCGCGGTACGCCTCCGACCACCTCTTCAGTCACATCGACGAGCTCGGCACCCGCGACGGCGCCAACCTCGTGATCCGCGACGAGGACGGCAACGAGGTCTTCGCCCCGGGCTTCTCGATGTGGACGATCATCGAGGAGTGCCTCAACCCCCCGGTCGTGTGGGAGAAGGCCCGCGCGGTGGGGCCCGACGGCGCGTACGACGTCGAGGCCGGCTTCTTCACGCTCCCGCCGTTCAGCGAGCCCGAGGTCTTCGACTTCCCCGAAGGGATCGGCCCCGTCGAGTGCGTGCACGTGGAGCACGAGGAGGTGCTCCTCATGCCGCGCTGGGTCGACGCCGAGAAGGTGACCTTCAAGTACGGGCTCGGCGAGGAGATGATCACCATCCTGCGCACGCTGCACACGCTGGGCCTGGACGCCACGGACCTCGTCACCGTCAAGGGGGTGCAGGTCAGCCCGCGCGACGTCGTCGCCGCCGTGCTGCCCGATCCCGTCACCATCGGGCCCCGCATGGAGGGCAAGACCTGCGCCGGCCTCTGGGTGACCGGTACCGGCAAGGACGGGATGCCCCGGCGCACCTACCTCTACCACGTCTCCGACAACGCCGACACGATGCGCGACTACGGTGCCCAGTGCGTGGTGTGGCAGACCGCGATCAACCCCGTCGTCGCCCTCGAGCTGCTCGCGAACGGCACGTGGGCGGGCGCTGGAGTGCTCGGGCCCGAGGCCTTCGACGCCGTCCCGTTCCTCGACCTGCTCGCCGCACCCAAGCCGGAGGGCTACGGGTCCCCCTGGGGCCTCGAGGACCGCTGAGCCGTAGGCTCGCCAGAACCCCGATCGCCCATCCGACCACCGCCGCCCGGACCCCCGAAGGAAGCACCATGGCGTTCACGCAGAAGTCCCTCGTCGAGTCCGTTCCCACCCGCCTGCTCATCGGTGGTTCGTGGCGCGAGGCGAGTGGGGGGGCGCGCTTCGAGGTGAGCGACCCGGCATCCGGGGCGGTTCTCACGACCTGCGCCGACGCGACACCCGACGACGGGCTCGCAGCCCTCACCGCCGCCCACGCCGCCCAGCCGGCCTGGGCGGCCACCCCGCCGCGCGAGCGCAGCGAGATCCTGCGCCGCGCGTTCGAGGCGCTGGTCGGGCGCGCCGACGAGTTCGCGACCCTGATGAGCCTGGAGATGGGCAAGACGGTCGCCGAGGCCCGCGGCGAGGTGACCTACGGCGCCGAGTTCTTCCGCTGGTTCGCGGAGGAGGCCGTGCGCATCCACGGCCGCTATTCGGTGGCCCCCAACGGGGCGTCGCGGCTGCTGACGATGAAGCAACCGGTCGGGCCCACGCTGATGATCACGCCGTGGAACTTCCCGCTCGCGATGGGCACCCGCAAGATCGGCCCCGCCGTCGCCGCCGGCTGCACGATGGTCGTCAAGCCGGCCCACGAGACGCCCCTGACGATGCTGCTGCTGGCCGAGGTCATGATGGAGGCAGGGCTGCCCGACGGCGTGCTCAACGTCGTCACCACGACCCACTCCGGTGCCGTGTGCGAGCCGCTCATCCGCGACGAGCGGCTGCGCAAGCTGACCTTCACGGGCTCCACCCCCGTCGGCAAGATGCTCGTCGAGCAGTCGGCCGAGCAGCTGCTGCGACTGTCGATGGAGCTCGGCGGCAACGCCCCCTTCCTCGTCTTCGAGGACGCCGACGTCGACGCCGCGGTCGACGGCGCCATGCTCGCGAAGATGCGCAACATCGGCGAGGCGTGCACCGCCGCCAACCGGTTCTTCATCCACGAGTCCCTCGCCGAGGAGTTCGCGACCAAGCTCGCCGCCCGCATGGGGGCCCTCGTCGTCGGCAAGGGCACGAAGAAGGGGGTCGACGTCGGGCCGCTCATCACCGCCAAGGCTCGCGACAAGGTCGACGAGCTCGTCCAGGATGCCGTGGGCAAGGGCGCGCGGGTCCTCACCGGCGGCGCGCCGCTCCCCGGCAAGGGCTTCTTCTACGAGCCGACCGTGCTCGCCGACGTGCCGGCCGACAGCCGCTGCCTGGGCGAGGAGATCTTCGGCCCCGTCGCGCCCGTGTGCACGTTCAGCGACGACGCGGATGCCGTGGCCAAGGCCAACGGCACCGAGTTCGGCCTCGTCGGGTACATCTACACCAACGACCAGAACCGGATGATCCGGGTGGCCGAGGCGATGGAGTTCGGCATGATCGGCGTCAACACCGGCATCGTGTCCAACCCTGCGGCGCCCTTCGGCGGCGTCAAGCAGTCGGGGTTCGGCCGCGAGGGGGGCTTCGAGGGCATCGACGAGTACCTCGAGACGAAGTACGTCGGCATCGCCCTGTGACGGGGTCCGGGGTCGTGCCGCCGGTGTGCCATCGCCCGAAACGACACGCGCGGCGCGCGTCAGTGGTGTCATGTCCTCCATGAGCAACAGCCCGGATGCCGCTGGCCAGGAAACGCGCAGCGCCCGTCACGTCGAGCGTCGCCGCTCGGTCCAGTCCCTGCTCGACGACGCCGACGCCGCGCTGCGCCGGGGCGCCCGCCCCGGTGCGACCGTCTGGCCCACGGGTTTCGACCTGCTCGACGCCACCCTGGACGGCGGGCTCCGCTCCGGAGAGCTCGTCCTGCTCGGCGGGAGCGAGGGGTCGGGCAAGACGACGATGGCCCTGCAGATGGTGCGCAACGCGGTGCGCACCGGGCGCCACGCCGTGGTCTTCTCCTTCGAGCACGAGGCGGGCACCCTCATCCAACGGCTCATCGCGCTCGAGGCGTCGTGCTTGGCCGTGGAGGCGGGCCAGCACCCCGCATCGGCCGCTGACGTGCACGCCGTGCGGTCGGTCTTCGAGGCGGCCGACCCTGACCGTCGAGGGCTGGCAGATGCCTTGGCCAGCATCCCGTACGGCGCCGACGCCCTGGCCGCCGTGCTCCAGTACGCGCCCCGGTTGCACATCCACGAGTCCACGGGTGACACCACACCCGGTGAGGTGGCCCGGGTGCTCGCCGTCGTGCGCGAGGAGGCCGGGGAGCCACCGATGGTCCTCGTCGACTACCTGCAGAAGATGCC
>Ga0190271_10002421_pt1 | contig 11303 bp, 10 predicted proteins | sample Popmic356T_FD_133747 | JGI IMG/M metagenome (GOLD analysis project Ga0190271, IMG submission 133747) | Populus adjacent soil microbial communities from riparian zone of Weber River, Utah, USA - 356 T | ecosystem: Environmental > Terrestrial > Soil > Riparian zone | place: USA: Utah | collected...
CGCCCCTTCGACGCGGCGCTGCGGCGCGGGCTGACCGACTACGTGGGCCGCGACGTCGAGCTCACGCGCATCATGCGTGTCGTGCGCGCAGCCGAGCAAGGCACGGGCAGCTGCCTGTCGGTGTCGGGGCCGCCGGGCATGGGCAAGACCCGGCTGTTCTTCGAGGCGCAAAAACGCATGCGCAACGTGCTGTCGCGCGTCCCGCTGGTGCTCGTGGGACGCTGCGCCGCCTACGGACGTGCCGAACCCTATCAGCCCTTCGTCGACGCACTGCGCAAGCTGCTCGAGGAGGTCAGCGAAGACGAAGCCACCCCGAGCCTGGCCGCCCTGCTGCGCTACGACGCCGAGCTCTCGGCACACCTGCCCGTGTTTGCGTACTTGCTGGGCACGGAGACCCACGCCGCACCGACGACGCTGGTCGGCGAGCGCTTGCGCGCTGCCATCGTCGACGCGCTGAGCGCGCTGCTCGCCGCCCTAACCCGCGACCAGCTGGTCGTGCTGATGCTGGAGGACTGGCACACGGCCGACGAAGCCTCCGATGCGGCACTGCGCCAGCTGGTGCTGCGCTTCGCGGAGCGGCGCGTGCTGTTCGTGCTCAACTTCCGCAGCGCCGAGCTCTCGCGCGACGCGGTGCCCAGCAGCTCGCACATCGAGCTGTTGCCCCTCGATCGCCAGCGTACCTCCGAGATTGCGGCCGCCATGCTGCACACCTCGCGCATCCAGGAGGACCTGACGCTCTACATCCACGAGCGCACGCTGGGCAATCCGTTCTTCATCGAGGAGGTGTGCCGCGCGCTGGTCGAGACGGAGACCGTCGCGCGCCGGGGCGACGCCGTCTTGCTCACCTGCCCGGTCGAGCAGCTGACCACGCCGAGCAGCGTGCAGGCCATGGTGCGCGCACGTATCGACCGGCTGCACACGAAGGACAAGGAGCTGCTGCGGCTGGCGTCGGTGCTGGGCAGCGAGTTCTCGGCCGAGCTGCTCGGGCTGCTCGCACGGGACAGCGCACGGCTGTCCGCGCGCTCGGGTCCACGCGATGCCGCGCAGCTGGAGAGCGGGCTCTTGGCGCAGCTGCACGAGCTCGAGGCACACGGCCTGATCTACGCGACACGCACGGGCGAGCACGCGCGCTATCGCTTCAAGCACGCGATCACCTGCGAGGTGGCCTACGGCGACCTGCCGCTCGAGGAGCGCCGCACGCACCACGACCGCATCGGCCGCGCGATCGAGCAGCGCTACGAAGGCGCACTCGCGCCCTGGTACGACGTGCTCGTGTACCACTACGCGGCCAGCCCCTCGACCGAGAAGGCGGTGCGCTTCGCGGAGCTGGCCGGCGATCGTGCGCTGCGTGCCTTCTCGCTCGAGCAAGCCAAAAACAGCTTTCGGGTGGCCATCAACGGGCTGGACCGCAGCGCGGGCGGCGATCCGGCCAAGCAGCAAAAACGCGTGTTGCTCAGCCTCAAGTGGGCGGCGTGCTGCGTGTTCAACCCCGCGCGCGAGCAGCTCGCGGTGCTCGAGGTCTCGCTCGCCTGGGCGCGCGAGCTGGCGGACCCGCGCAGCGTGGTGCGCTGCCTGTGCTGGATGGCCTGGCTCTCGCACGTGGTCGGCGAGCAGCAGCGTGCGGTCGCGCTGTACGAGCAGGCTCTGGCCAGCTCCGATGCGCTCCACGACGACGCCCTGGTCGCCCAGATCCACGCCAACATCGGGCTCAGCTACGCGATGGCGGCGCGCTACGACGAGGCGCGCGCGGCGCTCTCCACCAGCGTGTCACGCCGTAAGCTGGCCGAGACGAGCGGCAGCAGCAAGGGCACCACCCCCAACGTCGCCGGCGGGGGCTACGGCTACACGCTGGCGTACCTGGGCATGATCGCCGGCGAGCGTGGCGAGTTCGGCGAGGCCTACCGGTCGCTGCACCAGGCGCTCGCGATCGTCGAGGCCACCGGGAGGCTGGCGCTGATCGGCGCGGTGCTGACCCTGCGCGCGATGGTCGAGAGCTGGCAGCACGACTGGGCGGCCTGCGCGCGCACGGCGAGCGAAGTGCGCAGCATCGCCGAGCGCGTCAACGGAGGCTACCTGCGCGCAATGAGCCAGACGCTGTCTGGCGCAGCGCGTGTCCTCGGCGCCGCGGACCGAGCAGGCATCGACGCGCTGCGCGCCTCCGTGGAGTGGCTGGACGTGCATCAGATCTTGCTGAGCATGTCGTGGAACGAAGCGTGGCTCGCCGAGTCGTTGCTCGCGCTGGCGCGACACGACGAAGCCGAACACCACGCACAACGCGCGCTGGCACGCGCGCCCGCGTGGGATGCGCTCGGCGAAGCGGCTGCGCAGCGCGTGCTCGCCGGCGTGTACTGGGAGCGCGACCACGACCTCGACAAGGCCCGAAAAGCGCTCGAAAAGGCGCGCGAATGCGCACGAAAGATGGGCTCGCAGAGGGAGCTGCTGCTGATCGATCTGGCTGCCTGCGCGCTCGTTTCGCCGCGCGGGTCGAGCGTTGCCGAAGCAGACAAAAAGCGCCTGCACAACGAGCTGCTTGCGCTGGGGGTCAGCGTGGCAGACAGCGCGAGCTGAGCTTGTATAGTGCGAAAAGACAAGTGCAGAGCTACAGTGGCGAGGAGTCACCGCGCGATCGACAACACAGAGGGGACGTACGTCATGAACCAAGATCAGATCCGGGGAGTCCTGGGACAGCTCAAGGGCAAGGCAAAGGTCATCCTCGGCGAGCTCACCGACAACCCGGACAAAAAGGCCGAGGGCTCAGTCGACAAGCTGTACGGGCTTCTGCAGCAAAAGTTCGGCGAGGCCAAAGAGCAAGTCAAGCGCCGCATCGACAAGGTCAAGCTCCCCTGATTCTTCGCTCGCGCGGCTGCGCAGATCAGATCGAGGACGAGGACGTTTCACGAGGACGAGGACGAGGACGTTCGCGAGGACGAGTACCCTCACGAGGACGGTGACGCGCACGCGCACGTGGACGAACACGCGTGCGTCTTTGCCCTCTGCTCACTGACGATTGCCTCCTCAGTCCTGTCGAACATCTAGCTTGCAAGGGTGCGCGCGGTCCACAGCGAGCCCGGCGAGCGCTCTTGACCAGCACGACAAGAGGCTCGATCAACGTGCTCAGGCCCGGGACGAAGACGGCCTCGTCGTCGTGCGCGTGCGCGTGCGCGTCACCGTCCTCGTGAGGGTACTCGTCCTCGTGCTTCGTCCGCGTACTCGTACTCGTCCACGTCCTCGTCCTGCGTGCTCGCAACAAGCAGCTTGCGGCACGGCGATCAGCGCGCAAAACCGGGGGATGCTCAAGGTCACTACCTGGAATGTCAACGGTATCCGCGCGCGCAAGGACGAGCTTCCCTCCTGGCTCGACAGCGAGCGACCCGACGTCCTGTGTCTGCAGGAGATCAAAGCCAGCCCCGAGCAAGTGCCGGACACGCTGCGTGAGCTGCCTGATTACTGGTCGTACTGGCACGGTTACAAGGGCTACTCGGGGGTCGCGCTGCTGCTCTCCAAGGCGCACTTCGTCGACCCTCCCACGTTCTCCCATCCTGCGTTCGATCACGAGACGCGCATCGTCGTCGCGCGCGCCAAGGGACTCAGCATCGCGTCCATCTACGTCCCCAACGGAGGCAAGGACTTCGAGGCCAAGCTGCGCTTTTTGGACGCGCTCGAGCGCTACACAGCCGACGCTGCGGCCAGCGGAGAGAAGCTCCTCTTGTGCGGAGACCTCAACGTGGCTCGCGAAGAGCGCGACGTGCACCCGAGCCTGCAGAAGCGCGACCAGATTGGCACCACACCGGACGAGCGAGCGCAGTTCGCCCGCATCCTCGGCCACGGGCTGGTCGACCTGAGCCGCAAGTTCGAGCCCGACAACGACCGACTGTTCACCTGGTGGGCACCGTGGCGCAACATGCGCGAGAAAAACATCGGCTGGCGCATCGACTACGTGCTGGCCGACGCGAGTCTCGCCGAGCGCGCCAGCTCGTGTACGGTCAGTCGCGCGTTCGGCAAGAGCGATCACGCGCCGCTGACCGCCTGCTTCGACCTCGCGATCTAGCCTTGTTTTTGGGTCATTTCAGCGAACTTCTGAGCGTGGCCTAGCCCGCGTCGCGATGTGTGCACTTATGGGGCCCGGAAGGCAGGCGACGGTATGCGACTCAAGGCAGGCTGCGATCTCAAGCTCGAGACGGACAGCGCAACTCCCATGATGGCGATGCTGCGTCCGCGCAGTGGCGAAGGGCAATGGATCGCGAGCGAGACGTACAAGCTCGAGCCGTTCGCACCGGTGACCGAGTACACGGACGGCTTTGGCAACCTGTGTCAACGGCTGGTCGCGCCCAAGGGCAAGTTTCAGCTGCGCGTCGAGGTCGAGGTGGAGACGTCCGACACCATCGCCACCGCGCCCGGTGCACCGCTCACGCCGATTCAAGAGCTGCCCGTGGACGCCCTGCAGTTTCTGCTGCAGAGCCGCTACTGCCAGTCCGACGAGCTGGAGGACAAGGCGACCGAGGTCGTGGGCAAGGCGTTACCCGGCTACGACCAGGCCGAGACCATCCGGCGCTGGATCCACGAAAACTTCGAGTACAAGTACGGCGTCAGCACGGGCAGCACCACGGCGCAGGACACGCTGCGCGACAAGGCTGGCGTGTGTCGCGACTTCTCGCACGTGGGCATCGCGCTGTGTCGCAGCCTCAAGATCCCGGCGCGCATGGTCGTCGGCTGGCTCTACAAGCTCGACCCGATGGACCTGCACGCCTGGTTCGAGGCGTTCGTCGGCGGCCGCTGGTACACGTTCGACGCCACGCAGCACGAGCCACGCGGCGGCCGCATCGCGGTCGCGTACGGACGCGATGCCGCCGACGTCGCTCTCACCACCGAGTACGGCCCCACCAAGCTCGCCGACATGAAAGTCTGGGTCGAAAAGGCCTGAGCACGGGGACGCGAGCGCAGCGCGGTTACGGCAAAGCCGACCCCGAGCTGGATGGCGGCGCGCAAAACCAGGGCGTCATGAGCGTGCAGCAGAACGGCGGCACGCCGGCTTCGAACTCGCGCGGCGACAGCCCGCTCGACGGGGAGAGCGGGTCGCCGAAGCGCGGCGGAAGCCCGCCGTCCCACTCGTCCGGCTTGGGTAGCGGCGTGGGGGTGGGAAGGCCGTCGAACGGGTGATGTCCGTACGGCGTGCAGGCGGCTGGCGCGGCATCGCTCTGCGCGTCGGCCAGCGCACTGGCATCGCGGTCGCGCACCTGGCCCGCCTCCACGACGACGGGGCGCGCCGGCGCAACCGGCGCGTCGCTCGCGTCCTCGACAAGTACGGCGGCGTCGTTCGCTTCGACGTCGACGTCGACGACGGGCTCCGCGTCGGGCTCCGCGCGCACACGGGGCAGATCCCAGCCCAGGCTGCCCTCGTGCGTGGCGGTGCAGGCCGTGCAGCCCAAGCAGGCGAGCAGCAACACAGACAGCCAGCGAGCGCTCGTCGAAGCGCGCGAGCAGGACGGCGAAGCGCGCCGCCGGGCGCGCGAGCAGAACAGCGAGCTCACAAGCCGCACGCCCTACGAATCCGTGCGGTCAGCACCGCACCGGGAAAGCGCCGCAAAAACGTGCTCGCTTCCCGGCCGAGCCGAGCGTCTTGGTCGCCGGCTCGCAGACAGCGCGCCACCAACCCCAGGCCTGCCCGCTCTTGCTCGAGCGCCGAGTCGGGGAAGCGCTCGCGATGCTGGGCCAGCAGCACGAGCGCTCGCTCGGCCTCGCGCGTTTCCAGCGCGTCGGACGCTGCCATCAGCAGCGAGAGCTCGCTGCGATCGACGACCCCCTCGGCCGCGGCCGGATCGGCCGACGGCGCCGGCGGCGCGGCCACGACGGGGGCAAGCGCGGCGCGCTCACGTGACAGGTCGGCCTTGCTCGTGTCGAGCTCGCTCGTCGACGCGCTCTCTGCTTCCACGGGCGCTGCCGGCACGGAGCCGGACCGCGTCGCCCTGCCCGCCCACGCATCGTGGGCATGGGGCAGCAGCCAGCCGCCGGTTCCGGCCAGCGTCGCCACCACGGCCGCCGCGCCCAGCTTGGCACCCAGGCCCCAGCGCGCGGCGAGCTTGGTCGCTGCGCCGAGCTCGTGCAGCGCAGCCGGCGCGGCTCCGAGCGGCGCCGCGATCAAGGCGACGCCGACGGCCGCGCGCACGCGCTGCTTGACCTCCGGGTCGGGTACCTGATGGCTACGCTGAGCCCGCGCGAGGAACGCACGCACGTTTTCGGAGAGTGCGTCGTCGCGTGCGTCATCGGACTGGCCAAGCGCGTCCGCCTCGTCCGAATGATCATTCATGGCGCTCTCCCTGGCTCGCGAACAGCTCCATCAGCTGCGCACGCGCCGAGCGCACGCGCGAGTACAGCGTGTTGATGTTCACCGCGAGCAGCTTACTGACTTCGGGCATGGTGAGACCCTCGAGCTCGACCAACATGAAAGCGACCCTCTTGTCTTCGTCGAGTGACTGCAAGAAGGCCTCCAGCGCCTCTCCGGCCTCGCGGTCTGCGGTCCTGTCGAACGGACCGCGATCACTGGACTCGGTGCGCTCGGCGTCGAGCGTGGCCTGTGGCCGGCGCGAGGCGCGGCGGTAGTCGCTGGCTACACGCCGCGCGATGGAGAACAAAAACCCCTTGGCGGAGGCGTCGGGCCGCAGCTCGGCGAGCTTGCGGTGGAGCACGACGAACGCATCCTGCGCGGCGTCTTCGGCCACGCTGGCGGGCACGCCGAAGCGGCGCAGCGTGCGCCAGACGAACTCGAAATTGGCCTCGTACAGCGCATCGAACGAGCGCTCTTCGCCCCCCACGCGCGGTGTTTCCGCGCCCGCGACCAGGACCGACGGCTGCGCCTGCGGCGTGCCGGTGTCTGAGCTGCCCTGGGGGTAAACGCGAGGCTGTTGCACGCTGCTTTCTGGCACGACGCTTTTTGGCGCGGAGATCTCGCTCACCATCTTTCGTGCCGCCGCGCTCATCACCGACCTATGGGAGAGGCCGCGAGATTCCGTGAAGAGTCGGCGCGCTTTTGCTCCCAGCGTACGCCGAGTCCGAGCACCGCGTGCAAGGACACTAGCTCCGCGGTCTTGGCGGTGCCGCCACCGGGCCCCTGCACCGAAAAACGCGGCCGGGCCGTCAGCGGCAGGCCGGCGCCCGCCTCCAGCGACAGCTCGAGCAGGCTCCACAGGCGCACACCGAGCAGCGCGGACAGCGTGGCCGCGAGCCAAAACACGCGATCTTCGCCCGGCACTGTGATCTGGGTCACCGAACCGTCGCTGCGCAGCAGCGATAGCCGGGCGCACGGACCGACGCGCACGCGCTCCCCCCACGCCCCAGCCGCGGCGCAGCCGGCCACGCCGAGCGCAAAAGAGCGGATGCGCACCTTCTCTTCGCCGCCCCAGTCGACCTGCTCACTGCGTGCCACCATCCAGTCGGCGCGCAGCTCTCCGTACAGGGCGCCGCGCGCAAGGCCCACGCGCAAGCCCGTGTCGAGCTGCGGCGCGGGGAGCCCGGCGCTCCACACGCCGACCAGGACACCCGCCCGGCCCCAGCGCCGCGCCCGGGACAGCCAGCGCGCGGTCGTCGGCCGAGCGGCGCCAATCTGCTCGGCGCCGCCCACCTCTGCCCCGGCAGCAGACCCAAGGGCCGTTGTTCCGGCGCGCGCTGGCGGCTCGGGTGCCGGCCGCGCACGGTCGCGCTCCGACGCGGGCGGCTCGGCGGGCACGCCGGCGTCAGGCCTGGACTCGACCGTGGGCTCGGCCGTGCGCTCGTCGTGTGCAGCGGACGGCTCGGCGGGCGCCTGTTCGTGTGTCGCCGGTGCCGGCGCTGGCTCGTCGAACCGCGCCGTTCCGGCGTCGGCGAGCGAAGCCTGGGCGGGCGGCTCGGTTCGTTTGCCGGCCGAGCGACGGCGCGCCTTGCCTGTCGGCGCTGCGTCCACGGCGGCGCGACGGCTGTGCTTGTCGGCTGCGCGCGGCGAAGCCGCACCCCCCGCAGCACGCAGCGCCGGGTCGAGCGCCATCGCGATCAGCGCCAGCGTGGCTTGGTCGACCGCGGCACAGTCGGCCAGCTGCACGGTGCGCACCGCCTCGTGCGCAGACGTCACGATCCGCAACGACAGCCGGTAGCGCTCGTTGTCGCGCGTCACCGTGCCGTCGACCTTGAGTGCGCTACCTGCCAGCCCCTCCCGCGTGAGCAGCCGCTCGACGCGCGCCCGCTGGTCGGCGCCCGAGCTGCACTCCGCGGGCGCCGACCACGAGAGCTCGAGTGCGCGCACGGGTGAGACAGCGAGCAGCGTGGCGAGCCCCGAGGCGAGCGCAGCTATCCACTGCCACCACAACCCGCACCGCACTGCCTTCGACACGCCGGGACGAAGCCATAACCAGGCCGGGAGTGCAAGGAGGTAGCAAGGCTCACGGGCGTCGCCGGGCGCGTGCGGGGTGCCTGGAGCACAGGTCGCCATGATCGCGAAACTTCGCCGAGAAGCCATCCAAAAGCAGGGCCGGTGCGTAGTGAATGCAGAAGGTCGAGCGAGCTACCTCGGAGGTTGGCCTTGGACATGGGGAACCCTGGGTGAGTAAAGTGCGCGTTCGATGATGAGCACGATGGCTCTCGTGTGGAGCGTCTTCAGCGCCCTGGCGGTCGTGCTTGGACCGCACCTCGCCGAGCGCATCGCTGCCGGCGACGCCAGAGCCCTGCGCAGCGCCTACGACGAGCACGCAGGTCGCGTGCTCGCCCTCGCGCTGCGCATCGTGCGTTCGAAAGAGGAGGCCGAAGACGTCGTGCAAGATACTTTTCTCGAGGTGTGGCGGCGGGCCAGCGACTACGACGTGAGTCGCGGTGAGCTGTCCTCGTGGATCATGTCGATGGCGCGCTCGCGCTCCATCGACAAGGTGCGCAGGGCGCGCGTGCGCACTCGTTACGCAGAGACCAGCGAGGCGCCCGCTCCCCTCGAGACGCCCGCCGATCGAGCTGCCGCCAGCGAGGACGGCGCAAAGATCCGCGCTGTGCTGGCCACGCTACCCGCCGAGCAGCGGCTCGCGCTCGAGCTCGCCTACTTCGACGGGCTGACCCAGCAGCAGATCGCCGAGCGCACGGGCACACCGCTGGGCACCGTCAAGACGCGCCTGCGCCTGGCGCTCGAGAAGCTGTCGAGCCAGCTCGAGTCGCTGCGATGAAGTGCTCGGAGTTTCACGAGCTCTGCGCCGCGTACGCGCTCGACGCGCTCTCCGAAGAAGAACGTCTCGCCTGTGCGCGACACCTCCACGACGAGGGGCCTCACGAGGACTGCGAGCTGCTGCTCGCACGCTACGAGCGCGTGGTCGGTGCGTTGTCAGCGGGTGTAACCAGTGCACCGGTCGCCCCCGCACTGTGGCGCGCCATCGCGACGCGCATCGAGCAGCGCGGCGACGAGGTCGAGCGCAACGTGGTGCCGCTCGACGCAGCGCGCGCTGCGCCGCGACGCTGGCGTGAGGGAATCGCCTGGGCCGCCGCAGCGGCCGCCTTGCTGGGCGCGCTGTGGTCGCACCAGAGCACGCAGCAGCTGGTGCGCAATACTGCACGCGAGCGCACGCGCGCCGAGCAGTCGCTCGCCAGCACGAATGCGCAGCTGAAGGGCACGGAGGCCGCGCGCGCTGAGTGCAGCGCTGAATTGCAAAAGGCAGTGCAAAAGCTCAGCCAGCGCATCGATCTTCGGCGCGACGCCGTGTCGCTGCTCGAGGACGCGGCGACGCAGATCGCCCCCATGGCCGCAGCCAGCGCGCGGCCTTACAAAGCTACCGCCCTGTACAATCCCAAGACCAAGCGGGCGCTGGTGATCTCCAGCAGCGTCGAGCAGCTCGAGGGCAAAGACTACGAGCTGTGGGTGATCGCCGCGGGCGAGGCACCGCGCCCGGCCGGCTTCATGCACTTCGACGCCACGGGCGTCTCGATCGGCGAGTTCGACCCGGCGCTGTTGCAAGGCAAGACGCCGGCCGCGCTCGCCGTCTCGCTCGAACCTACCGGCGGGCGTCCCACGCCTACCGAGGTTGTGTTGATCGCCAAGCTCCAGGGCTGACGACTCACATCACCCGAGTAGGTCGGCCCAGTAGCAATTCGACCCCCCGCAAATTGGTTGCCTCGAGCCGGGCCAATGCGGAGAATCCCTCGGGTTCGCTCCACCGTGCGCGACTGCGGGGGCAGTCTCGTGGTCCGTCAAACGCCTCGTTTCGGCGCAACGGAGCGTGCTCGAAGCCAACTCGGGAGGAGCCAAGCTATGTCGAATATCGCCGGCAAGGCCTACGCGATGAATCTGCTGACACCGATTCGCGCGCCGCTGGTGCTGCTGAACAAGGCCATCTTTTGGGCGGTGGGCACGCCCCTGTTCAAGCCCAGGCTCAATGGCCTGCTGACGCTGTCGATGATCCACTACGCGCGCTGGGTCGTGCTGCGCGCCAAGGACTTCCCGCGCCTGTCCGACGCGCAGCCCAAAGAGACGCTGCGCTACGGCTACATGCTGTTCCTCAGCAACTTCAACGGCAGCTGGGAGCAGTACGTCGACTCGTTCTCGGCGGCCATCCCGAGCGGACTCAACCTGTTGTGGTTCAAAAACGTCGGCTGGCCCAGGTCCGTGCCCGAGCAGCCGTTCCATCGCTACGTCGAGTACAACCAGATCTGGACCGACTACTACTACAGCGCCTACCCGATGGCGGCTTCCAACGACGTGAAGGCCGCGCAGCACGTGAAGCAGCAGCTCACCAAGCTCGCGGAGAGCTCGGCACAGCTCGACGCCCCGGCCTTTTTGCAGGCGTACAACGCCATGCTCAAAGACCTGCAGGGCGATCTCAGTCAGATGTCCGCAAGTCCGCTGGTCAGCCTGGCCGCCGAGGCCCTCAACTCACGCCGGCGTGGCATGAGCGTTGTCGAGGGGCGCGCGCAGAACGACCGCGCGGTCGCCAAGCTGCTCGACAACACCAAGCTGCCGGTCGAAAACTCCAACGACGTGGCCATCCAGGAGCGCTCCAGTGCCGAATAAAAATGGAAAGGCCTACGGACTGACGGTGTTGTGTCCGCTCGGCAACGACAGCAAGGACGACCAGTCGTACGCCGCCATCGTGCGCGGTCACTTGCGCGCGCTGGCGGTCGACGAGAGCAGTCCGATGGCGCGCGTGCCCAATACCTACCTGTGCCGCATGTTCGTGCTCGACGACGTCTTTTACGAGGGCGATCCGGCCAGCGAGGAGCACCTCAAGTCCAAATACCTGGTGTTCGTGGCCGAGCTACACGGCGACCTCGACACGTACCTCGAGGGCATGTGGCGCGAGGCTCACGCG
>Ga0190271_10002422_pt1 | contig 11303 bp, 10 predicted proteins | sample Popmic356T_FD_133747 | JGI IMG/M metagenome (GOLD analysis project Ga0190271, IMG submission 133747) | Populus adjacent soil microbial communities from riparian zone of Weber River, Utah, USA - 356 T | ecosystem: Environmental > Terrestrial > Soil > Riparian zone | place: USA: Utah | collected...
CGCTTCGATGGCCGGGATGTTTTCGACGTCCGGCGCCCCCTGTGGAGTGCGCACCAGCATGTGCAGGCGCGCCAGCATGGAGTCGGAGATCTGCACCTGGGTCTCGACATGGGTGCCGCCGAAGCGCTCGCGCACGATGCGCTCGATTCGTTCGCGCACTTCGGTGTTGTAACGGTCGCGCGGCACATACACGAGGCAGGAATAAAAGCGTTCGAAGCTGTCGCGGCGCACGAACAGCCGCACGCGCTGGCGCTCGTAGAGATTGACGATGCCGCGCACGCTGGCGATGAGCTCGTTGACCGGCGTCTGGAACAGCTCATCGCGCGGAAAAGTTTCGATGACGTTGACCACCGACTTTGCGTCGTGGCTTTGCGGCGGCAGGCCGAAGTGCGCAATCACTGCTTCGAGCTTGCGCCGCAGCAGCGGAATCTCCGCCGGGGGCTTGTGATAGGCGCTCGAAGTCCACAGGCCGAGAAAGCGATGCTCGCCGGATACCTGGCCGGCCGCATCGAAGGTTTTCACTCCGACGTAGTCGAGATAGCTTCCGCGATGCACGGTGGACGCGGTATTCGCCTTGGTGAGCACCAGCAGATCGGGCGCGCGTGCCTGCCGGCGCAGATGCCCCGTGAGCACTATGGGCAGTGGCGACTTGCGAGGGCCTTTCGGAGAACCGCGCAGGATTCCGAGGCCGGTGGAGTCATCGCGTACCAGCGCATCGCGCGAACGGCCGCGTTTGAGACGGTAGTAGCGGTAGCCGAGGAACACGAAATGTCCGTCGTGCATCCATGCGAGCAACGCGCGTGCCTCGCTGGCATGGGATTTCGGCACCGGCATCGACGCGCGGTCGAGTTCATTGGCCACGGCACGACTGCGTTCGAGCATCGGCCGGAAATCGCTGACCGCATGCCGCACGTCTTCGAGCGACGCGCGCACGCGACGTTCGAGATCACGGGCCTGGGCGTCGTCGCCGGGCCGATCGATCTCGAACATCTGCCACGACTCCAGGTGGGCTGCTCGCCGGTCGACGCCAACGGTCTTGAGGGTGCCGCGCGCGTCGCGCCGTACCGCCAGCACGGGGTGCACGATGAGGTGCACGGCGATGTTCATCTGGCTGAACACGATGCCGATCGAGTCGACGAGGAAGGGCATGTCCGGAGACACCACTCGCAGCAGCGAGCGGTGTGACGCGGTCGGCGCGTCCGGGTTCAGCGGCGGCGCGATGTCCACCAGCACGCGATTGCCGGTGCGCCTGCGGCCGAATTCGAGGTGCGCGAGCGCGGCGGCAGCGAGTTCAGACGGGCGATGTGCCCGCAGATCCTCTTCGGCGACACCGCGGAAGAAGCCGGCGATGAATTCCCGCGTCAGCGCGTGTCGCGCGCGCGGCACGTTCTTCAGGGCGTGCGCGACTATCTTCTCGATGAGCGCGAGACGGGTGGCGGGAATCTTGCCGAGCATGAGAACTCTCTGGAAGGAGAAGGGGTGAGAGGCGCGCGGGATCAGCGCGCGCGATTATACATGCGGCCGAGCGTGCTCATTGAACGTGCGCGGGTCCGAGTTCCACTGCGCGACCTAGCAAAACTCGCAGAATCCTGTCGAGCACGGCGCGCTCGCCCTTTGACAGCGGAGCTACCAGTTGCCGCTCGTAATCGAGCGCCATCGGCACGACCCGTGCGTAAACGCGCGTGCCGGCCGGTGTGAGCGCGAGATGGGTGCGCCGGCGGTCCGCAGGCGCGGTGGTGCGGCGCAGCCGTCCGGCGGCCAGCAGCGTCGCCACGGCGCGGCTCACTGCCACCTTGTCCATGGCGGTACGCGCCGTGACCTCGGCGGCCGAAAGCCCCGGATTGGCGGCCAGTACCGCTACGACACGCCATTCCGGGATCGAAAGTCCAAAGTTGGCGAAATAGGCCGCCGCAATGGCGGAACTCACGGTATTCGAGAGCACCGACAACCGGTAGGGAAGAAATCCTTCGAGATGGAGCTTCTCGCGTCGCGGCATGAGGTCCTTGTGCCTTTCGCATTCCGGCGGAATGGTTACAATTGAAACTAAATCAATTTCGCGCCGGAGGCCAGTGATGGCGGGCTCTTTCAACTCAATGGCAGACAATCCGATGGGCACCGACGGCTTCGAGTTCGTCGAATACGCCGCTCCCGATCCAAACCTGCTGCGCGGGCTGTTCGAGCGGCTGGGATTTCCGGTGGTCGCCCGGCATCGCAGCAAGAACGTCACGCTGCATTCGCAGGGCGACATCAATTTCGTGATCAACGCCGAGCCGCAATCGTTCGGCCAGCGTTTTGCGCAGGCGCACGGGCCTTGCGTGTGCGCCATGGGGTTTCGCGTGCAGGATGCCGCCGCGGCATTCGATCGCGCCGTGTCGCTCGGCGCCGAGCCGCATCGCAGCAGCGTCGGGCCGATGGAGCTCAACATTCCCGCCATCGTCGGCATCGGCGGTTCGCTCATCTACTTCGTCGACCGCTACGGCGACCGCTCGATCTATGACGTCGATTTCAAACCGGTGCAGACTGAGCCGCTGGAGCGTGCCGGGCTACTGCAGGTCGACCACCTCACGCACAACGTGCACCGCGGGAACATGGACAAGTGGACCGGCTTCTACGGGAAGTTGTTCAACTTCCGCGAGATCCGTTACTTCGACATCGAGGGCAAGAAGACCGGGCTGTTCTCGCGTGCCCTGACGAGCCCGTGCGGCAAGATCCGCATCCCCATCAACGAATCGCAGGACGACAAGTCGCAGATCGAGGAATACCTGCGCGAGTATCGCGGCGAGGGCATCCAGCACATCGCGCTCTCCACCGACGATATCTATCGTACCGTGGACGTGCTGCGAGCCCGCGGCGTTGCGTTCCAGGACACGCCGGAGACCTATTACGAAGGCATCAATGCCCGCGTTCCGGGTCATGGCGAAGACATCGAAGAGCTGCGGCGCCGCCGCATTCTCATCGATGGCAGCGGCGAGAACGACGAAGGGGTGCTGCTGCAGATATTCACCGCCAACGTCATCGGCCCCATCTTTTTCGAAATCATCCAACGCAAGGGAAACCAGGGTTTCGGCGAAGGCAATTTCAAGGCATTGTTCGAGTCCATCGAACTGGATCAGATTCGCCGGGGAGTCATTTGAACCTCGAGCTCTACAGCTACTGGCGCAGCTCGGCGTCATATCGGGTACGCATTGCACTCAACCTCAAGGCATTGCCGTACGTCATGCACGCCGTCAATCTCATGAAAGACGGCGGCGAGCAGTTCGGCGCCGCCTATCGCACGGTGAATCCGCAGAGCCGCGTACCCACGCTGGTACACGATGGCCAGCGATTCACGCAGTCGCTCGCCATCATCGAGTACCTCGACGAAACGTTTCCCGACCATCGCCTGATTCCGCGCGACCCCGTGGATCGCGCGCGCGTGCGCATGCTCTCGCAGATCATCGCCTGCGACATCCAGCCGTTGCAGAACACCAGCACCACGGCGTACCTCAAGGACAAGCTCCACGTTGGCGAGGCCGCCATCACCACGTGGCTGCGCGAATGGATCACTCGCGGGCTCGATGCGTACAACGCGCACCTCGAGCGGGATCACCTGTCCGGCAGGTTCTCGCATGGTGATACACCGACGATGGCGGATTGCTGCCTCGTGCCGCAGTTGTTCGCGGCGTCACGCTTTGGTGTGGAAGTCACGCGATATCCGCGGCTGGCGTTGATCGCGGAGAACTGCGCGGCGCTGTCGGCATTCCAGCATGCGCATCCGTCCAAGCAGCCCGATGCGGCCTGACAAGGTGAGTAAAAAGGTATTTGCCGACGCGAAGTCCGCGCTCGCCGGGCTCACGCGCGATGGCATGACCGTGATGTCGGGTGGATTCGGGCTCTGCGGCATCCCGGAGAATCTCATCATCGCGCTGCGCGATTCGGGCGCGCGCGATCTCACAGTGATCTCCAACAATGCCGGCGTCGATGGATTCGGGCTCGGATTGCTGCTGGAAACGCGGCAGATCCGCAAGATGGTGTCGTCATACGTCGGCGAGAACCGCGAGTTCGAACGCCAGTACCTCGCGAAGGAACTCGCGCTCGAGTTCAACCCGCAGGGCACGCTGGCGGAGCGCATCCGCGCGGGCGGCGCCGGCATCTACGGCTTCTATACGCGCACCGGCGCGGGCACCGTGGTGGCCGAAGGCAAGGAGCAGCGCGAGGTCGATGGCGAACTCTTCGTGCTGGAGACCGGCCTCACCGCCGACCTCTCCATCGTGAAGGCGTGGAAGGGCGATACCGAAGGCAATCTCGTGTATCGCAAGACGGCGCGGAATTTCAATCCGATGATGGCATCTGCCGGCCGGGTGACGGTGGCCGAAGTTGAAGAGCTGGTCGAGCCCGGCGTGCTCGACCCCGACCAGATTCACACACCGGGAATCTTCGTGCAGCGGATCCTCCAGGGAAAAAACTACGAGAAGCGCATCGAGCAACGCACAGTTCGCAAGAAAGGAGCCTCATAGTGCCCTGGACCCGGGAAGATCTGGCGAAACGCGCGGCGCGCGAGCTGCGCGACGGTTACTACGTCAACCTCGGTATCGGCATCCCGACGCTGGTGGCTAACTACATCCCCGCCGGCATGGACGTGGTGCTGCAGTCGGAGAACGGCATGCTGGGCATGGGGCCGTTTCCGTACGAAGGCGAAGAAGATCCCGATCTCATCAACGCCGGCAAGCAGACCATCACCGGGCTTGCGACCTCGTCGTTTTTCTCGTCGGCCGACAGCTTCGGCATGATCCGCGGCGGACACATCAACCTGTCGGTGCTGGGCGCGCTCGAAGTCGCCGAGAACGGCGATCTCGCCAACTGGATGGTGCCCGGCAAGATGGTGAAAGGCATGGGCGGCGCCATGGACCTGGTGGCCGGCGTGCGCCGCGTGGTGGTCGTCATGGAACACAATTCGAAGGACGGCTCGGCGAAGTTCAAGCCACGCTGTGAGCTGCCACTGACCGGCGCGAACTGCGTGGACATGCTGATCACCGATCTGGCGGTATTCGAGCGGCCGGATCGCAAGTCGAAGTTCAGGCTGCTGGAGCTCGCGCCGGGGGTGACTGCGGAGCAGGTGCGGGCAAAAACCAGCGCCGCGTTCGACGGCTAGCCGGCGCGGGAGCCTTCTTCGAAGGTGCGCGCCACCGAGGTCATGCGCGTGTAGTTAGCGGTCACCCAGCCTTCGATCTGGCGAATCAGGTCTGACAACGAAGCCCCGAGCCGCGTAAGACTGTATTCCACACGCGGCGGCACTTCCCGGTAGTCGCGCCGGTGCACGAGGCCGTGCCGTTCGAGCTCTCGCAGCGTTTGCGTGAGCATCTTCTGCGAAATGCCGCCGGCGCGGCGCGCCAGCTCGCCGGTACGTGCCGGGCCTTCCCGCAGGACACACATCAACAGCATCGACCATTTGCCGCCGATGAGCGCGAGGATGTCCTGCGAAGGGCAGTCGGGATTGAACGGGTTCGCTTTGGCCATGGCATCCCAGGCACCAAAAGGTGCGTACTTACAGATCAGGATGCGCAAGCTTACTCTTCGCTCCATGTGGAGGAACACCGAAGTCACGCGTCGCCTGAAGCTCGATCTGCCCATCGTGCAGGGACCCTTCGGCAGTGGCTTGTCGGCGGTCGATCTGGTCGTCGCGGTCAGCGAAGGCGGCGGCCTGGGTTCCTTCGGCGTGCACCATCTCGATGGCGCGGGCATTCGCGCGATCGATACGCGGATTCGCGCTCGCACCGCGCGCACCTATGCACTCAATCTCTGGATACCGCTGGGAGACAGCGACGACCCGCGGCTGACGGAGGAGCAGTGGCGCGCGGCCTGCGAGCTGCTGCGGCCGTTCTTCGAAGAGTTGCGAGTGCCATTGCCTGCGCGGCCGGCACGTTTCGGGCCTTACTACCAGGAGCAGATCGAAGCGCTGCTGGAGTTGCGGCCGCCGGTATTCAGCTTCGTGTTCGGCGTGCCCACCGCCGACGTGCTCGAGCGCTGTCGCAGCACGGGCATTGCGACTCTCGGTGCCGCAACCACGCCTGCCGAGGCCAAAGCCCTCGAGGACGCGGGCGTGGACATGATTGTCGCTTCTGGGTTCGAAGCCGGCGGGCATCGCGTGTCATTTCTGCGCGAGCCCGAGGATTGCCTGACGGGGACCCTGGCGCTCATTCCGCAGGTTGTGGATACCGTCAAGTTGCCGGTGATCGCCGCCGGCGGCATCGCCGATGGCCGTGGAATCGCCGCAGCGTTGAAGTCAGGTGCCGCCGCAGCGCAGATCGGCACGGCATTCCTCGCGTGCGAAGAGTCGAATGCCGCGCCGCTGCATCGCGCGAAGTTGTTCAGTGAGGATGCGCGGCGAACCACGCTGACGCGCGCGTTCACCGGACGGCTGGCGCGAAGCATTCACAACGATTTCATCGATGTATTGCGAGGCAAGGAACCGATGCTCGCGCCGTATCCCGTGCAGGCCTGGCTCACGGCGCAGCTCAAGACCGCGGCGCTGGCCGCAAAACGCGCCGATGTGATTTCGCTGTGGGCGGGGCAGGGTGCGCCGCTGCTGAAGCATCGGCGTGCACGGGAATTGTTGAACTTCCTGCACGAGGATACTGACCGGGCACTCCGCGCGCCCTGAGGAACAATTCCGGGGCGGGGACATGGGGTTGACGTCTCGGGTTGTTGAAAAGCTCGCGCGCTCTCAGGCGGCGCGGTGCGCGCGCGCCAGGTATTCCTTGCTCTGCATCTCGACGAGCCTGCTCGCGGTGCGCTGGAACTCGAACTTGAGCTTCTCGCCGCGATACAGTTCCGCGGGCGCCGCGGCGGCCGAGACGATCACGTTGACGCCACGATCGTAGAACTCGTCGATCACCGAAATGAAACGCCGCGCCGCGTTGTCACCGGCGTCGTCGAACACGGGCACATTGGCGATCAGCACGGATTGATACTCGCTCGCGATCGCGACGTAGTCCGCCGGGCTGCGCGGGCCTTCGCACAACGCGGCGAATTCGAACCAGATGACGTTTTCGCTCTCGCGCACCACCTTGATCTTCCGGTGGTTCACGGTAATGGTCCCGCCGGATTCGACGTCGTCATCCGACAGGTCGTCGAACAGCTCTTCGAGCCGCCCGAGCGTGGTTGTGTCCCCGCTCGGCAGATAGATAGGCGCGGCGGTGAGCTGGCGCAGGCGATAGTCGACGCCGCCATCTACCGCGACGACCTCGCAGTGTTTCTCCAGCAGCGCGATGGTGGGCGCAAATCGTTCGCGCTGCAGCCCGCCCTTGTAGAGATCCTTCGGCTTCACATTGGACGTGAACACCAGCGCCACGCCGCGCTTCAGCAGCGCTTCGAACAGGTTGCCCAGGATCATGGCGTCGGCAATGTCGGACACGAACAGTTCGTCGAAGCAGATGACGTGGAATTTCTTGGCGATCTTGTCGGCCACGCCATCGAGTGGTGATTGCTTGCCCTTGAGCCGCTTGAGGTCGGCGTGCACTTCGTGCATGAAGCGATAGAAATGCGTGCGGCGTTTGGTGGTCTGCGTGAGGCTGGCGTAGAAGAGATCCATCAGCCAGGTCTTGCCGCGGCCGACCCCGCCCCAGAGATAGACGCCTTTCGGTGCGGTGGCGGAACTCACGAGTCCGCGCAGCAACCGTCGCCCGAGTGGCGCGGATGCCGCCTCGGCGAGCTCGGCGCGCAATCGCTCCAGGTGGCGCACCGCGGCAACCTGCGCGTTGTCCTTCGTGAAGCCGCGTTTGGCGATTTCCCCGGCGTAGGCTGCGCCGAGGACGCTTGTGGCCGCGGTCACAGGAGCTGGTAGTTGGGACCAGAGCCGCCTTCGGGCGTCACCCAGTCGATGATCTGGTACGGGTCCTTGATGTCGCAGGCCTTGCAGTGCACGCAGTTGGCCGCGTTGATGTGCAGCTTCTTGCCGCCGTTGTCGTCGTCGACCATCTCGTAAACCGCGGCCGGGCAGAAGCGCGTGCACGGATTGCCGTATTCGGTGGCGCAGGTGGTGGCGCAGATGTTGCGGTCGCGCACGTGCAGGTGCACCGGCTGGACTTCATCGTGCGCGGTGACCGCGAAGAACACCGACGAGAGGCGATCGCGCGGCTCCAGGTCGCGCTGCTTCCAGCGGCGGTTCGGAGATTCGTACTCGGCGAGTTTTTCCAATGGGTAGCTTGCGGTGTTGCGCAGCGTCCAGGGCGTGCGCCCGCCGAGCACGCTTTCGATGCCGGCGTTCGCGAGGCCCAACCACAGTCCCCGCTTGAATCCGGGTTTCACGTTGCGCACTTCGCGCAGCTCGGCGACCGCATCGGTCTTGCGCCAGATGGCATCGAAACCGATGCTGGTGTTGTTCTCGGCAAAATAGTCGGCGGCCGCCATTCCGCAACGAATGGACTGGTGGATTCCCTTGATCTTCGGCACGTTGAGCGTTCCGGCCGCGTCGCCGATGAGTACCGCGCCGGGCATTTCCAGCTTGGGCATCGACTGCCAGCCACCGGCCGAGATGCTGCGCGCGCCCGCGGAAATGATCTCGCCGCCCTGCAGGAACGAATGCGTTTCCGGGTGATGTTTGAACTGCTGGAACGCCTCGAAGGGACTGAAACGCGGGTCGATGTAGTCGAGGCCCGTGACGAAGCCGACGTACGCGCGGTCGTCGTTGAGGTGATAGACGAAACTGCCGCCGTAGGTGCGGGAGTCCAGCGGCCAGCCAAAACTGTGTTGCACGAGGCCGGGCTGCACGCGCCCCTTTGGCAACTGCCACAGCTCCTTCATGCCGAGCGCATACACCTGCGGATCGCAGGCCGCGTCGAGGTTGTAGCGCTTGATGAGCACCTTGGCGAGGCTGCCGCGACAACCTTCGGCGATGATCGTGAGCTTCGCATGCACCTCGGGGCCGGGTGTGTAGCTAGGCCCGCGGCTGCCATCGTGCTGCACGCCCATGTCGCCGATCTGTACGCCGGACACCGACCCGTCGTCGCCGAACAGCGGCAGCGCGGCGGCGAAACCGGCGAACACATCGACGCCCAGCTGTTCAGCCTGGGTCGCAAGCCACTGATTCAGCCCACCCAGCGAGATGATGAAATTGCCCTCGTTGTGCAATGTGCGCGGCAGCCAGGGCACGCGCCGACTGCCCTTGGCGCCTAACAACCGAAACTCATCGCGCGTGACCGGCACCCTGACCGGAAGCGGTGCGGTCCGCCATTCCGGCAGCAGTGCATCGAGAGGCCCGGGTTCCAGGACGGCGCCCGACAGCGAATGCGCGCCGATGGTCGAGCCCTTCTCGAGCACGCAGACGGTGAGCTCGGGGCGCTGTTGTTTCAGGCGGATGGCCGCCGACAGGCCGGCGGGTCCGCCGCCCACCACGGCCACGTCGTATTCCATGACATCGCGCTGTGCCGGACCGGTGCTATTCATAGATCAATTCGGCGTCACTTGGGCTGCATGCGGATGGCGCCATCGAGGCGGATGGTTTCGCCGTTCAGATAGGGCACTTCGAAGATCGTCTGCACCAGTGCGGCGAATTCTTCGGGGCGTCCGAGCCGAGGCGGGAAGGGCACCTGCTTGCCAAGCGAGTCCTGCACTTCCTGGGGCATGCCCGCGAGCATGGGAGTGCTGAAGATCCCCGGGGCGAGGGAGCACACGCGGATGCCGAACATCGCGAGCTCGCGGGCGATCGGCAGTGTCATGCCGGAGACCGCTGCCTTGGTGGCCGCATAGGCGGCCTGTCCGATCTGCCCCTCGAAGGCGGCGACCGAAGAGGTATGGATGATGACGCCGCGCTCGCCGTCAGCCGTGGGCGTGTTCGCCTGCATGATGGCGGCGGCAGCCTTGTCGCACAGGAATGTGCCGATGAGGTTGATGTGTACCACGCGCGTGAAGAAATCGCCGGCCATGGGGCCGCTCTTGCCGAGCACGCGGCCCGCGCCGATGACGCCGGCGCAGTTGACCAGCAGATTGATGCCGGCGGTGGCGGCACGCGCGGTTTCCATCGCGGCGTTGACTTCGGTTTCCGACGTGACGTCGCACTTGGCAAAGTTCGCGTTGGGGCCAAGCGTGGCCGCCGCGGCCTGCCCCGGTCCTTCCTGTACGTCTAACAACGTAACCCGGCCACCCGCGGCCACGATGTGGCGCGCGACGGCGAGACCAAGACCCGAGGCGCCGCCGGTGACCACGGCGCGCGCATCTGCGTATTTCATCGATGTTCCCTGACTCTGATTAGGCGACCAACGGGTCGGTTCAAAGCGTGCACAGCATAACGAAGGCGCGCGCCGCGAGCACTTCTAAGCGTACATATCAGGGCACTTCCATGGCGATGGCCGTGGCTTCACCGCCGCCGATGCACAACGACGCCACGCCGCGCCCGCCACCGCGCGCCCGCAGTGCATGCACCAGAGTAGCGACGATGCGCGCGCCGGTAGCGCCTATGGGGTGGCCCAGGGCGCAGGCGCCGCCGTTGACGTTGGTTCGCGCGTGCTCGAAACCGACGTCGCGCATGGCGGCCATGGCGACCGCGGCGAATGCCTCGTTCACCTCATAGAGATGTACGTCGCCGGCCTTCCAGCCGAGTTGCGTCAGGAGTTTCCGGATGGCGCTTGCGGGAGCGGTGGTGAACCACTCCGGCTCGTGCGCGAAGCTTGCGTAACCCATGATCCGCGCCAGCGGCTTGATGCCGCGACGTGCGGCTTCGGCCGCCGACATCAGCACCGTGGCCGCGGCGCCATCGGAAATAGATGACGAGGAGGCGGCGGTGACCGTGCCGTCCTTGCGAAACGCCGGCTTCAGCGTGCCAATCTTGGCGAGATCCACGGTGAATGGCGTCTCGTCCTTGTCGACGACGGTTTCGCCCTTGCGACCCTTGACGGTGACCGGCGCGATTTCCGACGCGAATGCGCCCGAATTCACGGCCTTGAGCGCGCGCTGCGTCGACTCGGTGGCGAATGCATCCTGATCGGCGCGCGAGAACGAATACTTCTGCGCCGTGTTCTCGGCGAAGCAGCCCATGAGCTGGCCGTCAAACGGGCTTTGCAGCCCGTCGTAGAACATGTGGTCGAGCACTTCGCCGTGGCCCATGCGCATGCCGCCGCGCGCCTTGGGCAGTAGATAGGGTGCATTGCTCATGGACTCGAGGCCGCCCGCCACCGCGATTGCCACGTCGCCGGCTCGCAACTGGTCCGCCGCCATCATGATGGCCTTCATGCCCGACCCGCACATCTTGTTGACGGTGGTGGTGGGCACGCCGACGGGAATGCCGGCGCCGATGGCGGCCTGGCGCGCGGGCGCCTGGCCCAGGCCCG
>Ga0190271_10002423_pt1 | contig 11303 bp, 13 predicted proteins | sample Popmic356T_FD_133747 | JGI IMG/M metagenome (GOLD analysis project Ga0190271, IMG submission 133747) | Populus adjacent soil microbial communities from riparian zone of Weber River, Utah, USA - 356 T | ecosystem: Environmental > Terrestrial > Soil > Riparian zone | place: USA: Utah | collected...
ACGCTGCAAGCCGATCCTCTATATCGAGAACAACGAGTCCGAGAGCTCGAAGCGCATCGCCGACGCGCTCGCGCCGCTGAACTACGTGGCCTACTGGTCGATCCACCCCTACTACGATCCGCGCAACTACTACGCCAACACCGTCAACGTGTGGCCGGAGGTGGTTTGGGCCGCGAACCTGATCTGCGCGCCCCGGCAGTCGAGCGTCACCTTCCCCGGCGCCGAGAAATTCCTCGGCGAGGGCGACGACTGGCGCGCCTGCGTGATGCGGATGCAGAAGCGCCAGGCAGGCTAGCTCATTGACGCCCACAGCAGGATCGCGGCCGAGGCAAAGCCGAGCGCAGTGCGACCGGCATGCAGCCCGTTCCATTTCTCGATCAACGTACGCGTCTGCGCGTCCGCATTCGCGGGATCGATCGCCTTGAGCGTTCGATTGACCGGCATGATGCAGAGCAGCGTGTAGGGCCAGTTCGCCAGCAGCACCAACGCACCGATCAGCCAAAGCCAAAGACCGGTCTGCCACCATGCCAGCGTGCCCAGCAGGAAGCCGACGATCGCCAGCGACGCCTGCATCACCGCGGCGCGGTCGTAGGATGCCTTCCATTCGATCAGCATCGCGCGGTCGTCGAGCTTGAGCCGGGCCGGCTGTTCGGCGACGTTGACGAACAGAGCCGCGCCAGCAAATAGCGCGGCGGCGATCAATGCGAGTTGGCCTGCGAGCATGGGGTTGCTCTCCGGCCGCTATATATGGCGCTTGGCGCACACAGCCCGTGGTTTGCTGAGGGGCCGGCCCAGCCTTGAATCCATCAACAATTTCAATTATATAATTCTGGTCTAGTCAAACTAGTTAGAATTCGGCCATGAAACAAGTCGGCATCTTTGACGCCAAGACCCATCTCTCCAGCCTCGTCGACGAGGTCGAGAAGGGCCACGAAATCGTCATCACCCGCCACGGCAAGCCGGTGGCGAAGCTGGTGCGCGCGGAAAAACCGGACGACCGGCTCAGTCCTGAACAGGTCGAGAAACGTCGGCAGGCATTGAAGGAATTGCGTGAGATCGGGTTGCGACTCAAGATCAACGCAACGCATGAACAGATCAAAGCCTGGATCGAAGAGGGCCGGCATTGATCGTTCTCGATGCTTCGGTGATGGTTGCGTGGCTGTTGGGCGAACCAACTGTTGCACGAGGCACTGAACTGGACATCGGGCTTCGCGATGAACCTGCTCTCGTGCCGAGCCACTGGCCTATCGAAATCAGCAACGTCCTGCGCACTCACCTTAAGGCGGGCCGGCTGTCGATCGCCGATTTCAGTTCTATTATGGATCGAATCGATCTGGTCACTATTCAGATCGACCCATCGATTGATCTCGATGAAATCGGGCCCCTCGCAGCGTTTGCGGTTGCAAACGGCCTGACAGCCTATGACGCGGCATACGTGCAATTGGCGGCTCGACATCAAGTCAAACTCGCCACGCTGGACCGCGCGATGCGTGCGGCGGCAGCGAAATTGAACATCCCTCTCCTTCCGGCCTGACCCCATGGCCTCGACCGACATCACCGCCCTCGACCGCCGCATTCGCGACGGCGACCGCGCGACACTGGCGCGCGCCATCACGCTGATCGAGAGCAAGCGCGCCGACCATCGCAAGGCTGCACAGCGCCTCGTGCAGGATCTACTGCCCCACACCGGCAAAGCGATCCGCGTCGGCATCACCGGTGCGCCGGGCGTCGGCAAATCGACCACCATCGACACGCTGGGCACGCATCTGACGGGCAAGGGTCACAAGGTCGCGGTGCTGGCGGTCGATCCGTCCTCGACGCGCACCGGCGGCTCGATCCTCGGCGACAAGACGCGCATGGCGAGGCTGGCCGTCGACCCCAGCGCCTTCGTGCGGCCCTCGCCGTCCTCCGGCACGCTCGGCGGCGTGGCGGCGAAAACGCGCGAGACCATGCTGCTCTGCGAGGCCGCCGGATACGACGTGATCTTGGTCGAGACGGTCGGCATTGGGCAGTCGGAAACCGCGGTCGCCGACATGTCGGATTTTTTCCTGGCGCTGATGCTGCCGGGCGCCGGCGACGAGCTGCAGGGCATCAAGAAGGGCGTCGTCGAGCTCGCCGACATGATCGCGGTCAACAAGGCGGACGGCGACGGCATCAAGCGCGCGCGGAGTGCAGCGGCGGAGTATCGCGCGGCGCTGCACATCCTGACGCCGCACTCGCCGAGCTGGACCCCGCCCGTCGTCACCTATTCGGGACTGACCGGCGACGGCGTCGCCGACTTGTGGGCGCAGGTGCTGCTGCATCGTGAGCGGCTCGCAGGAACCGGCGAGCTCGCGCAGCTCCGCCGGAAACAGCAGGTGAAGTGGCTCTGGAGCATGCTGGAGGATCGCGTCTTCTTGCGGCTTCGCACTGACGCTGCATTGCGCGCCAAGCTCCCGCAAATCGAAGCCGCCGTCGCCGACGGCACGCTGTCCCCGACCCTCGCGGTCGATGAAATCGCCACCGTGCTTGGTCTTTAAGATATTGATAATGCGACGGCTCCATTCCAGGCGACAGCTTCAATAGTTGCTAAATACTCCGCACCTATGTGTGTCATTCGACATAATCCATTGGGATCCATTGGACAGTGCGAGCGTTCATGGGCGGCGAAAAACGCAAAGGCGGCGAAAAACGCAAACACCATCGCCAATCGTTGAAATATCCCGCCAAAATCGATATCGGCGGCACCCATGTACCGTGCGTTCTGGCTGATATATCCGCATCAGGCGCCAGGGTGATCGTCGAGGCGCCCGATAAAATTCCCGAGCGATTCACGCTGCTGCTCGCCGCCGAGCACGGCACGCAGCGCCGCTGCAAGGTGATGTGGCGCGAAAAAAATCAACTGGGCCTCGCATTCATCAAGCCCCCAGTGGCGCCCCGGCCCGGCGCCAGCGACCGGCAACCGCTTCGCAGCTTTTAGCCCAACCGTTAACGTCTGATCATCCCGGCATTCCCGTTACGGCACGACCGCACGGTTAACCGTGGCGTTGCGCGGCCGTTTTGTGCCGCGCCGATACACATTTCCTGGCCCGCAAATTGAACTGTTCTGTCCGATTCCAACCGGAGCCGGACCATGGACATCGACCGCCGCCGCCTGATCGCCATCTCTGCGCTAAGCGGCACCGTGCCCATCGCCACGCTGGCCACCCCGACAATGGCCGCTCCGCTGGGCACGCTTGGCGTCGATGCAACCACGCTCGGCGTGCGCGCCGGTGGCGGGGCCGAGCAGACCAACATGCTGCAGGCGGCGATCGATCAGACCGCCGCCGCGCGCGTGCCTTTGGTGCTCGGGCCCGGCGAGTACCGGACCGGCGCGCTCAAGCTGCCGGCCGGCACACAGCTCATCGGCGTGCGCGGCGCCACGAAGCTGACCTTTGCCGGCGGGCCGTTCATGATCTCGGCACGCGGCTCCGACCATGTCACGCTGTCCGGCCTGATCCTTGACGGCATTGCCCGGCCGCTGCCCGACGGCGGCGCGCTCGTCCACATCGCGCAGTCCAGGAATTTCCGCATGATCGACTGCGACGTGCGCCGCTCCAGCCGTAATGGCATCGCACTCGAAGCCGTCGAAGGCGCGCTGACAGGCAATATCGTCAGCGGCGCGACGGAGGCTGCGATCTTCTCGCGTGACGCCACCGGGCTCACGATCCAGAACAACGTCATTCGCGACGCAGGCAACAACGCCATCCTGGTCTGGCGCACCACGAAGGGCGACGACGGCACGCTGGTGATCGACAATCGCATCGAGGATGTCGGGGCCCGGCGCGGCGGCTCCGGCCAGTACGGCAACGCCATCAACGTGTTCCGAGCCGACAACGTGATCGTCCGCGGCAACCAGATCAGCCGTGCCGGCCTCACCGGGGTTCGCGGCAACGCCGCCTCGAACCTGCAGATCACCGGCAACGCAATCAGCGACGTCGGCGAGGTGGCGATCTACTCGGAGTTCGGTTTCGTAGGCGTGGTGATTGCCAACAATACGGTCGATGGCGCGGCGCTCGGCATTTCGGTCACCAACTTCAACGAAGGCGGGCGGCTTGCGGTGGTGCAGGGCAACCTGATCCGCAACCTCAAGAACAAGCGCCCGGCCGGCACCGACCCGAACGACGCAGCGGGCGTCGGCATCGCCGTCGAGGCCGACGCCTCGGTGAACGGCAACGTCATCGAGAACGCGCCGACCGCGGGCATCAATCTCGGATGGGGCAAGCATCTGCGCGACGTGTCGGTGGTCGGCAATGTGGTGCGCACCGCCGGCTATGGCATCACGGTTTCCGTCGCCGACGGCGCCGGCACCGCGGTGATCGCGGGCAACCTGATCGCCGGCGCCTCGCGCGGCGCGATCGTCGGCATGGACTTCGCGAAAGCCGCCACGGGAGATCTGGTCAAGGAGCCGACCCGGTTCGCGCAACTCCAGATCAGCGGCAACCGGCTGCGTTGACCACCTAGCCTGCCGATTTCCCTGTGCTAGCATTCGCCTGCCAGCCGACGGGGACGTGGAATGCAAGCTGCAAGTGCGAGTCAGGGTCTTTCCGGCGGAAACATCATCAAGCAGCTTAAGGATAGCGGCATCGAGTTCGTCGTCTCGGTGCCCGACATCACCACGGCCGCGGGCCTGCTCGCGCCGCTGGAGAAAATGACGAGCCCGCGGCTCATCCGCGTCTGCAAGGAAGACGAGGGTGTCGGCATCTGCGCCGGCCTCGCGCACACCGGCAAGCGCGCGCTGCTGCTGATCCAGCAGACCGGAATGCTCGACTCCATCAATGCGATCCGGGGCGTGGCGGTCGAATATTCGCTGCCCATTTGTATGATGGTGGGCTTGCTCGAAAAGGAGCCGGACGTCCGCCCGCGCCAGTCGACGCGCTACGGCGTGCGCATCGTCGAGCCGATCCTCGACGCCATGGGCATCGTCTATCACGAGATCGAAGGCGAGGAGGACGTCCCCAAGATCAAGCCGGCCATCGACGAAGCTTACGTGAAATCGTCTCCCGTCGTCCTGCTGATCGGGCGCAGACCGCATCCATGATGAACCATCGGGAGTGCTTCAAGGCGCTGGCGCGCCACATCACCGATGCCGATATCGTGCTGCCGGTCTATTCCAGCGCATTCGAGTGGCTGGACTTAGGAGCACGCGCATTGAACTACACGGCGCACGGCGCGATGGGGCTCGCCTCGTCGCACGGCCTCGGCCTGGCGCTGGGACGGCCGGACAAGCGCGTGATCGTGCTCGACGGCGACGGCAGCCTGCTGATGAACATCGGCACGCTGGTCACCGCGGCCTCGACCGCGCCGAAGAATTTCTATCACTTCGTCTGTGAGAACGGCACCTATGAGGCCAATGGCGGCCATCCAATCCCGAACCGAGGGAAGGTGAGCTTCGCCGGGCTGGCGCACGGCGCCGGTTACGCCAGCGTGCATGAATTCTCCAACCTGAAGAATTTCGAGCAGCAGATCGGCGCAGTGCTGGCGGAGCCTGGCCCGGTGTTCGGCGTGCTCAAGATCGAGCCGCAGCGGCCGCAGCAGCGCGACTACAATCGCATCCATGGCGCCGAAGTGCGCCAGGCGTTCAAGGACGCCATCAAAGAAAGCTAGGGAGGACCATATGGCTAGACGGCTCGCGGCGCTGACTTCTTTGATCCTGCTCGCCGGCTCGTTCCCGGCCGAAGCCCAGACCGAAAAGCTGAAGGTCGCCGTCGCGCAGCGCGGCTTCTGGAACTCAAGCTTCATCGAGTTCGGGCTGCGGCAGGGCTTCTTCAAGGACGAAGGCCTCGACATCGAGATCTTCTACACCGAAGGCGGCGCATCCACGCTCACCCCGGTGATCGCCGGCAGCCTCGACATCGCCATGACCAACGGCACGCTCGGCGTGATCGCCGCGTTCTCGAAAGGCGCGCCAGTGAAGATCATCAGCGCGGAGGCGACCGGGGCACCAGACGCGTTCTGGTATTCGCGGCCGGAGAGCAACATCAAGACCATCAAGGACGCCGAGGGCAAGACCGTTGCGTTCTCCTCGCCCGGCTCTTCGACCAATCTCATCATCCTGCAGCTCATCAATCAGGAGAACGTGAAGCCGAAGCTCACCGCCACCGGCGGCGCTCCGGGCACGCTGACCCAGGTGATGAGCGGACAGATCGATGTCGGCTGGGCGGTGCCGCCATTCGTGCTGCAGCACCTTGCCGAGAAGCGATTGCAGATCATCGCCAAGGGCAGCGACGTCAAGGCGCTCGCCAATCAGACCATCCGCGTCAACGTCGCCAACGCCAACGCGCTGAAGACGAAGCGCGACGCGTTCGTGCGCTTCATGCGCGCCCTGTCGCGCTCGACCGACTGGGCCTACACGGACGACCGCTCACTCGACATGTATGCCGAGGTCGCCAAGGTGCCGCGCGAACTGGCAAAGCGCACCCGCGACGAGTTTTATGACAAGGCTTCGCTGCAACTCGCCGAAGTCCGGGGGCTCGACCTGACGCTGCAGCAGGCTCTCGAGTTCAAGTACATCACATCGCCGATTCCGGTCGAGAAAGTGCGCTCGGAGTTGATCGACATTCTGTACAAGCCCTAATTCCTGCTGAACGCCGCTTTCGCGCGCGCCACCACTGCCGGCGAAGCGGCGGAATAGCGCGCAATCATGGCCGCAACCTGCTCGCCGCTCATCGGATCGACGTCGATCTTTGCCTTGGTCGCATCGGCCAGGAACTTGTCGTCCTTCATGGTCGCCATCAAGGCGTCGCGCAGCGCCTTGGTCCGGGCTTCCGGCTGTCCCGGCGGAGACACATAGACGCGGCCCAGCGCCTGCGCGCCGAAGATCAGGTCGAACACCTGCCGGTCCTCGTCGGTCTTGGCGTAGCGATCGACGTGCGGAATGCCCTTGAGCTCGGCCTGCGGCTTGCCGCTGAGCTGGATGACCGGTTTGAAGTCGCCGGTCTTGTACTCGTCGCCCCAGAACGACTTCAGCGTCGACAGCGGCAGCCCGCAGATGCCCTGCACCTCGCCGCGGTTCATCGCGAGCTTCACCTCGGCGGAGCCCTTGTAGCCGTAGACGACCTTGAGCTTGGCGCCGAGCAGATTGCGCACCGCTTGCGCGAACGTGCCGAGCGGCCCGGTCTGCCCGGTGGCGCCGAATATCGCTTCTTTCGCCAGCAGGTCGTCAAACGACACGATGCCTGACGCCTTGGTGACGCCGCACACGCCCGCGCTTTCTTCCATGTTGCCGATCCAGGACAATTTTGCCGGATCGTATTGGGCCTTGGCATTGCCGAAGATCGGCTCGAACGCCGTGGTGTGGACGAAGGTCGCCATCACCGTGCCGTCCTTGGGCGCGACGTTGGCGAGCCAGTTGGTCGCCGTGATGCCGCTGGCGCCGACCATGTTCTGCACGATCACGCTCGGCTGGCCGGGGATGTTCCGGCTCAGATGCGGCGCGAGTACGCGGGCATAGATGTCGAAGCCGGTGCCAGGTTCGTGACCGACCACGATACTGACGGTCTTGCCCTTGTAGAAATCCACGATCTCGTTCGCGGCAGCCGCCTGGATTGCAACAAGCGTGGCAACGACCCCGACAACGATGCTGTGTGCCACTCTCATAAAAACGTCTCCATCCCAATTTCCGGAAATACTATCACGACTCGATTGCGGCGGTTGGCCGCAGCGAGCCGACCTCGATTCCGTTCCAGTTCCGAATCGTGGGCCGCACGTAGCGCGCCAGCGCGGCACTGTCGGCATCGGAGTTGAGACAGCGCACGATCGCCGCCGCCAGCATGACCTCCGCGGCGCGGCCGGCGCCGTCGTCGCATTTCACCGCGATGCCCAGCCCCAGCGTGGGCAGCGCCGCGCAGGCCACGCCCTCGGCGCCGGTCTTGACAAACGTGCGCTCGCCGCACGTCCGCATCAGCTCGGTGCAGAACCGGCCGGTGCCGGCGACATGCCATGGTTGCTGCGCGCAAGCCGCGCGCAGCCGCGCCGCCGCCCGAGCCCGCCCGGACGGCAGGCCCTCGCCGGTGCCGAACCTCGCGAAGCCGCGGGCCAGCGCGCCAAGTGGCAGGGCCCAGGTCGGCACCGAGCAGCCGTCGACGGCGCAGACGTCCTGCGACAGCGCTTCACCGGTCAGGCTCTCGATCGCGGCCTTCACCTCGCGCTGCACCGGATGCGACGCCTCGGCGTAGTTGCTGGTTTCGGCTCCCATGGCGCAGGCGGCGCAAAGGAAGCCGCAGTGCTTGCCGGAGCAGTTGTTGTGCAGCGCGCCGGCCTGTCCGCCGGATCGCGCCAGCGCCTGCCCCGACGGCTGGTGGATCGGCCAATGCGCCCCGCATTTCAGCGCGGCGAGATCGAGACCGGCGCGCGTGAGCATGCTCGTTGCGGTCGCCACATGGCCGGGCTCGGCGTTGTGGGACGCGCAGGCCAGCGCCAGTTCCTCGGCGCCAAGCCCGAAGCGGTCGGCGGCGCCGGATTCGACCAAAGGTAGCGCCTGCATCGCCTTGATCGCCGAACGCGGATAGACCGGGCGCTCCACGTCCCCTGCGGCAAACACAAGGCCGCCCGACCCATCCGCCACAGCCACGGCGCCGGAGTGCCGGCTCTCGACCATGGGGCCCCGTAACACCTCGACAAGGACTGGATTGCTCATTTGTAACGTTTTGTAATGTGGCGAATTGGACGCTTGCCACAGTTCTGGCCGACCCTCATCTATACTGGACCAACATGAGCTCCGCTGCCCCTCCCCCTCGCCGCCGATCGCGCCGCAAGACCTTGAGCTGGATCTTTTTCGCCATATTCCTTGCACCGGTCCTGTTCGCGGTTGGCACCCTGGCCTATCGCGGCGGCCCGCCGCACTGGGGCCAATACGACCACACCGTAACCAGCCAGTTGCCGGCTGCGTTGGCGCATCCGGACGCTCGAATCCTGGTGATGTCGAGCCGCACGCGCGGCTGGAAGGGCGTGGTCGCGGTCCATAGCTGGGTCGTGATCAAGGGCGAGAACGAAAAGACCTGGCGGCGCTATGACGTCGCCGGCTGGGGCAATCCGGTGCGGCTGAACTGGTGGCCGCCGGATCTCTGGTTTGGCAGCCACGGCACCGTCGTCGCCGACATCAAGGGACCGAAGGCGCAGGCGATGATCCCGCGCGTCGATGCGGCGATCAAGGATTACCAGTATCGCAACACCGGCGACTACCGCGTCTGGCCTGGTCCGAACAGCAACACCTTCGTCGCCAGCGTGCTGCGTGCGATCCCGGAGATTGGCGCCACCATGCCGCCGAACGCGGTCGGCCGCGATTTCCGGCCGTGGCCTTATCTCGGCCTGACCGACAGCCGCACCGGCGTCGAGGCCAACCTGTGGGGCGTGCTCGGCGTGAAGATCGGCTGGGTCGAGGGTGTCGAGGTTAACCTGCTCGGCCTCGTCGCCGGCCTCGATGTGCGAAACCCTGCCCTGAAAGTTCCAGGCTATGGACGTGTCGGCTTCGACAACACGGCCACTGCCGCTGCGCGGCTCTAGCGCGCATCGTTTCCCGCCGATTAGACTTTGCAGCACGCGTGCGGAGGAGTTCGAAAATCTGCCGAAAGCCATGCAGGCCGGCTTGAGAGAGGGCGGCTACGACGTGGGCCGCAACGTCGCGATCGCCGCCGAGACGAAGTGATCGAATAGCGCGGGCAAACCGGCCCTCGACCGAAGCCCCGATTTCCGCTTAGGCTTTGTCGTCAAGGGAAACGCCGTGCTGGCCCAGACCGCATCGATGCAGCAACGCACCGCGATGTATAGCGCGAATGCGTTCAACATCGGATTGTTCGGAGCCAATTGCTCGTCCGGCCGCTCGGCAACCAAGGTGCCGGAGCGCTGGTCGGCGAGCTGGCCGGATTGTCTCAAGCTCGCGCGCATGGCGGACCAGGCCGGCATCGATTTCATGCTGCCGATCGGCCGCTGGAAGGGCTACGGCGGCGACACCGACTTTCACGGCTCGACGCTGGAGACCGTGACCTGGGCCGCCGGCCTGCTCGCGGCAACAAAGCGCATCACCGTGTTCGGCACCGTGCACGCGCCGCTGTTCAATCCGATTATCGCGGCGAAAGAATTCGTCACCGTTGACCACATCGGCGAAGGACGGTTCGGCATCAACCTGGTGGTCGGGTGGAACGAGGGCGAGTTCGAGATGTTCGGCGTCAGTCAGCGCGAGCACGACGATCGCTATGAGTACGCGCAGGAATGGCTCGACGTCATCAAGCGCGCCTGGTCCGAGCACACCGACTTCGATTTCGCGGGGCAGTATCTCAAGCTCAAGGGCGTGCGCGCCTTTCCCAAGCCCTACGGCGACACGCGGCCGGTCATCATGAACGCCGGCCGTTCGGCCGTCGGCCAGGCCTTCGCGCTGAAGAACTGCGATGCGTTCTTCACCGCCACCGTCGACTCGCGGCACTCGATCGAGGCCAACGCGAAGAAGGTCGAGGAGATCAAGAGTGCGGCGCGCGCGATCGGCCGCGAGATCGACGTTTACACCGTCGGCCAGGTGGTCTGCCGCCCGACGCAAAAGGAGGCGGAGGACTACTACCGCCACGCCCAGATCGAAAACGCTGACTGGGGCGCGATCGAAAAGATGATGGCGCTGAAGAACATCACCCGGCAGACCGTCACCGCGGAGGTGTTCGCCCAGCAGCAGCAGTATTTCGCCGGCAAGGCGATCGGCGGCTATCCGTTCGTCGGCACGCCCGACCGCGTCGCTGAAGAACTGGCCAACATCAGCAGCGCGGGCATGCGCGGCATCGCCGTGTCGTTCGTCAACTATCTCAACGAAACGCCGTATTTCTGCGACGAGGTGCTGCCGCGCCTGGCGCGGCTGGGGATTCGTCAGTCACACTGATGGGGCAAGAATGTCGATGTGCCGGTGGCTGTGGGCCGCGTTGATCGCGGTGTTGAGTGTCAGCGCAAGCTTCGCGCAGGACGTCTACCCCTCCCGCCTGGTGAAGATCATCCTGCCCTCCGCGCCCGGATCGACCACCGACATGCTGGCGCGGCTGATCGCCGACCAACTCAGCCAGAAGTGGGGCAAGCCGGTCATTGTCGAGAACATCAGCGGGGGCGGCATGTCGATCGGCGCGACGCAGGTGTTCCGCTCTCCGCCCGATGGCTACACGCTGTTTATTTGCCCACCCTCGCCCGTCACCATCATGAAGCTGCTTTACAAGGACCTGCCGTTCGAACCAACCCAGTTCACGCCGATCTCCCTACTCGTGCGGGTGCCCAACGCACTGGTGGTGCGCAAGGACTTCCCCGGCAATGACGTG
>Ga0190271_10002424_pt1 | contig 11300 bp, 10 predicted proteins | sample Popmic356T_FD_133747 | JGI IMG/M metagenome (GOLD analysis project Ga0190271, IMG submission 133747) | Populus adjacent soil microbial communities from riparian zone of Weber River, Utah, USA - 356 T | ecosystem: Environmental > Terrestrial > Soil > Riparian zone | place: USA: Utah | collected...
ACGCGGTCGCGGTTGGCCTGGCAGAAGTCGATGTCGAAGTCGGGCATCGACACCCGCTCGGGGTTCAGGAAACGCTCGAAGAGCAGCTTGTATTCCAGCGGGTCGAGGTCGGTGATGCCGAGCGAGTAGGCCACGAGCGAGCCCGCGCCCGAGCCGCGGCCGGGGCCGACCGGGCAGCCGTTGCGCTTGGCCCAGCTGATGAAGTCGCCGACGATCAGGAAGTAGCCCGGGAAGCCCATCTTCAGGATCGTCGTGATCTCGAACTCGAGCCGCTGCAGGTATTCGGCGCGGCGTGCCTCGCGGACTTCGGGTTTCGGGAACAGCTGCACCAGGCGCTGCTCCAGGCCCTGCAGCGAGAGCTCGCGGAAGTAGTCGGCAATCGGCGTCGGCGTGCCGCCGGCACGCAGCGGCGTGGCGTAGTCGGGCAGCTGCGGCTGGCCCAAGGTCAGGCTCAGATTGCAGCGCTGCGCAATCTGCACGCTGTTGGCCAGCGCCGATGGCACATCGGCGAACAGGGCCTCCATCTCGGCCTGGGTCTTGAAGTACTGCGCACGCGTGAAACGTTTGACCCGGCGCGGGTTGGCTAGCGTTTCGCCTTCGGCGATGCAGACCCGGGCTTCGTGGGCGTCGTAGTCGTCGGCCTCGAGGAACTGCACCGGGTGCGTCGCCACGACCGGCAGGCCCAGGCGCGCCGCGAGCGGCACCGAAGCACGCACCAGCGCCTCCTGCCCGGCGATGCCGGCGCGCTGCAGTTCGATGTAGAAACGCTGCGGGAACAACGCCGCGATGCGCTGCGCCACCGCGGCGGCGCGCTCCGCGTCCCCCGCCAGCAGCGCGCTGCCAACCGCGCCCTGCTCGGCGCCCGAGAGTGCGATCAGGCCGTGGGCGTGGGTCTCGAGCCACTCCCAGTTGACTAGCGCCTGCGCGCGCTGCACGTTGCCCGTCCACGCGCGTGCGATCAGTTCGCACAGGTTGAGGTAGCCGCGCCGGTTCTGCACCAGCACGAGCAGGCGGCTGGGCTGTTTGTCGCCAGGCTCGGGTTGCATCCACAGGTCGGCGCCGATCAGCGGCTTGACACCGCGCTTGCGGCAGGCGGCGTAGAACTTGACCGCGCCGAAGAGGTTGGCGAGGTCGGTGATCGCGAGCGCCGGCTGGGCGTCGGCGCGCGCCGCGGCGGCCGCGGCGTCGATGCGCAAGCTGCCGTCGACGACGGAGAATTCGGTGTGCGTGCGCAGGTGGACGAAGGGCATGCGCGGGATTGTAGGGAGGCGCTGCGCCCTAGAATTTGCGCGTGCCGCGCATCCTCAACGTCGCCAGTTATCGATTCACCCCGCTGCCCGACGCGACGGCCTTGCGGCAGAACCTGTTTGCACGCGCCGCCGCGTTGCATGTCAAAGGCACGCTGCTGCTCGCCGACGAAGGCATCAACCTGTCGCTCGCCGCACCCGAGCCGGCGCTGCGCCGCTTCATGGCCGAGTTGCAGGCCGACGAGCGCTTCGCTGGGTTGCCGATGAAAGAGAGCTTCAGCGACACGCTGCCTTTCCGCCGCCTGCGCGTCAAGCTCAAGCGCGAGATCATCCGCATGGACCGGCCGTCGATCCAGCCCGCCGCGGGGCGCGCGAGCGCGATCGACGCCCACACGCTGGCGCGCTGGCTCGTGGCCGGGCACTGCGACGAGGGCCGGCCGGTGCTGCTGCTCGACACCCGCAACGGCTTCGAGGTCGATGCGGGCGCATTCGAAGGCGCACTCGACTGGCGCCTGGACAAGTTCAGCGACTTCCCGGCCGCGCTGGCATCGCACCGAGCAGACCTCGAAGGCAAGACGGTCGTGAGCTACTGCACCGGCGGCATCCGCTGCGAAAAGGCAGCGCTCGTGATGAGCCAGGCCGGGGTCGAACACGCGCACCAGCTTGACGGCGGCATCCTGAAGTACTTCGAGGACCTGCCGGCCGCGCCGGGCTGGCGCGGGCGCTGCTTCGTCTTCGACGAACGCGTGGCGCTCGGCCCCGACCTGGAGCCGTCCGCGCCATGATGGGCTTCATCGTCAAGGCGATCGGCGTGCTGCTGATCGCCAGCGCCGTCGTCGTCGCGCTGTCGCGTGCACCCGACCGCGCGGTGCAGACGCTCGTGGCCCGCTGGGCCCCGCCGCCGAGTGACTTCATCGAGGTCAAGGGCCAGCTCGTGCACGTGCGCGACGAGGGGCCGCGCGACGACCCGCTGCCGATCGTGCTCGTGCACGGCACGGGTGCCAGCCTGCACACCTGGGAAGGCTGGGTGACGGCGCTGAAGACGCAGCGCCGCGTGATCACTTTCGACCTGCCGGGATTCGGCCTTACCGGGCCCTTCGCCGGCCAGTACACGGCCGACGACTACCGCGGCGACACCTACGCCCGCTTCACCATCGACCTGCTCGACAAGTTGCAACTCCAACGCGTGGTGCTGGGCGGCAACTCGCTCGGCGGCGAGGTTGCCTGGCGCACCGCCGTGATCGCGCCCGCGCGTGTCGAGCGGCTGATCCTGGTCGACGCGGTCGGGCCACCGTTCCAGCCACAGTCGATCCCGATCGGCTTCATCTTCGCCGGCGTGCCCGGGCTGCGAAACCTGAGCCAGCACCTGCTGCCGCGCCCGCTCGTCGCGGCCACCGTGGCAGGTGTCTACGGCGACCCGGCCAAGGTCACGCCCGAGCTGGTCGACCGTTATTACGAGCTCACGCTGCGCGAGGGCAACCGGCGTGCACTGGCCCATCGCATCGACGCGATGGTCGACGGCCAAGACGTCGATCGCCTCGACAGGATCAGCCAACCGACCCTGATCCTCTGGGGCGCACGCGACCGCCTGATCCCGCCCGACGCGGGACACGAGTTCAAGCGCCGCATCGCCGGCAGCGAACTGGTGGTCCTCGACGGGCTGGGCCACGTGCCGCAGGAAGAGGACGCTGCGCGCAGCGTCGCGCCGGTAAAGGCGTTCCTGGGATTGAAGTGAACGGCGGGTTCGTGCTGCGGTCGGGTTACTGCAACGCCGCCTGGCTGCCCCACAACTGCTTCACGCGCGCATCGCGGCCGCAGCTCGTGCGGTAGTACTTGTAACGCAGCGGGTTCTTCTTGTAGTAGTCCTGGTGGTAGTCCTCGGCGGCGTAGAACGGCCCCGCGAGCGCGATCTGGGTCACGATCGGCTCCTTGAAAGGTTTGCTCTTCTCGAGCGCCGCGAGCGAAGCCTTCACGGTGGCGAGCTGCTCGGGGCCATGGGCAAAGATCGCGTTGCGGTAGGGCGAACCCACGTCGCAGAACTGACGGTCCTTCGCCGTCGGATCGGTCGTGCGCCAGAAGAGTTCGACCAGTTGCGCGTAACTCACCTTGGCCGGGTCGAACACGATCTCGACCACCTCGGCGTGGCCAGTGCCCTTGGCCGACACCTGCTCATAAGTCGGGTTGGACGTCGTGCCGCCGGTGTACCCCGAAGTGGTGGAAAGCACCCCCGGCACCTTGTCGAAGTCGGACTCGACACACCAGAAGCAGCCGCCGCCGAAGGTGGCCTTGGCGGTGGCCTGGGCCTGCGCCAGCGGGGCCGCGACGGCGAGCATGAACGTGGCGAACAAGAGAGCGGGTTTCATGCTGCGACCTCGAACTTGAGCGCGACGCCGTTGTTGCAATAACGCTTGCCCGTCGGCGGCGGGCCGTCGTTGAAGACATGCCCGTGGTGGCCACCGCAGCGCGCGCAGTGGTATTCGGTGCGCGGCAGGATCATCTTGTAGTCGGTGCTGGTCTTCACCGCACCTGGCAGCGTCGTGAAGAAGCTCGGCCAGCCGGTGCCGCTGTCGAACTTCATCGCCGACGTGAAGAGCGGCAGGTCGCAGCCGGCGCAGAGGTAATGCCCGCTGCGCTTCTCGGCGTTGAGCGGGCTGGTGCCGGCACGTTCGGTGCCGGCATTGCGCAGCACACCGTACTGCGCCGGGGTCAGGCGCTGTTTCCACTGCGCGTCGGTCAGCACCAGCGTGCCGACATCGGTTGCGGCGGGGGCGGCCTCTGCGTTCGCGGCGGCCTGGGGCCCCAGGCCGATGGCAGAAAGCAGGCCGAGCAGTTGGCGGCGAGTCATGGCGTCAGTCCTTGGTCGGTATCGAGTCGGGTCTGTCGGGTCGGCCAAGGAAACCTTTCACGCCACGGCGCGAACAAACACGAGGGTGAGGTTGTTGGCCGGCATCGGCACCCGCCGGGCCAGGCGCAGGCCCGCAGCCTCGGCCTGCGCCGCGACCTCGTGCAGCCAGCGGATCCCCCAGGCCGGATCGCGCGCCCGCAGGTCGGCGTCGAAAGCCGCGTTGCCGGCCGCGATCGGCTCGCCTTCGACCAGGAATGGGCCGTACACGGCGAGCGAGCCGTCGGCGGCGAGGTGCCGCGCGGCGCCCTGCATCAACGCGGTGCAGGTGGGCCAGGGGGCGATGTGCAGCAGGTTGGCGCAGAAGATGCCCTCGAAGCGGCCGGGCACGGGCCACGGCACGGCCATCACATCGAGCCGGACCGGCGCCAGCAGGTTCGGCAGCGCGGCATCGGCCGCCCAGGCCGCTGTCGACGCCAGCGCCCCAGCGTCGGGGTCGGTCGGCAACCAGGCCCAGCCCGGCAGGCCGGCGGCGAAGTGCACCGCGTGCAGGCCCGTGCCGCAGGCGATCTCGAGCGCCGCGCCCTGCGCCGGCCAGACGCGGCGCAGCACCTCGAGGATCGCGCCGCGATTGCGCTCGGCGGCAGCGCTGTGCAGGCGGGGATCGGCAAGCGGTGTCATGCTGCTGCAGACTGTAGCCTTCGGCTCGACGCAACGAAGAAGGACGCCTCCGCATGACCCTGACGACGACACTGCGCTGCGCGCTTGTCACCACGCTCGCCGCCGCGCTGCTGCGTCCGGTGCTGGCCACCGCGCAGCCCGCCTGCACCGCGGCGCCTTCGGTGCGCGATGCCACGCCGGCCCAGGTGCGCAGCCATTTCAAGGCCCAGAAGAAGACCGTGCTGACCTTCATGGGCTACTCGGGCGCGGGTTACCAAGACCCGGCCGCGATGCTGCGAGCGGCCGAGCGTGTGCTGGCCCGGTACCAACCGGCCGGCACCGTGGTCAACAGCGGCGCCACCGCCGAGGGCATCGGCGCGGTCTACGAACTCGCCGTGCAACGCGGCTTTGCCACCAGCGGCATCGTCTCGACCCAGGCGCGCGACAAGGCGGTGGCGCTGGCACCCTGTGTGCAGCAGGTGTTCTTCGTCCAGGACAGCAGCTGGGGCGGCAAGCTCCCGGGCGGCCAGGGCCTGTCGCCCACCTCGGCCGCGATGGTCGACAGCAGCGACGTGGTGGTGGCGATCGGCGGCGGCGAGGTCAGCCGCGACGAGTTCCTCGCTGCCCGGCGCGCCGGCAAGAAGACCCGCTTCATCGCCGCGGACATGAAACACAAGCCGGCCATCGACAAGGCGCTGCAGAAGGGCCTGCCGGCGCCGAGCGACTTCCGCGGTGCGCTCGCGGCGGCGCTGTAGCCCAGAATCGCAGGCCCTTGCCTACACACCCTGCTCCCCCCCTGCGCGTGCTGTCCGTCATCCCGCCGATGACGCAGCTCAACACGCCCTACCCGTCTTCCGCCTACCTGACGGGCTTCCTGCGTTCGCGCGGCGTCGATGCGGTGCAGGAGGACCTGGCGCTGGCCCTGGTGCTCGAACTGCTGTCGGGCGCGGGGCTGGTCTCGATCCGGGGCGTCGCCGAGGCCCAGCCGGCGGCGCAGCGGTCGGCCAGCGTCGACGGCTTCATCGTGCAGTTCGAGCGGTATGCCGCCACGATCGACGCGACCATCGCCTTCCTGCAGGGCCGCGACCCCACGCTGGCGCACCGCATCGCCAGCCGCGGCTTCCTGCCCGAGGGGCCGCGCTTCCGGACGCTCGACGTCTACGTGGGCGAAGACGGCGAAGACCCGATGGCCTGGGCCTTCGGCGCGCTGGGGGTCCAGGACCGCGCACGCCACTTCGCCACGCTGTACCTGAACGACCTTGCCGACGTGCTGCGCGACACGGTCGACCCGCGCTTCGAGTTCGTTCGTTATGCCGAGTCGCTGGCGCAGAGCCAGGCGACGTTCGAGCCGCTCGCGGCTGCGCTGGCGGCGCCACGCAACCTGGTCGACGAGACGCTGCGAAGGTTGACGCGCGACGCCCTCTCGCGCCACCGGCCCCAGCTCGTCCTGATCTCGGTCCCCTTCCCCGGTTCGGTCTACGCCGCCTTCCGCATCGCACAGGCGATCAAGGCGCAGGACCCGACGATGGTCACCGCGCTCGGCGGCGGCTTCGTCAACACCGAGCTGCGCGAGCTGAACGAGCCGCGTGTCTTCGATCACTTCGACTACGTGACGCTCGACGCCGGCGAGCGACCGTTGCTCGCGCTGCTCGAGCACCTGCAAGGCCGGCGCTCGCAGCAGCGCCTGGTGCGCACGTTCTTGCGCGACCCGGCCACGCGGCAGGTGCGTTACCTCAACCTCGTCGAGCCTGAGGTGCCCTTCGCCGACGTCGGCACGCCGACCTGGGACGGCCTGCCGCTGCAGCGTTACCTGTCGCTGCTCGACATGCTCAACCCGATGCACCGGCTCTGGTCCGACGGACGCTGGAACAAGTTGACCGTCGCACATGGCTGCTACTGGAAGAAGTGCAGCTTCTGCGACGTGAGTCTGGACTACATCTCGCGGTACGACGCCGCCACCGCGAGCGTGCTCGCCGACCGCATCGAGACCATCGTCAAGGAGACGGGGCAGACCGGTTTCCACCTCGTCGACGAAGCGGCGCCGCCCAAGTCGCTGAAGGCCCTCGCCGCCGAACTCCAGCGCAGGCAGCTCGCGATCAGCTGGTGGGGCAACATCCGTTTCGAGAAGTCCTTCACTCCCACGCTGTGCCGGCAGCTCGCCGACAGCGGTTGCATCGCGATCTCGGGCGGGCTCGAAGTCGCTTCCGACCGTCTGCTCACGCTGATGAAGAAGGGCGTCTCGGTCGAGCAGGTCGCGCGCGTGACGAAGGCCTTCTCCGACGCCGGCATCCTGGTCCACGCCTACCTGATGTACGGTTTCCCGACCCAGACGGTGCAGGACACGGTCGACGCACTCGAGTACGTGCGTCAGTTGTTCGAGGCCGGCTGCATCCAGTCGGGCTTTTTCCACCGTTTTGCCTGCACGGTGCACTCGCCGGTGGGGCGCGACCCGGCGGCTTACGGCGTGACGTTGCTGCCCCTGCCGGCGGTGACGTTCGCGCAGAACGACGTCGGCTTCATCGACCCCACCGGGGTCGACCACGACCTGCTCGGCGTCGCGCTGAAGAAGGCGATCTACAACTACATGCACGGCCTCGGCCTGGACCAAGACGTGCGCGGCTGGTTCAGCACCAAGGTGCCGCGCACGACGGTGCCGCGGCACCGCATCGCGCGCGCGCTGGCCGCTGCGGCGCCGGCCGGTCAGGCCTGATCGCCGGGCGCCGCCGCGTTGCGACCTACTCGGGCAGGCTGCCGAGTGCGTACATCACTTCGAGGATCGCGCCCGGGCGGCCCAGCGTGCTGAACCAGCGGTTGTAGAGCTCGGGCAGGGCGCTGCTCTTGTAGATCTGTGCCAATGCCGAGTCCACCGCCTGGCGCATCGCCCAGTCGCCTCGCGGCAGCACGATCGCATAGGGCTCGTAGGACAGGGGTTCACCCATCAGCACCAGCGCCTTCGGATCCTTGGCTCTGCTGGCGAGGCCGACGAGCAGCACCCGGTCGCTGGCGAACGCATCGATCGTGCCGGCTTCGAGCTGCGCCAGGCCGTCGTCGCGCGTGCCCACCGGCACCACGGTCGCGGTGACCACCTTCGCCTTCAAGGCGGCGGCGAGCGCGCGCTCGTTGCTCGTGCCGGCGATGACGCCGATTTTCTTGTTGGCCAGCTCCATCAGCGAGCCGCCGCTGGCCGTGGTCTTCTTGACCAGGATGCCGGTGCCGTCGACGAAGGTCAACGACGAGAATCCGACCTCCTTCATGCGCCCGATCGTCACCGTGGTGGCGCCGCATTCCATGTCGGCCTGGCCGCTGCTGACGGCACTGAGGCGGGTCTGCAGCGTCACCGGCACCCAATTGACCTGCAGCGGCACGACGCCGACCTGTCGCTCGATCACGCCGATCACGCTGCGGCACAACTCCACCATGTAGCCCGACGGCTTCTTGTCCTTGTCTTCGAAGGAGAAGGGCAAGGCATCGGTGCGGTAGGCCACAGAGATCGTCTTCGTCTCCTGGATCTTCTTGAGCCGACCTTCGAAGGGGGCGCTCGCGAGTTGGGCCAGGGCGAGCGTGGGTGCCAGGCACAGCGCGGCGACGACGGAAATCAGACGGGACATGGGTGGTGTGCTCCAGGGGTCGGTTGAGTGGCCGTCGCTACCGTGCGGGGCGTCGGATTCTAGGCCGGCGCCCCCCGTCGAGCGGACAGCGTCGCCATAATCCAGCGCCCCCTTCGCAGGACACCCCATGCGCACCGTCGACTACTACTTCGCCACCGTCTCGCCCTGGACCTACCTCGGCCACGCACGCTTCAGTCGGCTCGTGCACGACACGGGCACCACGGTGCGGGTCAAGCCGATGGACCTGGGCGCGATCTTCCCGATTTCCGGCGGCCTGCCGCTCGGCAAACGGGCGCCGCAGCGCCAGGCGTACCGGCTGCTGGAATTGAAACGATTCAGTGACTGGCTCGAGATTCCGATGAACGTGCAGCCCGCACACTTTCCGGTCAACGGCGACCCCGCGGCGCGGCTCGTCATCGCCGCCGACCAGGCCCACGGTGCACACGCCGCGCTCGACCTGGCCGGGCGCGTGGGCGCCGCGATCTGGGCCGAAGAGCGCAACGTGGCCGACACCGCGGTGCTGCAATCCCTGCTCGCCGAAGCCGGGCTGGACGCCACGTTGATGCAAGCCGCCGACACGCCTGAGATCGCCGCGCGTTACGCTGCCTTCACCCAGGACGCCATCGCCGCCGGGGTCTTCGGTGCGCCGAGCTACGTTATCGACGGCGAACTGTTCTGGGGCCAGGACCGGCTCGACTTCGTCGAGCGCCGGCTGCGCGGCTGAGGGGGCGAGCTCAGGGCCGCAGAACGATCTTGGCCGACGCGCTGTGCCCGCGGTCGAGGTCGACAAAGGCCTGCGGTCCGTCATCGAGCCGCCGCTCCTCGACCCACGCCAGGTCGCCGAACACGCCGCGGTGCAGCGCATCGACCGTCGCGCGCAAGTCCGCCGTGGTGTAGGTGTAGGTGCCCAGCAGCGTGATCTCGGCCAGCGTGAGCTTGCGCATGTCGACCTCGCTCGCCCAGTCCTGGAGGCCGATGTGCATGATCACGCCGCCGGGTTTGACCGCGGCAAAGGCCTGGTTGCGCGTGACCTTGCTGCCCACGGCGTCCATCACGTAATCGAAGTGGTTGTCGGCCAGCGGATGCTGGCGCGGGTCGATCGCTTCGCAGCGTGCGGCTCGCGCCAGCGTCTCGCGGCGCAGCGGGTTCAGCTCGGTCACGGTCAGGTGGCCGACGCCCAGGTGGCGCAGCAGCAGCGCGCCGAGCATGCCGATGGCGCCGCCGCCGATCACGAGCACCCGGCATTCGTGCAGCGGGCGGACCAGCACATGCATCGACAGGTTGATCGCGTGCCACGCCGTCGCCGCCGGCTCGGTGAGCGCGGCGGCCACGGCCGGCATGTCCTGCGGCATCGCGATCAGGCTCGCGGCCGGGATGCTCATGTACTCGGCGTAGGCCCCGGGTCTGGTCATGCCGACCATCGTGCGGTTCGCACACAGGTTGTTTCGGCCCTGGACGCAGAACTCGCAGGTACCGCAGGTGATGAGCGGGTTGCCGGTCCAGCGTGTGCCCGGCTCGAAGCCGCTCGCAGCCGACTGCGCAATCGCACCGACGAACTCGTGGCCGAGCACGAGCCCGGGCTGGCGCCGCGGGTCGTGCCCGTGCCAGGCGTGCATGTCGGAGCCGCAGATGCCGACGGCTTCGATCTTGAGCACGACCTCGCCCTCGGTCAGCGCGGGGATCGGCCGCTCCAACAGTTGCATCTCGTTCGGTTGGGTGTAGACCAGGGCTTTCATGGGGCGTCTCTTTCGGGCAATGCGGTGTCGTTGATGGCCAGGCGCAGCAGCTCGACCATGCGGTCGATGTCGGCGCGCGTGCTGATGAAGGGCGGCGCGAGGACGAGCGTGTCGCCGGGGGCGCGGGTGAGCAGGCCCCGATCGAAAGCCGACGCCTGCGCGCGTGCGCCGCGTCGACCCGTCTCGCCCGCTTGGGGCGCCAGTTCGATTCCCGCCGCCAGCCCGATGTTGCGCACGCTCACCACGCCCGGCGCGTCGGCCAGCGAATGCACCGCGACTTCGAAGTGCGGTGCCAGTTCGCGCACGCGCGCCGGCAGGGCTTCGTCTTCGAGCACGTCGATCATCGCCAGCCCGGCGGCGCAGGCGAGCGGGTGGCCCGAGCAGGTGTAGCCGTGCATCAGCTCGGCCAGGTGCTGGGGTCCGCGCATCACCGCGTCGTGCACGGCGCGGCTGACGATCACGCCGCCCAGCGGCGCGGCGCCGTTGCTCACCGTCTTGGCAAACAGGATCATGTCGGGCACGACGCCGAAGGCCTGTGCCGCGAACATCGAACCCAGGCGGCCGAAGCCGGTGATGACCTCGTCGAAGACGAGCAGCAGGCCGTGACGGGTGCAGATCTCGCGCAGCCGTTGCAGGTAACCGACGGGCGGCACCAGCACGCCGGTGGAGCCCGCGACGGGCTCGACGATGACGGCGGCGATGTTCGACGCATCGTGCAGCGCCACGATGCGCGTTTCCAGTTCGTCGGCCATCTCGGCGCCGGTCAGCGGCTGGCCCCGAACGAAGGCTTGCGTGCCCGCGTCCCAGGTCGATCGCAGGTGGTCGGCGCGCAGCATCGCGCCGCCGAACGCACGCCGGTTGTTCGTCATGCCGCCGACCGAGATGCCGCCGAAGCCCACGCCATGGAAGGCGCGTTCGCGGCCGACAAACAGCGTGCGTTGACCTTCGCCGCGCGCCTGTGCGTACGCGAGCGCGATCTTCAGGGCGGTGTCGCAAGCCTCCGAGCCGCTGTTGACGAGGAACACGCGGTCCAGGCCCGGCGGTGCCAGCGCGGCGATGCGCTCGGCGAGCGCAAATGCGCCCGGGTGGCCGACCTGGAAGTTCGATGCGAAATCGAGCGTGTCGATCTGCCTCTTCATCGCCTCGGCGATCCTCGGGTGGCGGTGGCCGGCGCCGACGCACCACAGGCCCGAGGTGCCGTCGAGCA
>Ga0190271_10002425_pt1 | contig 11300 bp, 8 predicted proteins | sample Popmic356T_FD_133747 | JGI IMG/M metagenome (GOLD analysis project Ga0190271, IMG submission 133747) | Populus adjacent soil microbial communities from riparian zone of Weber River, Utah, USA - 356 T | ecosystem: Environmental > Terrestrial > Soil > Riparian zone | place: USA: Utah | collected...
CCCATGCGGCGCGAGCGCTGCTCGATGAGCGTCTCCTCGCGTCGCTGACGCGGGGCGACCATGTGTCGCCCGTCGACATCCGCGCCGAGGTCCCCCTGGGCCCCACCATCGCCGCCGAGGTCGAACCCATCCTCGGTGACCGCATCGGCCCGTCCCGAGCGGCGGAGGTCGCCGACACGATCGCCGACTTCGTGCTCGGCCACGCCGTGAGTCACCCCGGCCGGGCGACCGACACCGCCGAGCTGGCGCTGAGGCTCCTGCCCGATACCACCGGGTCGAGCCCGGCTGGGGTGGCATCGGGACGGCAGGACTAACCTGACGACCCGTCAGATCTTCCGGGACCAGCTCGTCGAGCGGTTCCCAGACGAGGGGAAGCGCAACGGTGACGACCACACGACGACCAGCCATCGAGGGCTGGTTCACGGTGCCCACGGACGGCTCCGACGAGGCGCCGAGGCTGATCGGTACCCGCTGCTCCGACAGCGGCACCTACTTCTTCCCGCCCGAGCGGGTGATGTCGCGTGCTCCCGGGTTCGCCGACTCCGAGCTGGTCGACGTGGAGTTGTCCACGCGCGGTCGACTCTGGAGCTACACCGACGCCAACTACCAGCCGCCCGAGCCGTACATCCCGGTCACGGACCCGCACGTGCCCTTCGCCATCGCCGCCGTCGAGCTCGATCAGGAGCGCCTCGTCGTGATGGGCCAGGTCGTCGCAGGTGTCGCGGTCGACGACCTCACGGTCGGCATGGAGATGGAGCTCGTGCTCGACACGCTCTACACCGAGGCCGACCCGGAGAGCGTTGGCGACGAGATCGAGTACGTCATCTGGAAATGGCGTCCGATCGAATCCGGCACGACCGCAGAGTCGGACGGGTCCACCACGAACGGAGGCGAGTGATGACCGTCGAACAGGTCGCAGTCCTGGGTGTCGGCATGCACCCGTGGGGCAAGTGGGGCCGCAACTTCGTCGAGTACGGCGTCGCCGCGGCACGAGACGCCCTGGCCGACGCCGGCATCGACTGGCGCGACGTCGGGTTCGTCGCCGGCGCCGACACCATGCGCAACGGATACCCCGGCTACGTGGCAGGAGCGACCTTCGCCCAGGCCCTCGGCTGGACCGGCATCCCGGTCACCAGCGCGTACGGAGCGTGCGCATCGGGAGTGATGGCCATCGAGGCGGCCCGGCAGCGCATCCTGTCCGGGCTGTGCGACGTGGCGCTCGTGGTCGGAGCCGACACCACGCCGAAGGGCTTCCTGAAGCCGAACTCCGGGGATCGCCAGGACGACCCGGACTGGCTCCGGTTCCGCCTTCTCGGTGCCACCAACCCGACCTACTTCGCGCTCTACGCCCGCCGTCGCATCGACCTGTACGGCGCGACGCTGGAGGACTTCGCCAACGTGAAGGTGAAGAACTCGAGGCACGGCCTGAACAACCCGTACGCGCGGTATCGCAAGGAGGTCGGCGTCGACGACGTGATGGCATCGCCCATGGTCGCCAGCCCGTTGCGCCTCCTCGACATCTGCGCGACCTCCGACGGCGGAGCCGCCATCGTGTTGACGTCCATGGACTACGCCCGCCGGCACCTGGGCGAGTCGGCAGGATCGAGCGAATCGCTGGTCCGGGTGGCGTCGATCTCCACCGTCACGCCGACCTTCCCGAACACGATCATCGAGATGCCGAACTTCGCCACCGACTCGGCGGCCGGGCTGCCCGTGCCCGACAACTCCTTCAAGCAGGCGATCGGGGCGGCGGCGTACGAACAGGCGGGCATCGGCCCCGACGACGTCGACGTCGCAGAGGTGTACGACCTCTCGACCGCGCTCGAGCTCGACTGGTACGAGGACCTCGGGTTCTGCGGTCCGGGCGAGGCCGAGAAGATGCTGCGCGACGGTGCGACGACCCTGGGCGGCCGGCTCCCCGTCAACCCGTCGGGCGGTCTGGCCTGCTTCGGTGAGGCGGTCCCCGCCCAGGCCCTCGCACAGGTCTGCGAGCTCACGTGGCAGCTCCGCGGTCAGGCGGAGGGACGTCAGGCCGAAGGTGCCCGCGTCGGCATCACCGCCAACCAGGGTCTGTTCGGCCACGGATCGTCGGTCATCCTGACTCGCTGATCCGCCTGACCCCGATTTGGCTCGCCCCCCGCGAGCGGGCTCGCAGATGCCGACCAGGGCCGCTGACGCTCCGGAGATCCGCACGGTGGGCTCACCTACGATCGGCGCCATGGCGCTCCCCATCGCTCAGCGTGCGATCCGGATCCCGCCCTTCGAGGTCATGGAGATCGTGCGGGCGGCGGCGCAGCGCGAGTCGGCCGCGGGACCCGCAGACGCCGCCTCCGTCGGCCGAGGTCGCACGGTGTGCCACCTCGAGGTCGGTCAACCGTCGACCGGGGCGCCGACGGCGGTGCGCGACGCCGCGCACGCCGCGCTCGACCGGACGTTGGGCTACACCGACAGCCAGGGCATTCCCGAACTGCGACAGGCGATCGCGGACTGGTACGGGGCGACCCATGCGATCGAGATCGATCGGGAACGGATCGTCGTCACGACCGGGGCCTCCGCAGGGTGCGTCCTGACGTTCGTGACGTGCTTCGATCCGGGAGACCGGGTCGGCGTCGTCGAACCCGGGTACCCGTGCTACCGACACATGCTCGACGCGCTGGGCATCGACGTCGTGGGCATTCACGTCGGCCCGTCATCTCGCTACCAGCCGACGCCCGAGATGCTCGACCGCATCACCGCAGACGTGGGCCCGTTGGCAGGGTTGGTCGTCGCGAGCCCGTCGAACCCGACCGGCGCCATGCTGACCCCCTCCGAGCTCGGGGCGATCACCCAGTGGTGTGACTCCAGGGGAACACGACTGATCGCGGACGAGATCTACCACCACATCACCGACGGTCGGGCCGCACCCACTGCCGCGAAGGTCCCCGACGCCGTCGTGATCCAGAGCTTCTCCAAGTACTTCTGCATGACGGGGTGGCGTCTGGGCTGGCTGGTGCTGCCCCTCGACCTGGTCGATCCGCTCGACCGGGTGGCACAGAACCTGTACCTGTCGCCACCGACGCTGTCGCAGCTCGCCGCGCTCGGCGCGTTCGGGGCGACGGCGGAGCTCGAGCCGAACGTGACGAGGTACGACCAGAACCGCCGCGAGCTCGTCGAGATGCTCCGCCGCGTCGGCACCATCGAAACGGCACCGGCCGAGGGCGCCTTCTACGTGTGGGCCGACGTCCGCCATTACGGAACCAGCCGCGAGCTGTGCCGACGATGGCTCGACGAGATCGGCGTCGCCGCCACCCCCGGGTGGGACTTCGATCCGGTCGACGGGGGCCACTTCGTCCGATTCTCGATCGCGGGGTCGGTCGACGAGGTGGCCGAGGCGGCTCGACGACTCGAGCACTGGTTCACCGATGCTCATCAACCACAACCGGAACGAGCCCCACGTGCCCGATGACGATCCGACACCGTCCATCTTCGACCGCACCTACCTGACCGGGGTGGACGGCGTGACCACGCTGGTGCTGGTCCGCCACGGCCAACAGCACTTCCCGGACCGCGGGACCTCCAACGCGGTGGACTGGATCGATCCGCCGCTGTCGGCGCTCGGCCGGAAGCAGGCGACCGCGGTGGGCCGGCACCTGTCGACCGAGTCGATCGACACCGTGTACAGCTCCAACCTTCGTCGGGCCGCCGACACCGGCCGGGCCATCGCGAAGCACCACGACATCGAACCGATTGTCCTGACCGAGCTCCGGGAGATCGAGATCTTCCGCGACATCGGCGAGCGGCGACCTCAGGACGTGATCGGGGACCTGGTCCTGCGTGGCGCGCAGGAGCGTTTCGCCCGCGATCGACGCTGGGATGCGTACCCCCTGGGCGAGCGCAGCCACGAGTTCCTCGACCGCGTCATCGCGGCGCTGGAGGGGATCCTCGCCGCCCACGTCGGCGAGACCGTGACGGTGGCGTGCCACGGCGGCGTGATCAACGCGTACCTGGCGTGGGTGCTCGGCCTGGACGAGGACATGTTCTTCCGCCCCGCCCATGCCTCGGTCCACACCGTGCTCGTGCGGGAGTCTCGTCGCGTCATCCTCGGCCTGAACGACGTCTCACACCTCAGGAAGCGGGACCTGCTCACGTTCTGAACGTCAGTAAGCCGTTTACGGCCGGGTCCCGAGCCACCACACTGTGTGGGTGAGGTCCGGCTGGTCGAACCGCGTCGCTGTCGTCACGGGATCGATGGTCGTCGTGATCGCCACGCTCGGGAGTCTCCTGCCGGGCGACCTCGGTTACAACGTCCCCCAGACGATCTCACTCGTGCTCCTGGTCGGGTTCCTCGTCGGTGCCACCGTCCGGGCCGTCCGGGAACGGAGCTGGATCTGGGCCTTCATCGCCTGGTCGTCTGCCTCGCTGGTCATCGCCCAGGTGGGCTTCATGCAGGCCCGGGTCGACGGCGGACCCGACACCGCCGGAACCAAGGCCGACCTCTTCTACCTGGTGGGCCTGATCGTCGGCGCCATCAGCTTCGGCCGGTTGGTCTTCGGTCGGATGCACGGCGCCCGGCTGTTTCGCAGCATCTCCGACGGCGTGCTGGTCGGCGCCGGACTGATCTTCATCGTCTGGTCGACGGTCTTCGACAAGCAGTTCGTCAGTCTGATCGGCAGCGCCAGAAGTGACCAGTACGGGCGGCTGGCCATGGTGGCCATCGACCTCATGGTCGCCGGCATCCTGGTCATGGCGGCGGTGTACCAGCCCCGACGGATGCTGCTCCGCTACGTCGCCGTCTGCGTCGCGGCGCTGGCGGTCGCGGACATCGCGTACTGCTACCTGATCGGGGAGGGTCGACCCGCCGCCAATCCCTTGTCCGTCGCGGCGTGGACCACGGCGTTGTTCTGCGCGATGGCCGCATCCCTCGCACCCGACACCGTCGTCGACGGCGAACGGGTGACCACACCGAAGCGACGCGTGATCTACCTCGTGATGCTCGCGGCCGCGGTCGCCGCCATCTACGGCGTGTTCGAGAGCGGCGGCATCCAGGGCACCAAGGCCGCCCTGGTGATGGCCGTGTTCGCTGCGCTCGTCGTCAACCAGATCCTGGTGAACGTCGAGCTTCGCCAGCTACACCGGTCCAACGAAGAGGCGCTGGGGCGAATGGCGGCGAGCGAGCGGCGGTTCCGCGCCGCATTCGAGGGCTCCCCCGTCGGCGTGGCGATCATGACCCTCGACGGCACGATGCAACTCCTCAACCCGACGCTCGCGTCGCTCATCGGTGGAAGCGTCGAAACGCTGCGGGGAACGTCGTTGCTGTCCACGCTCGGCGGAGACCAACGCATCGACCTGGCCCGCCGGATGGCCGACATCTTCAGGGGTGAGCGCGACCTCGATGAGGTCGAGGCCCTGATCACGCGGGTCGACGGGTCCGACGCGTTCGCCCGCGTCACGATCTCCCGCTACCAGGGCCAGGACGGTTCACCCCGGATGATCGGCCTCGTCGAGGACATCACCGAGACCCGGGCCGCCGTCGCCCGCCTCGAACACCTCGCCGGACATGACCCGCTGACGGGGCTCGCCAACCGTCAGCGCTTCACCGAGGGACTGACCGCGGCGATCGAGAAGGCGGCCCCGGACGGCCACCCGCTCGCCATCGCGTTCCTCGACCTCGACCGGTTCAAGGTCATCAACGACAGCCTCGGCCACGACGTGGGTGACCACCTGCTACTCGAGGTGTCACGACGGCTGACCTCGGCGGTGGGCGAGGACGGGATGGTCGCCCGGTTCGGCGGCGACGAGTTCACGCTCCTCATGCACCCGTCATCCGCGTCCGAGCTCCGTGCCCTCATCGAACGGCTGCTCCGATCGGTGGCGGAACCGGTCGAGCTGCCGCGGGGTGAACGCTTCCACCCGACGGTCAGCATCGGCGTGTCGGTGGCCCGACCGGGCACGACGTCGGACCGGATGATCTCCGAGGCCGACGCCGCCATGTACCGGGCCAAGGAGCGAGGCCGAAATCGCGCCGAGTTCTACGTCTCGTCCGGTCGACGCACCGCCCAGGTCACCCTCCGGTTGATCGACGAGCTCCACCGTGCGATCGAGCGCGACGAGCTCGAGGTGCTCTACCAACCCATCGTCGACCTCCGCAGCGGGCGCACCAGCGGGTTCGAGGCGCTCGTCCGATGGAACCACCCGAACCGGGGCCAGCTCGCGCCCCACCACTTCCTCGGTGTGGCGGAGGAAGCCGGCCTGATCGTGCCGATCGGCGAATGGGTGCTCCGCACGGCGGCATCGACCGCGGCTTCGTGGCCCCAGTCGCTCGACGGTCCCCCGCTCTCGGTGTCGGTCAACGTCGCAGCCCGTCAGCTGGTGAACCCGAGCTTCCCCGGCGTCGTCGCCAGCGCACTCACGGACACGGGCCTGCCGGCGGACCGGTTGTGGTTGGAGACCACCGAGACCGCGATCATGACCGATCCCCGGGCTGCCGCCGAGGCGCTCCGCGAGCTGCGTGGGTTCGGGCTCCACCTCGCGCTCGACGACTTCGGCACCGGATACTCGTCGCTGACGTATCTCAAGCGGTTCCCGTTCGAAGCCATGAAGGTCGACCGGAGCTTCGTCGCAGGGCTCGCCGTGAACGCGGACGACACCGCGATCGTCTCCGCCGTCGTCGGCCTCGCCCGCTCGCTCGGCCTCCTCAGCGTGGCCGAAGGCGTCGAGAGCCCGCTCCAACTGTCGGCGCTGCGCGACCTCGACTGCGATCAGTCCCAGGGGTTCCTGCTCGGCGCCCCGCTGCGCGGCAGCGATGTCACTGCGATGCTGTCCGGAGAGTCGGAGACTCCAGTGGCCTCGGAGTCGGAGACTCCAGTTCACGCCGAGTCGGAGACTCCGGTCGAGTCCCGGATCGAACCGACCGGCCCCGAGCCGTCGGAACCGCAGACTCCGTTCCGGGCCTGACCCGCCACGGGCGCACGGCTATGGCCGCTCACTGTGTCCCCGAACGACCAGGTTGGTGAACCCCGGCCGGGTCGGCACTAGCGTCGCAGCGTTCATGGACGGAGCGGATCAACAGGACAATCCAGACGAGCAGGCGACGGCCGCTCCGGGTGCCGGGGCTCCCGGTACCGGTGACGCCCCGGGCACCGGTGGCGGTCCTGAGCGGACCACGGTGCTCGTCGACGTGACCAACACGGTCACCGTCGACTTCACGAGCGGGCTCCAGCGAATGGTCCGCGAGGTCACGTCCGGCCTGGTCGGGCCCGTTGGCCACGGCCTCGAGATCGTCCCGGTCACCCAGCCGAGCGAGGGCCAGCCCATCCGGCGGTTGACCGCGGAGGAGCAGGACCACCTCGCCGTGCACCCTCCCGGAGGTCGGGCCGGTCGGCGGGCCGATGACTTCGGCATGCTCTCGCCCCTGGTCCGCAACGTCGTCGAACTCGACCTCACCGCTCGGCTGCGGGCCGGCCTCGCCCGCCGCAGGCGCCGGCGGTCGACCGATGCGACCCCGGCAGCCCTCGCGGTGGGGAACCCGGCTCCCGGGTCGATCTTCTTCGACATCGAGGCGTCGTGGCAGAACCCCGAGCCGCGGACCGAACTGCTTCCCCGGCTGCGCTCCGACGGCATCCACTCCGCCGTCATGGTCGCGGACGTGCTGCCGGAGCTCTTCCCGGACTGGTTCGATGCCCGACTGCGGCGACTCTTCCGTTCGTGGCTGCTGGCCCACCTCCGCCACAGTGAGCTCTTCCTGACGATCTCGCAGTGCACCGCCTCCGATCTCGCCGCCACCGCGACCAAGCTGGGCGTCACCCGCGACCTCGACATCCGCGTCGTCCCGCTCGGCGCCGACTTCCCCGTGACCACACCACGGATGGTCGACCTCCCGGCCGAGATCGGACCGTTCCTGCTCGTCGTGGGCACGCTGGAGCCCCGCAAGAACCAGAAGCTGGTCCTCGACGCCTTCGATCGCCTCCGCGTCGACCACCCCGATCTGGGTCTGGTGCTCGTGGGACGAGAGGGTTGGATGGTCGGCGACCTGATCGGCCGGATCCGACGCCATCCGGAGTTCGATCGACAGCTGCTGTGGTTCGGCGGCATCGACGACGCCCAACTGGCGTGGCTGTACCAGAACGCCTACCTGTCGATCTGTCCGTCGAGATACGAGGGCCTCGGCGTCCCGGTGATGGAGGCGCTCCACCACGGATGCCCGACCATCTGCTCGACCCGGGGAGCGCTGCCCGAGGCCGGTCTGGGATTCACCGAGGACATCGATCCCGACGACGTCGACGGGTTGGTGAGGCTGGTGGGTCGACACCTCGACGATCCGGAGTACCACCGCCAAGCTGTCGAACGCACCGCCGGCTATCCGACGCCGTCGTGGTCCGAGACGTCGAAGGTCGTCGGTGACACGCTGCGCGAGTTGGCCCGGGTCCCGACGGTTCCTCCGGGAGCCAAGGATCGGGCGTGACGGGCGACGTGATCACAACGGACGAGGCCGGGGCACCTGACCGGACGGTGCCCGAGCGGACGGGGCCACGACGATTGGTGGTCGGGCTGTGCTGGATCGCGATCGTCGTCGGCGTGATCGCACGCTTCGCGCCGCGCAGCGATCTCTGGCTCGACGAGGCGCTCAGCGTCAACATCTCGAAGCTCCCGCTGGGCGACATCGGCGAGGCACTCCGCCACGACGGACATCCCCCGCTCTACTACTACCTGCTGCACGGTTGGATGGAGATCGGCGGTCAGTCCGATTGGTGGGTGCGGGCGCTGTCGGGCCTGTTCGGCGTGGCCTCGATCCCGCTCGGCTACATCGCCGGGGCCCGGATCGCCCGCCGGAGCGGCGACGATCCCGGCCGGGTCCAACTCGCGGCGCTGCTGGCCGCGGCGATGGTCGCCGTCATCCCCTACGGCGTCCGGTACGGCAGCGAGACGCGGATGTACTCGCTGCTGATCACGTTGGTGCTCGCGGGTTACCTGCTCATCGACGACCTGTTCCGGAACCGTCGATCCGGACGCGCCGAGTGGCTCACCGCGGCCGGTGCGGCGCTGGTCACGGCGGTTCTGCTGTGGACGCAGTACTGGTCGATGTGGCTGCTCGCGACGGTCGGACTGATCGCCCTGTGGCGCCTCTGGCGGCCACCGCCGACCGGCCGCCGAGGGGTGTGGTTCGCGATCGGATCGCTCGTGGCCGGGGGAATCCTCTTCCTGCCCTGGGTGCCGGCGCTCCTGTACCAGTCGGCGCACACCGGCACGCCGTGGGGCGATGTGATCCGACCGACGACCGTCTTGCTCGTCACGATCATCGAGTTCGCCGGGCGGCCCGTCGCGGAGCCCCAACTGCTCTCCTACGTCCTGGTGATGATGGTCGTGTTCGGCGTGTTCGGGGTCGTGGTGAACCGGCGCCGGGGCGACGGCTCGGCGGCCGAGGCCGTCCAGATCGAGCCCGGCACGACCCCCCGGATCCGCTATGAGTTGACCGTCCTGGTCGGGACGCTCGCGGTCGGTTCGGTCGCGGGCTTCGCAACGTCGGCCACCTACCAGTCGCGCTACGCATCGGTCGTCTTTCCGCTGTTCTGCCTCTGTGTGGCCGCCGGGCTCTCGGTCCTGCGGGGCGTGAGGACCCTCGCTGCGGTGTTGGTCGTGGTCCTGGTCGGGTCGTTCGTCACGATCGGCATGGAGGTGACCTCCGACCGAACCCAGGCCGGGGTCGTCGCCGACAAGATCGTCGCCGATGCCGGTGACGATCCTGCCGACGCCGTGGTCGTCACGTGTCCCGACCAGTTGTCACCCGCGACGGACCGGGCACTGCGCGAGCGGACCGGCGATGACTGGGAGGTCATCCCGTTCCCGACCGGCGGAACACCCGAGCGGGTCGACTGGGTGGACTACGAGGAGCGCAACGAGGCTGCGACGGACGAATCGTTCATCGCCGAGCAGGCGGAGCGGATCGGTCCCGACACCACCGTGTACCTCGTGTTCACTCCCGGCTACAACACGTTCGGCTCCAAGTGCGAGGGCCTCGACGCGGCGCTCACCGCGACCCACGTCCGGGATCCTGCGGTCCAGGCGGAACCTGACGGCGAGACCTATTTCGAGAACATGGGCCTGTGGGTGTACCGACCCCGGACGTGAGGATCGACCGGCGGGTCGCGATCCGCCGATCGATCCTGGTGGCGTCGGTCGGGTGGCTGTGGGCACGCGCCTGCATCGCCGTCGGGTTCGTGGTCGCCCACGCCGCACAGAGCGGTTCGCGCTCCGCCACCCTCGACCAGGGTCTGCTGTCGTGGGACAGCGCGTTCTACCTCAACCTCGCACGAGATGGCTACGCCGGGTCGCCTCCGGACGCCGTCCGGTTCTTCCCGCTCTACCCGACGCTCGGCAAGGCCTTCTCACCCATCTTCGGAGGCCGGGAGGACATCGCCCTGGTGGTGCTGTCCAACATCGGCGCGCTCGTGGGCGCCGCTCTGCTCTGGCACCTGGCGTCGGAGACGTTCGGGGGCTCCGACACGGCGACCCCGACACTGGCCGACCGGGCCGCCATCGCGATCGCGATCGTCCCGCCGGCGTTCGTCTTCGCGTTCGCGTACACGGAGGGGATCGCCCTCGCCTTCGTCGCGGCGACGCTGCTCGCGCTCACCCGACGCTCCTGGTTCTGGGTCGGCATCTGGGCAGCCCTCGCCGCGGCGTCGCGGCCCATCGGTGGGCTGGTGCTCGTGCCGATCCTGGTCGAGCTGATCCGGGTCCGGCCCCGCCCGTCTCCCGGCCGGATCGTGGCCGCGGTCCTCGGTCCGCTCCTCGGATTCGCAGCCGCGATGTTGTGGATCTACCGGGAGACGTCCGACCTGTTCGCGCCCGTCGACGCCCAGGCCGTCCTGCGCTCCGATCTGCGCAACCCGATCGTTCGATGTCTCGAAGCGGTCTGGGCGCTGTTCCACGACAACTACACCGACATCGAGAACGTCCCGTTCATCGTGTTGTGGGTCCTGCTGGTGATCGTGTCGATCCAGCGCCGCCAGCCCTGGTCGTGGATCGCGCTGTCGGTCGTCACCCTGGTGCTCGCGACGTCGGCCCAGACGCTCGACTCGCTCGGTCGCTACGGGATGCTCGCGGTGCCGCTCCTGATCGCGCTGGCGCAGTGGGCCGATCGTCGCTGGCGCCAGGTCCTGGTGGCGGTACTCGGTTCGGCCGGGGTCACCTGGATGACAGCAGCGGTGTTGTTGGACCAGATCGTGCCGTGACGCGCCCGACCGGTCGGCCTGGCCGGTCGGCCTGGCCGGTCGCTCAGCCTGACCGGAACCGTCAGGCCGGCCCGCGTTCGGCGGTCGTCG
>Ga0190271_10002426_pt1 | contig 11294 bp, 8 predicted proteins | sample Popmic356T_FD_133747 | JGI IMG/M metagenome (GOLD analysis project Ga0190271, IMG submission 133747) | Populus adjacent soil microbial communities from riparian zone of Weber River, Utah, USA - 356 T | ecosystem: Environmental > Terrestrial > Soil > Riparian zone | place: USA: Utah | collected...
CCATCTTGGCGGACGTCACGATCGGTAGCCGGCCACGCAAGGTGGTGATGGTGGCGAACCGGAACGGCTTCTTCTATACGTTGGATCGCCAGACCGGCGAGGTGCTCGTGGCCAAGCCCTACATCACGACGGCCTGGGCGAAGGAGATCGGCAAGGACGGCAAGCCCATTGTGCTCAACGACGGCGTGATACCGCCGGGCGGGTCGGACGCGACCACCCCGTGCGTGCCCGACTTCCGCGGGGGCACCGTGTTCAACCCGCCCTCCTACGACCCCGCGCTGCAGCACTTCTACGTGGTGGCGCGCGAGACCTGCGCCTACTACACGCCGATGAAGCAGGACGTGCCGCGGGCCGGCGTGGGATTCATGAGCGGGGGCATGCGGAAGCTGGCGACGCCCGACTGGGGCGCGCTACGCGCCATCGATCCGCGCACGGGCGAGCGCAAGTGGGAATTCCGGTTCGAGATGGCGTCGTTGGCCGGCGTGATGTCCACGGCCTCGGGACTGGTGTTTGCCGGCAACCAGGAAGGCGAGTTCGGAGCCTTCGACGGCAAGACGGGCAAGCGGCTGTGGGTGTATCGGACGGGCTCGCCAATCTGGGGCGCTGCGGCCAACACCTACATGCTGGACGGGAAGCAGCAGGTGTTGATCGAGTCGGGCAACACGCTGGTGGCGTTCGGCCTTGCCGGACGATAACAAGATCGCAATGGGGTCGGGCGTCATTCAGCGCAGGAGTCAGATGAGACAGACATACACATCCCAAACACGCGTGCGTTCAGTGCTGTGGTGGACCGGCGTGGCCGCCGGAGTGTTGCTGACGGCGACCTCGCCCAGCACCCAGCAGCCGACGGCGCCGGTAACTCCGCCCGCCGCGCGGAACTCGCCTACGCTGCCGCCGCTGCCGCAGGTGTTCAACACCGCCGTGCAGCGGGTGCGCGTCTCGGCCGTGGCCACGGGCCTGGTGAATCCCTGGAGCCTGGCGTTTCTCCCGAACGGCGACGCGCTCGTCACCGAGCGGCAGGGCCGGCTGCGTCTCCTGCACAACGGCGTGCTGGATCCGACGCCCATCGCCGGCGTCCCGAAGGTGCATGTGGCGGCGCTGGCGGGGCTGCTCGAAGTGGCGCTTCATCCACGGTTCGTCGAGAACCGCCTCCTGTACCTCACCTACTCCAAGGGTCGCGCCGAGGACAAGCGGTCTACCACCGTGCTGGCCCGTGCCCGGCTGGAGGGCCATGCGCTGGTGGACCTCCAGGAGATCTTCGTCGCCAACACCTGGAGCGTGTCCAATACCAACTACGGCGGACGCATCGCGTTCGACCGCGCGGGCTTCCTATACCTGACGGTCGGCGAACGGCAAGAACAGGACCGCGCGCAGAAGCCCGAGGAGCACGCGGGCAAGGTGCTGCGGCTGCGGGACGACGGCACCGCGCCGCCGGACAACCCGTTCTCGGGCCGGGCGGGGTATCAGCCGGAGATCTACTCCCTGGGCCACCGCAGCCCGCAGGGGCTGGGCTTTCACCCGGAGACCGGCGCCCTGTGGGAGAACGAACATGGCCCACTCGGCGGCGACGAGCTGAACATCGTGCTGCCCGGACGCAACTACGGCTGGCCGCTCGTCACCTTCGGGACCGACTATGACGGCAGCAAGATTGCCGACGCGACGTGGCGCGCGGATCTCGAGCCGCCGTTCATGTATTGGGTTCCCTCCATCGCCATCTCGGGGCTGGCGTTCTACACGGGCGACCAGTTTCCGGGTTGGAAGGGCAACGTGTTCGTGGGGGCGATGTTCGAGGGCCGCTCGCGCGGCACGGGCCACCTGCAGCGCATCACGTTCAACCAGGGTCGCCCGATTCAGCGCGAGCCGATGCTGACAGAACTGCACCAGCGCATCCGCGAGGTGCGCCAGGGACCGGACGGGCTCCTGTATCTGCTGACCGACGAGCCGAACGGTGCCGTGTTGAAGCTGGAGCCCGCGTCATGATCCCGAAAACCTTTCACCAATGTGCCCGCGCCGGTGTGGTGCTGGTTGTCGCCGCCTGCGCCGTCTGGGGTGGCCATGTCGCGCTACGAGCGCAGGTCGCCGAGCCCAACGCTGCAGGTGTGGCAATGGGCCACGTGCACTATGTGGTCAAGGACGTGGCCGCCAGCAAAGCCTTCTGGCTAGCCTTGGGTGGGCGCGCGCTGGCGCCAGCAGGCGGTGCCGAACGCATCGAGTTCCCCGACGTGGCCGTCTACCTCACCGCCGGTACGCCCTCGGGTGGGAGCGACGGCGCCGTGGTGAACCACGTGGCGTTCCGCGTGCCGTCCTTTTCGTCGGTCGAGGCAGCGGGGCTGAAGGTGGCGCGAACGGCGAATTTCCCGGGCGTGGGCGCGACCAATTCTCCGGACGGCGAACGCATCGAGCTCTTCGAGGACGCGGCGACCAACCTCACGTTCACCCCTGACGTCGGTCCGGCAGTCGGCATCGCCATGCGGCACCAGCGTCCCGTCGGGCGGCCCATCGCGTTCCACCACATCCACCTCTACCTCCCGGACGAGGCGGCCGTGTCGGCCGCCAAGGCCTGGTACGCCAGGACGTTTGGCGGCGTCATGGGCAAGCGAGCGCTCTACAACGCGGTGGACCTTCCGGGGGTGAACTTCAACTTCTCCGTCGGTCCCAAGGCCGTGGGGCCCACCAAGGGACGCGTGCTCGACCACCTGGCGTTCCAGATACGAGATTTGGGCGCGTTCTGCGCGCGTTTGACCAAGGAGGGCGCGGCGCTCGAACGGCCCTGCGGCGTCGACACCGCCGCACGTGGCGTTCTTTTGACCGATCCGTGGGGCACCTCAATCGAGTTGACCCAAGCCTTGGCCCGACCGTAGAGTGAGTCTGCCCCCGGACCGGGTGCACCCCGGCGGTGCCCCGGCCGCGGCGAGGCGAGGAGATATCCGTGAAACATCGACAGACGTGGGCCGTGACGCTGGTGGCGATGGCTATTGCCGCCGCCCTTCCCGTGTGGCTTGCAGCGCAGCGCGAGGGCGGCGCGCCAGCAGGTGCCGGACGTGCTGGCGGCCGCGGCGCCCCGGCCCCGCCTGCGGGGCCCGTGCCGCGGCTGGCCAACGGCAAGCCCGACCTGAGCGGCCTGTGGGCCAACCCCTACACGCCCAACATGGCTTTACGCGCGGTGGACCCCAAGACGCGAGAGCCGCTGAAGTTCGCGCGCCAGGGGGAGGCCATTCCCGGCGCGATGGCGCCGGCGTCCGGCGGCGCCGCACGCACCTTCGACCTGCCCTTCACGGAATGGGGCCTGAAGAAGTGGAAGGAATACGACCCGGTGGGGAAGGGCGACTACGCCGGCAACTGCCTGCCCTTCGGCATGTCGCGCAACATCAACTCGCCGCATGGCCTGCAGCTCATTCATCACCCCGACGCGTTGGCGTTCCTCTTCGAACAGAACACCTGGCACCACTGGGTGCCCACGACGGCCAACTACAAGTGGCCGGCCGACTTGCCCGAGACCTGGAACGGCTTGTCCGTGGGTCATTGGGACGGCGATACGCTGGTGCTCGAGACGACAGGATTCAACGGCTACACCAAGCTGGACACGGCGGGTCACCCGCACAGCAAGGAACTGAAGCTCACCAACACGTTCCTGCGCACCGACTCGAACACGATGACCCACACCGTCACCGTGCACGATCCGCGCGCTTTCACGCAGGACTGGATGAACGTGCGGACCTGGCGGATCAAGCAGGCTCCCGATGTGCTGATGGAGTACTCCTGCGAGGAGAACAACCTCCGCAACATCATCGACGGCGCCATCAAGATTTGGGAGCCGGATGGGGACGAGTAAGCGAAGGGCCGGTAGCCCGGACGAAGGAGAATCGATGATGAGACAGGCATTGAAGTTCATGGTGGCGGCCGGAGTCGTGGGCGCCCTCTCGGCGCCCCTCGTGGCCCACCATTCGATCTCGGCGGAGTTCGACACCAGCAAGCCCATCACCTTCACGGGCAAGGTGACCAAGGTGGAGTGGATGAACCCGCACATCTACACCAACGTCGAGGCGAAGGACCCCGAGGGCAAGGTGGTGACGTACCGCGTGGAAGGCGGCCCGCCCAACTCGCTCTTCCGCCAGGGCTGGCGACGCGACACCGTCAAGCCCGGCGACACGGTCACGGTCAGCGGTATTCGCGCGAAGATCCCCACGTCGATGAACATCGGCGTGGCCACCATCACGACGGCCGACGGCAAGGTGCTGTACGGCTCGCAGGGCCGGACAGGCGGCGCCGGCGCCCAGTAGAGCGGTACCTCGACCCGGCTAGCGGGCTGCCTGCATGAGGCCGCTGGCCTTCTGCGTTCTCGGGGCGCTCCTTCTGGGAGCGCCCGCTCCTCGCGCCGGGGCCCAGACGATCTCGGCCCAACCGCCGCGCCCCCTCCTTCCACCCACCGAACTCGCTGAGCGCCAGCCGCCGAACCGTGCGGACCGAATAGAGCTGCTGGCCACCTGGCTGTCCGCCGTGGCGGAGCACCGGCCGGGGGTGTTGGATCCGGCGGCACAGCGTGTGCTGGCGTGGTCGGTGGACGACCTGCTGCTGCTGCGCGAGCACTACAAGAGCGTCATCAGCCTGATTCGCCAGCCAGACCTCTCGCTGTTCTTTCGTTCGTACACGGGCTCGACCCGGGTCCGGCAGGTCATGTACTCCTTGAACGAGCTGAACCGGCTCCGTATGTTGTCTCGCGCCCACGGCGTGGTTGAGGCTGCGGACCTCTGTCCCGGCGACGACCCGTTACGCCGTCCGGCGCTCAACAGCGCGAACCATCTGCTGAAGCGCATCGCGGTATTCCATCTGGACTTGTCGGTTGCCGAATTGCGGTCGGCCCTCCAGGACCAGCGGCGCGGAAGCAGTTCCGCGGTGGTCTTTCTCTTCGACGACGGGCGTCCGCAAAGTGTCGGCGGAGGCACCGGGCACTGGGAGTTCGGAAGGGAGGCCCTCGACCAGGTGGCTCAACCCTGCAGCGTCCGGCCCGAGCCGGCCAAAGACCCGTGGATCCGCGATTGGTACGCGGCCTCGCTGACACACCAGATAGCCAGGGAGCGCTTCGAGGTGACCCACCTGGTGCGAGCGCTCGAGATCTTCCGGGACGACCCCGACCTCCTGTTCCTCGGCGGCGTTGTCCATGAGGCCCTGGCATCGCCGCGGTTTCAGGTTCCGCTGGCCAGCGCCGGCGCGGCGACGCGCGAGCGCTTTCGCGTAGCGTCCGGATCCGCGGAACTGGGGGACGCCGAGGAGTGGTTGCGGCGCGCGCGGCGGCGCGGCTTCGAGGGCGCCGAGATCCATCTGCGACTGGGCAACGTGCTCGGCCTGCGCGGCAAGCACCAGGCGGCGCTGCCCGAACTGGAGCGTGCCGTGACGCTGGCCGGCGAGGACCGGCTGCTGGCCTACTACGCGCGCATGCTGCACGGCAGAGAACTGGAAGCGGTTGGCCAGCGTCAAGCCGCACGGTCGGCGTACGAACAGGCGGGCCGGCTCTTCAGGCGCGCGCAGGCGCCCAGTCTGGCGCTGGCTCAGTTGCTGCGTGCCGCCGGCGACGGGGCTGCAGCGGTCACGACGCTCCAGGCGCTGCTGGCAAGGACGGGCGAGGGCGAAGACGCCGCCGCGGACGCGGGCGCGGCCCCTCCCGACGACCCGTGGTGGATGTATCACGTGAGCGGCGGGCGATCGGCCGATCGGCGGTTCCGTCAGCTGTGGGACTCGACACCGCGGGCGGTGCGTCAATGAGGCCACACGTTGCGACGAGAGGCCTGGCGGCGATCGTGCTCTGCGCCACCATGGCGCTCCTGACGCGGCCAGGCGTTGCCCAGCAGCCCATGTTCAAGGCGTCGGTCGATGCCGTTCGCCTGGACGTGCTGGTCACGGACCGGGGCCGCGTGGTCGGCGGCCTGACGGCCGCCGATTTCGACGTCCTGGACAACCGGATGGCGCAGCAACTGGATGTGGTGTCGTTTGCGGAGGTGCCACTCGTGGTCACGCTGGCCTTCGATCTGAGCGGCAGCGTTGCCGGCGAGCGCCTGGACCACTTGCGGAGCGCCGGACGGGCGGTGCTGGACGGGTTGAGAGCGGCCGACCAGGCGGAGCTCCTGACGTTCGGCCAGCGGGTCGTGAGGCGGCAGGCCCGCACGGGCAACATGGCGCTCCTTCAGGAAGCGCTGGCCGATGCGCGCCCTTCCGGCAACACGTCCTTGTACGACGGGGCCTTTGCCGCGACTCTCGCGGGGGAGTCGGACGATGGCCGCAACCTGGTCCTGCTCTTCAGCGACGGAGTGGATACGTCGAGCTGGCTCTCGGCCGACCAGGCCCTGACGGCGGCGCGTCGCGCCAATGTGGTCGTGTACGGCGCCACGGTGCGGGGCGCTGGATCGACCGCGTTCCTCAGGGACCTGGCGCGCCACACGGGCGGGGACGTCGTGGAGGTGGAATCCACGCGCGACCTCCGCGGGCGTTTCGAGGCAATCCTCAGCGAGTTCCGCCAGCGCTACCTCATCAGCTACACCCCGCGCGGCGTCGACCGCAGCGGGTGGCACGAAGTGACGGTCCGCGTGAAGGGGCGTTCGGCGACGGTGCGGACGCGTCCTGGCTATCAGGCGGATTGAGGCGCGGGCGAGCCGCCATACCGGTCTAGAATCTCCAGGAGTTCGAGCGGACCACCGGGGGTCGGCACGTGAACTGGCCGGGCACAGGCCCTCGCCGGGCCGACCGCGGCGGCGACAAATACGAGGAGAGCTGTGATGTCAGAACAGAACGATCAGAACCAGCAGACCGATACGCAGGATCTGTCACGCCGCGATTTCGTCTCGCTGTCGGTGGCGGCGGGCGTCCTGGCAGCCTCCGGCGTCGCGTCGGCCCAGCGGCCTGTGACCGAGAGGAACGTCGAGATCAAGACACCGGACGGCACGTGCGATGCCGCGTTCGTGTACCCGTCCACCGGCACCTACCCCGGCGTGCTGATCTGGCCGGATGCCTTTGGTCTTCGGCCCGTCGTGCGGGAAATGGCCAAGCGCCTGGCGGCGGAAGGGTACGCCGTGCTCGCGGTGAACCCGTACTACCGCGTCACCAAGGCCCCGGGCATCGAGACGGCCGGATTCAACTTCGCCACCGACGGCGCCAAACTGCAGCCGCTGATGGGGTCGGTGAACGCCCCCGGCAACCCCGAGAAGGATGCCGTCGCCTACGTCGCGTGGCTCGATGCGCAGCCACAGGTGGACAAGACCAAGAAGGTCGGGACGCAGGGCTACTGCATGGGTGGACCGCTCATCATGCGGACCGCCGCGGCCATACCCGACAGGATCGGCGCGGCGGCCTCGTTCCACGGCGGTGGCCTGGTGACGGCCAACCCGAACAGCCCGCACCTCCTGATTCCGAAGATGAAGGCCCGGATGTACTTTGGCGTCGCCGCCAACGACGACATGCGAGACCCCACCGCGAAGGACAAGCTGAAGGAGGCGCTGGCGGCAGCCAAGGTACCTGGCGAGGTCGAGCTGTATCCGAAGGCGCTGCATGGCTGGTGCATGTCGGATATGCCGGTGCAGGCGGGGCAGCCGGCCATCTACAACAAGGACGATGCCGAGCGCGCGTGGGCGAAGCTTCTGGCGCTCTATAAGGCTGGTCTGGCGTAGGGTCGCGACCGTTTCTTCTGCAAACGCGCGGCGAGGGAGACTCCTTCGTCGCGCGTTTGTCTTTGGTCCGGTCTGTCAGCATGCCTTGGTATAGTCCCCTTGTGAAACGCGTAGCGCTTGCCGGACTCATGGTGGCGACGCTGGTGGTGCACGCCACCTGGGTGCTCTATTCTCAGACGGCCAAACCCGCCAGGCCGCTTCAGACCGCCCGCGTCACGGGCAACCTGCACATCGTCACGGGCGAGGGGGGCAACGTGGCCCTCTACGTCACCGAAGAGGGCGTGGTGCTGGTGGACGACATGTTCGACCGCAACCACGATGACATCCTGAAGCAGGTGAAGGCTGTCACCGACAAGCCGCTGCGGTACGTCTTCAACACGCACCAGCACGACGACCACGCCGGTGGCGACGCCAGGATGCTGCCCATCGCCGAGGTGATCGCGCACAAGAACGTACGCGCGAACCTGCTGGACATCAAGCAGCCCTACTTCGAGGACACGCCGGGTACGCCCATCGGCCTGCCGCGCCTGACCTTCACCGACGAGATGACGCTGAACCTCGGGACCGGAGAAGTGCGCGCGCTCTACTTCGGCCGCGGCCACACCCGCGGCGACGCCGTCATCCACTTCCCCCGCGAGCGCGTGATCCACACAGGCGACCTGTTCCTGAACAACCGCGCCGCGCCGCGTCCGGGCGCGCCCCCGCGGCCGCCGGGCGTGCCGGTCTACGTGGACTCCGCGCAAGGCGGCAGCTTCATCGAGTGGTCGAGAACCCTCGACCGCACGCTGGCTCTGGACTTCGACACCGTGATTCCGGGCCACGGTCCCGTGGCCACCCGCGCGGATCTCGTTCGGTTTGCCGCCGATCTGGCCACCATGCGCGGGCGCCTCACACAGCTGCTCCAGACGGGCAGCAGCAAGGCCGAGTTCCTGAAGGTGCTGGAAGACGACTACGGGTGGCGGTCCACCGGCTGCCCACCCAGCCCACCTACAGGGGGGTGCCTGCAGTACCAACAGGTGGATGCGCTGATCGCGGAGCTGAAGGGCGGTTCGGTGCAAGCGGCGCCCACGCCCGCGCCACTGGCGTCCGCTCCCGCAGCGGCATCCCGGCAGGTGGCGATCACGATCGACGATCTGCCGCGCGGTGGCGACAGCCCCAGCGAGCGGTCCCTGGCTGCCGTGCGGGCCATGACCGAGCGTCTGCTGACGCCGTTTCGAGACGGCCGCATCCCCGTGACCGGGTTTGTGAACCAGGGCCGGGCCACGGAGTTCGATCTGTCGGGGCTGCGCCAGGTGCTGGACGTGTGGCTCGATTACGGCGCCGACCTTGGCAACCACTCGCTCTCGCACTTGAACCCCAACAATGTGCCGCTGGATCGGTATGTGGCAGACATCGTGGCGGGGGAGCCCGTGCTGAAGGACGCACTGACCGCGCGTGGGCGCACGCTGCGCTACTACCGTCACCCGTACCTTCTCACGGGGCCGACGCCGGAAATCAAGCACGGCATGCAGGCGTTTCTCGATAGCCACGGGTACCGCGTGGCTCCGGTGACGCTGGACAACGCCGACTACCAGTACGCGGCGCTGTACACGAGGCCCGAGTATCGGGAGCGCGTGCGCCGCGAGTACGTGCCCTACATGGAGTCGGTGGTCGCCTTTTTCGAAGAGCGCTCGGTGGAAGTCGTCGGCCGCGCGTTTCCGCAGATCCTGCTGATTCACGCCAACCAGCTGAACGCCGACCTGATGCCGGATCTGCTGGCCATGTTCCGCCAGCGTGGGTACACCTTCGTGTCCCTGGATCAGGCGCTGGCCGACGACGCCTACAAACTGGAGGACGGATACACCGGACGAAACGGCTTCTCGTGGATCCACCGCTGGTCCAAGACAAAGGGGCTGAAGCCGCGCGGGGAGCCGGAGCCGCCGGATTGGGTCAAGGCCTGGTCGCAGCGGTAGCGAAAGGGGCCGTAGGCATGAATCGTCGGCGCGGGTTTCTCCCGGTCGTGGCCTCTGTGCTCGCACTGGTCGTCATGGCGACGGCGTCGCGGCTCGTCGAGGCCCAGCGATCGAGTGGCGGCAAGTCCGTCGACTGGCCTCTCCACAACCTGGACCTCTTCGGCAGCCGGTTCACCACCCTCGACCAGATCACCAGGTCGAATGTGAAGACGCTGACGCCGCGCTGGCTGTTTCAATACGGGATCATCGACGGCGTCAGCAACCAGACCACGCCGGTCGTGGTCGATGGCACGATGTACGTCACGGATCCGCGCGGCAGCGTCTACGCCCTCAACGCCCTGGACGGCCGGGTCTTGTGGACCTACGACGTGACGAACCTGATCGGGGGTGGGCGGCGCGAGGGCTACGTCTTCCGCCATCGAGGCGTGGCCTACGCGGACGGCGTCGTCTACTCGGCCGCCGGGTCGTTTCTCTTTGCCCTCGATGCCAAGACCGGCAAGCCCATCCCCACATTCGGCAAGGAGGGGCAGGCCAGCGTCATCCTCGACGTGGTCAACCAACGTTTTCCCGACGTGAAGTCGGCCATCAGCCTCGGGTACTGGTTCACCACCGCGCCGCAGGTCCATAACGGCGTCATCTACATCGGCAGCACGCGGAGCGAAAGCCACATTCCCGGGGGGCACGTCCTTGCCGTCGACGCGAAAACCGGCCGCGTGCTCTGGCACTTCAACACCATCCCGCAGGACGAAAAGGACCAGGGCTGGGAGATCGCGGGGCCGACGTGGGTGGGTGGCGAGCGGAACGGCGGCGGAATCTGGGAGACCCCCTCCATCGACCCCGAGTTGGGGATGCTGTATGTGGCAGTGGGCAACCCGTTCGGCGACACCACCAAACGAGCGGGCCTGAACCTCTTCACCGACTCCATCATCGCCCTCACGCTGAAAGAGGGCACGCTGAAGTGGCACTTCCAGCAGACCCACCACGACGTGTGGGACTACGACTCCGGCAACCAGCCCATCCTCTTCGACATGCAGGTGCGCGGGCAGCGGGTGAAGGCGCTGGCCGAGGCCAGCAAGAACGGCTACCTCTACATCCTCGACCGCGAGACCGGCCGGCCCGTGCACCCCATCAAGGAGATGCCCGTGCCGACCCAGGTGGCGCGTCCAGGCGAAACGGCGTGGCCCACGCAGCCCATTCCGCATACGGCCGCCGGAAAGCCCATGAGCCCGGTCAGCCCGGTGTTCCCGATCGACATTCCTGCAGATCGGCTGGCCACCAATACCGTGGTACCGCACTTCACGCCGCCAGGGCCGAACATGATCTACGCGCCAGGCACCGAAGGTGGCGCCAACTACGGCCCGCTCTCGTACAGCCCACGTACGGGCTTTCTCTACGTGAACGCCATCGACAACCCGCTCAACTCGGGCCGGCCCGCGCGCGGGTATCTGTCGGCCTTCGATCCCACCACCGGCGAACTGGCCTGGCAGAAGACATTCGACGGGTGGGGACAGGCCGGGTCCGTGGTGACCGCCAACGGCTTGCTCTTCGTGGGGAGCGGCAGCAACGAGGCCGGGTATTTCATGGCCTACGACGCCAAGACCGGTGAGCTGCTGTGGAAGTTCAATACGGGCGCCGGCGTGTTCTCTTCTCCGTCGATGTACATGGTGAACGGCGAGCAGTTCGTCAC
>Ga0190271_10002427_pt1 | contig 11290 bp, 11 predicted proteins | sample Popmic356T_FD_133747 | JGI IMG/M metagenome (GOLD analysis project Ga0190271, IMG submission 133747) | Populus adjacent soil microbial communities from riparian zone of Weber River, Utah, USA - 356 T | ecosystem: Environmental > Terrestrial > Soil > Riparian zone | place: USA: Utah | collected...
ATCGCCCAGGAAATTCGCGCCGGCAACGTCATCATGCAGGGCAAGGACCCGATGGTCGTGCTCAAGACCGAATACAGCCGCGGCGGCCGCAATTCGGCCACCGTGCGCATGAAGCTGAAGAGCCTGCTCAGCAACTCCGGCACCGAAGTCGTCTTCAAGGCCGACGACAAGATGGACCAGATCATCCTCGACAAGAAGGAGTGCACCTACTCCTACTTCGCCGACCCGATGTACGCCTTCATGGACGCCGAGTACAACCAGTTCGAGGTCGAGTCCGAGAACATGGGCGACGCGATCCACTACCTTGAGGACGGCATGGCGGTCGAAGTCGTGTTCTACGACGGCAAGGCGATCTCGGTCGAACTGCCCACCACCGTGGTGCGCGAGATCACCACCGACCCCGCCGTCAAGGGCGACACCTCGGGCAAGGTTCTGAAACCCGCCAAGCTGGTCGGCACCGGTTTCGAGATCAGCGTGCCGATCTTCGTCGAGAACGGCGACAAGGTCGAGATCGACACCCGAACGCATGAATACAAGAAGCGCGTGTAACGCCTTGCGGCGAGACTGAGACCGGCACCCTGGCGGGTGCCCTGCTTCGTTATTCGGCATCATCGGCTGATGTCCTTCGACTTCGACGCCGCCGTCTCGGCGCCTTTCCGGATGCAGCCCGGGCTGCGCCGGCTCGCACCCGGCGCCGCGCAGCTCACGCCGGCAGGGCCCGGGCTGCTGCACCAGCGCGAAAAGCTCGCGGTGTTGTCGGCGTTCAAGGCGCAGGCCCTGCTGGCGCGCGACGGCTTCGACGCCACGCCGGCGCTGGCAGCGCTGGCTGCACAGGCCGCGGAAGAACACCCCGCGACGCTGCGCTGGGACGGCCGGCGCGCCGAAGCGCCCGCCCTGGGCGTCGCGGTCGAGGGCGGCCAGGTCCACGAGTCCGGCGCCGGCAGCTTCGGCCTCGGCGACGAGATCGGCCGCTGCCTGCGCCAGCTGGCACCCGAATGGCGCCTGCCTGGGCTGCTGAGCCTGGTCTTCTGCGAAGACTTTGCCATCGTCGACGCGGCCGACGGCAGCGTGCCCTGGCTCGCGGTCGCGCTGCCGTCGCACTGGGCGCCCGAAGCCAAGGTCGGGCGCCACTTCGCCGAGATCCACGCGCCGGTGGCCGACAACAGCCTGCTGCTGGCCGCGAGCGAGCGCCTGACCACGCTCGTGACCGGGCCGCAGCGCTGGGAACGGTTCGTCTGGACCGTCACTGGCCACCCTCGCCTGCACGCCCATCCGGCACGCTGCGACCCCGCGCGCTGGCCCGCGCAGGTCGATGCCGCGTCGATCGCCGCCTCGGCCTGGTGGCGCTGCGAACGCCAGACCTTCATCCCGGTGCCGGGCCGGCGCCAGGCCGTGTTCACGATCCTGGTCGACGTCCAGCCGCTGGCGCATGCGATCGCGCCGGGTGCGATGGCGCAGCGCCTGCAAGAGGCGGTCGCGTCGATGAGCGACGCGGTCATCGCCTACCGCGGCCTCGGCGCCGTGCGCGGGCCGTTGCTGGACTGGCTCGCGGCGCGCGCGCTCGAAGCGGCGTGAAGACCGAGGCGATCGTCCCGGCACGGATCGGTTCCCGGCCCGAGGCGCTGGCGCAGCGGGCCGAGGAGGCGTCGCTGCAAGCCCGCCGCCTGCCTCAGCGCTGGGCCGGCCGGCGCCGATTCGTCGTGCTGACGACCGACTTCGGCCTCGGCCACCATTTCCTCGCCGCCCGCGCCGCGTGGCAGGCCGACGCCCGGCGTTGCGAGCACCTGGTCTTCATCGCGCTGGCGCTGCATCCGCCGCGGCGCGACGATCTGGCACGGGTGCACGCGGGCTCCCCGGTAGCGGCGCTGGCCGGCGAACTGGCCGAGGCCTGGCCGCCGCTGACACCCAACATCCATGTCCTCGACTTTGACGCGGGTCGGGTTCGCCTGCTGCTCGCGCTCGGCGGGGCGCGGCGACTGCTGCCGCAGCTGGCGGCGGGTGTCGATGCGTTCTACCTGGAGGGGAGTGGCGATCCGGTGCCCACGGACCGGCGTTTCTTTGCCGCGCTGGCACGCCTTGCGCGGCCCGGCGCGAGCGTCGCCAGCCGGGTCGCCACGGCCTCGTTGCGGGACGGGCTGGCGTCCGCCGGCTTCGTGATCGAGGCGGGCCCCGGCCCCGGCCCCGGCGACGGCCCGGCGCCGACGCTGGCGCGTTACACGCCGCACTTCACGCCGCGGCGTTCGCCAGCGCGCGAGGCCTCCCTCGATTCAGGCACCGAGCGCAGCGTCCTCATCGTCGGCGCCGGGATCGCGGGCGCCTGCGCCGCTGCCGCGCTGGCCCGCCTGGGCTGGCGCTGCACGGTGCTCGACCGCCATGCCGAGCCCGCTTTCGAGGCCTCGGGCAACCGCGCCGGGCTGTTCCATGGCGCGGCCCACGCCGCCGACGGCGTGCATGCCCGGCTGCACCGCGCCGCGGCCTTGCTGGCGGCTCGGCGTTATGCCCCGCTCGTCGCCGCGGGCCGGGTCGCGGGATCGGCCGCCGGCCTGCTGCGCGCGCACCCGGGCCCGATCTGGGCTGGCTTGCCGCCCGAGTACGTGCAGCCGGGCGCAGACGGCGCGCCGGCGCGCTACCCAGAGGCCGGCTGGATCGCGCCGCGCGAGCTGGTGCGCGCGCTGCTGGACGATCCCGGCATCCGCTTCCAGGCCGACGCACCCGTGCACACGATCCGGGCCCAGGACGGCACCTGGTCGGCGCTCGACGCCCAGGGGCAAGCGATCGCGTCTGCCCCGGTGCTGGTGCTGGCCGGGGCCCAGGGCAACGGCGCGCTCGTGCGCTCGGCCGGGGTGCCCGGTTGGCCGACCCGGGCCTCGCGCGGGCAGGTCACGTGGTTCGGCACGCCGCAGCAGCTCGAGCGTCCGATCACCGGCGAGGGTTACGCCGTGACGCTGCCGGGCGGCGATGTGTTGTGCGGGGCGACGGCGCAGGAAGGCGACACCGACCCCCAGGTGCGCGAGGCCGACCACGCCTTCAACCTCGCGCGCCTGCGTGCGCTGACGGGGATCGTGCCGGACCCCACTGCGCGCCTGCACGGCCGCGTCGCCTGGCGTTCGCAGACGCCGGACCGGCTGCCGATCGTCGGCGCGGTGGCGCTGCCAGCGCCGGCCGGCGACGCCGCCACACGGCTCGACCAGACGCGCCGCGTGCCGCGGCTTCCCGGATTGTTCGTGTTGGGCGGCCTGGGCTCGCGTGGCCTGACCTGGGGGCCGCTCGCGGGCGAGGTGCTGGCGGCCTGGATCGACGGCGCGCCGATGCCGCTCGAAGGCGATCTGGTCGACGCGATCGACCCGGCGCGCTGGATCGTGCGAGCGGCGCGGTCGGCCGGACGAACTGCCTGAGTCAGGGCACCGGCTGGATCACCACCGGCATGTTGTCGCCCGGGGTCTGCGTATCGTCGGGCGCGGAACCGTCCTCCGGCGCGTCGCCCCCCGGCTGCGGATTCGCCTTGCGCGCCGCCTTGTCTTCCTTCTTGCGCTTCTTGGCCAGCTCGCGTTGACGCTTTTCAAACGAATAATTGGGCTTTGCCACGTCGATCCTTGCTGCTAGGCGTGAGGGGCGTATCAGAACACAAGTGTCTGCACCCCCTGCGGGGTGCCGAGCAGGCACACGCCGGCGCGGTGGCGCGCGAACAGCCCCACCGTGACGACCCCCGGCCACTGGTTGATCTCGGCCTCGAGTGCTGGCGGGTCTTCGATGTGCAGGCCCTGCACGTCCAGGACCGGGTGGCCGTTGTCGGTGAGCACCCCCGGGCGCAGGCGTGCCGTGCCGCCGATGGCGGCAAAGCGGCGCACGAGCTGCGCCGCCGCCATCGCGATCACCTCGACCGGCAAGGCAAAACGCCCGAGCACTTCGACCCGCTTCGAGGCGTCGACGATGCAGACAAAACGCTCGGCGAGGTCGGCCACGATCTTCTCGCGCGTGAGCGCGGCGCCGCCGCCCTTGATCATGAATCCGCGGCCGTCAATCTCGTCGGCGCCGTCGACGTAGACCGGCAACCGCGCCACCGCGTCCGGCTCGATCACCGCGATGCCGTGGCGACGCAGGCGTGCCGTGGTCTGCTCGGAACTCGACACCGCGCCCGCCAGCGGCAGGCGCGCCGCCGCCAGCGCGTCGATGAAGTGGTTGACGGTCGATCCCGTGCCGACGCCGAGCACGCTGCCCGGTTGCACGTAGGCCAGCGCCGCGCGGCCGACGGCGGCCTTGAGTTCGTCCTGCGTCATGAGGGTCTATTGGCCGGGGCCCTTTGCGAGAATCGATCGATTATGGCCTTCGTCCCACTGCTGAATACGTATGCGCTGACGCGCCCTTTCCTGTTCGGGCTCGACCCCGAACACGCGCACGAGCTCACGCTCGGGAGCATCGCCCGCCTGCAGAACACGCCCGCGCAGTGCCTGTGGCAGCAGGCCCGTGTCGACGACCCGGTGAGCGTGGCCGGGCTTCGTTTTCCCAACCGCATCGGCCTCGCCGCGGGGCTGGACAAGAACGGCCGCTGCATCGACGGCCTGGGCGCGATGGGCTTCGGCTTCATCGAGGTCGGCACGGTGACGCCACAAGCGCAGCCCGGCAACCCGAAACCACGCATGTTCCGCCTGCCCCAGGCGCAGGCATTGATCAACCGCCTCGGCTTCAACAACGACGGCCTCGACGCCTTCCTCGCCAACGTGCAGCGGGCACGCAGCTTCCGCGCCCGCGGCGGCATCGTCGGCCTGAACATCGGCAAGAACGCCGCGACACCGATCGACCGCGCCGCGTCCGACTACCTTCTCGGGCTGTCGGGTGTCTACCCGCACGCGGACTACGTGACGGTCAACATCTCGAGCCCGAACACGAAGAACCTGCGTGCACTGCAGGGCGACGACGCCCTCGACGGGCTGTTGCACGCGCTGCAAGCGCGCCGCGCCGAACTCGCGCAGGTGCACGGGCGCGAGGTGCCGATGTTCGTCAAGATCGCACCCGACCTGGACGACACGCAGGTCGCGGCCGTCGCCGAGGCCCTGCGGCGCCACGGCGTCGACGGTGTCGTCGCCACCAACACGACGCTGGCACGCGACGCGGTGCAGGGCATGGCACACGCCGACGAGGCCGGCGGCCTGAGCGGCCGGCCGGTGTTCGAAGCCAGCAACCGCGTCATCGGCCAGCTGCGCCGTGCACTCGGGCCGGGCTATCCGATCATCGGTGTCGGCGGCGTCATGACACCCGCCGATGCGGTGGCCAAGATCGTTGCCGGCGCCACGCTGGTGCAGATCTACACCGGGCTGATCTACGCCGGACCGGCCCTGGTGGCCGGCGCGGCGCGGGCGGTGGCGCGCAACGCGGGCCGTGCCTGAACCTGGCGCGCGACTGCTTCAGGCCGGCGCGCGCAAAGCCTGGCTGCGGCGCCACGATGCCGGCGGCGCACCGTACTCGCGCCTGAAGGCGCGGCTGAACGCGGTGTCGGTCTGGTAACCCACGTCCTCGGCGATGCTCGCGAGCGGAGCGTTGCTGCGGCACAGCAGGTTGGCCGCGAGCAGCATGCGCCACTGCGTCAGGTACTGCATCGGTGAGCTGCCCACGAGCTGCTGGAACCGCTCGGCCAGCACCGAGCGCGAGGTGCCTGCGGCGCGCGCCAGCTCTTCGAGGGTCCACGCCTGGGCCGGGCTCTTGTGCAGTGCGTTCAACGCGGCGCCGACGATCCGGTCACCCACGCCCGCGAGCCAGCCGGTGCGGCCTTCGCCCTGCTCGTTCATGTACAGGCGCAGCACCTCGATGAAGAGCACCTCGGACAGCTTGGCCAGCACTGCTGCACCGCCGGGCCGCGGCGAACGGGCCTCGGCGAGCGCATACCGAACCGACGCTTCGAGCCAGGCGCCGGCATTCGAACCCCGCACGTTGACACGCACCATCGCTGGCAGCCCTGCCAGCAGCAGGCGCGCCAGGCGCGCATCGCAGGCCAGGTAGCCGCACACCAGGCGTGTCGTCGCACCGCCGCCACCGTAGGACAGCTGGCGCGGCCGACGCGAGAGCACGTCGCTGAGCCGGCCGCCCGCGGCCGGTGCCATCCCGGGCGACGAGGTCATCCGGTGCGCGTCTCCCTGGGTGAAGAGCACGGCGTCGCCCGCGATCAGGTGCACCGGCGGCTGGTCGCCCATCTCGACCCAGCAGTCGCCCTCGGTCAGCAGATGGAAGATCACGACCCGTTCGGCGCCCGGTTCGAGCAGCGGCGCCGCCGTGTCGGCCGCAGGCGACTGATAACACCATGGCGCGGTGAACTTGGCGTTGATGAAGATGGCGCCGACCAGGCGCACGACCCGCAGCGTCTGCGACAAGGCGTCCATCACGCGGCGCTCACTGTGTTTCGACCTCGACGTGCAAGGCCACCGGCAGCGCCTGCTCCACCGCGCTCGGGATCGGCGAGCAGCGCACTGCGTCCTCGACCAGCGTGCGCAGGCGCTGCGCCGGCACGCCCCGCGCCGCGATGCGCACCCGGAGTTGCACCTCGCCCGGCACGGCCGGCACCGGCGCGCCGTCGGCGCCCGCCATGCCGAGCAGGCCGCGCGTGTCGGAACGGCTGCTCGCGTGCAGTTCCAGGGCATCGAGCACCAGCCCTTGACGGGCGGCCGCGAGCGCGATGCTGGTGGTGGCGCACGACGCCAATCCGGCGCGGAAGAGCCAGCCTGGTGTCACCTGGTCGCCGCTGCCACCGAGTTCGCTCGGCATGTCGGTCGGCAATCGTGTGCCGTTGGCGTGGCTGGCGACGACCCGCGTGCCGCCTTCCCAGCGCGCCGTGGCCGGTGCGTCGTCGTGCAGGCCGGCCTCGGGGCGGCGGCGCAGCACGGATTCCACCCTCTGCAATGCCGCCGCGATGTCCTGGGTTGTCATGGATGCGCTTCCGTGTCGCTGCCGATGGCGGCGATTCTGGGCGCATCGGCGCGCTGCGGCTAGGCGGGCCGGATGAATGGGCAGCAATTCCGGACGCTCGGCCGGGGTTGAAACCAGTCCACAGGCCGGTTCGGACGATGGGCCAAGCCGGGCCGACGCGCGGCAAGGACATCGCCGCATCGCCGCGCGACATTTCGGTACCGTTCAACCGGAGACCCCCATCATGAACACCCCGACCACCGATCTCGACGCCCTCAAGACCCGCCAACAGGCCGCCTGGGCCAGCGGCGACTACGCCGTCGTCGGCACCACCCTGCAGATCGTCGGCGAGCAGCTCGCCGAGGCCTGCAACCTGCACTGGGACGAGCAGGTGCTCGACGTCGCCGCCGGCAACGGCAACGCCACCCTGGCCGCCGCCCGCCGCGGCTGCCAGGTCACGTCGACCGACTACGTGGCCGGCCTGCTCGACCGCGGCGCCGAACGGGCCCGCGCCGAACGCCTGGACGTGAACTTCCAGGTCGCCGACGCCGAGGCGCTGCCGTTTGCGGACGCCCGCTTCGACGCCGTGCTGTCGACCTTCGGCGTGATGTTCACGCCCGACCACGCCCTGGCCGCGTCGGAACTGGCACGCGTCTGCCGCCCGGGTGGCCGCATCGGGCTGGCCAACTGGACGCCCACAGGATTCATCGGCCAGCTCTTCAAGACGCTGGGGCGCCACGTGCCGCCGCCCGCGGGGGTGCAATCGCCGTCGTTGTGGGGCGTGGAGTCGCACCTGCAGTCGCTTTTCGGCGACCGTGCCGCCGGCATGGCCGTCACCTCGCGCCACTTCAACTTCCGCTACCGCTCGGCGGCCCACTTCATCGAGGTCTTCCGCACCTGGTACGGGCCGGTGCACAAGGCCTTCGCCGCCCTGCCCGCCGAAGGCGCCGCGGCGCTGGAGCGTGATCTGACTGACTTGCTGAACGGCCTGAACCAGGGCGGCACCGGTGCGCTGTTGATCCCGAGCGAGTACCTCGAGATCGTCGTCACCCGCCGCTGATCAGGACGCAGCGGTGGAGCCGCGACTTCAGCGCCGGGTCCAGCGTTACGGCTGGGATCTGGCCGCCGCCGGCTACGAGCCGCTGTGGCAAGCGCAGCTGCGCGGCGCACAGACGGCCCTGATGGCCGGCGTGGCCCTGTCGCCGGGCGAACACGTGCTCGACGTCGCCTGTGGCACCGGGCTCGTCAGCTTCGACGCCGCACGCGCGGTCGGGCCCGGCGGTCGCGTGCTGGGGGTCGACCTCTCGGGTCGCATGGTCGACGCTGCCACGCGGCGCGCGCGCGAGCAGCAGCGGCCGAACGTCAGCTTCGCCCGCATGGACGCCGAGGCGCTGGCATTGCCCGGGGCGCAGTTCGATGCCGTGCTGTGCGCGCTCGGCCTGATGTACCTGCCCGACCCGGCGCGGGCGCTGTGTGAGATGCGTCGCGTGCTGCGGCCCGGCGGCCGGCTCGGCCTGGCGGTGTGGGGCGAACGCGCGCGCTGCGGCTGGGCGACGCTGTTCGAGATCGTCGACGCCGAGGTTCGGAGCGAGGTCCGCCCGCTCTTTTTCGGCCTCGGCCGGCCGCGCGCGCTGGAAAGGCTGTGTCTCGCCAACGGCTTCGCTGCGGTCGAACCCCGGCGCATCACGACGACGCTGGACTACTCCAGTGCCGACGAGGCCTGCGAGGCCGCTTTTGCCGGCGGGCCGGTGGCGCTGGCATGGTCGCGTTTCGACGCCGGCACGAAGGCGCGGGTACGGGCGCGTTACCTGCAGTCGATCGAAGGCTGGCGCCAGGGCAGCGGCTACCGGGTCCCGGGCGAGTTCGTCGTCGCGACCGCGCGCGCGGCCTGAGCCTGCGGGACACCAACCCGCGCGATCAGAACACGTCGAGGGTGGCAAAGGCGGCTTCGCCTTGCACGCAGTTCCAGAGAAAACACGCGACACCCAGGTCACCCGTCCACAGCGAGTGGCGCGCCATGCCGTACTGCGCGCGATGGCGCTCCACCTGCTCTATGGCGTGCATGCCGAGCGCCCGCGCGCGGCGCAGCCAGAGTTCATCACCGCTGCGCTGCCACAGCTTGAGCATCGCCATCCCGCTGCCCGCCGTGCCGTGGCACAAGGAAGGGCCCTTGACCAGCGGGCCGGCACGCCAGGTGAGTTCACCTGCGCCAATGAGCAGGGCATCCCAGGCCGCCGTCCGCGGCGCCCCCGCGAGCCGGCAGACGACACCCGGCGCGCCGTGGCAGTCGTGCACCAGCGGCAGCTTGGATACGGGGGTGCCGGGGGCGTCGACGGACGGTCGCCAGTTGATCGCGCCATCGTCATGCAGTGCCGTCGCGGTCAGGGTCTGCAACGCGCGCTCGGTGAAGGCGGCGACCAATGCCGGCTCCAGCATCGCCGCCGCGCGCAGCGCCGGATAGACGTTGCCGACGAATCCATGCCCGGCGCCTAGCAGCACGGCCTTTCGCCCATAAAGATCCTGCAACCAGACCCAGTGGCCACCCGCGTGGGCGTCGGTCTGCATCTCGTCAAAGATGATCTGCAGCGCCTCGCGAACGAGGTCGGCCCAGCGCGGCTGCCCGGTCGCCTCGGCCATGTGGATGGCGGCGAGCACCGTGCCGGGCGACCCCCACAGCGCCTCGCGCACGGGGTTGTGCAGGTTGCTGCGAACGGTCTCGAACAGCCGATCGGCGAGCGCCGCGTCCGGCGCCAGCGTCCACTGCAACAACTGCAGGCCCGTGTCGCCCAACAGGTACGACGCCGTGCCGTGCGCTTCGCCTTCCAGGTCGGCACGGTTGCGTTCGACGATCGCCGCCGCAAAGCCGGCGAAGTCGTGCCGGCGTTCGATCGCCCCCACCCGCGCCAAGTGCTCGAGCGCCCAGACCACGCCGCCCGAGCCGTAGTACATCGAGTGATGGCGCTGGTCCGGGGCCTCGGGGTCGTCGAGCGGGTGCATGGCCCAGCCGAGTCCGGGTTCGAAAGCCTCCAGCGAGGCGGCGGCGATGCGCTCGATCGCCTCGCGCGCCGTCTCTTCGCGCCAGGGGTTGCTGGTCAGCGGCTCGTGGCGGGCCGGGTCGAAGAGTGCTGTCATCTCATGCCGCGGACGGTGGGAGAACTCGATGCTAGCCGTTGTGCGGGGCGTACGATGCCCGCATCTCCACCCTTCGCGGCGAAAGCGGGCCTGCGCCGAGCCGGACAGGAAAAATCATGAACTCCCACGACGCGCTGCGCCGGCTGATCGCTGCGGCCGCACTCGCCTTCGCCGCGACGGTGGCCGCGCAGACGCTGCCGCTGCCACCTTCGCTGGTGCGACTGGACAGCGAGGCCGGTGCCCAGCTGCTGGTCGACAGCCAGGCGCGGCGCGCGTACTGGCCACTCAGCGTGCAGTTCGTGACCCAGCAGAACCAGGCTTTCTGCGGCGTCGCGAGCATGGTGATGGTGCTGAACGCGCTGGCCGTCAAGGCCCCGCCGACGCCCGGCTACGAGCCCTTTAGGACCTTCACCCAGGACAACCTGCTGAACGATCGCACTGAAACCATCTTGCCGCGCCAGACGCTGCTGCGCCAGGGCATGACGCTGACCCAGCTCGGGCTCATCCTGGAGTCGTACGGCGTGGCGGCGGCGGTCCGCCATGCCGACGACGACGGCCTCGACAGCTTTCGCAGCGTCGCTTCGCGGCAGCTCGCGATGCCGGGCGGCCACGTGATCGTCAACTACCTGCGGCGCGTGCTCGGCCAGGAAACGGGCGGGCACATCTCGCCGCTCGCCGCCTACGATGCGGGCAGCGACCGTTTCCTGATCCTCGACGTGTCGCGTTACAAGTACCCGCCGGTGTGGGCCGCCGCGACCGACCTGTATGCCGCGATGAACACCGTCGACCGCGACAACGACGGCCGCCGCCGCGGCTACGTGCTGGTCGGCCCCTGATCTGGAGCTGCCGGTGGCCTGAAAGGCCTATTGCGGCGGCACGCCCGTCTTGCCCTGCAGTTCTTCCCGGGTCACGCCGGGTGCCATCTCGACCACTTTCAGCCCACCCGGCGTGACGTCGAAGACACCCAGGTCGGTGATGATGCGGTTGACGACGCCCAGCCCCGTGAGCGGCAGCGTGCACTGCGGCAGGATCTTCAGGTCGATGCTGCCGTCCTTCTTCTTCGCCACGTGCTCCATCAGCACCAGCACGCGCTCGACGCCTGCCACCAGGTCCATCGCGCCACCCATGCCCTTGACCATCTTGCCCGGAATCATCCAGTTGGCGAGGTCGCCTTTCGCACTGACCTGCATCGCGCCCAGGATGCTGAGGTTGATCTTGCCGCCGCGGATCATCGCGAAGCTGTCGTGGCTGCCGAAGATGCTCG
>Ga0190271_10002428_pt1 | contig 11289 bp, 11 predicted proteins | sample Popmic356T_FD_133747 | JGI IMG/M metagenome (GOLD analysis project Ga0190271, IMG submission 133747) | Populus adjacent soil microbial communities from riparian zone of Weber River, Utah, USA - 356 T | ecosystem: Environmental > Terrestrial > Soil > Riparian zone | place: USA: Utah | collected...
CGATCGTGAACGCCCTGGTCGATGCGATCGAAGAAGAGGTCGCCGAAGAAATCGACGAGCTCGAAGAAACCGAAGGAGAAAAAGCATGATGCGTCGTAGAGGCCGTCCCGGTCTGGTCGGCCTTGCCGCCCGCACTGCCGTCGTCGCGGGCACCGCGACCGCCGTCAACAACGGCATGAACAACCGCCAGCAGGCCAAGGCGCAGGACCAGTGGGAGCAGGAGCAGTACCAGGCCGCCCAGCAGCAGGCCGCCATGAACGCCGCTGCACAGCAGGCCGTCGCGCAGCAGATGGCCGCCGCGCCGGCGCCTGCGCCGGCAGCCGCGCCCGCCGCCCCCGCCGGCGAGGTCGACATCGTCGCTTCGCTTCAGAAGCTGGCGGCGCTCCGGGATGCCGGGGCCCTCAGCGACGCGGAGTTCGACGCGGCGAAGGCCCGCCTGCTCTCCTGAGGCATCGGTGGTACCGCCCGATCATCTGAAAGGGGTGATCCGGGCGGTGCCCTGCGCCCGCCACGGGGGAGACTGAATAACCGACCCCGAACTCGTCTTCTCATCGAAGGAAATTTTTATGGATTCCAACTTCTGGAACATCGTCCTGTGGTTCTTCTGGGTGTTCGCGTTCGTCGCGTACCTCTTCGTGCTGCTCACGATCTTCAGCGACCTGTTCCGTGACCACAAGACCAACGGATTCGTGAAGGCGATCTGGGTGCTGTTCCTGATCTTCGTGCCGTTCCTGACGGCCCTGGTCTACCTCATCGCCCGCGGCGCGGGAATGCAGGAGCGCGGCCTGGCCGAGGCGAAGCGCCAGCAGGAGGCCACCGCTTCCTACATCCAGTCGGTGGCGAAGCCCGCCAGCCCGACGGATGAGATCGCGAAGGCGTCCGAGCTGTTCAAGGCCGGCACCATCACGCAGGCGGAGTACGACGCCCTGAAGGCTCGCGCGCTCGCCTGAACCGCTTCATCAGAACGGCACCCCGCGCATGGCGCAGGGTGCCGTTCTGCGTTGTGGCGTGATCGCGGTGACGCGCGCGTAACCGAACAGGTCATGGGAGCGTTATACAATCCCTGAGCGACCCATCGCAGGTCACCCGGTTCGGGTGAGAGCGCTTCTGCGGGATCGTCGGCACCGGGATCCCGCCGCCTCGGAGCCGCCGCGCAGGCAGAGGAGGGCGAATGACGTTGCCCTTGTCGGTGCTGTCGCCCGTCGTGTGGAGCCGGCACCAGCCACCTGTCCGGCAACCCGCGACGCTCGAGCGCCCCGCCCTCGTTCAGCTCATCGACGACGTCGTGGACCAGCATCCCGTCACGGTCGTCACTGCACCGAGCGGCTTCGGCAAGACGACGACCGTCAGCGCGTGGGCCGAGTGCTCTCCGCGTCTGGTCGCCTGGCTCGCGATCGGTCCACTGGAAGAGGGCGAGGTCGACGAAGGCATCGTCGCGGCGCTGGAGTCCGTGCTCCCGCCGGACCGCCTTCCGGACGTCGACTCTTTCGGCACGGTGGACGCCCCCGCCCCTCTCGACCTCCGACACCGGCTCGAGGCCGCACTCGCCGGTGTGCTCGAGCCCTTCGTGCTCGTCATCGATGACGCACAGCGCGCCGAGGAGAGTCTGGAGTCGGGCCTTCTCGCGGCGCTCATCGCGCGCACGCCGCCGTCGCTGCGGCTCGTGCTCGTCGGGACGACCGCCCTCGAGACGCGGATTCCCCGGTTCATCCTGAGTCACCCGGACGCCGTCGTCGGCGCCGAGGTCCTCGCCTTCGATCCTCAAGAGGTGGCCGACCTCGCGATCGAGATGACGAGCGTCGCCGATGCGGTCGCGGTCCATGCCGACACGGCAGGCTGGCCGATCGCCGTGCGACTCGCCCTGCTCAGCGGATCGACGCGCACGCGGGGCGTGGCACGCACGGGCGGACTCATGCGCGAGTACGTGCGGGACGTGATCCTCTCGGCCCTCGACGCCGACCTGGCGCGCTTCGTGGTCGACGCCACCGTCTGCAGCGAGCTGTCGCCCCAGCTTGCAGCCGAGCTGACCGGACGTCCCGACGCCGGCCGCCTGCTCGAGCAGTGCCGCAGACTCGGCCTCTTCCTCGATCGACACGACAGTCCCTCGGGTGTGGAGTATCGCTGGCATGCCCTCTTCGCGCGCCACTGCCGGGAGCTTCTCGCTGAGGAGGACCCGGAGCGCCTCGCGGAGCTTCAGCGTCGCGCCGCCCGACTGCTCGCCGAGGCGCGCCCTCTCGACGCGGTCGCGCAGTATCTCCAGGTCGGCGACGGTGCGGCGGCGGCCGCCGTCATCGAGAGCGAGTGGGTGCGGCTGGTGATGGGCAGTGCGGCAGGAGCCGTGGATCGCGCCTGCCTTGCGCTGCCCCCCGCGCTCACGGACAGCCCCGCGATCCAGCTGATCATCGCCTGTGCGCGCGACGTGCTGGGCGAGCACAAAGCGGCGCGCGAACTGTTCGACCGCGCGGAAGCGGTGGCATCCGGTGACGAGCGTGCACGTCGCACCCTCAACATCGCCCGTCTGTTCTTCCTCGAAGACCGCGCGCGCACCGCCGCCACCATCGCGGAGGTCCAGGCGCAGCTGCACGACGGCGAGACGACTGCCAGCGAACGCGCGGCGATCGCGTTCCTGCTCGGCTGGACCGAACTGATCCAGCGGGCGCACCCCGAGCAGGTCGTCGAGACCCTCGAAGGTGCTGTGCGCAAGGCCGAGGCGGTCGGTGACCGATCCCTCGCACGGCGCGCGCGAGAGTGCCTCGCGTACGCCCTCGCCTGGGCAGGGGAGTTCCGGACCGTCCGCCCGCTCCTCGAGGCTCTCGCCGACGAGGACCCCGAAGAGTCGACCTGGATCGCGTACATCGGCGGCAGCGGCGGGGTCGCAGCCGGTGTCGTCGCCCTGTGGGCGTACGACCTGCCCCGTGCCGAGCAGGAGTTCCGGAGGGTCATCGCGTTCGGCGGCGGCCGCCGCACGTTCTCGGATGTCGCCCGTATTCTTCTCGCTGCGGCCGCTGCGGCATCCGGTGATGCTCGGCTGTGCCGGCGCGCGGCCCTCGAGCTGCAGTTCCTGCCCCGCACCGAGACGAACGGCATCGCGTGGCCGCGTTATCGGCAGCTCGCGGTGGCACTCCTCGAAGAAGGGGTCGGCCATCGCGATCGCGCACTCCAGCTCGCGCGCGGACTCGCCGACGAGACCACGATGCCGCTGCTCGCCGTCCTCGTCTCGGGCATCCTGCGTCGTGCCGGGGCCCACACGGAGGCGCTGCAGTTCCTTCGGCGCCTCACCCCGTACGCGGCCATCCCTTACATCCGCGTCGCAACGCTCGCGACGAACGCTCTCTCGCATGCGACGTCGGGGCGCACGGAAGCCGCTCACGAGCTGTGTGAAGAGGCTCTGGCGCTCGCCGAGCCCGAGGACATCCGGCTCATCTTCTCCGACAACGACCCCGAGCTGCGCGAACTGCTGAGTGCGCACGTCGCTTGGGGCACGCGCTACGAGGAGTTCGTCCTGGCGTGCCTGCGCCCCGGCGCGGGGGACGCCGGCATGGGCACACTGTCCGAGCGTGAGCGCGATGTGTTCGAGCAGCTGCGCACCACGCTCACCACCATCGAGATCGCGGAGCGGCTCGGAGTCTCGGTCAACACGGTGAAGACCCACCAGCGCTCGATCTACCGCAAACTCGGCGTGACGTCGCGCCGCGAGGCGCTGCGCCAGTACACCTGAGCCTGAGCCCGACCGCTGCGCGGGCCGCTCAGGTTCGGAGTTTGGCGTCCTGGCGGGGGATGAAGATCTGCTTGATGATCAGCAGGATCGAGGCCGTGACCGGGATCGCGACGAGGGCGCCGAGCAGGCCGAAGAGCGTGCCGCCGACGAGTGCGCCGATGACGACGAGCGCACCCGGCACCGACACCGTCTTGTTCATGACGCGCGGCGTCAGCAGGTAAGCCTCGATCTGGATGTAGATGAGGTAGACGATCGCGAAGATGAGCGCGGCGACGGGGTCCGAGAAGAGGGCGATGAAAGTCGCGAAGATCCAGTAGCAGACCGAGCCGATGAGGGGGATGAGGGTAATGCAGAAGGCCGCGATCGCCATGAGGAACGGGAACGGCAGTCCGAGCGCGAGGTGCAGGATGAGGCCCACGATCGCGTTGCAGAACGCGAGGATCACCATGCCGACGAGGTAGCCGCCGATCGAGTCGGTGATCTGGTTCGTGAGGCTCGTGACCGTCGGCCGACTGTGTGCGGGGGTGAGCTGGGCCAGCGACACCTTGATCGCGGGGAGCCCCGCCAGGAAGTACAGGCTCAGCACCAGGATGATGAGACCGCCCGAAATCGCGAGACCGATGTTGAGGCCGACCTTGACGATGCCGCCGCCGATCGCCGCGAGGTTCGCGGGATTCAGGAGGAACGCCTGGATCTGATCCAGCACCTGGCCGGTCTGCGCGCCGAAGGTGCGTGCGAGCCACTTGCCGAACTGAGAGTTCTCCGCGTCACTGATGGTCTGCGGGAGGTTCGTGATGACGGTGCCGATCTGCGTGAACAGCCCCGGGATGACGAACCACAGGACCAGTCCGACGATCACCCCGAAGATGCCGTACACCAGCACGATGCCCCACGGCCTGGCGAGTTTGCGGCGCTCGAGCCTGCGCACGACGGGATCGAGCGCGAGCGCGACGAAGAGCGCCATGACGATGTAGATGACGATGGTCGAGAGGTTGATGAACGCGACACCGAGCCCGATCGCGACGAGGGCGCCGATCGTCAGGAGCAGGCCGGACGCGAACGGGTGGCCGACGTTCGCCCACACCTCACGCCGAGGCGGCGCGACGACGGCCGCCGGAGGTTCGGTGGACGACGCAGCATCCCACCCGAGGTCCGCGACGACGGGTGTGGCGACGGGAGGCGTGGCGGCGTGATCCTCGCTCATGCGCACACTCTAGGGGTCCGCGCCCCGCGGTAATGTCGTTGGACAAGGAGGAACCCATGACCCCCGAAGACCCGGCGCAGTCCCTCAAGCGCCTTCGCGGCAGCATCGACAACATCGATGCGGCCCTCGTCTTCCTGCTCGCCGAACGCTTCCGCTGCACGAAGCAGGTCGGCGAGCTCAAGGCCGAGCACGGCATGCCGCCGTCGGATCCGGCCCGCGAAGAGCAGCAGCTCGCGCGGCTGCGGACGCTCGCGCTCGATGCCGAGCTCGACCCCGAGTTCGCCGAGAAGTGGTTCAACTTCGTCGTCGCAGAGGTGATCCGCCACCACACCGCGGCGGCCGACAACCGCTGAGGTTCAAGACGACGGATGCCCCGACCCGGCCGGGTCGGAGCATCCGTCGCTCATCGTCCGTGGGTCAGGGCACGGTTCGCCGCAGCGTCAGGAACGCGATGCCCGCGAGCAGGACGGCGACCACCGCGGCCCACGCGGTGAGTCCCATGGCGCCGGCACTCATGAGCCACTCCCACACGAACCCCCAGGCGTCCATCCGACCGACAAGCCACAGGAGCCCCACCAGCGCCAGGCCGATTCCCACCAGGACGATGGTCAGCCCCACGCCTCCGAACCGCTTGTAGATCGTCGCCGACCAGAAGCCGATGATGAACAGCAGCACCGCCATGACGAAGTAGAACAGGCCGGCGCCGAGGGGCCCCGCCTCCCAGATCCACGGCAGATAGAAGTACCAGCCGTTCATGCCCCAGCCGCCGGTGAGCTGCTCCACGAAGCCGCCGAGCACGTAGACCGCGACCAGGACGAGCGCCGCGATGCCGGCAGTGAGCAGCGCGCCGACATAGAACTCGCGGCGCGTCACACTCATCGCCTGCGAGAACGGAAAGCTCATGGTCATCGCCTGGATGCCGACGGCCAGCAGGTACCAGAGCGGCGCCTGCGCTGCTCCGCCGTATTTGGGCGCGTCCGTCGGAATCAGCGCGAAGATGAGCAGCGACAGCACGAAGCTGCCGGCGAGGATGATGAGCGGTATCCAGACGTAGGTCTGCCGGTTGACGAACTGCATCCGGATGACGCTGAGCGTGCGATTCATCGGACCGCTCCTTCTGTCGTGATGGCGGTGTCGCTCGGCGAGTGCTGAGTGGTCCGCACGATGAGCTGCTGCAGGGAGACGGGGCCCACCTCGAGTCCGGCGGCGGCCAGCCTGCGGCGGTCCTCCGGGCTGAGGGCGCCGAGGACGGTGACCGACGACACGCGACCGAGGCTCTCGCGGTGGATCACCTCGCGGCCGGCGACGAAGGCCTCGACGATCGCTGTGTCACCCACGATGCTCGCGGCGCGGTCGCGCACGGCATCCGTGTCGTCGTCCATGATGATGCGCCCGCGGTCGATCACGATGACCTTCTCGATGAGGTTCGCGACTTCGTCGATGAGGTGGCTCGAGAGGATCACGGTGCGGGGGTGGAGGGTGTAATCCTCGAGCAGCCGGTCGTAGAAGATCTGGCGGGCGACGGCGTCGAGCCCGAGGTACGGCTCGTCGAAGAACGTGATCTCGGCGCGCGAAGCGAGTCCGATGATGACGCCGACCGCCGAGAGCTGCCCGCGCGACAGCTTCTTGATGCGCTTCTTTGGCGGCAGCTGGAAGTCCTCGATGAGCCGGTCGGCGAGCTTCTGGTCCCACCGAGGGAAGAAGAGCCGCGCCATCGCGAACGCGTGGGTCGGCGTGGCATCGTCGGGGTACTTCTGGCTCTCGCGGACGAAGCACATGCGCCCCAGCACCCGCGCGTTCTCATAGGGCTGCTCGCCGAAGACCCGCACGTCGCCGCTCGTCGCGAAGTTCTGCGCCGTGAGGATCGACATCACTGTGGTCTTGCCGGCACCGTTTCGGCCGAGCAGGCCGTAGATCTTGTCCTTCTCGATCGAGAACGAGACGTCGTCCACCGCGAGCGTCTCGCGGTAGCGCTTCGTGAGGTGGTCGACCTGGACGACCAGGTCAGGAGACGTTGTCATCGTGTCATTCCTTCGTTGACGGATGCCGCTTCCCACGCAGAAGCGCGGTCGCGGACGAGGTCTGCAAGGTCATCCGCCGCGAGCCCGAGCTTGCGGGCTTCGGCGAGGAGGGGATCGACGTAGCGATCCGCGAAGGCGGCTCGTCGCTCGCCGAGCAGCACCTGGCGGGCACCGGGAGCGACGAACATCCCGATACCGCGCCGCTTGTAGAGCACACCCTTGTCGACGAGCATGGCGATTCCCTTCGCTGCGGTGGCGGGGTTGATCCGATGGAAGGCGGCGAGCTCGTTCGTCGACGGTGCCTGTGCCTCTTCGGCCAGCGTCCCCTCGACGATCGCGTTCTCGACGCTCTCGGCGATCTGGAGGAAGAGTGCCCTTCCTTCATCGATCATCGTCGAGCCTCCTTCGGTTACCTACTTGACTAACTAACCATGCAACGGTGACGTCAAGATGTCAAGAGCCTCGGAATTGACCACCCGCGCGATCCGCCCTAGGTTCACAAGGACGGAGGGAGACCGCTATGGCTTGGAGCCTTCGGCGAACCCAGCCCGACCGGACCGCCATCGTGCTCGGTGGGGGAGGCGTGCGCGGAGCGGTCGAGATCGGCATGGTGCAGGCCCTCTTCGAGGCCGGCATCCGTCCGGACCTCGTCGTGGGCACGTCGATCGGAGCCATCAACGGCGCCCTGATCGCGAAGGACCCGACGCTCGGGGTCATCCAGCCGCTGCTGGACGCATGGACGTCTCCCGAGGCCAATGCGGTCTATGGCAGCTCGCTCTTCGTGCAGATGAGTCGATTGGTGAAGACCAAGACGCACCTCAATTCGCACGGTCCGCTGCGCCGACTGCTCGAGGCGAGCCTGGGCGAGGGAGCCCGCTTCGAAGATCTCGAGGTGCCGTTGCAGGTGGTCGCGGCGAACATCGAGCGCGCCGCGGAGCACGTCTTCGACTCCGGTCCGCTGATCCCCGCGATCCTGGCATCCGCGTCGGTCCCTGGGCTGTTCCCGCCGACGCTCATCGACGGCGAGCACTTCATCGACGGCGGGATCGTCAATTCCATCCCGATCGAGCAGGCCGTGGCGTCGGGGGCGACCCGGATCTTCGTGCTGCAGGTCGGGCGGGTCGAGACTCCGCTCGTCGCTCCCTCGACGGCCGTCGAGACGGCCCGCGTCGCGTTCGAGATCGCCCGCCGCCACCGCTTCGCGCGCGACCTGGCCACGCTTCCCGGCGGTGTCGACCTCTTCGTCCTTCCGAGCGGCGGCTCGCTCGACGGCGACGAGTCGATCCGCGCGTATCGCAAGCTCGACACCGTCAAGCTGCGCATCGAGCAGGCCCATGAAGCCAGCCGCGACTTCCTCTACGAGCGCGGGATGCCGCCGCTCACGGTGACAGGCGCCGCTCGATGAAGCTGCCGCCGATCTGGGTGCGCCGGGTCATCCTCGCACCGCTCGTGATCATCATCTCCCTGCTGATGGTCGTCACCATTCCGCTGTGGCTGCTGGGTGCGATCGGGCTCACCGCGCTGGTGCCGGGGCGGTTCCGCCTGCCCCGCGTGCTGTGGCTCATCACGGTGTACCTGCTCTGGGACTCCGCGCTGCTCGTCTTCATGTTCGGCCTGTGGGTCGCCTCCGGGTTCGGCTGGCGGATCAACTCACCCGCCTTCCGGCGTGCCCACTACCGCCTGGGCGCCCGCGGGCTCGAGATCCTCTTCCAGATCTTCGGTTCGGTGCTGCGCCTCTCGATCGAGACGACGGGCAGTGACGATCCGGATCCGGATCCGGATGCCGCGACCGCCGCCTTCGAGGCCCTCTTCACCCCCGGCAAACCGCTGATCGTGGCGAGTCGGCACGCGGGCCCGGGCGATTCGTTCATCATCGTGCACACGCTGCTCAACGAAGTGGCGCGGATGCCCCGGATCGTCCTGAAATACACGATGCAGTGGGATCCTGCGGTCGATGTGCTGCTCAACCGCATCCCGACCCGCTTCATCGTGCCGACGAGCTTCGGCGGCAAGAAGAAGGGCGGCGGGCACAGCGTCGAAGAGAGCCTGCGCGACCTCGCGACGGGCCTCGGCCCCGACGATGCGTTCGTCATCTTCCCCGAGGGCGGCAACGTCACGTCGACCCGTCGCCGCACCCGCATCGATCGGCTCCGGTCGACGGGACGCGACGCGCTCGCCGACCGCGCGGAGTCGATGCTGCACGTCATGCCGCCGCAGCCGGGTGGGATGCACGCCGCGCTGGAGGCATCCCCCGATGCGGACGTCGTTTTCATCGGGCACACGGGCTTGGACCGTCTCATCACCATGGCCGACATCTGGCGCGAGCTGCCGATGGACAAGGGCATCCTGATGCGCGCGTGGCGCGTGCCCCGTTCGGAGATCCCCGAAGACCGGGACGCGCAGGCCGAGTGGCTCTTCGGGTGGTTCGAGCGGATCGACGGCTGGATCGCGGAGCGGACCGAGGTCGCGTCGCCGCCGACCCCGGAAAGCTGACCGAACGAGTCAGGGGCGCGGCTTGGGCCGAACAATACGGCCGGGCGCGGTGTCTGTGCTGCGTGACGGCACGGGCCACGTCGCCGGGGCAGGGATCGGCATCGGCGCGGGAGCGGATGCCGGCGCCTCGGGCTGTGCGGCGGGGGGCTCGGTGGACACGGCACCGGTCGGGCCCACGGTGAGCTCGTGGCCGACCTGCTTCTCCAGGACGACGATCGCATCGTCCGACAGCGAGATGAGGCCATCCAGCTCTTCGCGGACGCGCTTGTAGGCGAGCTGGCGCTCGGCGGGGGTCGCGGCCTGGTCGATCGCGACGGTCAGCAGCTGCTTGGCGGTGTCGAGGCGCTTGCGCTCGACGTCGGTGAACCCGGAGGTCTTGATGCGGCGGGCATCCCGCTCGGCCACGTCGAAGGCGACCTCGTAGTCGGTGACGGCGTTGCGGTACTCGGCGATCTGCGCCTTGGTGAGCTTGATCCTCGTGGTCGGCGGCCGGAGCCCGTCGGCGACCTTCTTCGCCCGCAGGAAGGCGGCGGTGAGCGGCTGACGTCCGTCGCTCATCGCCGGGTAGGCGATCAGCTTGGCGACGTCGAGCTCGTACTCGAGCCAGCGCGCCGTCACGGCGTCGTGCTCGGAGAAGAGGCGCTCGAGCTGGCTGGGGGCAGGCGCCGCCGTATCGCGGTACGCGGGCGGCGCCAGCGAAGCGGCCGCCGCGTGCGGCACCGGCCCCGTGACGGCGTAGTCGGCACGGCCGCGGGCCCCCGCCTGGGCCGCCTTCAGCTCAGCTTTGGCGTGCAGCACCTCGAGGCGTCGACGGTGCCGACGGCGGGCGTTCCGCTCCCAGGCGCTGCCGATCGAGGCCAGGATGCCGAAGAGGGGGAAGACCAGCCACCAGAAGCCCCCGACGAACTCGAAGATCGGCTGCACCATGTCATGGTATCCAGGTCGTGAGGCTCGCGGGCCCGTGCCGGTGGTCGGCGATCAGGATGCCGAGCGGTTGGGCGTGCGCGACGGCACGGGCCACACGGGCTCAGGGCGCGGTGCGGCGGGCGGGGGTGTGGGCTCGGATTCGGCCTTTGCGGGGTGTGGCGGAGTCTTCGCGGCGCTCGGCGGCGGTGTCTTTGCGGCCCGGGCGGCCGCCGCATCCGCGATCAGATTCGCCACCGTCGACGCGTTGTCGCTCGCCCAATTCAGCGCCTGGGTGGATCGGGCGAGGAACTGCTGCGCCGTCGCCACCCATACCGGCTCGGGTGCGGGCTCGGGCGGAACCATGCCGTTCGCCCGGGCGTCCTGCCACGCTGCATCCTCGGCGGCCTCGAACGCGCGCGCGGCGTGCTCTACCGCGTTGCGATACGCCGCGAACTGCACAGGAGTGATCCGGGCGCGATCAGACGGCGGCCGCAGGCGCTGGGCCTCGGTGCGGGCGACGAGATAGGCCGCGGTCGTCGGCACCCGGCCATCGCTCATGAGCGGGAATGCGATGAGGCGTGCCGGATCGGTCTCGTACTCGAGCCAGCGGGCCGTGATGGCGTCGTGGGCGGCCAGCGTCTTGGCGAGGGGATGGTGAGCCGGGTCGGACGTCGCGGCCAGGCCCGCGCGTGCGGCGCTCACGCGCATCCGGCGGACGCGCAGGTCGGCCGCTGTCGCCTGAGCGGCCCGCTGCGCGGACTGCATCGCCTTGCGGGCTGCGGCGACGTCAGCCGGGGTCGCCTGAGAGGACGCGCGCGCGGCCTGTGCGCGGGTCAGTTCGGCCCTGGCGAGCTTCAGGGTGCTGCGGGCCGACCAGTCGCGGGTCCGGGCATCGCTGAGTTCGAGCCGGGCCGCGTCATACTCGAGCCGACGCGCGTCGACCGTGC
>Ga0190271_10002429_pt1 | contig 11289 bp, 12 predicted proteins | sample Popmic356T_FD_133747 | JGI IMG/M metagenome (GOLD analysis project Ga0190271, IMG submission 133747) | Populus adjacent soil microbial communities from riparian zone of Weber River, Utah, USA - 356 T | ecosystem: Environmental > Terrestrial > Soil > Riparian zone | place: USA: Utah | collected...
TTCGACGAATTCCGGCGCATTCTCGTAAATACCGGTCGGAAAGTTGACCGAGCCAGTCGCCAGCGACGCCATGTCAGGCTTCAGGTACAGCATCGCACCGCGCTTCTGCTGTTCGCGGCCGCGGCCGCCGGTAGAGAACTGCACGATCATCCCGGGACAGTGCTTGCGCACGCCTTCTTGCACGCGGCCGTACAGCTCAGGGTCGGAGCCGGGCGATTCGTCGGGATTGCGCACGTGAATGTGTACGAGCGCCGCGCCTGCCTCGAACGCCTCGTGCGTCGACTCGACCTGCTGCTCAGGCGTGACCGGCACTGCCGGGTTGTCCTTCTTGCGCGGCACTGCTCCGGTGATCGCGACCGTGATGATGACGGGCTTGGTTGTGCTGCTACTCATGCTGCCATTCCCCCTGCTCGTGCGTACTTTCTTGCTTGCGGCTGCGTTGAGCGACTGATGAGTTCGGGCAGAAGCGTTGCTGCGATCTCGTTCGCTGCACGTCGCATCGCGGGTAGGAAAGTGTGTCCTTTCTTCAGCGTCATGCGCGGCGCCGGTCCGTGTACGGCGACTGCAGCGCACATTCGGCCGAGCGCGTCGTTCACCGGCACGGCGAGACACACCGAACCCACCAGGTATTCGCCGACATCGGTGCCAAATCCGCTCGCTCGAATCTTCGCTAGCTCGCGTTCAAGCGCCGTGATGCTTGTGATCGTGCGCTCTGTGTAGCGCGCGAGCGGCCCTGAGCCGAGGAGTCGCCGCATCTGTGCTGGTGGCATAGCAGAGAGCAGCAGCTTGCCGCTCGCCGTGCAATGCAATGGCACGCGTGAACCGGCATCCATGTGCAGCCGAACGCCGGCGGAAGTCTCGACACGATCGAGATAGACGACCTCGCTGCCGTCCAGCATCGTGAAGTTGCAGGTTTCGCCGATCGCCTCGACCAGCCGCGCCAAAATCGCTCTGCGCTCGCCCCGATGCGGCGACCTCATCTGCACTGCAAGCGCCAGTGCAGACACGCGCGGACCGACTACGTAGCGTTTGTCGAGTGCCTGGCGCTCGACCAACCCGCCGCGCATTAAGAGGCGCAGGATGCGATGCACGGTTGGCTTCGGCAGCCTGCTGATGCGAGTCAATTCCTCGAGCGTTAGCGAGTCGTCTGCCGCTGCAATCTGCTCCAGCACTGTAAACGCACGCAACGTCGATGAAGCAGTCGAATCATCACTCGATGCCTTCGCCGGAAATTCCACTAAATGGAACGTCATGTTTCATTATTGTCCCAATTTCCTGCGCCGTGCAATGATGTGAAGCCCTTACGCGGAGACAGAGTTGGCTCACGAGCACCTCACCTACGATGACCTGCTGCGCATCGTCGAGCTAATCAAGGCGACGGAACATTTCTCGGAGTTCCGTTTGAAGGTCGGCGACATTGAGGTCGAACTGCGCCACCGTAAGTCCGCGACGTCAAAGCCCGTTTCAGCGCGGGTTACAAAGGACGTTATCGAACCTCCGGTCGCCGGGCCGGCAGAGCGCGTACCGCCTATGGCGCCTGCGACATGGCCGGAAGGTTCGGTCGTTATCCGTTCGCCGATGGTGGGAACGTTCTATCGGGCGTCGGCACCCGGCGCGCCTCCATTCGTTGACGTGGATCAGGCGGTAAAGCCGGACACGGTTGTAGGCATCATCGAAGTGATGAAACTGATGAATTCAATCACCGCTGACGTAGATGGCACTGTGGCGCAGATACTGGTCGCAGACGCTGCGCAAGTGGAGGCAGGCCAGCCAATCATCGTGATAAAGCCAAATCTGACGATAGGAACTGACGATCGTTATGAATAATTCGTACGGCACCAAGCGCTTCGACTTTATCGACGTCACTTTGCGCGACGCACATCAATGTCTGTGGTCGACACGCATGACGACCGCGATGATGACGCCGATTCTCGGTGCGATCGACCGCGCGGGCTACGCCTACATCAACATCTTGGGCGGGGCTGTGTTCGATGTGTCCGTGCGCTATCTGCAGGAGAATCCGTGGGAGCGTATTGGCCTGTTGTGCGAACACCTTGACACACCGTGCGACGCGCTGACGCGCGCGCAGAGTCTCTATACGTTCGAGCTTTTTCCCGATGACATCGTTGCGCTCAACTCGCACGCGCTGGCCCGGCGCGGCATCGAAGTCCTGACCGTCTATGACGCACTGAACGACAACCGCAACATCGAGTCGTCGGTGCGCTCCGGGCACGCGGCGGGGATGAAGGTCAACGCGATGATGACCTATACGGTGTCGCCGGTCCATGACGACGCGTACTACGTCAGATGCACCAACGAGCTGGTGGCGCTCGCCGCCGACTTCATTTCAATCAAGGATCCCACCGGGCTGCTGACTCCCGACCGAGGGCGCACGCTCTTTCCCGCTGTCGTGCAGGCGGCTGGCAACATTCCTGTACAACTACATTCGCATTGCCAGTCGGGCCTCGCACCCGAAGTCTACGAGATCGCGATAAGGAGCGGCTTCCGCTTCGGTTACACGGCCACTGAGCCGCTGGCGAACGGTGCATCGCTGCCCGCCACCGAAGACATCGTCGGACGAGCGCGCCGGCTCGGGTTTGATACGTCGATGAACGATGAAGCGCTCGCGGAAGTAGCGAGCTACTTCCATTGGGTGAGCGAGCGGGAGGGCAAGCCGCGCGGAAAGAGTGCCACGTACAGCGCTGACCTCTACGAGCACCAGGTCCCCGGCGGAATGATCTCGAACCTGCGCTCGCAGCTCGACACGATGAAGCTCGGACATCGGTTGCCCGAAATACTCGAGGAAGTCGCGCGCGTGCGACACGACCTTGGGTATCCGATCCTCGTCAGCCCGTTCGCGCAGTACATCGTCACGCAGGCAACGCTGAACGTCGTGCAGGGCGAGCGCTACAAGACGATTCCCGACGAGATACGAAAGTACGCCAGGGGCTACTACGGACGCCTGGCTGCGCAGCCGTCGGCGGAATTTCTCGAGCGGGCGAACATCGATCCGTCCGAGTACGTGACCGAGGCGCCGGCGGCTCACCTCGAGCCCGCTATTCCGCGTCTGCGCGCCGAGCTTGGCGCTGCCGCGACCGACGAAGACGTCTTGCTCGCGGCGTTCTACGATCGCAAACTGATTGACCCGTTGCGCAATCCTGCCCCCGAATGCCGCTTTCGGACCACGCCGCTGACCGAGCTGGTCGGCTTCCTCGCTAATCGTTCGGACATTGAATACGTGCGCGTCCGATTTGCGGGCACCGACATGACAATCGCTTCCTAGTGCAATCGATTTTCAGCGTGGACGTCAACACGCTGATCGTGGCCGGCGTAATTGCCTGCGTCGCCGGTGTAGTACGCGGCATCACGGGTTTCGGCGGCGCGATGGTGATGGCGCCCCCGCTCGCATTGCTACTCGGCCCCCAGCTTGCGGTACCTGTCATCCTGGTGCTCGAGTCGGTCGCCGCAGCGCCGATGCTCGTGCAGACCCGGCATCGTGTGCAGTGGAAAGTGATCGGCGCCATCATCCTGGCCGCCTGCGTGACAGTACCCCTCGGCGTACTGATGCTGGTCGCGGTCGATCCCATCATCATCCGGCGCGCCATCGCGATCACGGTGATCGTATTTGCGATCGTGCTATTGCGCGGCTGGCGTTATGCGGGGCGTCCGCGGTTGGCAACATCGGTGGGTCTTGGGGCGGTCAGCGGCGCCATGCTGGGTGCGACCAGTATCGGCGGACCGCCCGTAATCCTTTATCTACTTTCGGGTCCGGATCCGATCGAGACAACGCGCGCGAACCTGACGCTGTACGTTGCGGTGAGCTCGCTGATCGGCGTCGCGATGCTGTGGCAGCAAGGCGTGTTTGATGCTAGGGCCGGCTGGACGTCGCTATTGCTCGCGCCGGCGTACTACGTCGGCCTAGTGGCTGGTTTGCGGTTATTTCCACGCTTCAGCGATACGCGCTTTCGTCAGTTCACGTTGCTGTTGCTGATCGTAGTTTCGACGGGCATTCTGCTCGCCTAGTTGCCAAGGACGAAACGATGGATGCTGATCACTATCCGATCTCGCAGCTTGTGGCTGACGTCAAGCGAGTGTGTGCGGAGTTCGAAGACGAACGACAGATTCTCAGCCATGTTCGCCCGCTTATGCGCAGGGCCGCGTTGTCAAAGTCAAGCTGGCTTGAGCCTCGTATGTACAGCGCCGATGCGGAGCAGGGCTTTGGCGTCCACTTGATACACGAGGAACCGGATCACACGGTCGCTGTCTTGGCGCTGAGTTGGCTGCCCCATCGCGGAGCACCGCCTCACGATCATGGCACTTGGGCGGTCGTTGCGGGAGTCGATGGGCCAGAGAAGAACGAGTTTTTTGAGCGTGCGGACGACCGTACTCGCGCTGGTCACGCTGATCTCAAGAAAGTCGGCGAGAAAGTGTGCGGCGTGGGCGATGTCTTGGCTCTGCCGCAGGGCATGATCCACAGCGTCTGGAACGAGACGGATGCGGTTTCTCTTTCACTTCACATCTATGGCAAGCACATCAACTACACGGGGCGCTCGCAATTCGATCTGGAAAAGCAAACTGAAATGCCGTTCATCGTGAAGATGCAGGGCTGAGCAAGCTCATGGCCTAGTGCCATAAAAGATTCGACCTGTGGCAAAGGACGCGCTCGAACGCTCCATCAAACCATTTGTTTTTGCTCAATCGCCGAAACCATGGCGTCGCGCGTGAGCGCTTGCGTTGCTGCGAATCCAGCGCTGCACGATCCGCCAGCCGATGCAGCACGTGGAACTGGCAGCCGCGCTCGGTGGACGTTTCCATAAACTGAAAGCCGCTCCAGTCGCGGCATTCGAGCAACATCGGCCCGTGTTCGTGTTGGTACCACGCACAAAACTCTTCGCGCCAATCGGCCGGTGTCCAGATACCAACCAGGAAAATCCACGGGCCTGCTTCGGCTTCGACGCGGCCCGCCGAAAGCAATGGCGACAGCCGCGTCTCGCTCACTGCTTTCGGTGCCTTTCCCTGCTCGCACAGAATGACACCGCCTTTCTTGTCGACCCGGAGGAGACACTCAGCCGCGCCTCTGGCGCGGCTTGCGAGCGCCTCCAGTTCCTCGGCCTTGATCGCCGAGGTTTGCCACATCAGCATCAAAGCGCCTTGACCGCCTCGAGCTTCTTGATCAATTCGGACTGTCCCTGTTCCTGTAGCGCGCGCCGCGCCAGTGCCGCGTCGTAGGTCCCCTTGACCGTCGCCCATGCACCAGGCGCACCTCCGTACCAGCGATCAAGCTCCTGCGGGGTGGGCTGGTAAACCTTGACCTTGCCTTCGAGGATCTTGTTCTGCTTCGCCATCCATTCGGCGTCGACTTTGAAACTCTGCGCGCGTATTTCGTCGCCGATCTGATTGATGGTCTGCTTTGCCCAGTCCGGCAGTCGGTCGTAGCGCTTCTTGTCCATGAAGATGATGTGCGCGTTCCACGCACCGCCGGTGTTCGTGATGTGCTTGGCTACCTCATAGAATTTCTGCGCTGCCACATACGCGTCTGGAATGTAGTAGCCGTCGACGACGCCGGTAGAAAGGCCTTCGTAGAGCTGCGCCCAATCGAATGGCACTGCGGTCGCGCCCCAGGTCTTCATCAGGTTCAGCTCCACCGGGGATTTGGTGACACGAATTTTCAGGCCCTTCAAGTCTTCGGGCACCCTGACTTCGCGCTTCGAGTTGCCGACGTTGCGGAAGCTGTACGAAGGAATGATCGCGATGATGTGCAGCCCCATCTCCTTCTCCGCACGAACAGATAATTCCTTACCGAGCCAACCGTTGATCAGCTTCTCTGCGGAAGCATCGTCTTTGAAAATATACGGAAGATTCAGGATGTCGAAGGTCTGGCCGAAACTGCCAATATTGCCGCCGGACACCGAGCCAATGTCGATCTGGCCCAGCCGCGCCTGCTCCACACACTTGTGCTCACTGCACAGCGTTGCGTTGACCTGAACATTAGGCTGAATGCGCCCCTTCGATTGCTGTTCGAGCTTGGGACCTATGAAGTCGGTAAACCACCAATGTGTCGGAATGGTGGGGGCGATGCCATTGGCGATCGTCAGCCGCAGTTTGTCTTGTGCGTGAGCCGGGATCGCGATCGCGCACATCACGAAGGCGAGCATCGTCAGGCTATAGCGAAATTGCTTCATGGAGTCTCCCATTCTGTCGATTCACGGGTTCGGACTTCCGCACCGTTTTCTACGATAGATTTTCGATCTCGATCTCGGAGTGGGATTTGCTATTCGGGGCATTTGCGTATCCCCCTGGGACATTCGATATTGTCCGCGCGCTGACCGCCTCCGCGCCTGTACGCTGATCGACTGCAGGAGACGATAGTGATTCTGGTCGGAAGATATCGGTCACCGTTCACGCGCCGCGTCGCGATCTCGATGCAACTGCTAGGCATCGCATACGAGCATCGCCCGTACACGACGTGGTCAAACCTGGCGGAGGTGCGTGCGGTCAATCCGGTGGGCAGGGTGCCGGCGCTTGTTCTCGACTCGGGTGAGTCGCTGTTCGATAGCAGCGCGATTCTCGACTACATCGATCATTTAGCAGGCCCGCATCGAGCGCTCGTTCCGCCGCGAGAGCCCGAGCGGCACCAAGTGCTGCGAATCACCGCATGCGCGCTCGGCGTCCTGGAAAAAGTCGTCGCCGCCTTGTATGAGCAGACGATGCACCCACCCGAAAAAGTCCATCAACCGTGGATCGAGCACAACGAAAAACAGGCGCGCTCCGGCCTGCAGTGGCTGGCGTCGCTTGAGCCGTCTGCAGCGCTCACAGGTGCTTCCTTGACGCAGGCAGACGTCACCACGATTACGGTGTACGACTTCACGCGAATAGTGAACACGCCGTTGATTCCTGATGGTGCGTATCCCCGACTGGATTCGCTTGCGGCTCACTGCAGCGAAATTCCTGCCTTTCGCACCACTCGACCTGTTTCAAGCATTGACCAAGCGAATCCTTCGCTTGAGAAAATCAATGGCTAGTGAGTCATGCGGATCAGCGGCGGCGCGTTGAGCGCATCAGATCTGCCGGCCGTTTTGTGTTCGAGTCACGCCACGCCGAAGGGCTGCAACCGAACGTCTGCGTGAACCACCGGGAGAACGCTGCCTGACCGGAGAACCCCACTAGGTTCGCGATTTCGGAGATTGACCTATGGCTGATCAACAGTCTCGTCGCCAGTTCGACCCTGACCTCGGTCACGAGCGATGAAAAAGTCTGCCCGCTCTGCGTCAGGTAGCGATGGACGGTTCTTCTGTCGACGCCCAGATCGTGTGCCACCTTGTCGGCGCTGCAGCTTCCGCTCGAGAGCCATAAACGGATCAGCTCGCGCACCTTGTCGCTGGCTGAGGCCATCTGGTGCTGCATGATCGAATCCAGATAGCGATGCGCGTAACGCGCCAGCATCGCGTCGGACATCGCCAGCGGCGCATCTAGATCGGTGGAGCGGAACACGATGCCATTGAATTCGTGCTCGAACTCGACTCGGCATCCGAAAAATCGCCGATGCGTCGCATCACTTCGCGGGGCGGTGTGCTGGAAACAAACGCGCGAAGGCTTCCAGTCGGAGCCGGCGAGCTTGCGCACAATGCGGAAGAAAGTGCCGAGCGATAGCTCAGTGACATGACGCGCTTCGAGGCCGAGTAGTCGAACAGCAAGCGTTAGCACTGCGATGCCGCGCTCATCCTCCAGGCGCAACTGCAGCGATTCGTTGTGAACCGGTAAGTAACGCACGAGCGAACTCAACGCGGAACGCAAATCGGTTTCCTGGCGGATCACGATTCCGACCGGACCCAGGATTCCAAGCTCGCGCGACTCCGCTAGGCGAAGGCCGAAATCCTCAAGTTTTGACTGCTGGGCCGAGCGCTCGAGAAGATCGGTGAATGCCTTCGCTGAAATTCTGGCGTCAAGGTCGTTCAGCGAAGAAAGGTCAAGACCCACCGATCGCGCCAACCGCTCGGGGGCTAAGCCAAGCGAGCGGGCTAGCGGCGCGAACCCTGTCAGGATCTGGCTGCGTGCGAGATAGGGCATTGCATCAGAGTGGCATTTCCCAGAATGATATGGCTAAGTCCCAGTTTGCAAAGCCATCAACTGGAACCGGACCAGAATCGACTGCACCGCGACCGTGTTGATCAGGAGGCTCTATGCATTTTTTTGACGACTCGCTGTTACCCGAAAATCAGGAGAAGCTGGTCATTCAGGTGGCGCCGTATGGTCCGGAGTGGCTGCCCTCGGATTCTGACGACATTCCCGTCAGCATGGACCAGCAGGTGCAGAAAGCGGTGGATTGCTACAACGCTGGCGCCACGGTGCTGCACGTGCACGTGCGTGAGTCGGACGGCAAGGGCTCGAAGAAGATTGCCACGTTCAATGAAATGCTGGCGCGTCTGCGCGTTGCGGTGCCTAAGATGGTGCTGCAGGTCGGAGGATCGATCTCGTTTGCACCGGAAGGCGAGGGTGCTGCTGCGAAATGGCCCGGCATCGATACGCGCCATCTGTTGGCCGAACTGACCCCGCAGCCAGACCAGGTCACGATCGTCATCAACACGAACCAGATGAGCATGGTCGAGCTGATGTCGAGCGACGACATCGCCGGCACAAGTATGTCAAAGCCCGAGTACTACAACGCATACAAGGAAATGGTCACCGAAGCTCCGCCTTCATTCGTCGAAGAACACTTGAAGCGGCTGATCGCCAAAAAAATCCAACCGCACTTCATGATTGGCAGCATTCATCAGCTAGAGACGGTGGAGCGACTGATCCGTCGCGGGCTCTATACGGGGCCACTGGTGTTGAATCACATGGCGCTGGGCGGTGGCTATGCGGGCCGCAACCCGGCAGATATGCTGGAGTTTGTTCGCCGCTGTCCGGACGGCGCAGTGCTGACGATCGAGTCGTTCATGCGCACTGTTCCTCCTATTTGCACGATGGCGGTTGCACTCGGTCTGCACGTCCGGGTCGGGGTCGAAGACAACCTCTGGCGCAAGAAGGGCGAACGCTTCACCTCTGTGCAGCAGGTCGAGCAGATGGTACGCATCGCCCGCGAGCTGGGACGCGACGTGGCGACGGGCGAAGAAGCCAAGCGGATTTACAAAATCGGCACGTACTACAAGAACATCGACGAAGCGCTTGCCAATCTGGGGTGGCCGCCGAATCGGCGCCCAGGTCAGCGCGGATTTCTTGTGCGCACGCCTGAAGTGTCGCGCGAGTCGCGCAAGCCCTCTACCGTAACCGAGGAAGCTTACTGACCTGCCTTCGGGCCCGGCTCAACGGCGTCGCACCGCGCGCGACGCCGGCGCTTGCGTTGCATGACAGCTCCGACTTCGCATTATCGGAGTTCTAGTGGAGCTCGCGACACTCACCATCGCTCTGGTCGTGCTCATCGTGATGGGCGCACCGATGGGCGTGACGATGGCGATTCTGCCGACGATCTACATTCTGGTCACGGGCGAGTTGCCGCTCTCGTCGGTTCCGTACCAGATGTACGAGGCGATATCGCATCAGCCTTTGCTTGCCGTTCCGTTTTTCATTTTGACTGCCGAGTTAATGAATTCGGGGCACATCACCGAGCGGCTGCTGACGCTTGCGCGCGAGCTAGTCGGGCGAATTCGTGGCGGCCTGGCGCAGATGAACGTGCTGGGCAGCATGATGTTCGCCGCAATGAACGGCAGCGCGGTCGCCGACGTGGCGGCGATCGGAGGAGTAATGATCCCCGCGATGAAAAAGGCCGGCTATCCCGGGCCATTTGCAGCGGCGATCACTGCCATCGGGTCGACGATCGGGGGCATCTTGCCGCCCAGCATCCTGCTCGTGCTCCTCGCAAGCACGATGGGCCTGTCGATCGGCGCACTCTTTGCCGCAGGGATCATCCCCGGGGTACTAGTAGGCCTGCTGCTGATGGTTCAGGTCTACCTATACGCAGTGAAACGTGGTTGGGGCCGTTACGAAGTGCCATTCACGTTTCGTGCGCTGTGGCAAGCGCTGTGGGGCGCATGGGCTGCGCTAATGATCCCGGTAGTGATCATCGGTGGCATCGTGTTCGGCATTTTTACGGCCACCGAGGCCGGCGCGATTGCCGTCCTCGTGGCCTTCATTACCGGAGCGTTCTTTTATCGCACGCTAAAACCCCGCGTGATTGGAACGACGCTGTTCAGATCAGTCAAGATCACGTCTTCCGTCTTCATCATCATTGCTGCGAGCGGCCCATTTAGCTGGTTGCTAAACAGGATCGGCGCTCTGCAGGGCCTGGAAGCATTTCTGCTGCAGTTCGCTGCGGACCCAGTGCTGTTTGGCATCGTTCTGGTAGCTTTCATTCTGGTCGTAGGGACGCTTCTCGAGCCAGTTCCGTGCGTGATCGTGCTCGGGCCGACACTGGTGAAAGTCTGCGTGGCGGCGGGACTGCACGAGGTCCAGGCGGCGCTGTTTCTGAGTGTTGGATTCATCATGGGTTCGGTAACGCCGCCGATTGGCGTTTGTTATTTCACGGCGGCAGCGATTGCAGGCGAGAAGATCGAGAAGGTTGCACGCGCGATCATGCCTTTCCTGCTGGTGGAGATCGCGGTGATGTTTTTGATACTGACGATCCCTCAGTTGACACTTACCGTGCCCAGATTGTTGGGCCTGGTGAAATGAATACGATCGCGGTCAAAGCAAAGCAGGCGCCCCGTTGGTTCCTTGTCGTCGACCGCATCGTCCGTTCATCGATCACGTGGTTCACGTGCTCGCTGCTCGTGCTGATGGTGGCATTCACGATTTACACAGTGGTCATGAGATACGTCTTCAATGATCCGCCGTTCTGGGGCGACACGATTTCGCTGTTCTGCAATATCTGGCTCGTGTTACTGGCGTACGCGCTGGCTGTGCGCGATCGGGAAGATATTGCGTCAGAAGCGATTTACGAGTTTTTGAAGGCTAGGACGGTATTGGTGATGCGATTTGCTTGGCGGGCAATGACATTTATCTTCGGAGTGCTGCTGTTCTGGTTCGGCCTCGACGCCGCACTTAACGTTCCGGGCCAATTCTGGGAACTGGGCGGATTGCCCAAGCGCGCTCCGATGATGGTACTTCCACTAAGCGGCTTGCTCGTCGCATTGGTGACCACCCTTACGCTTGCGGAAGATCTGTTTGGTTGGCGTGTCGACGAGCCCCAACCTTGACGCTTCGGAACAGCGCGACTACTGTGCATTACAAACGCGTGCAGTCGTCACTGACCGCAAGCGCTTCTTTTCCGCCGTTGGCGGCGATCTCAAAAAA
>Ga0190271_10002431_pt1 | contig 11287 bp, 11 predicted proteins | sample Popmic356T_FD_133747 | JGI IMG/M metagenome (GOLD analysis project Ga0190271, IMG submission 133747) | Populus adjacent soil microbial communities from riparian zone of Weber River, Utah, USA - 356 T | ecosystem: Environmental > Terrestrial > Soil > Riparian zone | place: USA: Utah | collected...
CAAGGCGGCGATGGCCGCCCAGGCGGCCGTCGTGACGGCATGACAGGAAGTGCTGCGTCTGTCGCTGCAGAAATATCTCGACGAGGCCCAACGCGACCGAATCCAGGTCTACATGACCAACCTGGAAACCGACGCCGCCGCCGCCGCTGCGCTTGGGGACATCTTCTTCGCCCGCGAGTTGAGCATGCGGCTGTGGCTGTTTCTGGCCTTCAGGGGCTATGCCGACGCCTTCAACTACTGGGCGCTGCGGCCGTCGCAGGTGAAGGCCTCGATGGTCACCCCGGTTGCCGCCCTGCGCGACGGCCTGGCCAACATCGCCCGCGAATACGGCGATGTCCTTAAGACCTTCAATCCGGCGCCGCAGGTATTCCGTCTGCGGGTCGCCATTCCGGACACCGCCACGGGTCCTTATGCCGGGGTCGTGGCCGCTCTGCGGACCACACGGACCGCCTCCGTGGCGATCCCTTTGAACGAGCCCGCCTTCCGCAACCTGGGACGCGTCCGGCTCACGTCCATCCGCGCCTGGATGAACGGCGTCGTCGCGACCGAGGCCCAGCCCGTTACGGTCGATATCAAGACCTCAAACTACTTCGAAGACCGGCTGCGGGGCGCGAGCTTCGCTTTCAGCGCAGCCCCGGTCGAGCGAGCGTTCCAGTACGCCGGCGAGACCCGGGACGAACGGGCGATCACCCTCGACGGAAGCCTGGAGGAAGAGACGCGGTTCTGCCTGTTCCAGCCCACGCCCTTCACCCAGCTGACCCTGGGTGTCGCCGACGGCGCCCTGACAGGCCTGACCGACATCATTCTGGAATTCGCCGGTTCGGCGATCCGCGATACCCAACGCTGAAAGAACAACAATGACCAATCTTCTCCTTTTTGCGCCCCGATCAATAGAGATCAGAGCGGCAAACAAGACAGCGGTCGACGCAGGCATGCCTGCTCGATCCTCAACCGGGGCTTCGGACAGTAGCCCTTTTGTCATCAGCCAAGAGGCGTGGTGGATTTTGGCCAGAATGGTTCATGAAGGGTTGGCCCGAGCTGCTATCACTCAAGAAATCATCGCGACGGGACCGTTATCGAGCCCTGCGCTTTCGGATGCCTGGCGGGACTTCATCAACGCCGCCGGTCAATGGGAAGGGAGCGTGAGGCCGGGGCTGCAAGGCCTAGCCGACGACATCATCAGCTACGCCCATGACACGGCTCCGCAACTATACGGCCAACTCGCCGAACGACTCCGGCCGCTAGAAGACCGCGCACCCGTTAAGGAAGAGGCTGATGCTTGCGTCGCGATCCTCGACGCCCTGGCTCAGGCCGCTGACGAGCGGGCCCAGCGTGCGGTCGATCTGAGCCGTCAACTCGCCCCCTTCGCTGAGGCCGTACGCCGGTTCGGCGATGCTTTCGCGCAGCACGAACGCAATCCCGCCGTTCGAGTAATGTTGCCCGATATCCCCTTCATGTGCCTGTCCTTTGGCGACGATAGCCTGGCTTGCGCCGGGGATGTTCGCAACACGGATAGGCGGCAGTTTTGGGTTCTGGATTTCCAACCGCAAAGAGGCGCCTACACATTCACAAGCGCCGCCGACCCGGGGCGCATGCTGATCGTGGATCAGGATCCACAATTGATCCAACTCGGTAGGTCGGCGCCCTTCGGCTTCTCCCTTTTAAATGAGGGCCCCAGGCCACGCATGGAGGCCCGCAGCAACTTGATGTCTGGTGGCATGGTGGCCGATGCCGCCCTGTTCCAAATTCCACCCTCTCATGATCGCTACATTCAGAATGTGAACTACAGTTCACTCACCCTAGACTGCGCTGGAGACGACGATTGGCAGCAAGGCACGCCGATCCTTGCTTTCCGCAAGAACGACGGCGCCAACCAGCACTGGTCCTTTGATCCACCGTTGCGATCGTGGCAGGAGATCCAGTTCCACGACATTGTCGCACCCGTCGGCGAAATGGCTGGGCAGGTGAGCGGCCTGCAGCATCTGCAGGGCGACTGGGCCGCGATCGCCGACGATATGCGGACCGGCGTGGCCCACATGATCAGTTCCGTCGAACTGAACCAGCCCTTCATTGCGGGACTGCAGATCGAAGAGGTTCTGAGCGCTTGGGGCCAACTGGCCCAAGAAGCAGAGGCCGCGTCCAACGGCCTTCGTTAGTGATTATCGAGAGTCTTGGAGAAGCTGGCGCGCCAGCGGTGTGACCTGCGTGGGGAAGGAGTTGCGCTTCGGTGTGAACTCCTTCCTCGACTTCAACGAGGTATAGGGGGGGTGTCTCCACCTGCTCTTTCGACTTCCAGAGACAAGCGGTCCATGTCCAGCAGGACCACGGTGCGCGCCTCCCGCGCGATCAGTCCCAAGGCTTCCAGACGGCCGAACTCCCGCGTCACCGCCTCGCGCTGTCCGCCGACGAGGGTGGCCAGTTCGGCGTGCGTCGGCACGGACTGCAGCCTGGCCTGATTGTCCGTCACGCCCTTCTCCAGGCCCATCCTGAGCAGGGCCATATCCAGGCGACAGGGGATGGACAGGACGCTAAGTTCGAAAACGCGCTCGCTAAGCTCCCTGACGCTGGACGCCAGATCCTCCATGAGCGCTCGACGCAGGGCAGGATTTGTTTCGATCAATTCCGATGCGGCTCGCCCCGGCAGTACGCCCAAAACGGTCGGGGTCAGGGCGGTGATGTTGACCGACCGCGGACGGCGGTCGATGACGCCCAACTCGCCAAAATACTGGCCCGCGACGATGCGTCGAAAACCGACTTCGCGGCCCGAGCGCGCATATTGATGCGCCAGCAGAACACCTTCGAGCGCCAGGTACAGGCTGCCGCTTTCCTCCTGTCGTTGGACCACCAGTTCGCCGACGCGAAAGTTTCGCACTTCGAGTTCTGACGCTAGCGCGGTCACCGCAGTCGGCTCCATATGTCGAAACAGCCGGCACGCGCCGACGGCCTCGATGAAATCGGATGTGACCGGTGACGAGGTCGAGGTACGCATCGCTGTCTTTCGGGGGAGTGGATTGACGATGTCTGACGCGCGAAAGCGATACAGGGCCTTCATTAGCTACAGCCATGCGGATCGACGCAAGGCGATGTGGCTGCATCGTCGACTGGAACTGTTGAAACCCGGTGTGGGGGACAAGAAGGAGCGGCCGCTTCGTCCAATCTTTCTGGATCGCGACGAACTGCCGGCCTCGCCAGACCTCAGCAAAGACCTCCGCTCGGCCCTGGATCAGTCGGATCGCCTAATCGTCATGTGCTCGCCAGCCGCCGCCACTTCGGCGTGGATGGACAAGGAGGTGCAGTATTTTCTGGAGCGCAGAAGCGTCGAGGAGGTGCTGTGCGTGATCGTGGGCGGTGATGTTGACGCCCCAGTTCGAAACCTTCTGCCTCCAAGACTGGCTCGAATTTCCGAACAGAACCACGAACCTCTGGCAGCCGATCTGCGTCGGGCCAAGGACGGCGCGCGGCTGGCGGTGTTCAAGATCGCGGCTGCCCTGCTGCACGTGCGCGTCGCCGATCTGCTGCAACGGGATGCGCGTCGGCGGATACGTCTTCTGACAGCGGGCGTGCTCGTGACTGCGGCGCTGAGTATCGCCATGGGCGGTCTCGCCTTCGTCGCCTGGAAAGCCAATCTGGAGGCGCAGCGTCACAACGCAGAATCGGAAAGCCTGATCGCCTATATGGTCGACGATCTGGCGTCCCAGCTCGAACCCGTCGGAAGACTGGACGTGCTGGACGGCGTGGGCGTTCGCGTGCTGGCCCACTATGAGCGCAATCCGCCGGATCGCGACGACGCGGCGTTGCAGAAGCGTGCTCACGCCCTGGTGCTCGTCGCGAAGGTTCGAGACGCGCGCGGCGATCTGAAAGGCGCGCGCGCCGCATTCGAGATGGCGGCGGCGACCACGGCGCGACGTCTGCAACGTGCGCCCGGAGACGGCGAAAAGCTTTTCGATCATGCGCAGAACGTCTTCTGGCTGGCCTACACCAGTTGGCGTCTAGGAGAAGATCGTCCGGCCGAAGCGGGCTTTCGAGAATATCTGAAGCTTTCGCGCGATTTGGTCCGACGACATCCGGATCGCGCGGACTGGCGACTGGAGCCGGCCTATGCGGAAAGCAATCTGGGAACGCTCCTGTTCGAAGGCGGCAGAACGGTCGAAGCGCTAACGGCCTTCGTCGCCGCCCGCGACGTGTTTTCGCAGGCCTATGCGGCCGATCCCGAAAACGCCGACAGGCTGATCGATCTTGCCGATGCGCAAGCCTGGGTCGCCGACGCCCTCGTGCGGTTGGGGCGATTGAAAGAGGCGCTGAATGAAAGGCGGCTTCATGCAGATCGTTTGAAGGACCATTCCGTTCGCAATCCGTCTGATCGCCCCATGGCTGCACGCGCCTGGGCGGCGCAGTCCGCCGTCAGTCGTAGGGAATTGGATCTGGGTGTCGCGAGCGGCGCCGAACGGGCGGTGGCGGCGCGAAACGGTTTGAAGACGCTGATCGCGTTCGATCCGGCCAACAGGACGTGGCGGGAATATGCGGCGCAAAGCGAGATGGATCTGGTCGATTTCGCCCTTGCCGCCGGACGCGTCGAGGCGGCGCGGGCGTCGAATCGCGAGGCGTCTCGGTTGATCGGCGAGTTACAGGCTGCGAACGCTGATGTGGTCTTCTGGCGCACCAGTCTCGATTGGCGCAATCGCAAGCAAGAATTGCTGCTGTTGAGCGGTCTGGCGCGACAGGCGGCTGCGCTGGATCTGATGGCGCGAACAGCCACGGGCGAGGGCGAAGATGGAGAACGGGCTTCGGCCCGCGCTGCGAGCCTCGCCGCCCTGGATCGTTGGGATGAGGTGGTCGATACGCTTGCCACCGCCCAGAATAATCTTCTGCCTGCCGACAAGGCCCTTTTGGCCTATGCGCTGAAGCGGTCGGGGCAAAATCGCGCCGCAGACGCGATACTGCAGACGCTTGGAAAATCGGGCTATGTGCCGCCGCAGATTGCGGCATATTCACGTGCGAACGAATCCCGTTCTTTCAGGTGAGACGATGTCCGAGCCCCTTCCCCTACGAAATGTCGAGATCGTCATAGGTCTCGATGAGAGCTTCAGCTTCGTCAACAAGTCCGGCCCCAGCGGTGAGCCGCTCGCGCTTCGTCTGGATTTGAAAGAGCGCAGCATCCTCAGCTTCTCTCTTGACGAGAGACTGCTGCGCGCCGGCTGGCGCTTTCAGCGGATGCCCATCGAAATCCGAAGGGACTATGGCGTCAACTTCTCCAGTTACATCTGGCGCGAAGATGAACTCGACGGGCAGGTTGTTCCGCTTACGCGGTTCGACATCATCTATGAGTGCAACCGGCTCGGCGAATACGAGTACAGCCTATTCCTGACGGATCGTCATGGTCAGGGCATCGACCTAGATCCCAAGATCGAGAACGGCGGTGGTCGCACGGGTGGCGGCTGAACTCGCGTCGGGTGATGCTGCCCGCAAGAGCCTGATGAGACGCGGCGAGGTCTGGGCCGCTTACGACCTCGCCCGTTCCGCCCTGGAGCGCGATGACGCGACACCCGAGGTCGCCCATGACGCGGTCCTGTGTCTGGCCCGGTCCGGTGCGGCGGACTTCGCCCTGTCGGAGTATGTGCGGCTAGGGCTGAGCCAGCGCCCCGATCGCGCCACGCGCGCGCTCGGGGCGCGTTTGCTCAAGGACATCGCTCTGCGCCGCCGCAGCGACGATGGCCAGACCCTGGCTCTTGAGGCCGCAGCCGCCTACGGCGCCGTTTACGAGGACTTCGGAGGAATCCACAGTCTGGTCAACCAAGCCATGCTGCTGCTCCTGTCTGGGCTTCCGGCGCAAAGCGCCGACGTGGCGCGCAGGGTGCTGGCGTCTCCGTCACCGGACGAGGCGACCGATGATCTGACCTGTTACTATGATCTGGCTGCGCGTGCGGAGGCCCGTCTCATACTGGGTGACCTGAGCGCCGCCGAAGCCTTGGTTCTCGCCGCCGCGCAACGGGCGCCCGCAGACCGGGCGGCGCGAATCTCGACGTTGCGCCAGCTTGAGCGCATCGCCGATTTTCTTGGGGAATCCTCGCATTGGCTTTCGCCCCTGCGTGCGCCGCCAGTAGGTCATTATACCGGCCATATCTATTGTCTCGAACCGGACCAGCGCGGTGGCGGCGAGGGCCGTTTGCACACCCTGTTGGTGCAAACCCTTCAGGAATCCGGCGTGGGCGTTGTCTATGGCGGGCTGGCGGCCGGCGGCGATATCCTGTGGGCGGAGGCCGCTCTGGCGCTGGGCGTCGATCTTCATGTGGTGCTTCCGATGAATGCCGATTCCTATCGGCGAACCTCCGTAGCGCCCTATGGATCTGGGTGGATCGCTCGACACGACGCCTGTCTCGCCGCCGCCGCTTCAGTGCGGTTTTCGAGTCTGGAGGACAACCTCGGAGACGACGAGACCTTTCTGTACGGGGCGCGCTACGCGATGGGCTGCGCGGCAGCCGACGCCGAGTTGAAAGCCGCGACTGCCGTGCAACTGGTCTTGTGCGAAAGTGGTCGCGACCAAGACAGCCTGACCAGCCAGGATGCGCAATGGTGGGCGCAGACAGGCCGGCCCCAGTTCAAGGTAGACGCACAGAAACTGGGCTTGCAACGCGCCACGCCGGCTGAAAAGACAGCCTTTCAGCCAAGTCGCCCAATGCGGGCGATGCTGTTCGTTGATTTCAAAGGTTTCGGGCGTCTGGACGACACGCAGACGCAAACCTTTTTCAGCTTCGTCATGGCGGCCTTGGCGAGAACGCTCGCGAAGCTGGACGTCGGTCCACAGCATGTCGAGACATGGGGGGACGGCGTCTTTTTGGTCTTCGAGGAGCCTGACGCCGCCGCGCACGCCGCGATCGCGATCATCGACAGTCATGCGGCGCTCGATCTGACCGCACACGCCCTGCCGCCCGACCTCGGCGTGAGGATCGGCGGTCATTACGGCCCCGTGCACCTGGGCTTCAATCCGGTAACGGGTGGACCTTCGGTCGTGGGAACGCACGTGGTTGCGGCAGCGCGCATAGAGCCCGACGCGACGCCCGGGGCGGCCTATGTCAGCGAGGCCTTCGCCGGTCTGCTCGTGGCCCGTCACAGCGATAAGTTTCTCTGCGGCTATGTCGGCCGGTCGTCCGGTCGCAAGGAGACGGCGCTTCGTCCGCTTTTCAGCCTGAGCCCGCGTTGAAAGGCGCGTGTGATTTTACACATCGGCCGTCGCCCTGATCTGTGACGATCGCCTTCTCAACCGGGAGGGCGAAATTATGCGACCGATGAATTCCACTCAAGCCTTGCAGCTTGTGGAGCGAGGCGAATGATCGCCTGGCTCGAAGGCCGACTTTGGCAGGCAATCGCCATGGCGGCCGGCGTACTGGCCGTGGTCGGCGTCGTGTTCGGCATCGTCAGCGCCATCCGCCTCAAGGGCGTGGAGGCCGAGCGTGATCGTCTGGAGTTGTCGATCCGCGCGCCGGTGACCGGCTGGGCGGCGAGGCTGAGTCAGTGCCATGCGAATGTCGATACGCTGGAGCAGGCGCGCATCACCCAAAACAAGGCGACCGAAGCCTATGCCAAGGAGGCCTCTGCGCGCGTCGCGGTGGCCGAAACCGAGCTTCAGCGCGTGCGAACGCAACATGCCCACGATGCTCGCCGTATCGCCGCCCTGATCAAGCCTCTGAACGAGACGGGGGCCTGCGCGCGCATGAACGAAGCCGATCGCCGCATTCTGGAGATACTGAGATGAAACGCCTTACCCCCATCGTGATCGGCTGTTCGGCGCTCATCGTCACGGCGTGTGCAACGAAACCCGAAGCTCATATCAAGACTGAAATCGTCGAGGTGCCGACGCCAATCGCCTGCGTTCCGGCATCCTTGGGTCCGCCCCCGGTCTATATCGATGACAAGGCGGCAGTGGACGCGGCCGAAGACGCGGCGGCGCGCTATCTGCTCTTCGCAGCAGGTCGGGATCAACGGACGCTGAGGCTGGACCAGCTCGAACCTGTCATCGCCGCGTGCCGTGCGGCTGCAATGCAGCGCTAAAGCGATCACGTTACGCGTGCTACAGCGACGGCGAACACGCCAAGAAGCAATACGCTGCTGAACAAGGGTCCGAGGCCTTTTGGGTGGGAAAGTTCGAATCCTTAGGTAGAGCTCGCCGGCAACCGCCGAGCCTTGGGTCAGCTCGACGGTGGCCGTAGGCGCTTGGGTTCTTGATCTTGATTTTATGGTCAGAGCTATGGAAGCTGGACTGGTAAAGACAGCCCCCTTGTCCGAGCAACTGGCGCCGCTCGACATGGCGTTGTCGGAGGCGTCTGTCGTCCTTGAAGGGCGCGCTGCCGGCGGGGATGGACAGGCGCAGATGGCCATGGCGATCGTGTCCGCCTATGGGCTGCACGGGCGAGCGCCGGATATCCTCGCCGCCGGTCGTTGGCGAGGACAGGCGCTGGCAAACCGCCGCTTCATGCCGATCACCCAGTATACGGCCGCCTTCAACGGTTCACCGTCGCGGGTGAACATCATCAATGTTCCGGTCCACACCCTCTCGGCCGCCCAGTGGCAGGCAGTCGATCGGTGTCTGGCCATTCTCTCCGGCGAAGTGGTTGGTGACGAAGACGCGTGTGGTGATGCTAGAGAGCGCCGCCGACGACAAGCGGCCTGGCGTCTGTCACGAGGCCAATAGTTGCCGACCGAAAATCGTGTCCCGAGGTCCGAATGCTGCGCTGCCAAAAGTGGGACGTTGTGGTGGGCGGGCGTAATTGCTAGCAGAGTAAGCGCGTTCGTGATGGACACAAATCGCCCTGAGTGAATGACATTCTAAACTTGTTTTAAACTTGCATGATGACGAGCGCGGGCGCTGATTCAATGACTTGCAGGGTCATTGTTAGGTTGTTCCGACATCCCTCTGCGTCGGTGCAACTCAGGTGGCCATGACGACCAAAGCCAGCCCGCACCGCAATCACACCATGAGCGATATCGCGCGTTTAGCCGGCGTGTCGCCGATGACGGTGTCGCGTGTGGTCAATGGGGATGCGCGGGTGCGCGAGACGACGCGCGAGAGGGTCGAGGCCATTATTCGCGAGACGGGCTATGTGCCCGATCCCGCCGCGCGAATTCTGGCGCGGGCCGGGGGCGGGCGGATTGGGCTGCTCTACGCCAACCCGTCGAACGCCTATCTGGCCGAGGTTCTGTCGGGCGCGCTTGAGGGCGCGCGGTCGGTGGGTCTGCTGTTGCTGATCGAGCCGTCGCGGGCGGGGGCGCCGGACGAGGAGCGCGAGGCGGTTCGGCGGCTGGCGGCCGGCGGGGCGCAGGGCGTAATCGTGCCGCCGCCGCTGGGCGAATCCGCTGCGACCTTGGACGCCATCGCGGCCAGCGGCATGAAGGCGGTGGTGTTGGCGGCGCCCGTCATGCGCGACGACCTGATCTCCCTGAGGGTCGATGACCGGGGCGCGGCGCACGAGATGACGCAATATCTGCTGGACCTTGGGCATCGCCAGATCGGCTTCGTCGAGGGCCGCCAGGACCAGAGCGCGAGCGCCGACCGCCGCCAAGGCGCCCAGGCTGCTGTCGACGCGATCGACGGCGCCGTGCTGTGGCCCGAGGCGGGTGACTTCACCTATCGGTCGGGGTTCGAGGCGGGCCAACGCCTGCTGGCGCGATCGCAGCGACCGACCGCCATCTTCGCCAGCAACGACGACATGGCCGCGGGCGTGCTGGCCGCCGTTCACGCCGCCGGCCTGTCGACGCCGGGAGACATTTCCGTCGGGGGCTTCGACGACACCTATTTAGCCGCCAGCGTCTGGCCGACCCTGACCACCATCCGCCAGCCGGTCGCAGAAATGGCCCGTTCGGCCGCCGTCATCCTGGGGCGGGGCGGGGAGGCGGACGGCCCGGTCCCCCACCAATTCATCGCCCGCGAAAGCACCGCCTCGCCAAGCGATTGACATCCGCCTCCCGCTAAAAGATGTTAGCGCTAACACGTCCAAGAACGTGAGGAGGATGATACCTTGTTGCTTGTTGAGTGCCTGCCGGCGGACTGGCGCGACGCGCGCCTGCTTGGACGCGTGATGACGGAAGCCGGGCCGTCGCCGGTGCTGGCGCGCGGCGGGCGGCTGTATGATCTTTCTACCCATGTCGCGACGACGGCCCAGGCGGTCGCGCTGGACGATCTGGATACGGCCGGCGTGGACATGGGGCCGCTGGACGCGCTGACGGTCGCGTCGGCCTGGTCGGGGCAGGGCGTGCAGCTGCTGTCGCCGCTGGACCTGCAATGCATCAAGGCTTCGGGCGTCACCTTTGCCGTTTCGGCCTTGGAACGGGTGATCGAGGAACGCGCCCGCGGCGACGCCGACGCCGCCAATGCGATGCGTCAGTCCATCCTCGACCGGATCGGCGGCGACCTGAAGGACCTGCGTCCCGGCTCGGAACAGGCGGAAGCGGTCAAAACGCAGCTGATCGCCGAGGGCCTGTGGTCGCAGTATCTCGAAGTCGCCATCGGCCCCTATGCCGAGATCTTCACCAAGGCGCCGGTGCTGGCCTCGGTCGGCTGGGGCGCCGAGGTCGGGGTGCGGGCCGACTCGGCCTGGAATAACCCCGAGCCTGAGGTGGTGGTGATCTGCGATCCCGCCGGCCGTCCGGTCGGCGCCAGCCTGGGCAACGACGTCAACCTGCGCGACATCGAGGGCCGTTCGGCCCTGCTGCTGGGCAAGGCCAAGGACAACAACGCCTCGGCCTCGGTCGGCCCCTTCATCCGCCTGTTCGACGACGGCTTCGGCATGGACGACGTGCGCTCAGCGACCGTCCGGCTGGAGGTCGAGGGGACGGACGGCTTCGTCATGAGGGGCGAAAGCTCGATGAGCCTGATCAGCCGAGATCCCGAGGAACTGGTGCGCCAGACCCTGAGCGCGCACCAGTATCCCGACGGTTTCGCCCTGTATCTCGGCACCATGTTCGCGCCGATCGAGGATCGCGATGCGCCGGGCAAGGGCTTCACCCACAAGATCGGCGACCGGGTCCGCGTCTCCTCCGAGAGGCTGGGCGTGCTGGAAAACATCGTCGCCCACTGCGACCAGGCCCCGCCCTGGACGTTCGGGGTGCTGGAGCTGATGCGCAATCTGGCCGGTCGCGGCCTGCTGGGAGCTGCTGCATGAGCGGCGCAATCTATCCGTCGCTGAAAGGCCGTCTGGTCGTCGTCACCGGCGGCGGCTCGGGCATCGGCGCGGGCTTCACCGAGGCCTTTGCACGCCAGGGCGCCCGCGTCGTCTTCTTCGACATCGCCGAGGCG
>Ga0190271_10002432_pt1 | contig 11286 bp, 8 predicted proteins | sample Popmic356T_FD_133747 | JGI IMG/M metagenome (GOLD analysis project Ga0190271, IMG submission 133747) | Populus adjacent soil microbial communities from riparian zone of Weber River, Utah, USA - 356 T | ecosystem: Environmental > Terrestrial > Soil > Riparian zone | place: USA: Utah | collected...
CTGCGCCGGCCGAACCAACCGACCAGGAACAACCAGTCGCCGTACGCGTCGAATAGCCCTCCTTCGATCTACACTTTGCCCCATGCGCAAAGTGGCTCTTTCATTTCCATTCATCCTGATTGCCTTCGCCGCCTTGACGATCACCGGCGGTGCCGCTGACGCCGATCGCGATTGGCCTGCGTACGGCGGCGACAAGGGCAGCACGAAGTACTCGCCGCTCGATCAGATCAACAAGGACACGATCAAGAACCTTCGCGTGGCGTGGACACGGTCAGGGCTGCCCGAGGAACTGCGTCCGACGTTCCCTGATGCGCAAGCGGCGGCGAATTACCAGCACACACCACTCGTTGTCGGCGGCCTGATGTATATGAGCTCCGCCGTCGGTGCCGTCGTCGCGCTTGATCCGACGACGGGCAAGACGGTGTGGTACGACAGTCTTCCACTTCGCCCGGATGGGCAGGGTCCGGCGCGCGGCGGGGCGACACGAAGCCTCGCGTACTGGACCGATGGACGCGACGCCCGCATCGTGACCAACGTAGGCGCCAATCTCGTCGCACTCAACGCCAGGACCGGAAAGCGATACGCCGACTTCGGCGACAACGGTCAGGTCGATCTGACGAAGGGTTTCGAGCGTCCGATCACCGGGTGGCGCTGGAGCAGCGGACCGATCGTCGTCAAGGACGTCGTGGTCGTGGCCGGTGTCCCCTCGCCTGCGACAGACATCCTCAACGAACGTGCGCGCGCACCGAAAGAGATGCCTCCCGACGATGTGCGTGGGTATGACGTGCGAACCGGCAAGCTGCTGTGGACCTTCCACGTCGTGCCGCGAAAGGGTGAGCCCGGCAACGATACGTGGCTCGACGACTCGTGGACGTACTCTGGAAACAGCGGGGCGTGGTCGCTGCTCAGCGCTGACGAAGATCTCGGCTACGTCTACCTGCCGCTCGAAGAGGCCACGGGCGATTACTACGGCGGCACGCGGCCAGGCAACAACCTGTATGCGGAGTCGATCGTCTGCCTCGACGCACGAACCGGCAAACGCGTGTGGCACTTCCAGACCATCCATCATGGTCTCTGGGATTACGACCTTCCTGCCGCTCCGGTCCTCGGCGACATCACGGTCAACGGGCGACGAATCAAGGCCGTTGCGCAGGTGTCGAAGCAGGCCTTCGTGTATGTGTTCGACCGCGTGACCGGCCAGCCGGTGTGGCCGATCGAAGAGAAGCCGGCGCCCAAAGGCGACGTGCCCGGCGAGTGGTATTCACCGACACAGCCGATTCCGTCCAAGCCACCCGCGTTCGATCAGCAGGGAGTGTCCGACAACGATCTGATCGACTTCACGCCGGAGCTGAAGGCTGAAGCGAAGAAGATCGTCAGCGAGTACAAGACCGGGCCGGTCTACACACCGCCGGTGCTGCTTGGTAGCGCAGACGGTCCGAAGGGACTCTTACTCGTACCGGGAACCAATGGCGGTGCGGACTGGGGCGGCGCCGCGTTCGATCCTGAGTCCGGCATGCTGTATGTGCCTTCTGCGCACATGCCCACCGTCATCGCATTGGGCAAGTCACAGCATCCGGAGTCAACGCTCCCCTACGTGAAGCAGCAGTCGCCGTGGCCGTTCGGGCCTCAGGGCCTGCCCGATCCATTCAAGCCGCCGTACTCGCGTCTCGTCGCGATCGACTTGAACAAGGGCGACATCGCATGGTCGGTCGCCAACGGCGACGGCCTCCGCAATCACCCGGCGTTCAAGGGACTCAACCTGCCACCGCTCGGCACCCCTGGCCGCCTGGCTGCGCTCGTCACCAAGAGCTTCGTGTTCATGGGTGAAGGGAGCGACAGCGGTGTGGGGCTGCCGCCGGGCGGTCCGTGGGGCGGCAAGAAGTTCCGCGCCTTCGACAAGAAGACCGGCGCGATTGTCTGGGAGATGGATTTGCCGGCCGGCGTCAGCAATGCGCCGATGACCTACATGGCCAAGGGCAAGCAGTACATCGTCGTCGGGATTTCGGGACGTCAGCATCCAGGCGAACTCGTCGCGCTGGCTTTGCCGTAGATTTGTCAGGCGCGTCTGAAGACGCGACTCTACATCGTAGCGGCGGGTCTCTAGACCCGCCGTGACATCAAGGTGTCGGCGGGGGCGCGTCGCCCTCACGACATGCCGCGTTGTTCGTGTTGGGAACGGTCAGCCCCGTGCCCCCGCAGCAGTACACCGTGCACTTCGCGGGCGGCTTGTATGTCGACCTCAACTTCTTTCCATACTCGGGATACGTCGTCGCTGCGCCACCACGAACCGCTTCGAGCGGCAGATTGAACGTCTCCGCGAATTCGCTGAGATACGGATTCTCACCCGGCAGATAGTGCGGCACCACGCCGGGCGCGCGCGGAATCTCGACCTGCGGCTCACACGGCTCTGGCAGCACTCGCGTCTGCGGGTCGAGCTCGAACGTCGCGTTTCGAATGAACGGCTCCTCGTAGTAGATCGGGTCGTTCAGAATCATCGTGATCGTGAGCATGTCGCCATGACGCGCGTAGAACTCGGTGATGGTGGCCTGATCGCTGTGCGGCACCCCATTCCTCCACACGAGCCCAGCCTTCAAGTGCGTCGTCTGCGCGACAACCGTCCCTCCCTGCCAGACACCTGTGCTGAACCCGCCAGGCGAGTGAGGGGCGTTTTTCGACGGATGCGCACGTCCGTCCATCCAGACCGTGTGGGGTGCACGATCGACGGTGCCGGTCATGTGCAGCGCGACGATCGCACCCGAGATCGGATCGACTTCAGGCTCGATGCGCAGGTTCTGCGGACCCATGACGATGTACTGCGAGGTGTAGAGGATGCACTGCCGCTCGGGCATGTTCTGCATCGACACCTGATAGAGGTCGGCGTAGGCGCGCGCTTCGTCGTTGATCGGCAAACCGCTGTAGTCACCAATGTGCGGTCCGGGCGCTCGCTCCACCCAGTCCTCGTGCAGGCGGTTGGCCCACGAGCCCGCCAGGTCGATGACCTGACCACGCGTCGCCGCTGCCGCGGCCTCGACCTGCCCTTGCGCAAACACCGGCGCACTCACGAGCATCGCGAGAACTGTCAGCACGGTAAATTTCATTCCACTCCCTCGCACCTTAACTCGCCTCACAAGCTGACGGATCCCACTTCGATGCATTCGCTTCCTTCTTGAAGTTGAGCGACGTGATCCACGTGCGCGTCAGATATGTCGGGTCTTCAACGACGGTGGTGATCACGATCCACTGCTCACCAGTGGGCTGACGCAGCAAATCCCAATACTCGGTGAGCGTCGTCTTCTCGCTGAACGGAACGCCGTTCTTGCGAAGGTAGCCGGCCATCAACCCCGTAGTAACCGCCTTGAGGTTGCCGAAGCGCTGCTCCGGCGGAGGCTGCGGCGCACCGCGTCGCCCCTGACGCATCTCCCACTCCGCGGTCGTGTTGCCCTGCCGTGTCGGTCCGCCGGCGGGCGGCTTCCACTCGCCAAAGTGCAGCAGGCGCGTCTGCGTGCCTGCGTCCGTTTCGACCTTCAGAGTCGTGTCGTCCTGCCATGAGATGCGCAATCGGGTTGGCAGACGCATCAGGCCAGGCGCGCCGTAGGCCTTGCATTGGTCGCCGGCGATGATGTCTTTCGGCGAATCCCATGCATCCGCAACCTTCTTCGCTTCCGCGTTGATAGGAATGCTTGTGTAGTCACCCTTCGGAGGCGTGACCATCCGCCAGCGCCAGTCCTCGGTGATGACAGAGACCCAGTTGCCGGTGAGATCGATTGGCGCCGCAGCACGAGGTGTTGGCGGCGGCTCGGCAGGCGCTTGCCCGCGACCACCTCGCCCACCTTGTCCCTGGCCACGCGCCGGAGTCTGCGCGACCGCCTGTGACGCGACCTGCGCGACGAGTAGCGCTGTTGCGAATATGAAGTTGACCCTTCTCACTTGTATTTACTTTCCGCCGAGGTCCTTGTAGACCGCCTCGATGAACTTGTCCGTGGTCCACGCGCCCGTATTGGCGCCGTATCTGCCACGGAACCCTTTGACTGGATCGGCCTTGCGCACCTGTTCGAGCGTCATCCCCTTGCCGATCCACGACTGAATCCGGTCGCGGACGATGGTCACCATGTCGCGGTAGTCAACGACATCAGCTTCATGGCTCATGAGACCGTGACCCGGCACCACGACGGTGCCGCCTTCCTGCCAGATGAACGGAACCGGCGGCACGGTGATGCCGATGATGCGGTTGAGGCTGTCGATCACGCCTTGAATGCTCCCGCCCTTCTCGCGCTCGATGACCGGGAAACGCGTCTGATCGAAGACGTCACCAGTGACGAGGACGTCGGAGCGGCGAAAGAACACGATGCTGTCGCCGTCGGTGTGCGCGGCGGGCTGATAGGTCGTGACGATCGCTTCGCCGTTGATGTAGAGGTCCTTCTGTGTTTCCTCTAACGCCGATGCATACGTGACGGTCGGCCACGCCCCGATTGGAAACGCGGACTTCTCACCCTCGGGCGCGGCCATTCGCGACTGGACGTTCTCTTCCGCCAGGATCGGCGCTCGTCCGCCGGCTGCGCCAATCTCGTTGAGGCCGCCGGTCGGAATAACCGACTGCCCTGCCGCTGACACTTCGTCGTTGCCACCGACGTGATCGGAATCAGCGCTCGTGTTGATCACGTAGCGGATCGGTCGCGCCGACAACTTCCGGATCTCGGCGATGACCTGCTTCGCTTTGGCGCCCGTCCCGGTATCGACGATTACGATGCCATCGTTTCCCAGTTGCACGGCGATGTTCGAGCCGTCGCCGGCGATCACGTAGAAGTTGGGGCGAAGCTGGATGACCTCGAGGCCGTTTGGATCGGCCGCAGCCTGTTGCCGCGCGATCAGATTCACACTGCCGGCAACGATAGCGGCAAGCAGAAAGACGAGCGCGGCGAGAAGTGCACGTGACATTCGGTACGTAGGTCTCATTAACAATCGTTCTCGAGTGCAGTGGAGTGATGGGGTCTGACCCCTACTCATTACGTGGGGTGACGGATGGGCGTTTCACCTGTTCTGTTGGGTGGCTTCCTCGACGATGCGTTCGACGCGGCCGTTGGCGTGTTTGGCGAATCGCACCGGGTCTCGACCGTGGACGGGCGCATTCTCCGGCCAGGGCCATCCACCAAAGAGCGTGCGCTGATAGTCGCCGAACGCGCGCTGCAGTTCTTCCTGCGTGTTCATGACGAACGGGCCGTATTGAGCCACGGGCTCGCCGATCGGACGGCCCTGGAGCAGCAGAACGTCTGCGGGGCCGTCTACGGCCTCGATCGTGATCGGCTCATTCGCCTGAACCTGCACGGCCGACGTGCCCATCGCCAGGCGCCCGGCGACACGCAGCGACGTGCCCGCGAAGAAGTTGAGGGTGCGCAACGTGTGCGGACCAGTTGCCGGCGGTACCGTCCACGTAGCGTCTTTCTCGAGCGAGATCGACCAGATCGCGAGGTCGGACTCCGGCTTCGACGCCCATGAATGCGGAGGCGGCGCGAGTGGCATCGTGCCTTCGAGCGCACCCGCGATAATCAACACTTCGGTGCGCCGGCCTGCGGCGTCGGTAAACACTCGCCTCGGGATCTCGCGATCCCACAGCATCGTGAAATAGGGCTCGACCAGCTTGTCCTTCGACGGAAGGTTCAGCCAGATCTGGAACAGTTCCAGCGTGTTCGGCCCCTCGCGATTGAGCAGCGGAAACATCTCCGAGTGCACGACGCCAGCGCCGGCGGTCAGCCACTGCACGTCACCGGCACCGAACCTGGCTGCCGCACCGAGCGAGTCGGAGTGATCGATGTAGCCGCGGCGGATGATCGTCACCGTCTCGAAGCCGCGATGCGGATGCTGCGGGAAGCCGGGCACGACGTCGCCGTGATACATGCGCCAGCCGTCCACACCCTCGAAGTCCTGTCCGATCTCGTGACCGGTCAACGGCGCCGCGGGACCAAACTGCTCGTTTCCCTTCGGGTAGTAGTCGATGTGGTGGACACAGAAGAGAAAGGGATCAACGGTCTGCCAGCGATGGCCGAGCGGACGGATGTCGAGAACGGGGTCATTCATTTACAGATCAATTTTACCTTTGACCTTTTGCCTTTGACGTTTGACCTTCGACAAACTCGCGTGCTACCGCTTCGGGAGACTTCCCCTCCTCGTCCACCGCGAGATTCATGCGGCGCATGCGGTCGGCGTCGATCGCTCCGTTCAGCCCGCGCAGCGCGGCAATGGCGTCGGGGTGCTCGCGGAGCAGCCGAGCGCCTGCGAGGATCACGGCGTCATACGGCGGAATCGCGTGGCGCTCGTCTTCGAGCAGCACGAGGTCGAGCGCGGCGATGCGACCGTCGGTCGAGAACGCGCCGATGAGATCGACCTGGCTGTTCGCGACAGCCTGATACATCAGTGATGGGTCCATGCTGCGCTGCTCTCGAAAGCGCAGCCCATATCGTTCCTGAATCGCACGCCATTCCGGCCGCTGGAAGAACTCGTAGTCCCCACCGACTGCGAGTCGCGACGCGTACACACCGAGATCGCTGAGGCTGCGCACCTTGAGACTGGCGGCATGAGCACGGCGCATCGCCATCGCATAGGCGTTCTCGAAGCCGAGCGTACCGACGACTTCGATGCCGTGCTGGTCCTTCAAATAACGCCCGACCTCGCGCAGCACTGTTTCGCGATCGACCGACGAGGCATCGCGCCGCATGATCGTCGCCCAGATCGTTCCGGAGTAGTCCACGTAGGCATCGATGTCGCCGGCACGAAGCGCATCGAATGCGACCGTCGAGCCCAGCGACGACAACACGTCAACCTGGCTACCCGTGGCGTTCGCGATCGTCGTCGAGAGCACCCTGGCGAGGATGTATTGCTCGGTGAACGTCTTTGCGCCGACGACGATGCGGGATGGACCCGATCGAGTGGCCGATGCCACGAACGTCATCGTGGCGTGCGCGTAGAGTAGGCCGAACACTGCGAGGATCGCGACCAGCGACGATCGCTTACGCGCGAGCACCGCGGCACCGAGTGCGCGAACCAACCCGTCGAGCAGCAGGGCCAATGCCGCAGCGGCCACGCATCCGACGAGAACCGCGGTCAGGTTCCTCGTCTGCAGACCGGCGAAGATGTAGTTCCCGAGGCTCGGTGCACCAACCGGCGTGGACAGCGTGGCCATGCCGACCGTCCACACCGTCGACGTCCGAAGCCCGGCCAGAATCACCGGGAGCGCCAGCGGCAGTTCGACTCGCCACAACTGCTGCCGCGACGTCATGCCCACGCCGCGCGCCGCCTCCTTCAGGGCGGGATCGAGTCCGGCGAGTCCGGTCACTGTGTTCCGCAGCACCGGCAGCACGCTGTATAACGTCAGGCCGATGAACGCCGGAAGGAATCCGATGCTGCGCAGTCCCAGCCACGAGAGCGCGGGCACCATAACAGCGAGCAGCGCGAGGCTAGGAACCGTCTGAATCACGCTGGCAACCCCAAGCACCGGGCGCTCGAGGCGACGGATGCGTGTGATCGCGATGCCGGCCGGAATGCTCAGCGCCGCCCCTGCCAGCAGCGCGAACAGCGTGAGCTGCAGGTGCGCGGTGAGGTACCCAGGCAGGAGCGCGAGTTGCTCGTTCACGAGGGCCTGGCCGCGAGGAGGCCTTCGACCAGTTCCGCCTGACGCCGCGGCGTGCTCATCAACTGGCGGACATAGTCATCGGCTGGCGACTGCAACAGCTCCGCCGGTGTGCCCACCTGCACCAGCCGTCCGCCGTGCATCACCGCGATCCGATCGCCGACGAGCAGCGCCTCCACCATGTCGTGCGTGACGAAGATCGCTGTGAGCGACAGACGCCGGCGAATGCGCAGGAAGGACTGCTGCAAGCGATCGCGGGTCAGCGGATCGAGCGCGCCGAACGGCTCGTCGAGCAGCATCAGCCGGGGCGAGGCCGCGAGTGCGCGCGCGACACCAACACGCTGCTGCTCCCCTCCCGATAGTTCATCAGGATGTCGATCGCGCACGAGGCCCGGATCGAGCTCCACGAGCTCGAGCAACTCGTTGACCCGCGCCGTCACACGCGCGCGATCCCATCCGAGCAGTGTCAGCGTGATGCCGACGTTCTCGCCGATCGTCATGTGCGGGAAGAGACCGACGCGCTGGAAGACGTATCCGATTCGCCGCCGGAGCTCGTGCGCCGGGATCGCTCCGGCATCGTCTCCTTCGATCAGGACACGACCCGACGTCGGCTCGATCAGCCGGTTGACCATTTTGAGCGTGGTCGTCTTGCCAGAGCCAGAACCGCCCAGCAGGACGACCAACTCGCCTTCGGCCACTTTCAGCGAGAGGCGATCGACGGCGATGACCTGCCCGTAGCGTCGCGTCAGATCCTGCGCCTCGATCACGTCGTGATGGTCCCACAGAGCATTGTTGATTTGCCGATCTTTGATTGGTGATTGGTTGGCGATTGTCGATTGCTGACTGGTGATTCTCCGACGCTCCCGACGAGCGTACTGCGCATCCTAATCAACAATCAAAGATCACCAATCAACAACGAATCATCAATCAATCATCAGAATCCACAACCGATCAAGCAAGCACGTCATTTGCTCCTCTCACCCGGGCGGCCACCTGACCGTGTCAATTCCGTGCAGCTGTGCGCGGGGTCGATCACGGAACCGTCAGTTGGCCCACGCAATCGGAAGTTGAAGCAGGAGGTTCGAAATGATTCGTCATGCCGCAGCCGTCGTCATCGTTCTGCTGCTGAGCCCGTCATGGGTGACGGCCCAGGGCACTCAACTGACAGTCAACGTGTCGTCGGCCAGTGTGCACAAGGGGCCGAGTACCGCCAGCCCGGTGATTGGTCAGGCTGCCCGCGGGGCAAAGCTCGAAGTGACGCGCAACGTTGGTGACTGGGTGAAGGTCGCGTGGCCATCCGCCGCCGATGGTGTCGGGTACGTGCGAGTCAGCGTGGGTTCGGTGTCGAACGGCACTGTCGCCTCCACCGCACCGCTGCCGAACAACGCGGCTGCCAAGGGTGCCCCGTTGCCGCCATCACAGCGCGTGGTCACGACGCCGGTCATCACCACAGTCGAGCCGACACAGACACAGACCGGAAACCGCCTGCCGGTTCATACCACGTCGCCCTCGTCGTCAGGAACGACGCACAGGTTCGGTGTGGGCGCGTTGATGGGAGGGCCGGCGTTGGGCTTTGGCGTGACCACGCGTGGCTGGTCGCACAAGAGGCTGGGTGTGCAGTTCGACCTCGCCCACTACAACGTCTCGAGCCCGATCGATCTCGGCACGATGTCGTCAACCGAGTTCGGCCCGAGCGTGCTGTTCTCGTTCAACGATCACGTCGCGGACTACACGTGGCTGCGTCCGTACCTGGGCGCTGGCATGAACTTCTACAAGTCGTCGCTCACCAGCCCTCTGCTCGGCGACATGTCGGACTCACGTTACGGGTCGCAGATGTTCGGCGGGGGTGAGTTGTCGTTCGCCAGCGTGCCGCAGTTCGCGATCAGCACGCAGGTCAGCTACCGCTGGTTCAACGAGCCGCGACAGGGATATGACCTGGGCGGCGTCGGTGTGAGCCTTGCGGGTCACTGGTACCTGAAATAACCTGCAAACTCCCCAACTCCCAATTCCCAACCTCCAACCGACATTTGGAAGTTGGGAGTTGGAGATTGGGAGTTGAACCTAGTGGGCGACCACCGGAACTTCCTGATGCTCCCTTGCGAGACGACGACGCATCAGGCGGGCGCGGGCGCCCTCGATGTAGACGTAATAGACGGGCGTGATGTAGAGCGTCAGTAACTGCGACACCACGAGACCACCGACCACCGCAAGACCCAGCGGGCGACGCGATTCGGCGCCGGCACCCAGTCCCAACGCAATCGGCAACGTCCCCACGAGCGCGGCCATCGTTGTCATCATGATCGGCCGGAACCTCACGAGACACGCCTCGTGGATTGCTTCCGCCGCCGACTTCCCTTGCCGCTGCAGATCGACGGCGAAGTCCACCATCATGATGCCGTTCTTCTTGACCAGGCCGACGAGCATGATCACGCCGACGAAGGCGTAAAGGTTCAACTCGGTCTTGAAGACGATGAGCGTCAGCAACGCGCCAAGGCCCGCGGCGGGCAGCCCGGAGAGAATCGTGAGCGGATGCGTGAAGCTCTCGTACAGCACGCCGAGCACGATGTAGATCACGACAATCGCCATCGCGAGCACGAGGCCCAGCCCGCGCAATGAATCCTGGAATGCCTGCGCGGTTCCCTGGAATGCGAGGTTGATCGTGGCCGGCAGCGTGGTCGACGCCATCGACTGAATCTGATTGACCGCATCGCCAAGTGCAAAACCGGGCGCCAGGTTGAACGCGATGGTCACGGCCGGAAGCTGACCGAAGTGATTGACCTGGAACGGCCCGACTTCAGTCTTCACGCGCGCGACGGACTCGAGCGGAATCAGCCGGCCGTTGTTCGCGCGGATGTAGAGCAGTGACATCGCCCCGGGATCGCGCTGGAACTGCGGCGCCACACGCAAAATGACCTGGTACTGATTGTTCGGCGCGAAAATCTGAGAGACCTGCCGCGTACCGTACGCGTTGTAGAGCGCGTTCTCCACCTGCGTGGCAGTCAGGCCGAGCGTCGACAGCTTGTCGCGGTTCATCTCGACGGTGACCTGCGGGTTGTTCAACTGCAGGTCGCTGTTGACGTCTTCGAATCCAGGCGTCTGCCGGATCTTGGATTCGAACAGCGGCGCCCACTTGTACAACTCGGCGGTGTCGGTATCCTGCATCGTGAACTGATACAGCGCGCGATTCTGACCGCCACCACCGAGGTTGATCGGCGGCTGGTTCACCATGAACGAGCGGATACCCGGGATCTCGGCGAGCTTCGGGCGCAGTTCGGCAATCACCTGGTCGACGCTCATCGAACGCTCGGCGCGCGGCTTCAGCTCGACGAACATGCGTCCCTGATTGGAGCCGCCGGTCGCATTGTTCCCCATCTGGCCGACGTTGACGCCCGCGCTGGCGATGTTGGGATCCTTCAACAGGACATCGGCCACCTGCAGTTGGTGGCGAACCATTTCATCGAAGCTGATGCCCTGCGCCCCCTCGGTGTTGACGTTGAATCGTCCCTGGTCTTCGCTCGGCAGGAAGCCTTTCGGCACCGCGATGAACAGGTACACAGTCGCAACCATCAGAGCCACCGAGATGGTCGCCGTAATGAACCGATATCTCAGGGCGACCCGAAGCGTCACGCTATAGGCACTGCGCCACGTATCGAACACCCACTCGA
>Ga0190271_10002433_pt1 | contig 11286 bp, 13 predicted proteins | sample Popmic356T_FD_133747 | JGI IMG/M metagenome (GOLD analysis project Ga0190271, IMG submission 133747) | Populus adjacent soil microbial communities from riparian zone of Weber River, Utah, USA - 356 T | ecosystem: Environmental > Terrestrial > Soil > Riparian zone | place: USA: Utah | collected...
GTCGTGGGCCTGGCGTTCGCGGTCTGGTTGCTGCGGCCGGCGCCGACGCCCCCCGAGGTGATCGAGTTCTTCCTCGCCTTCGGGATCGAGATCTGCGAGCTGTGGGGGATGTCGGAGACCTCCTCGGCGGCGACCCTGAACCCGCCCGGCGCGGTCCGGGTCGGGACGGTCGGCAAGCCGCTGCCGGGGGTCGAGATCAAGCTCGCCGAGGACGGCGAGATCCTCGTCCACGGCTCGATCGTGATGAAGGGCTACCGCAACATGCCCGAGAAGACCGCCGAGGCGCTCAGCGAGGACGGCTGGCTGTCCAGCGGCGACATCGGCGAGTTCGACGCGGACGGCTACCTGCGGATCGTCGACCGCAAGAAGGAGCTGATCATCAACGCGGCCGGCAAGAACATGTCGCCGGCCTCGATCGAGGCGAAGCTGAAGGCCGCCTCGCCGCTGATCGCCCAGGCGGTGGCCTTTGGCGACCGCCGCCCCTACAACGTCGCCCTGCTGACCCTCGACCTCGAGTACCTGGCGGCGCGCGGCGCCAACCACGGCGACGCCGAGATCGTCGCCGAGATCGAGCAGGCGATCGAGGCCGCCAACGGCCGCCTCTCCCGGGTCGAGCAGATCAAGCGCTTCCACGTCCTCGAGGGCGAATGGGCGCCGGGCGGGGTCGAGCTGACCCCGACGATGAAGCTGCGGCGGCGGCCGATCGAGCGCGCCTACGAAACCGAGATCGAGTCGCTCTACGGCGAGTAGCCCCGCCCGCGGCGCAGCGGCCGCGGCAAAACCGATAGGCATCGCGGATGGGCGTCCTCCTCACCGCCGCGGCGATCGTGCTCTCGGTCGGCGTCGGGGTCTGGTCGGAGCGGCGCTGGCCGGAAGGGGCGGCGCACGCCTCCCGCAGGGCGCTGCTGGTGCTGCTCTACGTGCTGCTGCCGCCGGTGATCTTCTTCAACCTCGCGAAGGCGGAGATCGACACCTCGCACGCGGTCGGGCTGGTCCTGGCGCTGGTCGCGGTGACGCTGACGGCGCTGCTCACCTACCTCATCGCCAGCCGGGTGCTGCGGCTGCCGCGCCACCAGACCGGCGCCGTCCTCTGCGCCGTGCTCAGCGTCAACACCGGCTACCTCGGCTACCCGCTGACCGTGGCCCTGCTCGGCAAGGGCGAGCTCCCGGACGCGGTCCTCTACGACGTCCTCGTCACCGGCCCCTCGCTGCTGCTCGGCGCCTTCGCGGTCGGCGCCGCCTTCGGCACCAAGGCCGGCGACACCCCGCGCCAGCGCGTCGCCGCCTTCCTCACCCGCAACCCGCCGCTCTACGCCGCCGTGGCCGGCCTGCTGGCCCCGGAGGCGCTGGCCCCGCAGCTGCTCGTCGACGCCTCCCAGATCCTCATCGTGGCGATCCTGCCGATCGGGTTCTTCGCCGTCGGCGCCACCCTCGCCGAGGGCGCCGAACACGGCGAGCTGCCGCTGCCCCCGCCGCTGACCCGTCCCGTCCTGCTCACCCTGGTCGCCCGGCTCGCCGTGGTCCCGGCCCTGCTGATGCTGCTGGCGGCGCCGCTGATCGACCTCCCCGCCGCCTACCGGCTGATGTCGGCGATGCCGACCGGCCTCAACTCGATGGTCGTCTCCCACGCCTACGGGCTCGACAACCAGATCACCGCCGAGGCGGTCACCTGGTCGACGGGAATCGTCGTCCTCGCCGCACTAGTCTCGTTGTTGCTCTGATGCTCCATCACGTCGGGATCGAGATCGCGCCGGCCGAGGTCGAGCGCGCCGCCGAGCTCTTCGAGCTGCTCGGCTTCGCGCGGGTCGAGCCGCCGCCGACCCTGACCGAGTTCACCTGGCTCGAACGCGAGGGGACCCAGGTCCACCTGATGCCGACCGGCGAGCCGACCGCGCCGCCGCGCGGCCACCTCGCCGTCGTCGTCGCCGACTTCGAGGCGACGGTGGAGCGCCTGCGCGAGCGCGGCTTCGAGGTCGAGCCGCGCCGCGCCCACTGGGGCGCTCCCCGCGCCGGCGTCACCGCCCCGGCCGGCCACCGGGTCGAGCTGATGGCGGCGCCGCCATCGCCGCCGTGAGGTACATCCCGTCGAGAAAGCGACCGGCGCTGCTGCGACAGGCGTAGTCGCCCCGTGGCGCCGCGTAGAAGAGGCCGAGGCAGGCGCCGATCGCCCGCTGACCGTAGGCGTTGGGGTGCAGGGACTCACGGGCGGAGCCCTGCGCGAAGGAGAGGCGGCGGACCCACTCGGCACTGAGCGGCGACGGGCCCTCGGGTCCGACCAGGCGGGCGCGACGGTCGCAGAGCTGGTGGCCGTCGAGCGCCTGGCGAAGGTCGAGGAACTCGGCGCCGGCGGCGCGCGCCGCGGTGGCCATGGTCGCCGCCAGCGTCGCCGCCGCGCCCGCGGCCCAGTCCGCGTCGGCGTTCCAGACCGGGCAGCCGCCCTCGCGGAGGCGACTCCAACCGTCCTCCGGGTAACGGAAGAGGCGGCCGGGCGGGAACGGCGAGGCGTAGCCCGCGACCGCCAGCCGGTACCGCGCCGGTCCGTAGCCGGCCGCCGCCATCGCCCCGCGCACGCCCCGCAGGGCCCGCCGCAGGCCCCGCTCTGCCGCTGGCAGGCGAGCCCGCAGCGCCGCGCCGGCGCCGTAGCGGCAGAGCTGCGGCTCCTCCTCGTCGCTGCGAGCCCAGTCGAGCGCGCAGCCGGCGACCAGCTCGCCGAAGCCGACGTCGTTGGCGCCCGCGGTCACCACCACCATCCGCACGTCCTGGCGGCGGGCGACGGCGGCCAGCCGGTCGGTCTGCGGCGGCTCGCCGAAATGCGGCTCGCCGCCAAGCGCAGCGGGCCAGACGTTCGCCAGCCGCGCCCCCGAGCAGGCGAGGTTGACCCGCTCCTCGAGCGGCAGCGACGCGCTCTCGACCGGAGCGACGTCGGAGCGGTGACAATCGTTCGCCTCGCTGGCCCCGTAGACCCGTGCCGGGTCGTACTCGCATCCCCAGCCGCCGCATTCGAAGGCGGCCCGGTCGGTCCCGGAGCGGTTGCCGAGCCGCTCCGTGCCGTTGCCGAGCCAGCGCCCGCCCTCGCCGGAGATGAAGCTGTCGCCGAGGGCGACGACCGTCGTCGGCCCCACCCCCGGGCTTGCCGCCGCCGGTCCTGCCGCCAGGACACCGGTCATCGCGACCGCAACCGCGGCCGACGCCATCCACCTCATCCTTCCCCCCTATCTCGTCAGAGCTGCGTGACGATCAGACCGACGATCGCCGTCAGGTAGGCGGCCAGCGTCATTCGCTGCATCGAGTCGAAGCGATCTTCGAGCCGGTTGAAGCGACCGTCCATCTCGCTCTTGAGATCGCGGATCTCGGTCCGGACGTCGCGAATGTCCCGGTCGACACGATCGAAGCCGCGGTCGACGCGCCCATTCAGGTCATCGAGTCGCTCGTCGGTCCACGCTTCCCTCATCGCCGCCATGATGACGAAGACCGTAGACAAAAAGTTCCCACGTGTCTCGCGGGCAATCCAAATCCTTCGCGCCGACTTCCGCGCGACTTCGTGTCAGGCGGCGCGGCCGGCGCGCTTGGAGGCGAAGAGGTCGAGGTCGGCGAAGCTGAGCAGGTCCTCGCCGCTGTCGCCGTCGGCGGGGAACATCGCGAAGCCGGTGGCGGCGGAGACCGGATGGGACTCGTCGGTGCCAAAGCCGCGGTGGGCGACGCGGCGGCGCAGCCGGGAGGCGACTTCCTCGGCCTCTTCGGCGTCGGCCTCCGGCACGATCACGGCGAACTCGTCGCCGCCCTGGCGGAAGACCGAGTCCCCGACCCGCACCTCGTCGGCGAGGGCGGCGCCGATCTCGGCCAGGAGGCGGTCGCCCTCGAGGTGGCCATGATGCTCGTTGACCTGCTTGAAGCCGTCGAGGTCGAGCAGGACCAGGGCGAACTCGCGCGAGTGGCGGCGGTGGCGGGAGATCTCTTCGGCGAGGCGCTCGTGCAGGGCCCGGTAGTTGCCGACGCCGGTCAGCTCGTCGCGGCGGGCAAGTTCCCAGAGCGCTTCGTGGCTGGAGCGCAGGCGCCGGGCCAGGACCATCACGCCGAGCGCCACGACGACCAGGCAGACCGCCTCGAGCACCGCCAGCAGCAGCTTCTGGCGCTGGGAGAAGGAGCCGAGGATCAACGGCAGCAGCAAGCCGGCGACGATCGCGGCGAGGGCCGCGACGAGCACGCTGGGTCCGACGGTGCGCCGGCCCGGAGGCAAGGACGCTGAATTACGATCCATCATCAAAATTAGGTATGCAACTCTATTCCTAAACGGAGGATTTGAGGGATTGCCGGGCCGTCTCCACTCGCCACTACGATGCGCCCGGTGCGCTACCCGGTAGAACACTTCGACGACGCAGAGCGAGCGCTGCTGACCCCCCACTTTACGAATCTAGACCGACCTGTCTTTTCCCTCGTAAATCTGCCAGAGACCGTCAAGGGGGCCCTTTTTGCCCGCTATTCACGGTATTCCGGGACCGTGAGAAGGCTTTTCCTCGAGGAGTTCGCCAGTGACGCCCCGGCCGGCGGTCGGCCCTTCGACGCCGAGGAGGGCGAGCGCGCGGCCGGTCTCTACGAGCGCGTCTTCGTCGGCTACGGCGACGACTCGATCGCCCAGGTCGGCGGCGCCCACATCGCCTGCGAGTGGGTCTCCAACGTCCTCACCAAGCAGTTGCAGCGCGGTCGCCTCGCCGCCTACCTCGAGCAATCGACCCGCTACATCCCCTACGACAAGCCGCTGCCCGAAGGCGGCTACCGCTTCTACCGCGACGAGCAGCTCGGCCCCGAGTTCGCCGCCGCGATGGACGAGATCTTCGCGATCTACTCGCGCTCGCTGACCGAGGTCGAGGCCTGGGCGGCGGATCGCTGGCCGCGCGGCGACGGCGAGCCCGAGGGCGCCTGGCAGCGCTCGATCCGGGCCAAGGCCCTCGACCTCCTGCGCGGCCTGCTGCCGGCGGCGACGCTCAGCCACGTCGGCATCTACGCCTCCGGGCAGGCCTACGAGCAGCTGATCCTGCGCCTGCTGGGCTCGCCGCTGCCGGAGGCGCGCGAGTACGGCGGGATGATCCTGCGCGAGCTGCAGCAGGTGATGCCGAGCTTCGTCTCCCGGGTCGAGCGACCCGACCGCGGCGGCGAGTGGATCTCCTACCTGGAGCGACGCCGCGAGCAGACCGAGCGCTGGGTCTCCCGGCTCGGGCTCGACCGTCGCGGCGAGGCGGAGGGGGCTCCCTCGGTCGAGCTGGTCCACGTCGACGGCAACGAAGAGGACCTGCTCGCCTCCTGCCTGTTCGAGTCGGCCAGCGCTTCGGCCACCGAGATCCTCGCCCGCATCGACGTGCTCGACCGCGAGGAGCGGGCGCAACTGCTGGCGGCGATGGTCGGCGACCGGGCCAACCGCCGCCACCGGCCCGGACGCGGCTTCGAGGCGCTGCGCTACCGCTTCGAGATCGTCTCCGACTACGGCGCCTTCCGAGACCTGCAGCGGCACCGGATGCTGACCTGCCAGTGGCAGCGGCTCGGCCCCGACCTCGGCGCCGGCGTCCCCGACGAGGTCCGCGAAGCCGGCACCGGCGACGAGTTCGAGCGGGCGCTGGAGATCTCCCGCACCGAGTACGAGCGCCTGCACGGCGCCGGTCTGGTCGAGCAGGCCCCCTACGCGCTCAGCCTCGCATACCGGATCCGCTACGTGCTGGACCTCAACGCCCGCGAGGCGATGCACCTGATCGAGCTGCGCTCCGGCCGCGAGGGGCATCCCTCCTACCGCGCCGTCGCCCAGGCGATGCACGAGCGAATCGCCGCCATCCACCCCGGTGTCGCCGCCGCGATGAACCACGTCGACACCTCCGCCGAGCCGCGCCTGGAGCGGATCATGAGCGAGATTCGCACGCACAGGAAGCAGGCCCGCGCCGCCGAACAGGCCGAGGCGCCGCCGCCTGGCCTCAATCCGCTCGGCTAGTCCCCAGGCCTAGTCGCGCTGCTTGCGCTTGCGGCGCTCGCCGTCGGGCGCGTCGCCGTCGCCGGGCGGCAGCTCGCCGCCCTCGCCGCCCTCGTGGGGCTCCTGCGGCTGCAGGTCGGCCGCCGCCCGCTCCCCCGGCGTCGGCCAGGGGACCGCTTCCCCGGCCGCCCAGGCCGGTGGGCGGCCGCCCGGGATGCGACCGAGCAGGAGGAAGCCGAAGTAGATGAAGAAGATCAGGACGAACTGGACGAGCAACAGCAGCGCGGCGACGCCGAGGGCCATCCCGAGCGAGCCCCAGAAGCGGCTCAGCAGGCCCAGGCGCATCGCCCAGAGGCACGAGTAGACCATCGCCACCGCAAGGCCGAAACGACCGCCTAGCGCGAACCCGGTGGCGGCGCCGCGGGTCGATGCTTCGCTGATCGCGTTGCTGGCCGCGTCGTCTTCAATCCTGGTCTCGTTGCAGTCGGCGACGGGATTGGCGCCGCGGTCGAATTCTTCGCCGAACTCCTTGGCACCGAGGTCCTGGCGTTCGGATCGGCATTCTTCGGCGGCCTTGGCGGGCGTCAGCGTCGCCTCGACCTTGCCGGCGACGAAGGTGTCGGCAGCTTCGTTGGTGGCGACGGCGTTGAGGACGGCCGAGACGGCGAAGAAGAGCGGCGCCGCGACGACCAGGCCGACCAGCTGGTAGCGAACCCTCTCGCCGCGGGCGGCGACCGCGCGGAAGAGGACGTAGAGGGGCACCACCAGCATCGCGAACCCGATCGCCTCGAGAACGCTGGCCAGCGTCACCCTCGAGGCCTGTTCGTGGGCGGACCGCAGCAGCTCCGCTTCGCCGTCGCCGGTGACGGCGCCGATCACGACCGCGGAGCCGACCAGGATCACGACGGAGAGCAGGGTGACGATGCCGGCCGGAACCAGCCAGCGCGACTCCCAGTCCAGCTCCTCGGACCGCGTCCAGCGCATTCGCTCAGCCACGCTCGTGGAAGTAGAACTGGGGCAGCGCCCCTTCGATCACGTCCTGGGTCATCTTCTGCGCCACCTCGAGGTTGCCGCTGCGGACGGCGATGTCGTCGAGCGTGACGATGCCCTCCAGGGCCTCGCCGGCGACGACGGCCAGGCGTCGGACCCGGTGCTGGACCATCAGTGCCGCCGCCTCCTCGAGCTCCATCTCCGGCTCGCCGCTGACCAGCGGCCGGGTCGCGTGGTCGCCGACCGGCGAGTCCGGCGACGCCCCCTCGGCGAAGACGCGAACGGCGAGGTCGCGGTCGGTGATCATCGCCACCGGGCTGCCGGCCGGGTCGACGAGGACGATCGAGCCGACCCGGTTGTCCCGCATCAGGCCCGCCACCTCCACGACGCTCGTCTCAGGCGTGGCGGTGACGACGCCCGCGGTCATGATCTCGCTGAGCCGCACGGGCCGTACGCTACCGGCATGAGCGATCTTCAGCGCACCCCCGTCGTCCCGCTCGAGGCCGGTGCCGGCCCCGAGAACCCCCCCTGCCCCGCCTGCGGCGAGCCGCTGTTCGGCTGGCTGGCGACGCAGCTCGGCTTCGACGCCCCCGTCAGTCGCTGCGAGAGCTGCGGGCTCGGCGTCGTCGGCGCCGGGCCCGAGCCCGCGGAGGTCCTGCGCGAGCTCGACCGGCTGGCATCCGACGGCGGCCTGCGGATCGCCAACCGGGCCAGCTTCGCCGCCTCGATCGGCAGCGCCGGCTGGGCCGGCCTGGAGCCGGGCGACCGCTACCTGTTCACGCTGGAGTCGGTGCGGCGCCTCGTCGCCCGCCGCGACCAGGTCGTCAAGTCCCGCCGCTGGGCCCCGCTGGCCGGCCTCGCCTCGACCTGGCAGACCCTGCTGAACAGCGTCACCTTCGGCCACAACGTCGCCCTCGGCGCCTTCGGCCGCGCCGGCGCCGTCAAGGCACCCCGCCCCTGGCAGCGCAACATCGACGCCCTCGCCACCGTCGTCCTGGCGATCCCGGCCTTCGCGATCGCCCTGCCGATCGAGCTCGCCGGCGGCCTCGTCGGCCGCGGCGCCGTGATGACCCTGAAGTTAGAGCTGCTCTAGATCCGCTCGCCCTGAGGTTCGGGGCCAAGCAGTTCAAGGACGCAGGAAGCGAAGCGTGCTCCGCACGCGAGCGACCGAGGACGCCGAAATGCGCCGGCCCCGGGCCCTCAGGACAGGCCTTCGCGGGCCTCGCGGACCAAAGTCACTGCCTCCGGGAAGAGGACGCGGATCGCGTCGCGGACCTGCATCGACTGCTGATCGGGCGAGCCGGTCAGGTCGAGCTGGGCGATCGAGGCGACGGTCATCTCGACCGCGAGCTTGATCGCGTTGTCGGCCCAGGCGACCCGCTGCGAGGACTGCATCTGCTCCGAGAGCTCCTCCATACGGGCGCGGAACTCGTCGGGGTCGCCGAAAAGGTTGAAGGGGCTGCCCTCCATCTCCCGACATGTAAGCAGAGTCGTGACGCCGCCGGCACCGAGTTGGCACAGCGTGCGCACCACGCGCGCGCCGGCGCCGTCTAGCTTCGCCGCGTGCGCAGCGGTTACGACAGGCAGGCGGGGTCGGCGATCGTCGAGCAGATCGCGATCTCGGCGCTGATCGGCGTCCTCCTCGCGGCCGGGATCGCCGCCGTCGTCGCCAAGGGCGAAGTCGAGGCCGGCCGCGACCTGGCCGGCGCGATCGGCAGGAAGCTGACCTGCGCGCCGCGCCTGCCCGACGAGTGCCGCCACCATCCCCTGGTCGCCGCCTACGGCTGGCCGCTGGCGCGCCTGGCGCGGGCCCTCGCCCCCGCCCCCGCGGCCCGTCCCGGCCCCACCGGCCTGCCGCTGATGCCGGTCGACTTCCGCCGCTGTCGCCGCCCCAGCTGCGCGGTCGCCGCCGGCCCCCACCTGACCGCCTCCAACCGCCGCACCACCGCCTTCGTCGAGATCGTCGACCGCCGCCGCTCGCTCGGCTGGCTCGAGGTCGTCTACTGGCTCTACCGCCCGACCCTGGGCTGGGAGCGGCTCACCCGCCGCGCCACCGCCGCCGACGTCACCGCCGCGGCCGGGACCCCGGTCCTGGCCAGTGCCGACCCGGCCCTGGTTCCGCTCGAGACCCTGCCGGGCCGCGACCACTACGAGTTCCCGCCCGCCGAGCGACCGCCCTGGCAGTGGCGCGTGGCCGGCCGCTATCCCGGCTGGTCAAGCTGAGCTGGGGCGGGCGGCCGCCTTCTCCTGGTCGGCCTCGTCCTGCGCCTGTTTGATCAGGCCGCGCCAGTCCGTGGTCCGGAAGACGAGCAGGATCGCGGCGAAGCCCAGCACCACCGACCAGGCCGCCATCGCGATCTGGGTGCCGACCGAGAAGGAGAGGACGGCGGTCCGGGAGGGGCCGCTGAGGGTGGCGACGAGGAGCGCCTGCTGGGCACCGGCGCCACCGGGCGTGAAGGGGACGATGTTGGCGATCGCCTGCACGCTCATCACCAGCATCACGCTGCCGACCGAGCCCTCGATCCCGAACGCCTCGAGGAAGAACCAGAAGGCGGCGAAGCGGAAGCACCAGCCGAGGCCCTGCCAGGCGAAGACCTCGCGCATGTAGCGGCGCGGCTGGGTGAGGATCGCCAGCCCCTGGCGGACCCGGGCCCAGAAGCGGCGCACGTGGTGGGCGAGGTAGTAGATCCCGACCGCGATCGCAACCAGCAGCACGCCGACGACGATCGCCAGCACCTGCGGGTTTTCGACCCAGAAGGCGATCTCGAAGGCCGGCAGGTTGGGGATCTGCGGGAGCGGCGGCAACAGCCCCTGGGTGATCGCGTAGGCGAGCACCAAGACGCCGACGCTGGTGTCGAAGACGGTCTGGACGAGGAAGGAGGAGGTGACGGCCGGGTAGGAGGAGTCGGGGATCTGCCGCTTGACCAGGAAGACCTTGGTGACGTCGCCGGCGTGGGCGGGGACGATGGCGTTGATCCCGGCCCCGGCCAGGTAGGCGGCGCTGAGATGCAGATAGGAGATGCGCTGGTCGGGATAGGCGGCGCGGAGGACGTTGCGCCAGGCCCAGGCCCGGCAGAGCTGCATCGCCAGCAGGCAGAGCAGGGCGATGCCGAACTGCGTCCAGTGGATCTCCGAGAGGTGGCGGAAGAATTCCGCCGCCGCATTGAAAAACCGGTCGAAGCTCGATGCAAAGTCGGCGTACGGCATCGCAGCTACACTAGCCCGCTCGTGCCGGATACCGACACGCACACGTTGCCCGCCACCCTGCCGCCAGATCCCGCCGACGAGGCGATGTGCGCTCGCGCTCGCGAGCGCTATACGGCTGACCGCAAAAGCCGCTGGCGGCGCCGGCGCAAACGCCATGCGGAGCTGCCCAACCTGATCATCGTCGGCGGCCTCAAGTGCGGCACGACGAGCATCCATCACTACCTCGGCCTGCATCCGGATATCCAGATGTCGAAGCCGAAGGAGCTCAACTTCTTCGTCGAGGAGCTGAACTGGGACCTCGGGCTCGACTGGTACGCGAGCCGCTTCGACAGTCGCTTCAAGGTCCGCGGCGAGTCATCGCCGCACTACACGAACCTGCCGCGCTTCGAGGGGGCCGCCGAGCGGATCCGCCAGAACTGCCCCGACGCCCGGCTGCTCTACATGGTCCGCGACCCGATCAAGCGGATCCTCTCCCACTGGGTCCACGCGACCGGTGCCGGCTACGAGACCGGCGACCTGGTCGAGGTCCTCTCCAGCCCCGACAACTCCTACACGAACCGCTCCAAGTACTGGATGCAGCTGCAGCCCTATCTGGAGCGCTTCGACCCCGAGCAGATCGAGATCGTCGCCCAGGAGGAGCTGCACGCCGACCGCGAAGGGACGATGCGCAAGGCCTTCGCCTTCGCCGGCGTCGACGAGAACTTCACCTCCGAGCAGTTCGACCGCGAGTGGGAGAAGTCGAGCGCCAAGGAGGGCGACAAATACCAGCTGATGGAGAAGCTGATCAAACTCCCCGGCTTCCGCTCCTTCGACCGCAATTTCGACCGGCTGCCGGAGTCGATGCGCTGGATCGTCGAGAAGATCGTCCACGATCCCGACAAGCCCTCCTCGCCGAAGCCGAAGCTCCCCGACGACCTCTTCGAGGTCGTCCGCGGCCGCTTCACCGAGGACGTCGCCGAGCTTCAGAAGTTCGCCGGCCGCGAGTTCCCCGCCTGGCACGACTACAGCTGAGGCGACCGGGGTAGGCTCGCTCCTCACTGTCAGGCTCGACCCCACGGTCGGCGGCTGGCGTCCGACCGGGCCGGTTGGTTCTCGGGAAGGCGACGGGCTGACTCCTAGGCTCGGTGTCGACCCGA
>Ga0190271_10002434_pt1 | contig 11286 bp, 4 predicted proteins | sample Popmic356T_FD_133747 | JGI IMG/M metagenome (GOLD analysis project Ga0190271, IMG submission 133747) | Populus adjacent soil microbial communities from riparian zone of Weber River, Utah, USA - 356 T | ecosystem: Environmental > Terrestrial > Soil > Riparian zone | place: USA: Utah | collected...
CGGCCATCCGGTTCCGCTCTCGTACTTGTCGTGTGACGAGAACAGGGGCTGGCCTGACACGACGTCGACGTAGATGCCGTCGTCGTGGTTGTCCCAGTACCGGTTGCGGAAGGCAGGCTCGGTGCCGTCCTCCTGCGTCACGCGGTACTCGAGGCTGGTGAGGCGGCCGAGCGCCTCGGGGGTCTTGCGGTATTCGGTGGACACGTGCGATTCCTCCTCGGTGACGGCGCTGGCTGCGGCGTCATAGTGAGAGAACGGGCGGTGCGTGCATTTTGGTCCCGCGAACCTGGGAGCGCAGTGTGAGTTCGCGAAGCGACAGCGTCCCCGTGCGCACGTCCTCATAGGAGTCTCACTGTTCACTCTGTTCACACGGGCACCGTCAGGCTCTATGTTGGCTCCAAGAGTTTGTGTCGTTGCTCTTCGTATACTGCGCATGGGCCCGCACGGTGCCCTGGTCTCGTATTGCCGGGAAAGAGGGGGCGTTCGAATGGCGACCTCGTCGATGCCCCCTCGCGCCGAGCGTGCGCAGGTCACGGCGCCGTCGACGCGCGCTGCCGCCTCTCCGCTCCCGCTGATACTCGGCTGCGCCGCCACCATCGTCAGCCTCGCCATTGCAGTCGTCGTCGGATTCGCTATGAGTGCACCGGTGGTCGTTCTCGGAGTGACCGTCCCCCTCGTCGAAGGCGGATTCGTCTGGCTGAGCGTCATCGGCTATCTGCTCACACCCATGGCGGTCATCGGCTGCTACGGATGGGACGTAGTGGCTCAGCGCAATGGGCTTCGGGCGAACAGGAACTTCGTGCTGCGTCCCAGCTCGACCCGGGCATTGCTCTTCCTCGCCGGGATCGCCATCGTCATCGGCGCGTGGCACGTCATCAACATCAGCGTCCCTCTTTCGGAGTGGCTGGGTTTCGCGTGAAGCGCGCGATCCTCGCCGCGGTGGCGGCCGTGCTGATGTCGTTCTCTTTCGCCACGGCATCATTCGGCCTCCCCGTCCCGATGGCGACGGCGGGCGGTCTCTCGGACCTCGGCCAGGAGGCGATCGCCGACCTGCGCACCTGCCTCGCATCGCAAGACGTCCTGAACGTCTACTACCTCGTGGACACCTCGCGGTCTCTGGACGCGGCTGACGGCAAGGGGTCGGGCACCGGTTCGGATCCGGACGTCTTGCGCGCTCCGATTCTCGCGAACAGCCTTGAGCAGCTCGGCGCGTTCGGCGAGGAGGCAACGGTCAACTGGGCCGCGGGCTTCTTCAGCACCGAGTTCCGGGCCGACATCAAGTGGCACGAGTTGGGGGAAGGCGGATCGGCCGAGCTCGAGGGCGCGATCAAAGCGAGCCCTACGGACGGCTACACCAACTGGCCGGCCGCCCTGCAGGGAGCACAGCAGCAACTCGCGCAGCAGCAGGCGGCTCAGCCTGGCTGCCAGCTCATGGTGTGGCTCACCGATGGTCAGCTCGATATCCGGTCGCCCGATGGGCAAGGACCCGAGGACCAGGCCGCGCTGAATGACATGTGCGGGCAGCAGCTCGCGCCGTCCGGTCCGGCGCCGGCCGGAAACGGGATCTTCAACGCCCTCCGGCAGTCGGGTGTGGTCGTCATCGGGGCACTTCTGGCGACCACCGAGACGTCGGCGGCGGCGGGTCAGGTCATGCTGCCGCTGATCGAGGGCGTCGATCCGACGACGGGTCAGACGTGCGGTGAGCAGCCCATGCCCGAGGGCTACGTCAATGGCGCGTTCGTCGAGGCGACCAGCCCGGATTCGCTGGCCCAGATCTTCCTTCAGCTCGGAACCCAGGTCGGCGGCGGATACCCCCACCCCTTCGACGCCGACGGCTCCTTCTGGATCGACCCGGGCGTGGCGCGGTTCCGCATCATCGTCAGCGGCGACTGGACGCTGCATCCCCCGACCGGATCGGGGTGGGATGCCGCGTCATCCAGCGAGCCGCAACCCTGGATCGTCCCGTCACGCGACGAAGGCGTGATCGAGGTCGCGACGGGGGATGCCGCCGCGCAAGGTCGCTGGCGACTGGATGCGAACGACACCCGGTCGCTCTTCCTCTTCAGCGACCTCGGGATCGTGTTCGAGCCGACCAACGAGATCACGATGGGGACGGATGGCGAGACAGCCGCGACCCTGGTCGCCCATGTTCGCGATGCTGGGGGAGAGGACGCCGATCTCCGCCCCTTCGCCCCCGGCACGTTCAGCGCCGAGGTGGTCGCTCCGGACGGCAGCCTGACCCCCCTTCCTGATGCCGAAGTCGATACCGATACCGGCGCCATCAGCATCCCGATCCCTCCCGACGTCACCGCGGCGGAAGTCGTCGTCGAGGCATCCATCGACCCCCTCACAACGACGGAGCACGGGCTCGAGCTCGCCCCCATCACCACGCGGCAGCGAGTGAAGACCGTGCTCCCCAAGGACTATCCGCGCGTCGAGACGCTGCCCGTGACCCTCAGCACGCTCGAGGGTCGCGACGGCATCGCCGAAGGCGCCATCACGATCGTCGGCCCGGAATCGGGTGCGGACAGTGAAGTCTGCGTGCGCGACAACCCGTCCATCGTCAGTGACAGCGCGGATCGCGGCGAGACGTGGGTGTGGACGGTCAACAACACCTCGGACGCCGATGTCTGCCTGCCGGTCGCCGCAGGCCAGACCGTGCAGATCCCGGTCTCGGCCAGCAATGCCGAACCTGCCGACAGCGCCGTGCGGGCCAGTGTCGCCGTCTCGCTGAAATCGGCCACAGGGCCAGAGCTCACGCAGGACGTGCCGATCGCCTTCACGTCGACGCATCCGGTGAACGTGGCAGCAGTCAGCATCATCACGCTGATCCTCCTCGTACTCGGCATCCTGCTGCCGCTCATCCTGTTGTGGCTGCTCAACTGGTTCACGACACGCCTCGACATCGACAACTCGGTCCAACGCGCCTCGTTCCCCGTCCGCATCACGCCGGCAGGCGTCGCCTTCGTCGACACCTTCGCGAGCGATACCGCTCTGTCAGAGCGCTTCCGCTACCGCGGAGAACCCGGAAGCGTGAGATCGGTCGTCGACCCGGATCTTGGCCGGATCGGCACGGTCGTGCCGTGGTTCCCGTTGCGATCGCCCCACTATCGGGTGGTGCCGGGCGCGAACAACGTCATCGTGGCCGCCCGCACGGGGGCTCGCGTCGGCTCCACGGGCGACCGCCGACCCGATGGCTCCGTGCGCTTCGCGCACCTGCCCTTCGATCGGTTCTGGGCGGTGGTGGTGCCGGCGGCCGAGCTGGCCCGCACGAAGCGCGGCGACGAGGTGCGTGGGACCGCCGTGGTCTACCACCGGGTGTCCTCGGCAGGACCGGCGCAATATCGCGAGCGCCTCGCCGAGATCAGCGGTGACAAGACCTTGGGTGACACCGTCGAGAAGCTCCGTGCGGATCGGGCAGAGCGCAAAGCCGACGTTTCTCGCCAACCCTCGACGCCGACGGCGGGAAGCACAGCGCCGTCACCGCCCGCTCGCTCCGGTACAGGCTCTGCGGCCCCCGGCCCGGGCGCTCCACCTGCCAGCCCGGGCGCACCACCCTCCAATCCGGGCGCGCCGCCGCCACGGCCGAGCTCACAGCCTCCGACAACGCCCGGCGGTCCGCCCCCGCGGCCCGGCCGCTGACCCAGACTCACCACGAAAAGGAATCGATATGCTCAGGCCCTTCCTCATCATCGGCGTAGGCGGATCAGGCGGAAAGACCCTCCGTGGGATCACCTACCAGTTGCAGCTGAAACTGCAGCAGGTCGGCTGGAAGTCGGGCATTCCGGCGTCGTGGCAGTTCCTTCATTTCGACACGCCGACCGCGCAGGACGGAGCCGACTTCCCGGCGCCGTTCCTGGCTCCTCAGCAGTACAAGGGACTCGTCTCGACGGGCGCCACCTACAACAGCGTCTACCGATCGATCGAGAGCGCGCACTCGTCGAATCAACGGGTTCACCAGGACATCGAGCGCCAGCTCCCCGACCCCCGCTACGTCAAGGTCGACGTGACCAAGGGTGCGGGGCAGTTCCGCGCCGTCGGTCGAGCGGTCGCCCTGGCGTCCACGAAGGAGATCGCCTCCGCCGCGCGGGGCGCCATCGCCCGCCTCAGCGACGCATCGGCACTCGCCGAGCTGCGCACTCTGGGCCAGCTGCTCCGGGCGCGTGGCGAGGGCGGCGACGGGAGCCCGACGGTGATCGTCATCTCCTCGGTCGCCGGCGGGTCAGGCGCGGGCCAGTTCCTCGACATCATCGAGGTCGTGAAGTCGACGGCGAAGCAGCATCCGTGGTCCAACCAGTTCTTCAGCATCCTGTACGCCCCCGACGTCTTCGACCAGCTCAACGTGAGCGCGGGGATGCCGGGAAACGCGCTGGCCTCGATCGCCGAGACGATGAACGGCTTCTGGACGAATTCGCCGTCCGATTCGACGCTCGAGCTCCTCAAGAGCCAGGGCGTCGCGCCGGCGTACGGAGATGCCATGGATCGAGTGGGCGCCGCCTACCCGTTCATCGTCGGCCGCAGCAACAGCAAGGTCACGTTCGAGGACCAGAGCCAGGTCTACAACGCCGTCGCCACGAGCCTGACCGCCTGGATCACCGACGAGCGGGTGCAGGACGACATGATCGCGTACTCGTCGGGCAACTGGCAGGCGCGAGTCGGTGCGAACGTCCTCGCCGACGCCTCCGGCCTTGCCAGCCCCGTGCACCACTCGCCGCCCTTCTCCTCGATGGGCTTCGGACGAGTGACTCTCGGGCGCGAGCGCTTTCTCGAGTACTCCGCCGAACGACTGGCACGATCGGTCATCGATCGGATGCTGCATGCGCACTCGGAAGGCGATCCTCTGTTTGCGCAGAAGACGGAGCGCGAATGGATCGAGTCGGGAGCCGACAAGTCCTACCAGCGCTTCCTCAACGACCTGCAGCTCAACGAGGAGACCGAAGCCCACAATCAGGTCATCGATGCCCTGCGCGCCGACGACACCCTCGCCCAGATCAAGGCGGAGCTCGACCACGGCATCAGTCAGCGGCTCGGCGAAGGCGGGTCGTTCGACAAGTCCGGCGGTCTCGACCTGTCGGTGTGGACCGACCGGATGGTCAACGAGTACTCCGTCCGCGCGCCGGAGCTCCTGCATCGCGACCAGCGTTTCCGCGAGATCACGCTCGAGGAATGGACGAAGCGGATGCCGTCCCGCATCCTCCACACGGTCGCGAAGTATGTCGCAGAGGTGGGGCTGCCCGTTGTGGTCGCTATGCTCACGCGCCTCGACCGCACGCTGCGCAGCGGTGCGGACGGCCTCGAATCCGAGGCGAACCAGCGCGACGAGTGGGTGATGTCGCTTCGTTCCCTTGTGGCCGCCGAGCTGGCTCAGGCGCCGAACCAGAACTCCATCCGTCCCGATCAGGACGTCATCGGCCACGGCATCGAGCGGCTCACGCAGGCGCTCGAATGGGCCAGCGAGGCACGACTGCGGCAGAGCGCGAGCAGGCTGCTCAACGAACTGAGGACCGAGTTCGCCGCTCCGCTGCGCGCCCACCTCGAAGGGGCGCTCCAAGCGCTCCGCCAGCGGGTCGGTGACCGGCAGACGAGCGACGAACGAGAGAACGAGTATCAGTTCTGGCCGACACGCACCGATCACACGGTGCCGCGCAAGTACGAACCGGCTCCGAATGAACGACTTCTCGTCGATCATCGCGAGTACCCGTCCGTCTTCGAGGGTCTCGTCCGCTCGAGCGTCGAAGGATCGGACCTCAAATATCAGGATGCGATCCACTCCGTCATCTCGGATCTGCTCGTGGGCGAGCCGCCTGCGAAGGTGCTCGAGGCGGATCCCACCTCCTGGAGCCTGATCGCCAACACCCGCAGCTGGAAGGCGAGCGTCACGGCCGACCCCGAGACGTCGTTCGCTCCTCAGGCGCCCCACTTCCGGATGGAGACCGAACCGGAGATCTACCTCGACCGTGCGCGCCTGTGGATGCGTCGCGAGGGGATGCCGTTCCAGGCGTACATCAGCGAGGATCTGCTGAACTACTTCGACGAGACGACCGTGACACCGGATGTCTTCGCGCGGCGTCGGGATCGCTACCGCGAACAGCTCCAGGCCGCGCTCGGGGCGAGTGAGCCGCTCGTCAAGCTCAATGCCGCTCTTCTGAGCGCCGTGCACGGCAAGGCCATCAACGAAGACACCAGCCTGGTGATCAGCTCCATCCCGTTCCGCGAGGGCACCGAGATGTACACGGTGACCAAAGGCGTGCTCGGTCAACTCGGATTCTGGGACGATGCGACATCCGAGTCCTGGTTCCGGGATGCCAAGGTGGACGCGATCGAGGTCTTCGCGATGTCGGGGTTCCCATACCAGCCGATCGTGATGGACTCCGTCATGGAGCCGATCGCCCGCGGCTGGCTCGGGCAGTCGAGCACGCAGGACAGCCGGCAGGCGTTCTGGCAGTTCAAGCGGGCGCGGCTTCTCGGCGAGGCGATCCCGGCCGACCAGCGCGTCATCGCCTCGATGGTCCGCGGATGGTACGTCGCGAAGACCCTCGACCGTCTCAAGGTGGAATCCGGCAACGGCGAGCGCGGGCCGAAGCTCTCGATCTGGAGCGCCGGATCGCGGGGCCTGGCCGACTTCCCGCATCCGCTGCTCAGCGCGCGCAACGCGCAGCCCCAGGATTACCCGGGGGCCGTGATGCAGTCGTTGACCATCGCCATCGTCCTCTGCCAGGTCGATGGGACTCTGGCGCCGCTCGACGCGTACAAGACCCTCGTCGCGCTCGGAGGCGAGTCGGGCGCTCCTGCCCCTGCTCTGACCGAGTGGCTGCAGCACGGTCGAGTCGACAAGGGCGCGCCCGAGCCGCAGGCCACTCGCGCAGGTACGGCGGCCGGCACGCTGGAGGCTCGTCAGCAGGCAGTCCGGGGGTACCTCTCGGACGAGCTCGCGAAGTTCACGGCGGATGTCGTCGACCAGGACGATCGAGTGCTCGTGTTCGACTACCCGGTGACGTGGGAGCTGCGGGAGTACATCGTCGAGGCGCTCGAGGGACTCATGTCGACCGTGATGGCGACGAGATCCGACGACTTGGGGGTCTAGCGTGTCCGACCGATTCTGGCCGGGTTCCAAGGCGAGCATCGTCCTCGTCCCCAGCGGAGAGCAGGGCGAGAAGCTGCTCGACCTTGCCGCGGAGTGGACGAAGATGGGCCTGCTCGGCCCCGCGCTCTGGGTCCTGCCCGAAAGCGTCGGGCAGGGTGCGGCGGGACCGCCGAGCATTGTGGCGCTCGTGCTGGGGATCGGTGCCGACCTCGAGATCGCCCGAGTCGAAGTCGACCTCTTCGAAGCTCTCGCGCGCGAAGACCTTTCCATCGTCCGACTCGTCAAACTGCGCTCCGCGGCTCCGTCGCGGTCGCTCGATGCCGAGCAGGATCGCATCGCCGAACTCGTCCGAGATTATGTGCGCAAGTCGATGCCCCTTCCGAACCCCGGGGGCTCGGTCGTCGACCAGACGGCCGAACTCAAGTACGCGACGCTGATCTGCGCTCCGACCGAGTTCCAGATTCAGCAGCGCGTGGATTGGGCGGCTTCGGAGTACGGCGTCGTCGTGGTGGCCTCGCCTGAGGACCGCTCGAGCCCATGGTCGGGTGACGCCTTCGTCCGGGACGACGATCGGTTCGTCGGCTTCACGCTGCTGCACGTCGCGAGCGTCGCGGGGCTGTGGAGCGGGGTGCCGACGGGGAGCTTCGAACTCGTCCGTCGTGAGGAGTCGGGTCACCGGAGCGTGTGGCTTTCTCGCGTGTTCGTCAACGCCGTGCTCACCGAGTCGCTCGGCCGGCGCACCGCCGCCACCGTCCTCGCCGAGGCGGCGCGGCCGGATTCGATGCTCGTCGATCCCAGCCTCAGCTCGCCGCCACCCGGGACCGTGTTCATCCAGGACTCGCAGGTGAGCGGCTATGTCGACGAGATGGTGCGCGGAGCGATCTCGCTCGATGACGGGGCGCTGCTTTTCCGTGAACCGAAGATCGACGCCGAGCCCGCCAAGCGGCGTGTCGGCTTCGGGCGTCAACTGGTCCGCTTTGCATCGTTCAGCGGCGACAAGCTCGTCAAGATGCCGGTCTGGACGTGGCGGTGGATCACCTCGGGCACCTACCGCAGGATGACGCGCGCCCTGCACACGGACGAGGGTGCCGAAGTGGTCGGCACCGCCGGCGAGGAGATCTTCGATGTCCGCGAGCGGACCCTGATCGCGGATGCCGACCGCCTCACGGAAGATGAGGACCGGGCGCGCGCCGAGGCCAGCGCGCCGGCGGGCCTCTCACACGTCCGGACGACACCGGCCCTGTGGGCGCGCTTGAGAGAGCTCGTCTTCGGGTCGCTCGACGGCAGCGCTGACCTGAGCGAGCTCGGGTTCGCGCCGATCGAGGGTGTCGTCCCCATCTTCGGTCGAGTCAGCGATGTTCTCGCTTTGCCGGACACCCCGTGGATCGCGCCCCGCGATATCGTCCCGGCGGACTTCCCCGAGACGGTCGACTGGTACGTGCTGACTCTCGACGATCCTCGAGAGCGGCTGACGGATGCCGCGGCGAACGCGGCCGATCGGCGAGGGGAAGCCGAACTCGCGGTGGCCGAGAATCTTCGGGAACTCGACGACGCGAGACGCGCTGTGCCGGCCGGCGCCGCCCCCGTCGCCGGACGGTCCGACACGACCCAGTCGGCTGCCGACGAGGCACCGGGGGCTTCGTCCACAGGCGAGGCGTCGCCGAGCGCTCCGGGCGAGCAGGCAGGCGCGGCCGCGACGGCTGACGACGCCGGAGCCGACTCCGCGTTGCAGAAGGCCGTGACCGCGGCGGCTCGCCAGCGCCTGGAGAAGTCGCAGGCCAAGCTCGAGCGTCGATCGGCTGAGGCCGACCGTCTCGCCGAGGGCGTGCGCGCGTTCGACACGTGGGCGGTGACCCAAGACCGCTCGTTCGTATGGCGCCTGCTCACGCGCTTGGCCCAGGAGCGTCGCGCTGCCCAGGCGCACTCCGAACGACTCTCCGCCGAGATCGATGCGATCGTGGCGGTCAAGCCGGGCGAACTCATCTCGCTGCGACGCACATTCCACCGCACCATGCTCTGGACGTGGCTCATCGGATTCATCGTCGTCGGGCTCGCAGTGATCCTCCTGCTCGCCGTCCGCGACGCGGCCGTGCGGGACACCGACTTCGATCCGCAGTTCTGGTACCGGGTCCTGTGGTGGGTGATCGCGATCACTGCTGCCGTGGTCCTGAGCCTCACCCTCGGAGCCCTGGTCTCGTATCACGCGGGGTGGTCGCGATTCCAGCGTCGCATCGATGTCCAGCGGCAGCGGCTTGCGCAGCTGGGAACGAACTCCCGACTCGCGCGCCAGGAATCCGTTCGCCTCGCATCCCTTCACCGTCAGGCGGTGGATTGGCTGGTCCTGCTCTCTCGCGCGATCCATCGTCCGTGGCACGTGCCTGAGCAGTGGATGAAGCGCGACGAATACAGCGTTGCGAGGGGTGCGATGCCCTTCGCGCTGCAGATCGCGACAGTGCGCGACGATGACCACGCCGCCGCCGCTCGCCTGCGCGGCGTCGTCATCGGGCATCTCGTCGTGAAGGGCTGGCGCCACGACGCGTTCGAGGCACTGGTTCGCGAGGTGGCGATCGACAGAGGAGCGCTGTCGAGCTCGTTCGGCCTCCACACTCTCGACGAGGACCTTCCTCACGCGTCGAACCACACGCGGAGGATGCTCCTCGCCAGGATGGGCGACGAGACGATCCTCACCCGCGTCGCCGGCCCGCGTTTGGAGGAGCTCATGAGGGCCGAGCAGCGTGACGACACTCGTGCCAACCGGCCGCGCGTGCAACCGGTCGTCAACAATCCGCTGCACGCGATCTCGAGTGGCGCGGATCGCATGTCGCTGGCCTCCGGCATCCCGTGGGACGAATTCCTCCTCGGCTCCCTTGCCGGGCGCCGCGACCCCATCACTCCCCTGAGCTCCACGGTCCTGACCGAAGTCGAGGTCGGCGGACGCCACCACGAGCGCGTCCAGAGCCACCTCGTGCTTCCGCAGCGACTCGCTGCGACACTGCACTACCCGCCCGACACGCCGATCCGGGTCGTGCCGTTCCCCGACACCGTTCCGGGTTCGGTCGACCTGTCGTGGCGCGTCGATATCGCCGGCCCGGTTCCCATCCGCGCGATTCACCTGTGGGATGCCGCCGACTCGACTCCGCCGGACGCAGAGGACAGCCCGCGACCGGGTCTCAGCCAAGACACCGGCGTCTGACGCGGTGAGCGCACCACCGCCACGGCCCGGTGCGAGCGGGGCTTCCTCCCCTGGTCGCCCCCCGCGCCCCGGCACCCCACCCGCGCGACACCCCTCGACGTCCGGGTCGACGGTGATGGCTCCAGCGACGCGAAAACCCGGTCCGCCGTCGTGGGTCTTCTGGGCCATCGGCGTCGTTGTCGCGCTGCTCGTCGGGGGAGTGATCGGGTTCGCCATCGGCCGGGCCGACGCGGGAGCGCCGCCGACGGCGGACCCTTCGGCGCGCCGATCAACATCGCCAAGACCAAGCGCAAGTACGCAGCCACCTGCGCGGGCACCACGTCCTGCTCGTTCCGCATGACCGCGGCGAACACCGTCGGCGACTCGGTCGCGTCCTCCGCGGTCACCGAGACATGGGACGTCGCGAGTGCGGCCAACGTGTCCACCGCGTCGGCAGGTCCGGCAGCCGGCATGGAGGCCGTGAAGTGGGTGGCCCCCAAGAGCAACGGCGGGCGGGCCATCACCGGTTACCTCTACGAATACCAGCTCGACAACGCGGGGTCCTGGTTCGGGCCGTTCCCTGTGCCCGGTTCATCGGGCCCGACGCCCGTGAATGCCGATCTCCCCTGCCCGTCGACCACCCCGACCGGCGGGTGCGGCTACCGCATCAGCGCCCAGAACGCGATCGGGATCGCGGCGCCCGGGATCTCGAAGTACGGCGCGTACAAGGTGCCGTCGGCGCCGACGCTCCTCCGCGTCAGCGCGGGTCACAACCCCAACACCGCCGAGATCGCCTGGCAGCGCCCGGCTTCGACCGGTGGCCTGGCGATCACCTCGTACAAGTACGACGTGCAGGTCGACGCCGGCCCGTGGACGGCCGGTGGCACGCTCCCGGTGAGCCCCACCGTCAGCGCACCGAGTGCGCCAGCCACCACCGCCGATGAGGGCCAGAGCGCGGCGAGCTGCGAGGAAAGGGCGGTCATTTCGAGCGGCATGCCCCCTTGCTTCGCAACAGGCATGCCGTTCGCAA
>Ga0190271_10002435_pt1 | contig 11285 bp, 16 predicted proteins | sample Popmic356T_FD_133747 | JGI IMG/M metagenome (GOLD analysis project Ga0190271, IMG submission 133747) | Populus adjacent soil microbial communities from riparian zone of Weber River, Utah, USA - 356 T | ecosystem: Environmental > Terrestrial > Soil > Riparian zone | place: USA: Utah | collected...
AATCGGCCATCTGACTGGCAAGAAGACCATCGCCGAATTTGCCGAGAACGCCGAAATCATCCAGATGCTCACGTCGCTGGGCGTCGACTACGCGCAGGGTTACGGCATCGCCCAGCCACAGCGGGTGCTGAAAGCCGTCAATGCCTGAGCCGGGTATCGCCCCGCGCTCCTTGCGACTTCCCTCGAACGATCTTCCGGACTGGCGTGCACGCTGGGATGCCATCTACGCGTTCATCGAAGACTGGCGCGGCAAGCCGTTTCAGCCTGCACCCACCACCGCGGAAATCGTCCGGCTCGAGACAGAGCTCGGAATCCAAATGCCGCCGTCGATGCGCGAATGGTTGTCTTTCGTTCATTCGTGCGAGCAGATCGCGGATAGCTTCTCCTGGCGCGATGATCTGACGGTCGAACGCCTCGCGGACCATGACGCTGTTTCGCTCCTGCTTCAGGGCGAAGGCGATGCCTACTGGGCAGTGAAGTCTGCAAGCCTGCAGGAAGCGGATCCGCCCGTGACCGTGTACATGCTCGATCACGACTCTTACGATGAACAGGATCCCAAGCGGGAACGATTCATCGAGACCGATGGATACGCCCATCTTTCCGAGTTCGCGTTTCAGTACATCCTCGGATACTTCCGTACGCCGCTGGATCGATTCGGCGTGTATCCCGCGCAGAACGGAGTCTCCCGTTCGCAGATCGAGTCCGATTTCGGGCCGGCCACGGCATTCGGCCGTACGTCCATGTTCCTGCGGCATCCGTACTTCCTGTGGCATGACCGTGAGGACGAAAACGAGCTCCCCATCGGCTATCTCCAGGTTCTTTTCCGGGAGGCGGTCAGCGCCGACGCGCTTCCGCCGTCGCTGACAACCCTGTTGAAAGGCGGCGGCTGGCGTGACAACCGCTCGCGTGCAATTTTGCCCGCCCCACGCAAGCCGTGGTGGCGCCGCTGGTTCTGAAAACGCCAGCCAGATGAGCGCCCGCGGCGATTCCCGGTAGACTCGATCGGGATAGTCGGGGGGCTCATGAAAGTTTCATCTCGCGCAATGGTCTTGATGTTGGCGCTGACGCCACTCGCGCACGCCCAATCCACCCATCTACTCTGGTACGACAAGCCCGCCACCGACTGGGAAAAGGAAGCGCTGCCCATTGGCAACGGGCGCATCGGCGCCATGGTGTTCGGTGGCGTCGATTCGGAGCGCCTGCAGATCGCGGAGAAATCGCTGTGGACCGGCGGTCCCGGCACGGAGGGTGGCTATGACTTCGGCCTGCCGGCAGCATCGCAGGCCGAGCTCATGCGCTCCATCGGCAAACAACTCACCGACGGCGCGCAACTCAAACCCGAAGACGTGGCGAAGCAGCTTGGCCGCAAGATGCACAACTACGGCGATTACCAGAGCTTCGGCGATCTCATCATCGAACGTGAAACCGATGGCACACCGGCAACCGACTATCGCCGTGAGCTGGACCTCGATACCGCCACTGCGCGAGTGAAGTTCAAGCAGGGCGGGGCCGGGTTCCGTCGAGAGTATTTCGTTTCGTATCCCGACCAGGTGCTGGTGGCGCGCTGGTACGGCACCAGCATGCAGAAGCTGCGCGTGAAGTTCGTGGTGCCCGACAACCGCAGCGCGCAGGTGCGCGTGGACGGCGCGCGCCTCATCGTGTCGGGCGCGCTCAAGTCCAATGGCCTCAAATACGCGGCGGAAGTGCGCGTGATGGCGGAGTGCGGCAGCATCAACGCCGATGGCGACAGCCTGCGCATCGAAAGCGAATGCGCGGTCACCTTCGTGCTGGCGGCGCGCACCAACTACCGCATGCAGTACCCTGACTACCGCGCAGCCACCGACCCCGTGGCCGACGTGGCGAAGGACACCCTGGCTGGCGGCCGCGAACACTTCTCCAAAGTGGCCACGCGCCACACGCAGGACCACCAGGCGCTGTTCCGGCGCGTGGCCCTGGAACTGGATGCCGGCACTGCGAAAATGGCCACCGACAAACTGCGCGCGCAGTACGGCAGCGGCAACGCCGTCGCGGATCGCCAGCTCGAGCAGCTCTACTTCCAGTACGGCCGCTACCTGCTGATTGGCTCCTCACGCGCGGGCTCATTGCCCGCGAATCTGCAGGGCGTGTGGAACCACTACGCCACGCCGCCGTGGAACTCCGACTACCACGTGAACATCAATCTGCAGATGAACTACTGGCCCGCGGACGTCGCGAACCTTGGCGAGACCACGCCGCCGCTGTTCGATTTCGTCGAACATCTGGTGCCGCCGGGCAAACTCGCTGCCCAGCGTTACTTCGGCGCCGGTGGCTGGACCATGTTCCTCAACACCAATGTGTGGGGTTACGTCGGCCCCATCGACTGGCCCACGGCCTTCTGGCAGCCGGAGGCATCGGCGTGGCTGGCACAGCATTTCTACGAACACTATCTGTTTACGCAGGATGTGCAGTTCCTGAAAACCCGCGCCTGGCCGGTCATGAAAGGCGCGGCCGAGTTCTGGCTGGATGCGCTGGTGACCGATCCGCGCGACGGCAAACTCATCGTGAGTCCAAGCTACTCGCCCGAGCACGGGCCGTTCACCGCCGGCGCCGCGATGTCGCAGCAGATCGTGGCGGATCTGTTCGTGAACACCGCCGCGGCCGCGCGACTGGTCGGGGACAAGCCATTTGCGGTGCGTGTGGATGAGGCACTCGCGAAGCTCGATCCGGGGCTGCGAATTGGCAAACATGGCCAGCTGCAGGAGTGGAAGGCGGACATCGACGATATGAAGGACGATCACCGTCACGTGTCGCAACTGTTTGCGCTGCATCCGGGCCACGCCATCGATCCGGTGAAGAACCCCACGCTTGCGAATGCGGCCCGCACCACGCTCGATGCGCGCGGAGATGCGAGCACCGGGTGGAGCCGTGCATGGAAGATCAATTTCTGGGCGCGACTGCTCGACGGCGATCGCGCGCACAAGTTGTTAGGGGGCCTGCTGCGCGACAGCACGTTGCCCAACCTGTGGGACACGCATCCGCCGTTCCAGATCGACGGCAACTTCGGCGCCACGGCCGGCATGATCGAAATGCTGCTGCAGAGCCAGAACGGCGAGCTCTCCATCTTGCCGGCGTTGCCCAAAGCCTGGGGCAAGGGCAGCGTCAAGGGCATCCGCGCGCGCGGGAATGTCACCGTCGACATCGACTGGGATGCCTGCGGGCCGGTCAAGCTGGTGCTGACCACCGGGCATGCGGGGCCCGTGTCCTTGCGATCAACGCTATTCGAAAAGGGCTTTGACGCCAGCGTGAAAACGCAAGGGGTCATGGCCTCGCGCAAGTTCACGGCCAAGCGTGGCGGCAGTTACTCCTTCACTCGCACAGCTTCGGTGAGCTGTGAGCGCTGAGGCGCGGCCGTGAAGCTCTGGCAAAGACGCCTGCTCGGCATTCTGGCGATCGGTGGTGGCGCGATTGGAGCCACGCAATGTTTCGTGGCGATGACGTCGGCGAGCCGGGTCATTGAATGGCTGTTCGTGCTCCTGGCATTTGCCTTCTACGGCTGGGGAGTCTGGTGCGGCACGCGGCTGATCGAGGCCCAGCCGGGCGCGGAGCAATCGAACCGCCGTTTCTGGCTCGTGCAGGTGCCGACTATCAGCACGCCGGTGGTGGGGTACTTTCTCACCTGCGGATTTCACCTGACCGTCAAGCTGGAGTTCGCGCCGTTCAAGCTCGGCGCGAATTTTCTGCTGGGCAGCACCTTCAACTATTCCCTGCTGCAGCCAGAGGCGCCGATCTACATCGGGATGAATGTATTTGCATTCGGCATCGCCGGATGGCTGATCCACACGGGACACAAAGAGAAAGCTGTGGCGTTATCCTCGCAGTCATGAACCCTTACGTCATTCCGTGGATGGACGATGACCTCGAAGTGTTTCGCGACACGGTCGTGCGGTTCATCGAAACAGAAATGGTCCCGCATGATGCGCGCTGGCGCGAACAACACCATGTGGATCGCGAAACCTGGCGCAAGGCCGGCGATACGGGCCTGCTGTTGTTAGACGTACCGGCTGACTACGGCGGCGGTGGTGGAGATTTCCGGCACGAAGCCGTGATGTACACCGAACTTGCGCGCCGCGGCATCGGCGCGTTCGGGCAGGGAGTGCACAGCATGTGTGCGCACTACGTGCTGAATCACGGCAGTGAGGCGCAAAAGCAGCGCTTTTTGCCGCGCATGGCGGCAGGCGAGCTCATCGGCGCCATCTGCATGACCGAGCCCGGCACCGGATCCGACCTCAAGGGCATTCGCACCCGCGCGGTGAAGCAGGGCGATCAATACGTGGTCGATGGCGGCAAGACTTTCATCACCAATGGCTTCCTTGCGGGGCTGCTCATGCTGGTGGTGCGCACCGATGCCGATCGCAGCAAGGGACTGTCGATCCTCATGGTCGAGACGAAAGACCTGCCGGGTTATCGCGTCGGACGGGTGCTGGACAAGATGGGTCTGCACGGCCAGGACACCTCGGAGTTGTTCTTTGAAAGCGTGAATGTGCCCGTCGAGAATCTGCTGGGCGGTGAGGAAGGCCGTGGCATGCACCAGCTCATGCACGACCTGCCCTATGAGCGCACGGTCATTGCCGTCGGCGCAGTGGGCGCCATGGAAGGCGGCATCGACGAAACCCTGAAGTACGTGCGCGAGCGCAAGACATTCGGCCAGCCGGTGTGGAGCTACCAGAACACGCGCTTCAAGATAGCCGAGCTCGCCAGCATCGCGCGCATCGCGCGCGTGTTCTCCGATCGCTGCGTCATGGACCTGGTCGCAGGCTCGCTCGATACGGAAACCGCCTCGATGGCCAAGTGGTGGTGCAGCGACATGCAGCAGCAGGTGCTCGACGAATGCGTCCAGCTGCACGGGGGCTACGGCTATATGAATGAATACCTGGTGTGCCGGCTGTTCGCGGATTCGCGTGTGCAGCGCATCTACGGCGGCACGAACGAGATCATGAAAGAAGTGATTGCGCGTGGCCTCTGAGCCGGCCGCGGCGGAGAACGCCGCCGAGTTTGCCTGGAAGCACGACGACGTATTCGGCCGCATCGCGTCGCGTTACGACCTGCTGTGCGACGTGTTCAGTTTCGGCATCCACCGGTTCTGGAAGCGCGCCGTGGCGCGCCGCATCGCGAGCGAAGAGTGGAGTGTGCTGCTGGACGGGGCCTCTGGCACCGGCGACATCGTGCTTCGTTTGCTGGCGCGCCAGGAGACTGCCGGCCGGACTGTCATCGCGTCGGACATCAGCGCGAAAATGCTGGCCATCGCGCAACGCCGGTTGAAGGCCTACGGCGAAAAGGTGCGCTTCACGCTGCTCGACGTCGAGGCCATGACCTCGATCGCTGACAGCAGTGTCGATGCCTACTCCATGTCGCTCGGTCTCAAGATCTGCAATCGCCGACTTGCCCTTGAAGAGGCGTTTCGCATTCTGCGTCCTGGCGGCAGGCTCATCATCCTGGAGTCGTCGAATATTCCCTGGAAGCCGCTCAGTCGAGCCTATCTCGGCTACATGTCCGTCTGCATGCCGGCGCTGGGATGGCTGGCTACCGGCGGCGATGCGTCGGCTTACAGGTATCTGTTGCATGGCATCCGCGAATTCCCGACGGCGGAAGCGCTGGCCGTGGAAATGCGCGATCACGGATTCGAAGAAGTGGCCTTCGAACGGCAATCATTGGGCATCATGGCCATACACACGGCTCGCAAGCCCGTCGTGCCGGGGCATTGCACCCTGGCGGGGTCGCGCACCGTCTAGATCTCAGGAGGTCTCATGAACACGACTATTCGATCCATGATCGTTCTGATGGCGATGTTCGGTGTTGGCGCTTCCGCGCAAGAACCCAGCTGCGTGTCGACCCTGAGCAATGCGGACCTGGTGGCCGCGATAGGTAAGGGTATCGCCATTCAACCTGTCTTTGCCCGTGCCAGCGTGAAGGGATTCCGGCTCTACAACATCCACCACTCGGCGCAGCTCACGGCTCAAGGGATCAGCACCGGTTCGCTGATGACGCACGTGTGCGGGGTGCCGGCGAACGAGATCTACGCCAAGGGTGGCAACATCTGTTGCAACGTCGACGCTTCGCGCCAATTCGAAGTGACTTTTCAATTGGCGGACGGCGAAAGGAAACTGACGATCTACCGGCCCTGAGAGGTTTTCTCATGAAACCCAAAGACGTCGACAGCTACATCGCTTCCTTTCCCAAAAATGCGCAGGCGCTGCTGACCAGGGTCCGCCGTACCATCCGCGCCGCGGCGCCGAAGGCCTCCGAAGTCATCAGCTACAACATCCCGGCGTACCGGCAGAACGGCATGCTGGTGTACTTCGCGGGTTTCAGGAATCACATCGGGCTCTATCCACCGGTACGGGGCAACGCGGCGCTCGGGAAAGCCGTGGCGCAATACGCCGGGCCGAAAGGCAATCTGAAGTTTCCCTACGACAAGCCCTTGCCGCTGGCGTTGATCACGCGCATCGTAAGGCACAAGGTGAAACAGAACGAAAAGAAGTAATGAGATCCCCATGAACCTGACCTGGATCGCCATGCTGCTGACCACCGCACTGTTCGTCGGAATGCTGATCACCTTTGAAGTCGGCCGGCGCATTGGCGTCGCGCGGCTCAAACGCGATCCGGAAGGGTTGACCAAGGGTGCCGGAGCCGCCGAAGGTGCGGTGTTCGCCTTGCTGGGTCTGCTGCTGGCTTTCACATTCTCGGGCGCGGCGTCACGTTTCGAGGCGCGGCGTTTCTACATCGACACGGAAGCCAATGCCATCGGCACGGCATATCTGCGCATCGACCTGCTGCCGGAAGAGGCGCAGCCGCCATTGCGGGAGTTGTTCCGGCGCTATACGGAGAATCGCGCGACGGTCTATCAGGGCTCCGATCTGGATGCCATGAAAGCGAAGTTGGCCGAAGGCGCCGCGATGCAGATGGAGATCTGGAAGCAGGCCGTGGCGGCGTGCCGGTTGCCCGGCGCTACTTCGCAGGCAGCGATGCTGATGATTCCGGCCTTGAATGCGATGATCGATATCACCGCGACGCGCGTGACGGCGACCACGAATCATCCCCCGGTCGTCATCTATCTGTTGCTCGTGGCATTGAGTCTGATCGGCGCAATGCTGGTTGGATACGGCACTTCACCCAATAGGGACCGCAGCCTGTTTCACCAGGGGACGTTCGCGCTGGTCATTGCCCTTGCGATCTACGTGATCGTCGATCTTGAATACCCTCGCCTCGGCCTTATAAGGATCGACGTCGCCGATCAGGCGCTGATCGATGTTCGATCCAGCATGCGGTGAGCCAGAACAGGGAGACGCTATGTCCAGGTATCAACTCGCGCAGCTCAATGTCGCTGCGCTCAAGGCCCCGCTCGACAGCCCGGAACTCAAGGATTTCGTCGACAACCTCGACCGCATCAACGCGCTCGCCGAACAATCGCCGGGTTTTGTCTGGCGCCTCAAAGGCGATGGAAACGACGCCACGTCGCTGCGACCGCTCGGCGACAACGTGCTGGTCAACATGTCGGTGTGGCGCGATGTGGATACGCTGCGGGACTACGTCTACAAGTCCGCGCACGTCGAGATCATGCGGCGCAAGCGCGAATGGTTCACGCGCAGGGCCGGACCGCCGTTTGCGTTGTGGTGGGTGCCCGAAGGCCATGAGCCCACGATCGCCGAGGCCGTGGCGCGTATCGAGCATCTGCACAAGCACGGCCCCACGGCCGTTGCGTTCACGTTCGGCGAGGCTTTCGCGGCGCCCGATGCGCAGGACGCCGGTGCGCCGTTCTCATTCAAGGATGGCTGCCCGGCGTGAAGCCACGGTTCTTCGCAACGCCGGAAAAATTCCGCGCGTGGCTCGCGAAGAACCACGGCAAAGCGCCCGAGCTACTGGTCGGGTTTCACAAAAAGGGCAGCGGCAGGGCGAGTATCGACTGGCCGCAATCGGTGGACGAGGCGCTGTGCTTCGGGTGGATAGATGGAATTCGCAGGAACATAGACGCAGGCAGCTACTCGATCCGCTTCACGCCGCGGCGCACACGCAGCGTGTGGAGCTCCATCAACATCCGGCGCGTCAAGGCATTGAGCAGGGAAGGACGCATGAGCGAGGCGGGTCTTGCTGCCTATAAGCGCCGCTCGACGGATCGATCCGCCATCTACGCCTACGAACAACGGGCCAGCGCAAAGCTCACGCCCGCTGAAACGCGCAGCTTCAAGGCCGAGCCGGAGGCGTGGAAATTCTTTTCCGTAGTCGCGCCGTCGTACCGGCACAAGCTGCTGTACTGGATCACCTCGTCGCGCAAGCCCGAGACGCGCAAAGTGCGGCTGGCGCGCGCCATCGCGGCGTCCGCCGCCGGGAGGAAACTCTGATCCATGGACTACTCGTCACGAGAGCTCCGGATAAGTTCGAAGACGAGAGGCGTAGCAATCGCCGGCCTCATGCTGGTGTATGCCTGGATATCGGAGGAGCCGGGAATCACCTGGAAGGCGACCTTTCTCATTGCCGCTGGATTGCAGATCGCGGTGATCGTGATCCGTCGCGTGGTGCCAGCCAAAGCGCTGCCGCTGGCGATCTATACCTTCGAATTCATCGCGGATGGAGCGACCGTATTGATGTTTGCAGTCGGCGTATTCGGTAGCTTCGCGAGGGTCAGCACACTAATCTGAGAATCGACGTGCGCACACTCATCATCATCGGAATGGGATTCGCGTTGTTGGGCCTGTGCCTCAGCGTCGGCTGGCTGGCCGGTGGCGCCGCCAGACTCAAGTTGGGCGCACTGGTGTTCATCGGGCTGTGGTTCATCGCCGCGGCGGTGAACATGTACATGGGCGTGGCGCGCGCCGGCTATTCGTTCATGGAAGAGCTGCCCATCTTCCTGCTGATCTTCGCGGCGCCCACCATGGTCGCGTTGTTGTTGCGCTGGAAGCTCTGACTACTTCGTCTTTGCCGGCGCCGGTTTGGTGCTGGTTTCAATTTCGAGCTCGGGCACTCCAAAGTTTCCTTCCAGGTCGTGCAGCTGTTCGAGGTCGATATTGCCGACGATATTGACGATGGTGAACTCGCGCGGCTCGCTGGCGATGATGGCGAGTCCCTGCGCCTTGCCGCGATCGATGAGCACGAACACGTCGACATCGGTCTTTTCCTTCTTGCTCACGGCGCCGACGATGCGGCTCCAGCCCGGGCCGTTCAACTGCCGGCGCACGCGGTCGATGTCACTCTTGGGATAGGCGTAATCGGATTCGAATGAATAGTGCTGCACGTAGATGCCCGTCAGGGAGCTGACGAGTTTCTTGGCCTTGGCCTGATCGGGGTCTTCATTGCTCAGGAACCGCGCCGCCATCCCCAGCAGGTTGGAATCCAGCGTCACCGTCACGGTCTCGCTGGCCTTGTCCGCGAGTACGGCGAACTCCGGCATGATCAACCGCCCCGGCGCTTGCGCGAACGTGGGTCCTGCCAGAAAGCAGGCTGCAAGGGTCAACAGGATACGGGCGTTCATGTGCGATTCTCCTCAGCGTCCGCCGGTGACGGGCTCTGAACGGCTTGATAGGCGAGGTCGAGTTTCTCGCTGGTGAGGCGCAGTGCCTGCATGAGCTCACGGCTGGCCTCGAGGCCTTCCTTCTCGGCGCGCAGGTCGCGCTGTTCGGCTGAGTACTGACCCAGCAACACCGCGGCCAGCAGCGATGCGGCGAGCGCGGCCGGCATTCCGAATTGCCGTGACCAGGAACGCCGCGGCACGGGCAATGCGACGACGACGGGATTCGCCTCGGCGGGTAGTGCGCGCATCACGCGCTCTGCGAACCCCTCGGGGGCATCCACCGGCCGCAGGCGGCGTTTCAGTTCGGTTTCGAAATCTTCTGTCATGGGAGATCCTCACAATCGATCAGCCTGGCGCCGATCATCCGGCCACGCAGCGTCGTCAGTGAACGCTTGATGTGGCTCTTCACGGTATTCACGGGCATGTCGAGCATCGCGGCGATTTCCGCGACGTCGCGATCTTCCTGGTAACGCAACAGCATCACCGCGCGCGCGTGCGGCGCGAGCTCGCCTAACAATCGGATCAGCTCGCGGCTCATCAGGAGATCGCTGTCCGTCTCAGGCTGGACCACGTCGATGTTTTCGTCGAGCGGCTGCGTGGCGCTGTACGGAGCGCTTCGCAGCCAGTCGATGGCGAGATTGGCCGCCACGCGCCGCAGCCAGAATCCCAGGTGCTGCAGCGACTCGATGGTGTCGAGCTTGCGATACATCTGCAGGAACACGTCCTGGGCGAGATCTTCGGCCGCATCGCGCCGGTTGAGCATGCGAAGCCCGATGCTGAACACCGAGCCCTGGTGCGCCTTCACCAGTTCTGCGAATGCCTGGCGGTCGCCCGCTCGCGCCTGCAGCAGCAGGGAATCAGGCATCGGGTGCGCGATGTGGAGGCTCACGAAAATCTTGCATCACTGGTTCTGGCTTAACTGCGGTATGTCGAATTGTCCACCGAGCTGGCTGATCTTATCGATATCGATGCTGCCGACGATGTTCACGATGGTGAACTCGCGCGGCTCGCTGGCGATGACGGCCAGGCCGTTGATCTTTTCGCCGTCCATGGACAGGTAGACGTCCACGTTTTCCTGGGGCTCGCGCTTGCGAACATGCACCAGTTGGCTCCAGCCGGGACCGGTGAGTTGTTTGCGAACACTCTCGACGTCCGCCTGGGAGTAGGCGTCGTCGCTGTCGAAGGTGAAGTTGCGCACGCGCACGGACTTGAGGCCCTGCAGGACATCGGCCGCTGCCGCCGATTCCGGATCTGCGGAATCTGCCCTGGCGAACCTGGAGGCAATTCGCAGCAGGAACCCATCGATCGTCATGTCCACGGAGTCCACGGCCTTGTGCCGCAGGTGGCTGAAATCGGGAATCTTCAATTCGGGATCGGCGTTGGCCTGGCCCGGAAGGGCGAGGGCAGCGGCCAGACCAAAGGCGGCAAGCGAATGGCTGAATTTCACGGGGGGCTCCTGTTTGCGTGTCCTACGCCATCTATACGAGGCGCAGGCCCGCCAGGGTGCAGGGAACCCTCGAATATTCAACGCACCGCAAATGCCTCGAGCGGCGACGCCATGTCGTTCGTTCCCAGGGGATCGTCTTCGAAGCCCGGGTATACGAGGCTGCCGCGAGCCTGGTAGTTGCCCACGCCAAGATGTGTGCCATCGGCGAGGGTGCCGGGCCAGATCAGCGTGAAGGTCTTGCTGGCGTAGGGCTCGAAAACGAGCTCGGTGACCACCTGGGCGAAGGCCTGGCCGTCG
>Ga0190271_10002436_pt1 | contig 11284 bp, 9 predicted proteins | sample Popmic356T_FD_133747 | JGI IMG/M metagenome (GOLD analysis project Ga0190271, IMG submission 133747) | Populus adjacent soil microbial communities from riparian zone of Weber River, Utah, USA - 356 T | ecosystem: Environmental > Terrestrial > Soil > Riparian zone | place: USA: Utah | collected...
GCCGCGGTCGAGACGGAGAAGGCGATTCACTGGGGCAACCTCCCAGCCGGGATCTCACCGACCCAGGCCTACCACCAGGGGATGAAGCCGCCCCGATTCCTGCTCCCGGCCCGTCGCCACGGGTACAACCAGGAAGCGAGGATCGGGGGGCACAAGGTCTTCCTCCGTACCGGCGAGTACGACGACGGGACGCTGGGCGAGATCTTCATCGACCTGGCCAAGGAGGGGGCGACGCTGAAGGGGATCCTGTCCTGCTTCGCCATCGCCGTCTCCAAGGGCCTCCAGTATGGAGTGCCGCTCGAGGAGTTCGTCGACACCTTCACCTTCCAGACATTCGAGCCGAGGGGCATGGTCGAAGGTCATCCCAACATCAAGATGGCCAACTCGATCGTGGACTACGTGTTCCGGGCTCTCGGTGTCGACTACCTGGAGCGGGACGAGCTCGCACAGGTGCCACCCGATCGTGACATGCAGCTTCCCGAGCCCCCGGCTGGGATGGCAGTCGAGGCCGGGATCCAGCTCGACCTCACTGACGCGGTCGCCGAAGACGACGTCGACGCGGTGAAGGCCGCCGTTGCCTTCCTCGACGGGCCTATTTCTCCCCCCGGAGGGGGGAGTGCCGGCGAAGCCGGGAGGGGGGCGACCGCTGTCAAGACGACCGAGGCCGTGCTCGCCGGCTCCGCGGCGATGGTCGACTCGGCCCTGAAGGAGAACATGGGCGACGCCCCGGTCTGCTCCAACTGCGGTCACATGACCATCCGCAACGGGAGTTGCTACGTGTGCCTCACCTGTGGGGATACCACCGGCTGTAGCTGACGGTCAGGTAACGAGCGTTACGGTGCGGGAATGGCAGATACGGCCCTGCCCGCACTCACGATCGTCCCCGCCAACGAGGCGAGCTGGGAGGACCTCCAGACCGTGTTCGGCACCAGCGGCGACCGGGCCCGATGCCAATGCTCCCGATACAAGATGCAGCCCGGGGAGTCCTGGGCGTCGGTAGGCGACGAGGAGTTGGCCTTCCGGTTTCGCTCCGACACCGACTGTGGCCATCCCGCATCGGGCACGACGAGCGGGCTCGTCGCCTACTACGACGGCGAGCCGGTCGGCTGGTGCGCGGTCGAGCCACGCACGGCGTACCCGCGCCTGCTGCGCCACACCCGTGTCCCTTGGGAGGGCCGAGCCGAGGACAAGAACGACGACAGCGTCTGGGCGGTCACCTGCCTAGTCACACGAGCGGGCTTCCGCCGCCGTGGCATCAGCCGCGCGCTGGCACTGGCGACGGTCGACTATGCCCGCCAACGGGGCGCCCGCGCCCTCGAGGCGTACCCGATGATCACAGCGCAGGGAGCACTCGACGTAGAGCTCCATGTAGGTCTGCGCAGTGTGTTCGCCGACGCCGGCTTCATGGAGTTGAGCCAACCCACCGTCCGCAGAGTCGTCATGGGGATCGACTTCTAGACGTGGTTACGGCGATCACGATCCCGATCCTCCCCTGCGCCGATCTGGACGATTCCATCGCGTTCTATGAGGCGCTTGGGTTCAATCGGACATACCGCCAGCAGCGCCCCAATCCGTACGCCGTCGTCGAGTTGGGCGAAATTCGTATTCACCTCTTCGGGCTCGACGACTTCGACCCGGTGACCTCGTATGGCAGCGTCATCGTCGCGGTGTCAGATCCAGACACCTTGTATGAAGATTTCGCTACCGGGCTGCGAGAGCGGTTCGGCACGCTTCCATCATCGGGCATCCCTCGCATCCTCAGGCCGAGAAAGAGAAACGGGACGGTAAGGGGATTCAGCGTCGTCGATCCGGGCGGGAACTGGCTGCGGGTGTCGAAGCTCGGCGACGACGAGGAGACCCGAGAAACAACCACCGGCCTTGCACGGGTGATCGAGAACGCGGCCAGGCTCGGGGACGCCAAGGGCGATGACGAGGAAGCGATCAGGTTGCTCGAGAATGGACTGGGCCGATTCTCCGACGCGCGCGGGATCGAACAGGCCAGGGCCCTTTTTTGCCTCGCCGAGCTCCACGCCAGGGTTGGAGATGAGCCGGCTGCCCTCCAATCGCTGACCGCGGCGTCATCTATCGAGCTGTCGGATAAAGACAGTGAGTCGATCAAGGCCGAGGCCGAGCATGCTCGCGAGATCGTGGGCTTGAAGTCTCAGTGACGTCGACAAGAGTGATGGGTCGCTTGTGGTTGAGCCAGGAAGGGGTGAAGCGGTGGCCTCGACAAGACTTCGTGACCCTGCGACAGGGCGGTTCATCAGTGCCGAATCCCCGACTGGCGTGAGGGCTGCGGCTGGGTCACCCGTTGTGACCGAACCCGCCCCTGCGACGAAGAGGCACACCAAGAAGCAGGACAAGAGGCAAGGGAAGATGCAGTCGGCCAAGAACAAGAAGAAGGACAAGAAAAAGAAGAAAAAGAAGAAGGGCTGAGCCCGTCGCTCAAGCCAAGAGCGAAAACATCGCCGCCGCCAACAGGATGGTGCCGCACATCACGCCAGTCACCGCACTGACCGTGATGCCGCGGGACCGAGCGACCGGCACGGAGGTCAACGCGGCGACGGTCACGAGGGCGCCCACCAGGTAGAGCACCGGGTAGCCCAGCAGCGGCGCCATCGGTAAGAAGTGCAACCCGACCACCAATGCCACCCATGGCGCAATCACCTCCTGGCGGCCTCGTCGGGAGAGCAGTAGTGCCCACCCACGGCCAACAGCACCGCGATGCCGACGTTTAGGCCGAAGATCGGTGACGTGTCTGCGTCGAAGACGGTGCCGGTCGACCAGTTCTGCCAGGCGACGATCCCGCCGGCCACGGCAACCAGCAACCCGACGATGGACCCGACGGTCAGTGGCATGCGCCAGCCTGCGGCGGATCGTCCTGGGCCCAGCCATCCCACCCGGCGGAGAAAAAGCCGAAGATGGCGGCGGTCATCGCAGCATCCCGCACGAATTCGCTGGTCATCCCTGGCCCTCTTTCCGCATCGCCCACCACTCGAAACCGGGTTGGACCATCGCACGTGCGGGCGGGAGCAGGGGTAGGGTTGGCGTGTCTCTCTCCACGGGGATGTCTCGCGCTGCATGGTGCGAACGCGTACAGGTCATGCGGGGTGGTGCCGATGGATAGGCACTGGTGACACGCAACAACCTGCTCGTCGGTGCCGGCGTTGCGGTCGGCTTGATCGTCCTCGCTGTGTTCCTGTTCAACGCCCTCGATACGCCGCCGCCCGAGGCGAGTCCGACGTCCACGACCATCGTGTCGGACGAGACCCTGACCTCCTCCACCACGTTGCCGTCGACCACCTCTACCACCTCTTCGACGACCTCCACCACTATCTCGATCACGACCTCTACGACCGAAGGCTCTTCGGGAGGATTCCCGTCCGGGGGTGGTGACGGCGAAGGCGGAGGCAACGGCGGCGGAGGGGGTGGAACCTCCTCTACTTCGACGACCACCACCACGATGCCGACGACGACTACCTCGGCGCCTACCACCACGACGACCACGGCACCGACGACCACCACCCCGACGATCCCACCAGTGGTCAATGTGCCGCCCGTGGCCGATGACGAGACGGCGGGAACCGACGAGGACAACCCGGTCGACGATCTGGCCGTCCTGCCGGGTGACACCGACACTGACGGCGACACACTCGATGTCATAGCGGTCGGCACGACGAGCGCTGGCGGAACAGCCGTCCTCAATGCCGACAACACCGTCGACTTCATTCCGGGGCCTTTGTTCCAGGACCTTCAGGTCGGCACCCAGAGGGTTTCCTCCTTCAGCTACACCGTGTCGGACGGCCAGGGCGGGACCGACGCCGGCTTGGTCTCCATCACGGTCACCGGGCTCAACGATGCACCGGTCGCAGTCGACGACACAGCCACGACGTCGGAGGGGACACCATTGGTGGTCGCCGCCGCATCGGGGGTGCTGGGCAACGACACCGATCCGGATGCAGCCGACACACTCACCGTCACCACCTTCAGCGGCACCCTGTCCAGTGGCGCCCCCTTCACCCTCGCTGCCGATGGCGCCTATACCCATGACCCGAGCGGGATCGCCGGGCTCGAGGCCCTCGACGGTGGCGAGACCATCGTTGACGATTTCACCTACACGGTCACCGACTCCCAGGGCGCGATCGACACCGGGCTGTTGAGCGTCACGGTCACCGGGGTCAACGACGCTCCGGTGCTCGACCCGGCCAGTGGCACCGTCGACGAGAACGCCGCCAACGGGACGGTGGTCACCACAGTCACCTCGTCCGACGTCGAAGGCAACACCGTCACCTACTCGATCACCGCCGGCAACACCGGCGGGGCCTTCGCCATCGACCCGTCGAGCGGCGAGATCACCGTCGCCAGCTCCGCCGTCGTCGACTTCGAGACGAATCCGTCGTTCTCCCTGACGGTGCAGGCCACCGACGACGGGACCCCAAACCAGTCGGACAACGTCGATGTCGTCATCACCGTGGTCGACGTCAACGAGGCGCCGATCGTCGATGCGGACATCTTCACCGTCGCCGACGACTCCGGCCCGGGCACCGCGGTCGGCACGGTGACCTTCACCGATCCAGACGCCGGACAGACCCAGAATTTCGCCATCACAGCCGGCAACACTGGCGGCGCTTTCGCCCTCGACCCGGCCACCGGGGCGATCACTCTGGCCGCCCCGGTCGACTTCGAGACCACTCCCAGCTACTCGCTCACGGTCGAGGTCACCGATGACGGGACTCCCGCCCTGACTGGCTCGGCCACCATCACGGTGAATGTCGCCAACGTTAACGAAGCGCCCTCGATCACTGCCCCGGCTTTTATGTCCGCCGTCAGGGACGTCCCGGTCGTGGTCGGCGGGATCTCTGTCGCCGACCCGGACGCCGGCGACATCGAGCTGACCCTGGCAGTCGACGACGGCGCGCTGACCGTGGATCCCGGGGTGATCGGGCCGTTCACGACCATCGTCGGCAACGAAACCAGCACCGTCGTCGTCACCGCCACCGTCGCCGAGATCAACGCAGCCCTTTCCGACCCCAACGGTCTCACCTATCTGAACGACACCGGCTTCGTCGGGGCGACAGACACTTTGAGCCTTGACATCGACGACCTCGGCACTCCCCCGTTGACCGCGAGTGCCACCGTGACGATCCAGTTCAATCAGATACCGGTGGCCGCCGACCTCTCCCTGAACACGAACGAGGACACGCCCCTGGTGGTCACCCTGAGCGCCACCGACGCCGACGACGACGATCTCACCTTTGCCATCGTGACCGGACCTGCCAACGGCTCCTTGTCGGCGATCGGCGCGGTCGACTGCACAACGACGGTCAACACCTGCACCGCGGACGTGACCTACACGCCCACAGGTCACTTCAACGGATCAGACCAGTTCACCTATTCAGCCGATGACGGCCCCAACACCGACACCGGCACTGTGTCGATCACGGTCAACCCGCTCAACGACGCTGCGGTGATCACCCTGTCCGGCTCGGCCCCGTCGTTCACCGAGGGCAGCGCCGGCGTCGCCGTCGACGATGGGCTGACCGTCACCGACATCGACGACGCCGACCTCGTCTCCGGGACCGTGTCGATCACCGCCGGACTGGTAGCAGGCGACACCCTGTTCTTCACCCCCGCCGGTGGCATCGTCGACATCGATCCCGCACCCGGCGTGCTGGCTCTCACCGGGACCACCACGTTGGCCAACTGGCAAACGACTATGCGTTCGGTGCAGTTCGGGACCCTCAACGACAACCCGACCGCAGCAACACGCACGGTCAGTTTCACCGTCAATGACGGGGACGTCTCCAGCGCCACGGTCACCAAGGACGTGGCGGTCGTTCCGGTGAACGACGCTCCGGTCCTCACCCAACCCGACGCCACCGCGGTCACCTACATCGAAAACGCGGCTCCCACCGTGATCGCCCCCAACATCACGGCGTCCGACGTCGACAGCACCAATCTCGTCGGCGCCACCATCACCATCGGCACCGGCTTCGTCAGTGGCCAGGACGTCCTCAGCCTGGGCATCAACCCCCAGAACGGGATCACCGCCGCCGCCTTCAACGCCACGACCGGCACGTTGACCCTCTCCGGGACCAGCACGGTGGCCAACTACCAGATCGCCCTGCGCGACCTCCGCTACTCCAACAGCAGCGACGATCCCATAACGAGCCCTCGCACCATCAGCTTCCAGGTCGACGATGGGCCCGGTCCCAGCGACCTGAGCAACATCGTCACCCGCGACGTCACCGTGACTGCAGTCAACGACCCCCCGACTGCACCCGTCCACACCTACGCCGCCACCGCCAACATGGCCGTCGACATCCCCGCGGCAACCGGTCTCCTCGCCGGAGCCACCGACCCCGAAGCGGGCACCACGCTCACAGTGGGGACGGTCAGTGCCACCACGCCGGCTGGTGGCGCCATCACCAACCTCGACACCGCCACCGGCGCCTTCCGATTTAACCCGCCGCCCGGTGTCACCGGCCCGGTCACCTTCACCTACACCGTCTGTGACAACGGCAACCCTGCTCCCCCGGCCTGCAGCGCCCCGGCCACCGTCACCGTCAATGTGGCCGGACCGGTCATCTGGTTCGTCAACGGAAGCGCCACCGCCGGCGGCACCGGCCGTCTCACCGATCCCTTCCAGACCATCACCGCCGCCAGCACCGCCATCGGGGCCAACACCAACCAGCGGGTATTCGCCTACGCCGGCACGTACACCGGCCAGGGCATCGCCCTCAACAACGGCGGGTGGCTGATCGGGCAGCAGGTCACCGGGACCAGCTTCGACACCGTCATGGCGATCACCCCGGCCACAGGGACCATCGGCCGCCCGGCCATCGCAACCGGGACGGCCGGTCTTGGCAACACGGTCACCCTCAACACCAATAACGTCCTCCGAGGCATCGCCATCAACTCAGGGGCCAACACGGCACTCACCGGATCGGGAGGCCTGACCGGTGTCGACGTCACCCAGACGACGACCAACACGACCACTGGCACCGCGCTGTCTCTGAACAACGTGGCGGGCGCACTGTCCTTCACCAACGTGTTCAAGAGCAGCAGCGGCACCGGCATCAGCCTCACCAACGTAGGCGCCAACGTCACAATCGCGGCCGGGGGGATATCGGCCACGGTGGCGGGGGTCGATATCGATGGCGGGACCGGTTCGTTCAGCATGGCCGGCTCGATCAGCAACTCCGCCGGCCGGACCGTCGAGGTCACCAACCGAAATACCGGCAGTCCAGGTCTGATTCAGTTCACCGGTGGGGTCACCGGGAACGGCGCCAGCACCGGTGTCAACCTCGACAACAACGACAACGGCACCGTCACGTTCGCCGGTGGCCTCGTCCTGAACACAGGTGCCAACCCTGCCTACACCGCGATCAATGGCGGCACCGTCACCGTTACTGATCCCAACGGCCCGGCGTTCCTCCCCAACAACACACTCACCACTACGACGGGCAACGCACTGAACGTGACTGGCACCACCATCGGCGCGGCTGGCCTGAACTTCCTCAGCATCTCAGCCAACGGAGCGGCGAACGGCATTCTCCTGAACAACGCGGGAACGAGCGGCAGGCTGGTCGTGTCCGGCGATCTCGACGGCAATCCTGACGGCGGCGGAGGCACGATCCAGAACACGACGTCGCATGGCATCAGCCTGACCGGAACCATCTTGGGCCCGACCCTCACCGATATGTCGGTCATCAACGCCGGCAACGGCGACAACGAGTATGGCTTGTTCCTCTCGAACGTCTCCGGGACGACGGCACTAGACGACGCCACCTTCAACGGCGCAGCTGACAACCTCATCTACCTCAGCAATTTGAACGTCAACGCCACCTTCAATGTGACCGGCAGTTTGTTCAGCTACCCGACCACGATTGGGGGTACTGCCAACAGCGCCATCCTCATCGAGCCGGGTGGCACGTCATCGATAACGGCGTCTGTCACCGGCTCGACGTTCACGGACATCGTCAGCGCCTCGACCCAGATCGGCGCCAATACCCTGGGTGCGAATGGCGCCTTGTCGTTGACCTTCACCGGCAACACCGTCAACTCGGTACTTTCCGGCCGCGCCGGCGGCGTGGTGGTCAGCGGCCAGGAGAACACGACCACGAGTCTCACCATCGGCACGCCCGCCGCCCCGAACACCTTCAACGGAGCCGGTGGCAATGGCGTGGTCAGCATCGATATCAACGACTCGTCAATCGTCACCGGCACGATCGCCAACAACACGATCAACAACCCGCCAGGGATCGGCATCTTCAGCGCTGTCGACGAAGGTGCCACCAGCACATTGACGTTCAATGCGAACACCGTCACCAACTCGGGCGGGGACGGTTTCCAACTCGTCAACTTTGGTGGTGCTGGGACATCGACAATGAACGCCACGGTCACGAACAACGTCGTAAACGGCCATAGCCTTAATACCGCCGTCAGCTTCGTCGGGGGCATAAGTGCGACTGGCTTCGAAGACGTGATCGACCTCCAGTTGACCGGCAACTCGGTCATCGGGACACCGACGGGCGCGACGCAGTGTGGCGGGGCCCCATGCGTCGACTACTACCTCGAGGAGGTCGGCGGCACTTACAGGCTCGAGGAGATCCCGGACGTAGGGGCCGACTTGATCGCGACAGCAGCCTTCGTCAATGCCAAGAACGACGCCGGACCGGTCACGATTTTTGGCACGATCGACCTGTCCAATGGCGTGGAGATCAGCAGCAGTTGACCTGCGACCGGCAGGAGCGCGTCCTGCCGCATTGCCCAGGGCGCAGGCGGGATTTCGTGGGCCAGATTCCACGAGTTGATGCATGGCGAAGGACCGGCTTGGGCTCGATGGCGACGTGATCGAAGGCGGCCACATGGTGGCGCTGGGCAATCCGGGCGAGGTCGCCGACCGGCTCGAGACATTTCGACGCGAGACGGTTTCGCCGAATGGCTAGCCCGGCCCATGTCGCACGTACGGGTGAGGGCACCGGTGGCTTTCCGCGCTCACAAACCCTCCCTGAAACCGACCCGCCAGCTCGGATAGTGCAACTTCCAGCCCAGCTCCCGCTTCGCCTTGGCGTTCGAAGAGCCACGGATCTTGGTCATCATCGAGACCGCAGCCTCACCCACGATGAGCCGGGCCAGCCAGGCCGGGACCTGGCGCGGAGATCTCGCCCCGAGGACATCGGCCAGGTACGGCAGCCATTCGGAGACCGGAGCCGGTTCGTCGTCAACGATGTTGTAGATGCCGGGGGCGCCTCGGTCGACGGCAAGGGCGGTCGCCTGGGCGGCGTCATCGATATGCAGGAACGACCAAATGCCTGATCCGCCACCGACTATGGGCATCTGCCGCTTAGCCACAGCCTCCAGCATCATCCCGCCCTTGCCGAGGGCGTTGCCCGGGCCATAGAAGCCGCCGTAGCGCAGGGCCAGGCCCTCGATCCCGGGGGTGCCGGTGGTGACGGACTCCAGGTGGAGGATGGCGCCCAGGGTCTCGCGAACCTGCTTCGGGGGGTCGGTGTTGAGTGGGGCCTCTTCGGTCTTCACCGGTCCTCCACTTTGCTCGTTGGGCCAGCCGGCGAAACTCTGGGCGATGAAGCGACGGGCGCCAGCTTCGACCGCGGCCTCGATGAGACGATCGGTGGTCTCGGTGCGGAGCCGGTTGGTCTCGGCGAAGGACTCGGCAAAATGTCGGAAGTCCAAGTCCCCCGACAAAGCGGTCATTTGATGGATGACCACCTCAGGCTCGGCCTCGTGCACCGTCCGGCGCACCGCGTCCCCGTCCCTCCCGTCGAGCACCACCGGTTTGGCGCCCGCCAGACTCAGGCCGTCGACCTTGGCCGGGGTCCTCGTTGAGCCAACCACCTCATGGCCGGCATCGACAAGCAATGGCAGGAGTCTCTGTCCTATGGCTCCAGTCGCTCCGGCGAGAAAGATTCTCATGTGTCTCCTTTTGTCGTTACCGACCAAGACGAGACGCCGAACTCTCCTGTGACAATCCTCGGACAGTGTCACAATCGCGGGTGCCAACTCGTCCCAGGGACATGACCACGATTCCCGATGCCGTATCAGGCGAAACCGACGCCACTCTGCGCCCGCTCCTGTTCTCGATTGCGTACCGCATGACGGGAAGCGTCAGCGAGGCCGAAGACCTGGTTCAGGAGACGTACGTGCGGGTGCACGCGGCCGAGAAGGAGGGGACCCAGATCGAATCGCGGCGGGCCTATGCCTGCGCAGTCGTCTCCCGGCTCTCTATCGACTATCTGCGTTCCGCCCGAGTGCGTCGTGAGCAATACGTCGGTGAGTGGCTGCCGGAGCCCATCGTCACCGATCCCATCCTCGACCCCCAGGAGCATGCCGAGCTCTCCGACAGTCTTTCCATGGCCTTTCTGGTCCTCCTCGAGCGACTCACTCCGCCGGAGCGAGCGGTTCTCTTACTGCGCGACGTATTCGGGTTTGGGTTCGACGAAGTCGCCCAGCTGATCGACAAGTCCGAGGCGGCCTGCCGGCAGTTGGCGGTCCGGGCCCGGGAGAAGGTCCAGGAGGGCAAGCCCCGTTTCGAGACGTCGGTCGAGAAGCGATGGGCCCTTGCCGAGAAGTTTTTCGCCGCAGTCGAGCAGGGGGACACCGAGGGTCTGGCGGACATGCTCGCCGAAGAAGTCGTCCTGTACGGGGACGGAGGTGGCAAGGCACCGGCGAGGAGGGAGCCTCTTCGTGGTGTGATCGAGACGGCACGGTTCCTCGCTGCCTTCAGCCCACGGGCCGATCGCGAAGGCTGGGTGCTGACACTGGTCGATGTCAACGGCCAGCCGGGCGCCCTCGTGCAAAGCGGCGACGGAGCCACCGTGGCGGTGGTGTCCCTCGACATCGCCATAGGCAAGGTGCAGGCGGTGCGTGCGGTGGTCAACCCGGACAAGCTGGGCCATCTCGCCGGGTCCCGGCGGTAACTTCACCGCATGGACATAGTCGATCAGCATTTCGCCGCCGAGAACGCCCATGACGTCGCCGCCACCCTGGCCACCTACACCGACGACATCGTGTGGGACGACGTCACCCACCCCTTGAGCCCGGTACATGGCAAGGATGCGGTCGGTGCCGTCTACTCGGACATCATCGCCGCCATCCCGGACGTGAATTTCGTGTCCACTCGCCGTTTCTCCTCCGAAGACGGCTCGTGGGTGGTCGATGTGTCCGACGTCACCGGTCATGTCGAGGGCGAGTGGGCCGGGATCGCCGGCGGCGGGGCGCCGGTGGCGCTCAGGATCCTCCATCTCTTCCAGCTACGCGA
>Ga0190271_10002437_pt1 | contig 11284 bp, 5 predicted proteins | sample Popmic356T_FD_133747 | JGI IMG/M metagenome (GOLD analysis project Ga0190271, IMG submission 133747) | Populus adjacent soil microbial communities from riparian zone of Weber River, Utah, USA - 356 T | ecosystem: Environmental > Terrestrial > Soil > Riparian zone | place: USA: Utah | collected...
CCCGTCCGCGCCGCCGTCGTGATGGCGTCCACCGCGGAATCGACCATGTCGCCGGGAACGACGGTTTCGATCTTCACCTTCGGCAGCAGGTGCAGGTCGTACTCCCTGCCGCGATACATCGCGGTGTGGCCGCGCTGCCGTCCGTGCCCGCGGACCTCGGTGACGGTGAGCCCGGGAAGGTTGAGCGCTTCGAGGGCGTTGGTCACGTCGGTGTCTTTGTTGGGGCGGACGATGGCCATCACCAGCTTCATGGAACCTCCAGAGTGAATCGCGTTGAACGTTCTGCCGAGTCTACGGTCGAGGCCGCGCTCGTGGCAATGCAGGTTGGGGTAGCATCACGCTCATGACGACACGTTATGGCCGGCGGGTCGCGCTGGCGATCCTGCAAGGGACGATCGGCGTCGGACTGGCTGGGGTCGTGCTCGCCCTGTCGGGGAGTCCGCTGGGGGGCGCGCAGGCGACGCCGCCCCCCACCGCGCGCCCGGCGGAATGGGAGCAGCGGTCGCGCACGTTCGAGCAGACCGGCCTCTCGGAGCCGTTCAAGGGGATCACCGCGGACGGCAACGTCGTGCCGCACCTCTACGCGTCGCGTTCGACCGGCGTCTCCACCGCGCCCGTGGTGACCGCCGCCAAGGCCTTCCTCGCCGCCCTGTCAGAACCGCAGCGCACGAAGACCCTGTTCGCGGTCGACGATCCCGAATGGCGCAAGTGGATGAACCAGCACTTCTACGTGCGCCAGGGCGTCGGCTTCGACGAGATGAGCGAGGCACAGCGCCAGGCCGCGTTCGGCTTGATGAAGGCATCGCTGAGCGCGAAGGGCCTGACCTTGACGCGCGACATCATGCGGCTGAATCACACGCTCGGGGAGTTGAACAACAACGACTTCGTCCAGTACGGCGAGTGGTTCTACTGGATGACGGTGATGGGGACGCCGTCGGCAACGGAGCCGTGGGGGTGGCAGCTCGACGGCCACCACGTGATCATCAACTACTACGTGCAGGGCGATCAGGTCGTGATGACGCCGAACTTCATCGGTTCGGAGCCGGTCACCGCGACGTCCGGCAAGTATGCCGGCACCTCTGTCCTGCAGGACGAGCAGAACCGCGGCCTGGCGTTCATGAACAGCCTCGACGCCGCGGCGCGGGCCAAGGCCACCGTCGCGCCGACCAAGTCCGGCAACAACAACCGCACCGAGGCCTTCAAGGACAACGTCGTGCTCGGCTACCAGGGCGTCAAGGCGTCCGAGCTGCCGGCATCGGCGCAGAGCGCGCTCGCCGACCTCGTTGGCCTCTACGTCGGGATCATGGACGACGGGCACGCCAAGGTGAAGATGGCGGAAGTGAAGCAGCACCTGGCCGACACGTATTTCTCGTGGATTGGCGCCACGTCGCCCGACGCGGTCTTCTACTACCGCATCCACAGCCCGGTGATCCTGATCGAGTTCGACCACCAGACGCCGATCGCGATCCGCCTGCCGGACGGGTCGCGGGGACCGACGCGGCAGCACATCCACGCCGTGGTGCGGACGCCGAACGGCAACGACTACGGCAAGGATCTGCTGCGCCAGCACCTGCTGGCGCACAAGCACTAGGCGGGGCGCTCAGGGCATCGGTGGCGGCGGCTGTGAGGGCGGCGACGGCGGCGACTTGAGGATCACCTTCGTCAGCCACAGCAGCGCGACGATCGAGAAGCCGAGGGCGGTCCAGAGCAGCGGGCCGCGTTCGAGGCCCGAGAGCACGTCCCGCGCGCCGCGCGCGTAGTCGGCGTTCGGCGCCGGCGGCTGCAGCGCCTTCGTTTCGATCGGAATCGCCGAGTAGGCCAGCACGTCCTGCCGCAGATCGGCGAGATCGTAGGTCGGGGGCGCCGCCCCGGGGTTGCCGAACAGGAGCCGATACTCGCCGCCGGCCGCCTTGAACGTCAGGCGCGGCACCCACACCACCGCCTCCGCGCGCGTGAGCGTCAGCGGCGCGTTGTCGCCGTCGCCGACTTCGAGACCGAGCGTGGCGGTCCGCAGGTCGCCGAGGTCGAACGTCTGCGGGTCGGGCGTCCCGCCGGCGACCCGGCGCGACGCCCGCATCGTCGCCGCCTCCAGCACGCGCTGGCCGTGCGGCGCGCGTCGGTCCGGCGTCAGCAGCACGGCCGGACGCGTGTAGAACCCGTCCGTGAAAAAGAGATCGAGGGCCGCCAGGGGGAGCGCCGCGCGGTTCGCCCCGTCGGGTACATCGGACGGGACGGTGAGCTGCCAGGCCGACGTCCGCGCGGCGCCGTCACGCGGCGTCGCCTTCCCGACGGCGAGCGCGACGCGCGCCGCGGCGGCGCGCGGCTCCAGGACGTACGGCACCTGGCGCCGTTCGCTGTCGACGAGACGGATGTCGCCGAGGTCCGGGCGGAGGTGGACGAGATCGGCCGGCGCCAGCGTCAGCGTGTAGACGTCGTCGCCGCCGGTGAGGCGCAGCTGCCGCGACACCGTCCACTGCGACGTGTCGGCGACCGCGCCGCGCGACGCGAGGAACGCCATGGGGGCGAGCGGCGCGAAGCGCGGGTTGGCCGTCTCCGGGCCGAGCGTGCCCTGCGGATAGCGCTCGACCAGCGACAGCCGCGTCCGCAACGCCTCGATGTCGTAGACCGGCCGGCGCGTCGCCGCGTTGCCGTAGTACAGGGTCAGCGCGGCGCCGGTCGCCGGGATCAGCGCCCGCCGTTCCATTCCGGACAGCGTCACCCGGGCGTGGGCCAGCGGCGGGCTGTCGCCGTCCTCGATCTCGACGATCAGCGGCGCCGCGATGGGCCGCACGAGATCGACGTCGAGACGCTCGGCGTCGAGAAAGGCGTCGTCGAGCCGGACACGGTAGATCGTCGCGCGCTCGGAGACCGGCACCACGTCGCCGCGCGGGCCTGCCTCGAAGACCTGGACGTTGCGCCAGAACGCGACGTCGTCGGTGGCGATGGCGATCCGCTCGACCGGCGCGCCAGCCGGGGCGTCGATACGATAACGCGACGGCTGGCCGGCAGGCGTGTCGAGTCGCACCAGTGCCGCATCCCGTGTCCACCGTCGCCCGCCCAGGTGCGTGGTCAGCACCGCCGTGACGTTGCGGACGACGACCGGTCTCGAGTGCACGTCGTCGACGGTCAGCCGTACGTAGCGCGCGGTGAGCGGCGCCGCCTGCTCGATGGCGGTGTCGTGGATCCGGCGTCCGCGCCACGGCCGATCGAAGACCCACGCGTCGCCGTCCACGCGCGTCCACTTGGCGCCGTCGAGCGACGTCTCGACATCAACGCGTTTACTGAAGTCGGCGCCGTCGATGTCCAGTTCGAGGCGATCGAAGGCGGTGGCGGTGTCGAAGTCGACCACCCACGCCGACCACCGGCGACGCTCGATCGGTGCCTCGACGAGGCGGCCGCTGCGCCGGCGCTCGGCCGTGCGCGGCAGGTCGATGTCGAGCACGTAGGGCACTTCGCGCCCTTCGTCCGACACGAGGCGGAGATCGGCGAGACTGGGCTGGCTGCGCTCGGCCACCTCGGGCGGGATGGTCACCGCCATGAAGCCGTCCGCCTTCGCGCCGTCAGCGAGCACGACCGGCCGCCGATACCGCCAGGCGGCGCGGGCGGCGTCCTGGCTGTCCGGCACCTGGGCCGTGGCCGCCACGCAGGCCGCGATGAAGACGGCGACGAGCGCAAGCGGACGCGGGCGGAGGAGCGTCATGGCTGTTTCTTGCCGGCGAAGCGCTGGTAGAGCAGGGAAACCACGATCAGCGCGGTGCCCAGCCCGAAGAACGACAGCACCCGGTAGATCCCCTTCAACGCCGACAGATCGTACAGGAACGCCTTGCCGACCGTCAGCATCAGAAACGCCAGCGCGGCCAGGCGGAGCCCCTTGGTGCCGCGCCAGATGCCGAGGCCGAGCAGCAGCAGGCTGTAGAGGCCCCAGGCGATCGAGTAGGCCAGGTCGCGCTCGAGCCGGGGCGTCGAGTCGAACTGCAGATACGCGCCCTGCGAGAAGTAGTCGGCGATCTCGACGTTGATCAGCACGAACAGCAGGATCAGGCCGAGGGCCGCCACGACCGGCGCGATCAGCGTGCGATCGCCGGCGGTCCAGTCGTACTCGGGGTCGTCGCCCCGGCGCGCTTCGGCCCGCCGCAGCAGCCAGGCGCCGGCGAACGTGCACAGCACCGGCACGCCGTAGCTGTAGAGCAGCCAGTTGACGATCGGCGCGCCGCGCGGCTCGTAGCGCAGCACCTCTGGGTTGACGATCAGGCGAGCCCCGACCACGCCGAAGAGGATCAGGCCGAAGTACTTGAGGCCGGGGTGCGGCACCAGGCCGAACAGCCAGAACACCGCGGCCGCCTCGAGGGCCAGGCCGATCGTCAGCCACTGCTTCTCGAACTGCACCGAGATCGCCGCCGCGACGAAGCCGAGCGCGATCGCGGCGAAGAGCGCCATGTAGTTCAGCCGGCGGGCCGCCGCTTCGGGATCGCCGGCGGCCTCATCGGCGCTGAAGATCCGCGAGACGCCGGCGAGCGACATCACGCTGCCCACGGCGAGGATCACCGGAAGGAGGCCGATGGCGCCCGTGCCCCAGTATTCGACCCAGGCGGCGCGGAACAGCACGAACAGCGCCGGCCCGATCAGCGCCGACGTCATCCAGCCGCCGGCGGCCCGGCGCCACATGCTGGGCTGCGCGGCGGTCATGACGAACGGCAGCGCCACGAACAGCAGGTAGATCGCGATCTCGGCGGCGACGGCGACCGTGCCGGTGTCGAGCGTGAAGTGGAGCGCGTGCCACGCATAGGCGAAGAGGCAGCCGGCGAGCGCCGCCAGCGGCACGAGCGACGTCCAGCCGCGGCGGATCGCGACGAGCAGTACCAGCGCGATGTCGAGGCCGAGCAGCGCGAACAGCGGCGTCGGCGCGGCGAACTCTGATCGCGCCAGGGCGCCGTGCAGGCCGACGTTGGCGACCACGGCCGCGACGAGCACGGCCACATCGGCACGGAGCACCCAGGGCGCGTCGTCGTCGACGCCGAGCCGATCGCGGACGAACGCGACGACCGCGTAGGCGATGGCCAGCACGTGCGCGAATGCCAGCACGCCGACGTACTGGCCGGGGAGCGCGGTGCGCTCGAACCAGACCAGGGCGATCACGCCCGTGGCGCCGGCAGTGGCTGGCAGGACCAGTGGTCCGACATCGACTGAACTGCGCTCGACGCCGACCAGGAACAGCAGCGCGACGATGCCGATCACGAGGCCCGCGGGCGGGGTGGTCTGGATGAGCAGCGCGAGCGAGAAGAGCACCAGTCCGGCGGCGACGATCAGCCCGGCCATGCCGAGGAGCGAGAGCATCGGACGGCTGCGGCCGCCTTCCGGCGAATCCGGCCACAGCCGGCCGAGCACGTTGTAGATGGCGGTCAGCAGCAGGACCACCATCGCCGGCCCGACCGGCGACGTGACCGTGCCGAGATGCGGCGACCACGCCACGCACGCGAGCGCGGTCGCCGCCGCCGAGAGCAGCACGAGCAGGCGCAGTCGCATCACGCCGATGGTGATGGCGGCCACGCCGAGGATCACGAGGTTGCCGAGCACCCACGGCCACAGCTCGACGAAGCGGGGATCGGCGCCCAGCACCACGGCCAGGCCCATCGGCAGCATCCCGCCGAGGAAGCCGAGCACGTGCGACGTCGCCATCCCTTCGTCGTCGCCCGTGAGCACGGCGTGCCACATGTAGATCGCGCCGAGCACCGCGAAGCCGATGACCGCGACCGGCAGCGTCTCCGGATTCAGCCGCGTCGCCATCCAGCCGAACTCCATCAGGCTGGTGCCGGCCAGGGCGATGGCGGTGATGAACGTCCAGGCGCGCTTCCGGGCCACCCACAGGAACCCGATGTTGAGCACGGCCAGATAGAGGAACAGGCCGAGCGGGTTGTTCGAGTTCTGCGACAGCAGCGGCGGCGTGGCCAGGCCGCCGAGCAGTCCGAGCGCCGCGGTGAAGGCGGCGCCATGCCGCGCCGAGATGCCGGCGGCGACGAGCGTCGTCACCGACATCGCCACGAAGGTGAGCAGCGGCGATTCGATCAGCCGGTGGTTGACGTGAGCGGAGTACCACCCCGCATAGAGCGACACCAGGCCGGCGCCGGAGATCGCGTCGGCGGATGGCCGGTAGCCTTTGCGCAGGCCGATCTCGGCCCAGATGAGCGCGGCCGTGCCAGCCAGGATCATGGCCGTGACGCGGAGGATGGGCGTGAAGACCCCGTGCTCGTAGCCCAGCTTGGCGAGAAGCAGCGCGGTGATCACGAGCGTGATGCCACCGACCCAGGCGGCGCCGCGGACCCCCAGCATGCTCTCCCAGTCGAATGGCGCCTGCGGTGGCGGCGGCGGTTCGGCGGGCGGGGCCGGCGGCGGCGTGACCCGCGGGCGCGGGGGACCGGCCGGTCGATCGCCGGGGTGACCGGTCGGCGGTGGCGGCGGCCACGTCACGCGCGGCGACGCGCCGGCGGCGGCCGGGAGCGGCGGCGGCGTCGGCCCGACGGGCGGCGGCGGGGCGGCGGCGACCGGCACCACAGCTGGCGGCACGGCGGCTGGCGGCGATACCACCTCCGGCGCGACGAGAGGCGGCGGGGCGGCGACAGGTGGGGCGGCGACAGGCGGGCGCGCGGCGACAGGTGGAGGCGCCGGCGCAGCCGTCGGCTGCGGCGCCGCCGCGGCCGGGCTGGGCGCCGGATCGGGCACCGGTGCTGCCTTCATCCGCGCCTGGGTCCGGGCGAGCCCCTCGACTTTCGCCTCGAGCGCCCGCACGGTCTCCTCGAGTGCCGCCACGGTTTCGCGGAGCTGCCGGGCCCGCAGGAAGCCGATCAGCGACATGATCGGCGCCACGAAAACGAGCAGCGCCACGAACAGGCCGACGAGGGCGATGAGAGGTGCGAACTCGTCCATACGTGGTGTGCCGGTCCTCTCGCGACGGCCCTCCGGGGGCGGTTGGCGCCTGATCCCCGCCACCCCCGCCAATCGGTCAGAAAGCTAGCACGGCACAGCTGGGACCAGGTGAAGGCCGCACGCTTTTTCTCATATTCCGCTTCGGTGTGCCGATACTGCGTGTGGCACTGTTTCGCGTAGGGCGCTTCTTCGATGTCAATCAGAACGCAGGTCGCACTGGGCTGCGGGGTCATGGTGATCGTGGTGGCGGCGTTCGCCGGCTACTCGCGCACGCTCAACCACGACGTCGCCGCCAACATCGCCGTGGTCGCCGAGCGGGCCATGCCGCAGGTGCAGGCCGCCGGTGATCTGGCCGCGGCCTTCGCCGGAGTCGAGGCGGCGCGCCAGCAGGTGGTCGCGGCCAACGCCGTCGCCGAGCACGACGACACTTATCCGATCGACACGCCGCCCGGACAGACCGAGCCGGCCAAGGCGGCCAGGCGCGGCCTGGAGCGGGCCATCACCGTCGTCGAGGAGCGGCTTGCCGAGGTGCGCGCGCTGGCCACGGCGTCGGCGGCCGGTCCGCGCCCCGAGCTGCAGACCATCGACGAGGAGTTCGCCGCCTACCGCGCCGACATCGACAATCTCGTCGCCGAGCTCGAGCACGGCAGCGGCGGCAAGACGCGCACCTATCTCTCCGAGGCCATCGAGGGCCGCTTCGCCCGGCGCATCGCGCCGGCCATCGCCGCGCTGACGCGCCGCGCCCACGAGGACGCCAGCCGCGCCTCGGCGTCCGCGGTGCAGAACATCGCGCTGGCCTCTCACCTGCAGTGGATGGCGGCGCTGGCGGCGCTGGCCGTCGCCTGCGTCGTCGCGCTCGTCACCGGCCGATCGGTGACCCGCTCCGGCCGGCAGCTCGCCGATGCCCGCCTCGCCGCCGAGGCCGGCAGCCGCGCCAAGAGCGAGTTCCTCGCCAACATGAGCCACGAGATCCGGACGCCCATGAACGGCGTCTTCGGGATGGCGGAGCTGCTCGACGACACGTCGCTCTCGCCGCTGCAGCGCGAGTACCTGGCGACGCTGCGCTCGAGTGCCGACGGCCTGCTCGGGGTCATCAACGACATCCTGGACGTCTCGAAGCTCGAAGTCGGCAAGCTCCAGCTCGAAGCCGCCGAGTTCGATCTCGCCGAGGTCGTCGCCGACGCCACCCGGACGCTGGCGGTCCGGGCGCACCAGCAGGGGCTCGAGCTGATCCACCGGATCGATCCGGCGGCGCCGGAGTGCCTCGTCGGCGACGCGCTGCGCCTGCGCCAGGTGCTCCTCAACCTGCTCGGCAACGGCATCAAGTTCACCGAGCGCGGCGAGGTCAGCGTCGAGGTCACGGTGGCGCGCGAGTCGATCGACACCTGGGGCGCGCACTTCGCCGTCCGCGACACCGGCGTCGGCATCGCCCGTGCCGAGGTCGAGCGTCTCTTCGCGCCGTTCGAGCAGGCCGACATGTCGACGACGCGGCGCCACGGCGGCACCGGGCTCGGCCTGACCATCACCCGGCACCTGGTCGAGATGATGGGCGGCAAGGTGTGGGTGGACAGCACGCCGGGCGAGGGCAGCACGTTCCACTTCACCGCCCGTTTCGCCGTCGCGCCGTCGGGCGCGACCGCGGCCAGCGACGAAGCGGCCGTGCCGCTGCCGGGCCGCCGGGTCCTCATCGTCGACGACAACCAGACCAACCGCCGCGTCCTCGAGGAGATGTCGATCGGCTGGGGCATGCGGCCGGTCGCCGTCGACGGAGGGCCCGCCGCGCTGGCCAGCGTCGAGGACGCGTGGGTCGCCGGCGAGCCGTACGAAGTGGTGCTGCTCGACGTGCGCATGCCGGAGATGGACGGCTTCGCGGTGGCCGAGGCGATGCGCCCGAACCCGCACATGGCCGGCGCGACGATCGTCATGCTCACGTCCGACGATCGGGCGCAGGAGCAGGCCCGCTGCGAAGCGCTCGGCCTGTCCGCCTACATGGTCAAGCCGATCACCAAGCGCGACCTGCTCCGCAGCCTGCAGCGGGCGCTGCGCCGCCGCGACGCGACGGCCGTGCCGCTGACGCCGCTGTCGCGCGACCACGCCGACGACCCGGCCCCGCGTGCGCTGCGCGTCCTCATCGCGGAGGACAACGAAGTGAACGTCCGCCTGACGGTGGCCCTGCTGACGAAGCTGGGGCACGCCGCCACCGTCGTCGGCGACGGGCAGGCGGCGGTGGAGGCTCACGCGCGCGAGCTCTTCGACCTGATCCTGATGGACGTGCAGATGCCGGTGCTCGGTGGGCTTGATGCGACGCGCCTGATTCGCGAAGCGGAAGCGGCCGCGCCGCACCGTCCGCATGTGCCGATCATCGCCCTGACCGCGCGCGCGATGAAGGGCGACCGCGAGGAGTGCCTGGCCTCGGGGATGGACGACTACGTGACCAAACCGGTGCGGCTGTCCGACCTCGCCGCGGCCTTTGCGCGCCAGGTGCCGGGCCTGCCCGCGTCGGCGCGGGCACAGGGCGACGCGGCGTGACGCCACGTGCGGGCCGACGCCGGACCGCGTGCTACGATGGCGCCGCGGTCGAGCCGTTGCGATGAACCTGGACCTGCGCCCGCTCACGGTCTCCGAGTTCCTCGACCGTACCTTCTCGATCTACCGCCACCGGTTCCTGCTGTTCGTCGCGCTGATGTCGCCGCAGGCGGTGCTGTCGCTGGTCGCGGCGCTCGCCTGGGGCTGGGCCTCGGCGTCGTTCACGAACTCGAAGGACTTCGACGTCGAGAAGCTGATCGCGCTGATGACCGTCGCCGGCATCGGCGGGCTGATCTTCACGGGCGTCCACTGGATCCTCTATGTGCTGGGCGTCGGGGCGACGACCGCCGCCGTGTCCGACCTCTACGGCCGCATGACGCCGGACATCGGCTCGGCGTTCAGGGCCGCCGCCCGCCGGCTCGGGCCATTGCTCTGGCTCACGTTCCTCATGGCCGTGCGCATCTTCGGTGTGCTGATGGCCAGCGCCGTGGTGCCCGGCCTGCTGATTGGTCTCGGCGGAGGCCTCTCGGCGTTCGACGCCACGAGCCGCCCGGTGTCCGGCGGGATCCTCGCGGTGGGCGTCGTGACGCTCATCCTGTTCAGCCTTGCCGCGCTCGCCGCCATCCTGTTCATGGCCTTGCGCTACGGAGTGGCGATCCCGGCCGTGGTGCTCGAGCCGATCGGCGGGCGGGAGGCGATCCGCCGCTCCATCCGGCTCACCCGGGCCCTGCTCGGCCGCGTGTTCCTGCTGATGATCTGCGCCGGCTTCGTCGGCTGGGCGGCGGCGATGGTCCTGCAGATGCCGTTCGTCATCGCCACGCTGCTCGTCGGTCCTGACACGCGCGCCGGCTTCTGGCTGAACATGGCCGGCACGGCGACGGGCACGGCCGGGCAGACGATCACCGCGCCGATCACCGCGATCGGCGTCGTCGTGCTCTACTTCGAGGCGCGCATCCGCCACGAGGCGCTCGATCTCCAGGTGCTGACCGAAGCCCTGGCGCCGCCGCCGGTCTCGCCGGCACCGGGGCTTGCGATCGCGCCGCCGCCCGTTCCGCACTGACATGCCGCTGCGCTTCGCCGTCGCGCTCGCCGTCGCGCTGCTGCCGGCGGCGGCTCGTGCCGGTCAGCCGCCGGCGGCGGATCTCGACGCGCCGGCGTTCGTCGCGCTGCTGGACCGCCTCGCGGACGAGGTGCGCGTGGCCGACTCCGCGGCCGCCGCGGCGGCGCTGGCCCACGACCTGCCGCCGGCCTGGACCGTGCGGGCCGGAGAGGAGCGCCTGACCGTGCCCGCGGCGCCGATCGTCGAGGCGCTGACGGCCACGTCGACTCCGGAGTCGTCGTGGCCCGAGGTCCGCGACGCGGCCGTCGCGAGGATCGACGCGCTGCGAGAGGAAGCGTCGCCGCTGGCCCGCTTCGGTGCGCCGCGGTCGCATCTGCGCGGCGCGCTGGCCGACGTGCTGGCCGCGCCGGAGTTCCGCGGCCGGCAGCGCTACGCCGGCCTGCTGGCGTTCGTCGATCGCGTCAAGCGGTGGCTGCGCAGCTGGCTGCCGGACGCCAGGCCGGGCACCGCCGTGGTGGTGTCATACCTCCGCTACGCGACCTGGGTGATCGCCGCGGTCGCGTTCGTGCTGCTGGCGTGGCTGACATGGCGTGTGCTCCGCGGAGCCTCGCGCGACACCGCCGCCCGTCCGCGACCGGTGCGCGGCGCCGACGAGGTCGACGCGCGGACATGGGCGGCGCGCGCCCGCGCCGCCGCGGCTGCGGGCGATGCCCGCGAGGCCGTCCGCTGCGCCTATCACGCGGTTCTCCACCGCCTCGATGAAGATGGGGCCTGGAC
>Ga0190271_10002438_pt1 | contig 11282 bp, 8 predicted proteins | sample Popmic356T_FD_133747 | JGI IMG/M metagenome (GOLD analysis project Ga0190271, IMG submission 133747) | Populus adjacent soil microbial communities from riparian zone of Weber River, Utah, USA - 356 T | ecosystem: Environmental > Terrestrial > Soil > Riparian zone | place: USA: Utah | collected...
AGGACGAGAGCGTAAAACCCGAGCCGAGCGGACAGACACAGTCCGATGGTGGAGCGCCCAGCGGCCCCGGCCCCCAGGACGGATCCACCGTTGGTATGAGCGACGCTGGTTTCGCACAGCCGGGTCCCAACGGACAACCCGGCAACAACGGACAGCCGGGCATCGACGGCAGCGTCCCCCCCACGGACGGCGGCGCTCCACGGATCGACAAGGCGTTCGCGATCTACGGCCGGATCGGCTCGGCGCCCGGCGACAAGCGGCAGAAGGGTCCGGGCGACGCGGCCGTCGTGCACAGCGTGACGCACGTGATGGCGGTCAACCCCGCCACGGCCAACCCGGTGCGTTACCTGACGGAGATCGCGGCCGACGGAACCTTCGCCATCGGCGTCGACCTGAACGTGCCGTGGGTGTTCGTGCTGGTGGACAGCCACCAGGTCGGCAAGGACATGATCGCCGGCGTGTTCCGCAGCTCGGCCTTCGATCTCGACAGCCTCGCCGCGCTCAAGCCAGGCAGCGTCGACCTGGGCGCGCTGAACGTGGATGAAGCCACGGGAGCAGCCAGCGCTACCACCCCCACCGCGACCTTACTGTCTGCACTCGGACTGTCCAGCGCGGCCGCGACGCTGCTCGGCTCGATGGACGACATCAGCCTGCGTTACGTCAACCCCGACATCGACGGCAACGGCAAGATCGACGTGCAGGAGGGGGTCAGCTACCCGCTCGACTTTCACATTCGTTACACGATGACCAGCGGCGGCGGCAACACCGCCATCCCGCTGACCGCGCTGCGCAACACCTACGCCGACAGCGCGACCACGAATGCGTACTACGGCCTCGGCTCGGCCATCGCGTACTGGGCGATGCCGCAACAGTTCGGGGTCACCACGGCGGCCGACTACCGGATCAAGTTTCCCACCGCCTCGGGAGCCTTTTCGGCGCCCCCGCTGGCGGCCAGCTTTGCCGCCAACGTGTGGATCGAAGACGACTCTTACTTCTACACCAGTGCCGGCAGCAACTCGGTCGGCATCTCGTTCGACAACACGCAGCCGTTTCCCAGCGGCGAGTACGTGTTCGAAGTCAAGGGCACCGCGCTCACGTACACCAACGTGCGCACACACTCGCTGCCGGAGCTCAACGCCGGCAGAGACCTGATCATCCCGTTCTTGAAGGTCAACGTGCCCGACCCTGCGTGCACTGGCTGGGCCTGCAAAACGAGCGGGCTCGACTACCGCTGGATGAAGCGCTCCGAGACCGGCTGGGTGCTCGCGACGCCCGAAGAGATCGCGCTGGTCGTACCGCAGCGCGGCGGCTTTCTCGGCTTCAAGCCGGGCACCATGCCCGATCAGCGGCTCGAGTTCGTGATCCCCAGTAACCCTGCCACGGGCACGTTGTCGTTCGCTGCGCCGAACAACATCCAGGGCGGCGTCACGCCCGAACAGATCGCAAACCTGACGGTCGGTCAGCTGTGTCAGCTCGGCGTCAGCTACGACGACACGCTGGGCATGCGCATCTTCCAGAGCTGGCAGCCTGGCCCGGACTGCGCGTACTGAGCCGGCAGCCCGCTACAGGCCGTCGAGCGCGCTGCGCACCGCGCTGGCGAGAGCGCTGGTCGTGAACGGCTTTTCGAGCAGTCGCACGCCCTCGTCCAGACGTCCGTTGTGGATGACTGCGTTCTCCGTGTAGCCGGACATGAACAACACCGGGAGGCCGGGGCGCAAGCGTTGGACTTCGCGGGCCAGCTCCGCCCCGTTCTTGTCGCCGGGCAGGACCATGTCCGCCAGCAGCAGTGAGACACCGGGACTTGCGACCAGCAGACGCAGCGCGGCGGCCGCATCCCCCGCGGCCAGCGTGCGATAGCCGAGCCGCTGCAGCAGCTCGACGGCGAGCGCACGCACACTCACGTCGTCCTCGACCACGAGCACGAGCTCCTGTTGGCCGCGCGGAACCTGCTCTGCCTTCGACGACGCGGGCTCACTCGCGGTCGCCCCACGACTGCGCGGCAAGAGCAGCCGGACCGTCGTGCCGTGGCCGAGCTGGCTGTGGATCTTGACGTGTCCGCGCGACTGCTTGGCGAAGCCGTAGACCATGCTGAGGCCGAGCCCGCTGCCCTTGCCGACAGCTTTGGTCGTGAAGAACGGCTCGAAGACCTGACTCAGGATCTCGGGCGCGATGCCGGTGCCGTCGTCGGTCACGGAAACGCGCACGTAGTCTCCTGACGCCAGCTCCTCTTCGCCGAGCAGACTCCCATCGACAACCACGTTGCACGCGTCGAGCCTCAGGTGTCCGCCGCGCGGCATGGCATCGCGGGCGTTGATGCCGAGGTTGAGCAGCGCGCTCTCGAGCTGGGCCGGATCGATCTCGCACAGCCACAGCTGCGCTGCGCACACGACCTCGATCTGGATCGTTTCTCCGAGCGTCCGACGCAGCAGGCCCTCCATGCCGCGCAGCAGCCGCTCGATGTCGGTGGCGTGCGGGCGCAGCGGCTGCTGGCGCGAGAACGCGAGCAGCCGCTGGGTGAGCGCGGCCGCGCGGTGGCAGGCTTCGAGCGCCAGCTGCCCGTAGCCGCGCAGCTTGGCGTCGGCGTGCGACTCGAGCCCCATCAGCTCCAGGCCGCCGCCAATCACGGTGAGCAGGTTGTTGAAGTCGTGCGCCACCCCGCCGGTCAGCTGACCTATCGCCTCCATCTTCTGCGCCTGCGCGAGCTGACCGCTCAACTTTTCGTTCTCGCGCTGCGCGCGCTTGCGCGCTCCGATGTCCAGGATGCTGCCGCGCACCCAGCAGTGGTCACGGTAGGGCAGCGCCAGAAGCCGCACCTCGCACTCGAGGAGCGCGCCCGATGCGTGTTTGTGTTGCCACTCGAACACGGGGCTCTCGCCCGCGAGCGCCGCAGCGATCAGCTGGCCCGCCCGCTCGGCGCTGCTCACTCCGTCCGCCTGCGTCGGTGGGCTGAGCTCGATTGGCCCACTGTGCAGCAGCTGCTCGCGCGACATGCCAAACAGCTCACTCGCCTTGCTGTTGACCTCGACGAACGTCCCGGTTGCCACGTCCAGCATGACGATGGCCTCGGGCGCATGCTCGACCATCAGGCGAAAACGCTGCTCGCTCTGGCGCATCGCTTCCTGCGTCTTCCAGGTGCGCAGGGCGTCGCCCACCCGGGCTGCGACCGCGGACAGCAGCGCCACTTCGGCGTCGTAGACGCGCGGCACGCGACAGTGGTGGATGCCGAGCAGCCAGGGCTTGTCTACCCCCGTGTGTACCGCAACGAACAGCATCGAGCGGACCTGATACGGGTTTTGATCTGGCTCCAGGTCGGCCGGGATCGGATCGCACTCGGGATCGTGGCGCACCACGGCGCCCTGCCGGCCCAGCGCCAGCTCGAAGCGGCGCGCGAGCATGGCGTCCACCGGCAGCGTGAGGCCTTTTTCGCGGCGAAACTCGGGCCGCGTCTGCTCGTAGACGATGCTGAACTCGCTGGCACCCGGGTCGCACGGATAGCCCAGGAACGCGCGATCACACTCGAACAGCGCCAGGATCTGCTCGAGCAGACGTTCGAACGAGGGCTCGGCCAGCGGCGCGGCGAGCAAGACGCGGTTGACTGGCTCGAGCGCAGCCAAGAGCGCGTGCTCCCGCTCGCGCAACTTGCGCTTCTCGTGCTCCTCGGTGATATCGAACGAGACCATGATCGCGTAGCGAATGACGCCGTCGATCACGAGCGCTTTCAGGCGCACGAAATAGAGCACGAGGCCCTTGGGGGTGACCAGACGCGTCTCGTAGCTGCGCGGAACGCCGGTGCGCAGCACCTGGTCGATGAGTCCCGTGATGCGCGTGCGATCCGAGGCCGGCAACAGCGTGTCGATTGACTGGCCCAGCACCTGGTTCCGGTCGAAGCCGTGCTCGACCAGGTTGACGTAGAGCACACGTCGCTCGTGATCGAGCAGCACGATGGTGATCGGCGCCGACTCGAGCAGCGGCTGGCAGATCGACTCAAACTCAAGCTCGGCCAATCCTCGCCCCCCCAGGCGGGTCAGGGTAGCAGTCTCGGCCCGGGAAATCTGCCTCGCTCGCTCGGACCCTACTTCGCGAGCACACTCGAGAGCCAGGGCACATCGCTCGGCCGGGTCCCGTTGCCGCGGAAGCGCTCGACCCACTTCTCGTCGGTGAGCCGCTCGAAGTCGTCGGTGACCTGCTGGTGGTACGCGTAGACCACGCCCACGTAGGCGCGCGGGCCCTCACAGGTGTCGAGCGTCGCCACCATCTGGCGTGGATAGCCCGTGCCCACGTGCAGCACGCGGCCCACCGTGACCCCCGCTTCGTCGGCCGGCTGCGTGTGCACATCGGCGATGGTCGGAGCGAACTCGACCGACTTGTTGCGCGAGAAGAACAGGTCGGCGTACCAGCCGTCCGGCACGTCGACGCTGACGCAGCCTTCGTTCTTTTTCTCCACGCGCACCGCCGTGTTGATGAACGCCAGCTGAGCCTCGCTGAAGGGCTCGCCGCGCAGCTCCCGCTCGGCCATCTCGCCGAGCGTGGTCACGGTGCTGCCCAGCACGGCGAAGTAGTCGACGATGTGTTTGCTGAGCGTGGGATTGGTCTCGGCCAGGCTCTCCGCCACGCGCGCACCGGCCGCCGCGTACTTGGCGAGCGCGCGATAAAACGCGGGGTAAGGTTCGACGTAGGCGTCCGGGAACGCGCAGCCCGGGATGCCGGTGTAAGACTGTTTGGCGTACAGGATGGTGTCGTGACGCAGCTCGGCCCACGAGCCCAGCTGTGTGTTGAGCAGGCGCCGTCCCCACGCTTCGCTGCGTGCTACCTGCGGCAAGCCGCTGTCGGTGCTCGTCAGGTCGCCGCTCGGCGAGAGCGCGCGCAGCGAGCTCAGCCACAGGTTGTACAGATTCGCATCCCAGAACGCGCCGTCGTGGGCGTCGACCAGCACACGCATGCGGGCGAGCGCACCGGGTAGCTCTTTGACCTTGTCCAGCTCGGGATGAATGGCGAGCGCCTGATCGTTGCCGAGCGCCGCAAACGCCGCATCGAGCGGACTCGGCATCATGCGCCCTGCGATGCGGTCGTAAACCACCTCGCTGAAGACATGGGAGTCGACCACGTAGCGCTGGCCCAGCAGGGCAAACGAACGATTGAGCGGCAGCGTCTTGACGAGGCCGCCGTTGACCATCAGGTGACTGGCGATCTGCTGTTTGCCGTAGCCACCGGCGACGATGGCCGCGACGATGGCCTGTTCGGTGGCCTGCTCGGCGGCCGCCTTGCCGCCCAGGTCGTCCACCAGCTTTTTCACCTCGGGCAGGCGCATGTAGTCGCTCTCGCCGACGAAGGTGCGAATGGTGTCGTCGATGCGTGTGAAGTGCTCGAGCTCGGGCTCGGCCAGCTCCGCAATCAGTAAGGTCGCGAGGAACGAGTCGCGCGAGAAGACCTGCGTGCCGTCCGGCTGCGTCTCGAGCAAGCGCAGGTCCACGCGACCGAGCCAGATCATCGCGCGGAAGTACTGCGTCAGCGTGGTCGAGTCGGTGTAGTGACCACGCGGCGTGAACTGCGAGAAGTCGGAAAGCCGCGGTCCGCCGAACAACGTGATGCTCGTCTCGCCCTCGGCTGCCGTGGCCAGCTTGATGAGCTCGGCGATCTGTTTGGCGTCCGCGCTCGCCGCGGGCGTGATCGGCTTGCCCTCGAGCAGGCCCAGCGCGACCGACAGGTACAGGTCGGCGTCGGCGATTGCCTGCGGGCTCGCCTGTGCACTGCTGAGCCGGCTGCGCATGCCCGTAAGCAACGCGCGCAGCTCCCAGATCAACGCGCCTTCTTCGACGGCCGACAGGATCTCGTCGTACGAGCTGTGCACGCTCTCGAGCAGCGTGTCTGCGCTGACGTAGAGCGGCAGGTGCTCGGCGTAGATCTCGGCCAGGCCCTTCAGGAAGGTGGGAAACTCGCGCCGCGTGGAGATCACGAAGCCGTTCTTGTCGAGCACCGCGCGCTCGCCGTCCGACAGCGCCAGCGCCGAGGCCTGGATGCGCTCGAGAAAAGCCGCGCTGTTGGGGTCGGCGGCGAGCGAGGCGAACTGGGTCGGGTAGGCCGCACGTGCGCCCGCGGCATCGAGCTTGGCCGCCACCTGGCTGTCTGCGAGCAGGGCCGAAAAGGCGGCGCTGTCGGCCGGCGTGTTGGACGCCGCGACGGGCTTGCCGCCCGGCAGGCTGGGCTTGTCCGACGGCTTGTCACCCGGCAGGCCGGGCCGGACCGAGAGCTCGCCGCCACCGCCGCCGCAAGCGAGGCAAGCGAGCAAGGAGCCGTAGGTAAGACCGCGAAGCAGGCCAAGCACACAGGTTTTCATCGATGATCGTTCCTTCGACATCCCAGCGTCGCAAGCTCCGTGCCCGAGACTTCCCCGCGAAATCGCGAGAGAACCGGCGGCTCGGCGCGCCGGCAGTCCGGCACAACCTGGCATGCTCGCGCGCCGCGGTCGCGCTTGGTGCGATAGCTGACCCGCTGTCCGGTAGGGCGCGCACGCACTGGCACGCACCACGCGCGTGCGTACGGTAGAGCGATGGAGAGCGCCGCTCTGCCCGCCCCACGCGTGTTTTTGCTGTCGCCGGCGCGCAGCGACGGTCCACGTGCCGACGTCCTCGTGCACTCGCCCGGCGAGCTGGGGGAGGCCCTGCGCAGCGAGCGCGGGGCGGCACTCGGTCAGGTGTACGCCTGGCTGAGCAGCCTCTACTTTCGCGGCAAGCTCAGCTACGCCACCCGCTTCGGCGCCAGCACGCTCGCTGCGCCCGGCGCACTGGTGATCACGCCTGGCCACGGGCTGTGTCGACCGTCCACACCCGTGCGCGCCAGCGATCTCGCCGCCATCGCGCAGGTCGATGTGGACGCGAAGAACCCGCTTTTCGTCGAGCCGCTGCTACGCGACGCGCGGCTGTTGCGCGAGGCGGTGTCCAGCGAGACCGAGATCGTGCTGCTCGGCAGCGTCGCCACGACCAAGTACGTCGACCCGCTGCTCGCCGTGTTCGGCGAGCGCCTGTTGTTTCCGCGCGCGTTCGTGGGTCGTGGCGACATGAGTCGCGGCGGTCTGCTGCTGCGCGCGGCGCGCGCGGGCGACGAGCTCGCGTACGTACCGGTGTCGACCTCGGCGCGCTCTGGCCCTCGCGCACGACGCATCGCCGAGCTCGACCCGGGCGACCGCTAGCGCGCTGCCTCGTGTACATGGGAAGGATGAGTGAGGCTTGATGGCAGCCGTGCTCGACCGAGACGCGTTAGGAGAGCTGGTGCGGCGCGGCGGCGTGATGGCGATCGTGACCCGAGGGGGCGTCGTGCAGCGCGGAGACTCCATTCGGGTGGAGCTGCCGGCCGAGCCCTGGCGGCCACTGCTGCCGGTCTAGCCACGACGTTCCGCTGTGCGATCCACACGCGCGCCGTGGCGCCGCGCCGACTTGGCGCGCTAGCGCACGAACACGAGCGTGGACAGCAGCCAGTAGGCCGCGCCTGAACTCAGCATCAGCGGCACCGGACGTAGCCAACCACGGCGGTACGTGACGGCTGCGCTGGCTCCGATCAGGAGCAGCGGCAGCACACCGGCATTCCACTGTGTGCGCAGGATGCCGAGCGCAGCGGCGGCCATGAACCCGACCACCAGGGGTCGCACCGCGAGCTCCACGCGGTGCATCCAGGGCACCTCACGCACGCGGCGCAGCAGCCTGGCGAGCAGCAGCGCGAACACCAGCGGCGCGCTGTACGTACCGAGAAACGCCGCACATGCACCGGGGGTACCGGCCACCTTCTGCCCCAGCAGCACCGCCACCACCATGCTTGGCCCGGGCGCAAGCTGTCCGACCACGTAGCTCTCCATCAGCTGCTCGTTGGTCAGCCAGCCGTGCTGCGCAACGAACACGCGCTGCCACTCGGGAAGTGCACCGTGCACACCTCCAAAGGAGACCAGACTGGTCTGGAAACAGACCCAGAACAGCTGCACCAAGGTCACGCGAGAAACTCCACCGCGACGCAGCCGAGCACACCCAGCGCGGCCACCGTGACCATCGGCAGCTGTGCGAGCAACGAGCCCGCCACCAGCGCCGAGATGGCGAGCCGCGCGAGGTACTTGTGGCGCAGCACGGGCCGGCTGGTTGGGGCATCCGCACGGAGCGCCCGCTGCATTCGCCACACCATGTCGACCAACAGCACCAGCGCCCCGACCGTGAAGCCGTGAAAGAGCGCCCGCACCGCCGGATGCTCGATGGGAATCGCGTACACGATCAGCAACGCCCAGAGTGCACCAGGCACACACATACAGAGGACGCCCAGCAGACCGATCAGCGAGCCGTACAGCTGCTTGCCAAGGTACATGCTGAGCGTGATCAGACTCGGTCCGGGCAGCACCAGCGAGACACTGAGCGCCTCCTGAAACTGCGCCTCCGTCAGCGTCTTGGTGTCCCGCACGAGCGCCCGCTCGTACATCGGCATCACCGCCCCGTGCCCAAACCCAAACAGCCCAATCTTCAAATGAAACAACAACCACCCGCGCGCAGGCAGGGCGATCGCCGACGAAGCACCCGACTGCTCCGCCCCCGAGCCATCGCCCCCACCGACTTCCGCACCACGCTCCAGCACCGAACCCGTGGAAGCTGTACCCGACGACTCCATAATCGACCGGACCTTCGCACCGGGGAGTCCCGCGTGCAAGACGCATGTCCACGGCGAGCGGAGAAGCGCCAGAAAGCGATGGGCTAGCCGACCTTAGACAGGCTCGTCCCAGAAGACGAGAGAGCGCACCTCGATGCTCCGCCGAGGCGGCGCATCAGGCGCGGAAGTCGGATCCACGAATGACGTGTGCGCCGTGAGACGCGCGGTCCCGTCCGTCCTGGAGTCGTAGATCTTGAGCAGCAGCACTTCGTCTGGCGACAGCTCCGGATAGTACAGCCAGCGGTGCGCCGGGTTGTGGGCAAACCCGTACGTCTCCCCGACCTTGTCGTTGTAGACCAGGTCCCCGGGGATCAGGTCCTCGAAGGCGATGCTGCGCGCGTCGCACATCGCCAGCGGCCAGGTGAACACCGGGTTCCCGATCGGGCGCCACACGTTGATGATGCCGTGTCGACGCGACAGCCGCGCGTCGGCCAGCTCGGGCGGCAGGTGATCGCGCACCCGGCGCGGACCGGAGACGAAGGTCTGATCGTTGTGAACGCGCGTGGCCGGCTCGCGTAGGCCCTGCTCGCTGTGCCCGAGCGAGCCCAGGCGCCGCGTGTGGTCGAAGATCACCACCTCGCTCGCACCGGTGACCCGCTTGAGCAGCTGCTCGACCTCGCGGTAGTACACCTCGCGAATCAGCTGCTCGTCCGCGAAGTCGGTCAGCTCGCTCCGGTGCGCACGAAGCTCGAAACCCTCGCGATCCAGACTGGTGGACCCAGCGAGGCGGCGCCCGTTGTAGATGCGTACGCGGGCAGGCTCGACCTCGCCGCTGTAGCGCGGCACGCCCTCCGGGGGCGTGATGGCATAGGCGACCGGCCGCACGCCGGTGTTGCGCAGGTAGTTTAGCTCTACGTCCACGTGTTCGTGGGCTTGCGCCGCAAGCTGACTCATGGTGCCTCCGGAATCTCCAGGCTGCACTCGTGAGACCGACCGGAGGCCCTGACCGAGTGCGACACCTGTTCGAGAACCAGGGCTGATCTACATCCAACCTGTCTACTATGCAAGACAGCAGCGTGCCGGCACCCGGCCCGGTCCGCAGCGCGCGCGGCTGGCGCGACGATTGTTTTGAGCCGCCCCTTTCGTCTTGCGATCGGGAGGTTCGTCCTCTATTGCGCCGCAGTGTCGTTGTCGTCTCCCGCGTTGAGCAACGCCCGTCTCCTCGGGCGCCTGCTGCTCGTCGCCTGGCATCATCGTGTGCGCTGTCTGTTCGTGCTCGGCGTGCAGGTGCTGCTGCTTTTGCTCGGCGTGCTGGGTCTGGGCTTGAGCGGCGTCGCCCTCGATGTCGTGCACCGCGCTTTACGCCCTCTGGCGCCCGTACCGCGCTGGCCGTGGGGCATCGCGCCGCCCAGCGACTGGTCTACACAACACGCCGTGCTGGCGGTGGCAGGGGCAGTCTGCGCGATGGCGCTCCTGCGCACGCTGCTCAGCTTCGTGTACGCGGTGGCTGTCGCGGACCTGGTGCAAGGCCGCATCGTGCCCACGCTGCGCGCACAGGTGTACGAAAAGCTGCAGCGCCTGAGCTTTCGTTTCTACGATCGCAACGCCAGCGGCTCGCTGCTCAACCGTGTGACCAGCGACGTGCAGTACCTGCGCTCGTTCGTCGACGGTGTGCTGATCCAGGCCATGGTGATGGGGCTCGCGCTGCTCGTGTACGGCACGTACATGTTCACGGTGCACGCGGGTCTGACCGCCGTGTGTCTGGCCACCACGCCCCTGCTCTGGCTGCTCACCGCGCGCTTCTCGCGCCGCGTGTTGCCGGCGCACGCAGCCAGTCGCGCCGCGATGGACCAGCTGGTGGTGAGCATCTCCGAGGCCATGCAGGGCATCCAGGTGATCAAGGGCTTCGCCGCCGAGTCGCACTTCCTCGGCGACATCGTCGAGAAAAACCGCGCCGTGCGCGATGGCCAGCAGGCGATCTTCCGGCAAGTGAGCTGGTTTACGCCCTCGATCGATCTGCTCACGCAGCTCAACGTCGCGAGCTTGCTGCTGTACGGAGGGCTGTTGGTGTGTCGCGACCAGCTCTCGGTCGGACAGCTGATCGTGTTCGCCGGGCTGTTATCGCAGTTCTCGACCCACGTCTCTACCATGTCGACCATCATGAACACGCTGCAGGAGAGCCTGATCGGTGCTCGCCGCGTGTTCGAGGTGCTCGATGCGCCGATCGACGTGCTGCCCCCACAGAGGCCGCGCACCCTGCCTCACTACGCGGGGCACCTGCAGTTCGACAACGTCAGCTTCGGCTACAACCAAGGACGGGACGCGCTCACGGGGGTCCAGCTGGAGGTCAAGCCCGGCGAGTGCGTGGCCCTGTTCGGCGCGGCAGGCGCCGGCAAGTCCAGCCTGTTGAGCCTGGTGCCGCGCTTTTACGACGTCGACAAGGGGCGCGTGCTGGTCGACGGCATCGACGTGCGCGAGCACGACCTGAGTGTGTTGCGTCGCCACACGGCGTTCGTGTTTCAGGAGACCTTCCTGTTCAGCAAAGCTCAATGGCCAGCTGTTTTTGGCGCTGCTGATCGCGCTCGGCGGCTACCGAGCGCTGCACGGCGGGGTCACGCTGGACGTGCTCGTGCAGTTCTTTTTCCTGTCGAGCTTCTTTTTTAATC